>Ga0075163_10003350_pt1 | contig 21520 bp, 22 predicted proteins | sample JI1023141ADNA_FD_71478 | JGI IMG/M metagenome (GOLD analysis project Ga0075163, IMG submission 71478) | Wastewater effluent complex algal communities from Wisconsin, to seasonally profile nutrient transformation and Carbon sequestration -... | ecosystem: Engineered > WWTP > Effluent > Algae... | reverse complement strand
CGCGTGGTCGCCGTCCCTGCGCCCCGGCTCATCGCCCCACCTGTGGTCATGCCTCCACCTTCGAACGACGGTGGTCCGCGCTTCCTGCGCTGAGCTGTCAGGTCTCCGGTAGCATGGTGACGTGCACGTGGCCGAGAGCGTCGAGTACCAGGCGATCGCGGCGTGGTACGGCGAGCGCGTCGCGCGGCGCTCCGGCGTGCGGCTGATCGCACATATCGACGAAGGCCTCGCGATCCTCGACGCCCTCGGAGCCAGCCTCCCGGCGAGGCGAGCGTTCTGTCTCCACCCACTCGTGCAGGCCGATGCCGACCTCGCCGTGCACGGCCCGCGGCTCGCGGAGCTCTCGACCGACGTCACCGTGGTGATGCTCGCGTTCGAGTATCGGCACATCGCCAACGCGACGCTGTCGACCCGCGCGATCGCCGGCGCGTGCGAGATCCCGCTGTCGCCACTCGCGGAGGTCAACCTGATGCTGGTCGCCGACAAGGTCCAGAACCGGAAGGACTTCCTCGCGCATCACCGCGGCACACATCCCCGCAGCGACGAGCTCGAGCGCTACTTCGCGTTGTGGCTCGAGCGCCTCGAGATCAGCGAGGCGCGGTATCTCGCGCTCAGCTCGACGAGCCGATGAGATCCCGACGAACGATTTCGCTCGTCGACCGATGACCGGCGCCCGCAGCCGTCGTCTCATCGGCACAGATGACCAAGGTGTTTGTCAGCGTCAGCGTCTCCCTCGACGGCTACCTCGTCCCGCCCGGCATGGACGTGGCGCACGTCTTCGACCCGAGCCACCAGGACTGGGGTGCCCAGTGGGGCAAGCTCCAGAGCTGGGTCCTGGCGACCAAGTTCTTCCGCGAGCGGCTGGGATGGGAGGGTGGCGAGACCGGCACCGATCACGACATCGTCGCGCAGACGTTCGGCCGCACCGGCGTCAGCATCATGGGCAAGCGGATGTTCGACCTCGGCGAGGCGATGTGGCCCGAGGAGGCGCCGTTTCATACGCCCGTGTTCGTGCTCACCTCGCAGGTGCGCGAGCCGTGGGTGCGGCCGGGCGGCACGACGTTCTACTTCGTCAACGACGGCATCGAGAGCGCGCTGCGCCAGGCGCGTGCGGTGGCCGGCGAGCTCGACATCCGGATCGCCGGCGGCGCGAACCTCATCCAGCAGTACCTGCGCGCAGGGCTCGTCGACGAGCTCGCCCTCGCGATCTCGCCCGTGATGTTCGGCGGCGGGGAGCGCCTGTTCGCGGAGACCGGCCGCGTCGGCCTCGAGCTGGTCGAGACCATCGCGTCGCCGCGGACCACGCACGTGCGCTACGCCGTCACGCGGTAGCAGCGAGCGCGGCGCGCAGGGCCAACGCCGCCTCGGCCCGGACCCGCGAGCGCTCCTCGACGGCGGCCACCTGCGCCGGCGTTCCACCGCCACCCATCCCGCGTCGCGCACGCTCGGGAGCGCCGCGATAGTGCTCGCCGAGATCGGCGAGGGCGCTCCCCAGCGACGGCTGGGGCTGGCCACGGCGCGCCGCTGCCAGCAGCTCGCGCCAGCGCGCGAAGTCGTGGCCGGTGCGCTTGACGAACCCGCGCCGCACCATCGGGCGCACGAAGAACGGCATCTGCGCGTACTCGTCCTCGGTCTCGGCGAGCGCGCGTTCGACGGCAGCGATCAGGGGCTCGAGCTGGTTGTCCACGCGCCCTGCTTACCAGGTCGGCGCGGCTTCGCGACCACGTCGCCGCACCTACTTCGCGGCGACGTTCGGGGGGAACGGCGACGCGCCGCACTTGCAGCGCACGCCGCTCTCCTTCCAGATGCGCGTGTTGCACTTGGTGCAGTTCCACAGCACGTCGAAGTCGCGCACGCGCTCGAGCGTGCTACGAACCTCGCCGGCCGACGGCCCCTGGTCGCTCGCGTGGGCCTCGGCGTTGAGCACCGATTGCGCGTCGGCTTCGAGCGAGCGCAGCTTGGTGTCGATCGACGCGAGGAACGCCTTGCCGCGCGCGTCGTCCTTGAGCAACCGGCGCAGCCCGTTGAGCAGCTGACCGATCTCGCGGAACTCGTTGTCGTTGCCGCGCTTGTACGGCAGCGGCACCTCGAGGCCCTCGCAGAGCTCCTTGAGGACGGCCTCGAGCCCGCGCCGGCCGCGCCGCGCCGCATCTCCGATCGAGCCGGCCTCCATCAGCTCGAACGCCGCATCGACGTCGGTCGAGCCGCGATGCTCGCGCAGGCTCGGCCCGCGCTCGTACGACCAGCCGAGCACCTGATAGGCCGACCACCCCTTCACCTTGCGGCGGACCTGCTCGAAGAAGTAGCGATCGTGCGTCAGCACCACGAGCTGCCAGTCCTGGAACTCCTCGATCAGCAGATCGCCGAGCCGCCCGCGGTGCGTCACGTCGAAGCTGTTCACCACGTCGTCGAGCACGAGGAAGTTCAGCCGCTCGTTGAACGTGCGCGCCATCGCGAGGAACAGCACGATCGCGACCGAGTTCATGTACGACTCGCTGAGCACCCCGTGCAGCGGGCGCTGGCGCTGGCCGTAGAAGTCGACGGCGAGCTCGATGCCTTTCTCCCCCCAGGTCTCGACCGCGACGCTGCCGATCTTGCCGGTGTCCGGATGCAGGCGCTCGAACAGTCGCGCGACCTCGGAGGAGATCTGCTCGAGCACGGTCTGGACGTACTTGCGCTGCTCCGCCTGGCAGATCTCGAACACCGCATCCGCGCGCTCGTACGCCTTCTTCGCTCGGAGCTCGACCGCGTACGCATCGCTCCACTGCTTCGCGGCGACCAGCAGCTGACCGAGCTCGATCGCCTGGTTGCGCGTCGACGGAGCCTCCGGCGCCTCGGTCTCCGCCGAGAGGAGCGTGCGGGCGTTGGTGTCCCACTCACCGACGGCATCGACGAAGGCGCTGACCGCGTCGACGTCGATCTCGCGGCGCTCCGCGATCGCACTCTTCACGGGCTTGGCAGCGTCGGTGATCGCGGGAAGCGCGACGCCGAGCTCCTTTGCCTTGGTGCGCCATCGCGCGCGGTCCTTCTGCGCTTGCGACAGGGTGTCCGCGGCGGTCTCCGCGGCGGTCTCCGCCTCGGTGAACCGCGTGCTGTGTTCCTCGAGCTCGGCGAGCGTCGCCGCGATCTTCTTCTTCAACGTGTCGCCGGCGATCTTCTTGTCACACACCGGGCACTGCTTCGTCTCCGGGTTCTCCTCGATGAAGCGCGACGCGGCGGCGAGCACGTCGACCTTCGTCGGATCCCCGGCCTCGCTGCCGATCGTGGTGTTCCAGGCCTCGAGCGCCGCCGTGTCGATCTCGAGCTCCGCGGCGTCGACCTCTGCCAGCAGCACCGCCTTCGCCGCGCCCGCCGAGGACAGGGGCGCCTTCGCGGGATCGATCAACGACAAGAGGTCCAGCTTCGCGTAGTCCTCGATCGCGGCTTGCGGTTCGAACCCGCAGGCCTTCGCGAGCTTCGCGAGCGCCGCGTCGATCTTGGTCTTCTCGGGCTCGACCTTCTGCGCGACGACCGCGGCCGCCACTTGCTTGAGCTTCGCCGTCGCGTCGTCGCGGCTGCGCTTGAGCTCGCTGCGCGCCTTCTGCAGATCCGTCCTCAGCTCGTCGATCGCGCCGAGCCCGAGCAAGCGCTGTAGCGCGCTCCACTTCTCGCCCTTGGACTTGTCGACGAAGTCCGCGATCGTCCGGCCGCGCAGCAGGAACGTCTCGCGCGAGGCCGCCTCGATCGCCGCCTCGTTGGGCGACTTCAGCGTGCAGCTGCCACCGAGGTCGCCGTTCGTGCCGATCTCGACCAGCGTCTTCTGGTCCTTCGCGGCGCCGAGGTGGCGGACCGCGTGGTCGCGTCCCTCCTTCGCGAGCAGCTCGATGTCGCCCGTGAAGTACCACTCGATCGCGTCGGCCAGCGAGCTCTTGCCCGTGCCGTTGTCCCCGTACATCAGCAGCGACTGGCCCTGGTCGAGCTTGATCTCGTACGCGTCGAGCACGCCGCGAAACGCCTGCAGGCTGATCTTGGTGAGCCGCTCTTTCACGACTCGCCCTCGTCGGCCAGGACGGCGGCGAGCTTCGCGGCGCGCTTGGTGCCCGGCTTGTCGTCGACCAGCTCGAGGAGCTCGGCTCGCATCTTCGCGTCGAGATCGGGGATTTGCGAGAGAACCTCTTCCAGAAAGCTCTTGGCGTCGCGCCGCTGCATCTAGTCAGAGGATATAGGATGCGGCGTGAACATCGGTCGGAAGTCCACACTCTTCCTCGCGTACGCGTACGAGTTCGACGACGACGGCGAGAGCCAGCTGACGCGCTCGGAGGCCTGGAAGAAGCGCGAGATCAAGGGGGTCGCACTCCTGCCACACCTCGACGAGTACGTCCGCAAGGGCAAGCTGTTGCGTGCCTACGACGCGGCGGGCGATCTGCGCGCGGCGTTCGGTGCGCGCGATCCGTGGAAGCTCGTCGACGCCTCGGACGAGGCCGTCGAGATCACGATCACCGAGCCGCCGCGCATCTACGTGCTCGACACGAACTACGCGTTCATCGTCATCGGCGTCGCGCCGTTCGTGAAGAAGGGCGAGGAGCTGACCCTGGCCGCGATGCAAGACGTCGCGTACGCGCTCGTGCGCGCCGGCATCTCGCGCGTCGCCGCGACCTCGCCGCAGATGACGAAGTGGATCGCCGCCCACGCGGCCGCCGCCGCTGCGGAGCCGTCGATCCTTCGCCGCTGGCTCGCCGCGCTCGTCCCCGGCCTCCGCGCCGAGGCGCCGCGCGGCGCTCCGCGCACGACCGCGCCGGCGCTGTTCAGCGTGATCCTCGCGAACGAGCCGCTCGGCAGCGACGATCGCCATCGCCTGCGCCTGGTGCACCGCAGTGATCAGGTCGTCGAGCCCGCGGGCGTCGGCGACGAGCCCGGCGAGTGGAAGCTGTCGAACCGCGAGCACTGCTTGTTCTCGACCTTCGGGGTCAGCTGGGTCGTGACGACGGACGACAGCGCGCAGTCCTCTCACTTCCTCAACGACGCGCCGCACATGGTTCGCGATCGCTACGTCTACAAGTGGCTGCTCGTCGAGCATCAGCGCCTGTGCCTGCTCGCCCTCGCCACCGAGTGCGCCGACATGAGCAACGGCATCGACGGCGCGAACTTCGCCGAGATGCGGATGCGCCTGCTGTCCTTCATCTCCGCCTACAACTTCCGCCACGTCTCCAACGAGGAGCGTCACGATCGGTTCTACAAGCGGGTGCGCGACGCGCTCTCGATCGACGATCTGCTCGCCGAGGTCAGCGAAGAGGTCGTCGAGATCGACAACCAGCTCTCCGCGCGCCGCGGCGAGCTCCTCAACCACGTGCTCGCGTTCTTGACGCTCGTGCTGACGCCGACCGGCATCATGGTCGGCATCTTCTCGTCCGATACGGTGCCGGGCCCGTTGAGGTTCGACGACTTCGTCTCGGCCACGTCGTGGTTCCACCTGTTCACCCATCCACCGTTCCTGATCGTGCTCGCGGCGGCCGCCGTCGGGGCGACGGTCTACGTGCGCATCTTCGGCGCGCGCGTGATCTTCCGTCAGTTCCTCAGAGGAGGAATGAAGTAGCGGTCACGAGCACCCAGATCCAGAAAGCCGTTGCCGCGCGTCTCCTCGAGAGCGCGACATCAGCGTCGTGGTCGTGGCCCCGGCCCGCTCGGTAAGTCGTGAACATCGCAGGCGGCACATGGCTTGCCTTGGGACGCATGTGATGTGGAGAGTGATGCTGTTGACGACAGGGCTCCTGCTGTTCGCCGCAGGCACGGCGTCGGGTGGACCGCCGGGTGCCGCCCCACCGAACGACAGGCCGATGGAGGTGCACCTCAGGCCGCCGAAGCGCGAGTCGACGGCGACGGTGCTGACGCTCGCCGGTATCGCGATCCCGTTCGCGCTGACGTACCTGACCTACGAGCCGAACACCGACAATCCGATGTACGCGCCGATCGGCGGCCTCACCGGGCTGGTGTTGCCGGCCATGGGGCACTGGTACGTCGGGCGGGTCGGGACGTACGGCATGTTGATGCGGCTCGGCGGCCTGATGTTCGCGATGGTCGGCTTGTCGTACGTCGACGACGCGGATCGTTGCGCGCGCGGCGAGCGAGTGCCCGACGGGTGTTTCGCGAACAACCGCACCGTCGGTCACGTCTCGATCGGACTCGGCCTCGCGACCTGGGTGGGCTCGTGGGTCTACGACGTGATGTCGGCACGCCGCGAGGTCCGGGGCTTCAATCGCCGCACGACGGTGCAGATCATGCCGATGTTCAAGCGCGACACGACGGGGATCGCGCTCGGCGGCGCGTTCTAGCGCAGGTGACGCACTCGGGTGCTGCACGAAGGCGGATCGTGCTCGTGCCTCGAGGATGTTCGCGATCCAGGCGAGTTGCCTAGGATCTAGACAGCCGCGGGGAGCGATTCACCAAAGTTCAACGATCTGGCGCTGGTGTGCTTCGTGCAAACCCACCCGTCATGCACATACTCACCAAGCTCTCCATCACCGGGTTGCTCGCGACGATGCTGTCCTCGAGCGTAGCGTTCGCCGGCGACCCACTCCTCGATGGGAACGTCCAGGTCGCCAACGGCAACCACACGGTGACCGCACTCCTCGGGCTGATCGGTAACGGAACGATTCCCCCGGATCACGTGTTCCCGACGGTGCAGGGCACCACGATCACCGCCGCCGAGCTGCAGGCCCTCTACAACAAGGGTCAGCTGGTCACCCTCAACCAGCCCCTGGTCGGCGCGACGATCGACAACATCGTCTCCAACTACGACCCGGCGCTCGTCAACATCGATCTCCGGCCCACCATCTACGGCAAGCCGTTCTCGAACCTCACGGTGATCGAGGAGCCGATGACGCTCGGTGCGAACGCCAAGCCAGCGGTCATCACGACGGTGAGCGGCAAGATCGGCACGATCATCGACACCGGTGGTTGCGTGCTGGATAGGGCTGGAAAGTGCATGAACGTCGTCGATATCGTGACCGATCCGGTCGGCACCATGGTCGACACCACCATCGAGAAGGCGATGCTTGGAAATCCTGCCGTGCTGATCGGCGGCTCCTTGATCTACGTCTCGCTCGCGCCCTCGTTCGCGAATGCTGGCGCCGAGAAGCTGTTCAACGAGGCGATCCAGCTCGAGCCCGCGTGGCAGGAGGCGTTCACGCCCCCGATCGTTCCTCACTCGATCGACATCGGGGCGGACGCGGGTCGGCAGATCATGGAGCTTCACAGCATGCCGCTCGCAGCCTACACAGCCGAGGACATCGAGTTCATGGAGGACCACTACGAGTACTTCGTCGACATCATCGCGGAGCTTCACGCCACGGGCCGCCTCTAGCTCCCGGGACGACGTGCGCCTGGACATCGGCATGTCCGACGCTGGTGGCGCCGAGCACTGCCGCGATCAACCCGCGACGCAGTCACGGGCAGTCGGGCGCGACGCGGCCGTCGGAGCCCGTCGCGACGTAGGCATCGGCGACGAAGCCGGTGCCGATCTTGTCCCACAGCTTCGAGGTGCCGTAGGTGCCGGTCACTGCCTGGCCGAGCTTCTGGCAGCTGATCGTGACGCTCGCTCCGTCGGCGATCGAGCCGATCGCGTCGGTCGCCGTCGACGCACCCTGGCGGATCGTGAGCGGGGCGCCGCTCGTGTTGATCCGCGCGGCGAAGCCGGCCCCGCCGTTGCTCGTGCCGCTGCTGCTCTGCGCGAACTTCGCGCGGACGGTCGACTTCGCGGAGGTGCTGAACGTGTGCCACGTATAGGTCGTGTTGCTCTGGAGGCCGTTGCGGCCGACCAGCCACGACCGCACCTGCGAGCGCAGCGACTCCTTCATCTTGCAGTTCGCGTAGACACCGTGGATGTGCTTCGGGCCGTTCCAGCCGTCGACGCCGGTCTTGCGGTACCAGGCGGCGTAGCCGACCTTGCCCATCCTCTCGAGCAGGTTGTGGATCTGCGGCTCGGTCATCCCGCTGGTCGAGATGTCGACGGCTGCGCTGTACGCCAGACCGTTGACGGTGCCGTCGGCGAGGTGCACGCCGGCCGAGTCAGGCGCGTCGCCCACGGTCTGCGTGATCCGCGAGGCGGAGACTCCCACCGCACGCAACGCGTCCGAGGCCCGCGGGTGCAGCCCGGCCTTGAGCAGCGGCAGCGCGCGATCGCCCCCCGCACCCGTCTCGTCGACCTCGCTGTCGTACGGCGGGACCACGAAGTCGTCGTCGAACGCGGAGGTGTCGTCGGGCAGCGCCTCGACGAGCGAGCTGTGCTCGTGTGCATCGGCGACGTCCTCGGGCAGCGCGGACACCTCTTGATCGGTGAGCTCGGGCTCGGCGATCGGGTCCTCCTCGATGGCGTCGGACGAACAACCCGCGAACATCAGCAAGGCAACGGCGAAACATCGGATGGCGTGCATGGCGGCCCCGCTCGCAACCCGTATGCCGCGTGGAGGTCCGCGAAATTCGTCAGCTTCCAAGCGCGCCTGTGGCGGCGGCCGTTACACGTGACGCCGGCAGGTCCCAGCGCGATCACGCGGTTGCACCTGTAACGCCGGCGGTCACACCGCCGTTGGTCGATCCCACGATCGATGGCACTTACGGACGGCTCGCGGCTTGCTGACCGGCCGAGGCATGAAGCTCCAGACCATCCAGATGTTCGCGATCGCGATCTCGCTCACCTCCTGCACCACCGATGACGACGAGATCTGGGATGAGGGCCCCACGCCGGACCTCGACGGCCCGGCGGCCGACGAGGAGATCGTCAACGACCTCCGCGCGCTGGTGCCGAGCTTCCAGCTGCCGTTCCCGTGCAACCAGACGTGGGAAGGGCAGACCCGCACGAACCACAGCCCGCAGAACTCGGTCGACTTCAACCGCGCCGACGACCTCGGCGACACCGTGGTCGCGTCCGCGGCGGGCACGGTCACCCGGGTCGCGAACGAGGGCAACACGAGCTACGGCCGGTGGGTCGAGATCCGCCACGGCAACGGCTTCACCACGCGCTACGCGCACCTGTCGACCCAGACCGTGGCCGTCGGCCAGACCGTCGCGCGCGGCCAGAAGATCGGCACCGTCGGCAGCACCGGCGGCTCCACCGGTCCGCACCTGCACTTCGAGCAGCGCCAGAACGGCATCGCGGTCCGCGCACGGTTCAACGGTGTGGGCGCGCTGTACTTCGGCAGCAAGAGCTACAAGAGCGCGAACTCGTGCGGCGGTGGTGGTGGTGGTGGCGTGACCGGCAGGATCAACACGGCGTCGGGCGTGCGGCTGACCGTGCGCGCCGGTGCGTCGACGAGCTCGGCCGCGGTCGGCTCCGTCGGCGACGGCACGTTCGTCACGATCCAGTGCCAGAAGCGCGGCGAGTCGGTGAGCGGCACGTTCGGTACGTCGGCGCTGTGGGACGACATCGGCGCGGGCTTCGTCGCCGACGCCTACGTCTCGACGGGCTCCGACGGCCAGGTGGCGCCGACCTGCAACTAACGACAGAAGTCGTCGTTCGGGGGTTCTGCGATCACGCAGCCGTTCGGGCACATCATGCGCAGGGCGGCCTGCCCACCCTCGCAGCGATACAGCGAGGCCGGATCGCCGACGAGCTCGTTGCCGCCGCAATAGAATCCGCCGGTGACGCAGGTCATCGGTCCGCCCGCGCAGCCGTCGTCGATCCCGTCGCGCACCGTGCAGCCGTGCACGCAGCGGCCTCGCGCGACCGGGACGCCGTCGGTGCAGCGGTACAGGGTGTCCGCGTCGCCGGCGAGCTCGTCGCCGCCACAGTAGTCGCCGCCGGTCTCGCACGTCGAGCGCGGCGCGAGCACGAGCTCGAGGGCGATGCGTTGGTTCGTGTCGAGCGTCGTCGACGCGGCGCCGGTGCCGAGCACGCCGCCGCTCAGCTTGCCTGCGGCGACCACGCCGACCTCCGTCGGGGTGGTGACGTCGAGCGCGAGCGAGGTGACGATCGGCAGCTCGACCACACCGCCGGTCTCGAGCGCGGTCGTGATCGTGTCGTGGCGGTCGCCGTACAGGATGTCGAGCTCGAGCAGATCGATCGCGTCGACGGTGCTCGACTCGACGCGCAGCGTGATGCACGCGCCGGCGGCGGTGGCGCACGGATCGGGGTCATCGCCGCACGCGATCACGGGAACGAGGAGCAACACGCGCCGCATTCACGGACCTCCCGGACGGCAGCCGCTCGCATCGCAGGTCACCCCGGGGAGCAGCGATGCCGGTTCGTCGCGCATCGCGAGCACGATCGCGCCGGTCACCACGGCGGCCGCGCCGACGAGCGCCGGCACGAACCACCACCGACGCGCGAGCGGCGTGCGCGGTCGACGCAACACCAGGTCCAGCTCCACCGCGCCACCGGCCGCCACCGTGAACGCGCGCTGCAGCGGCTGAAACCCCGGCGCCTCGGCGACCACCGTGTGAGCTCCGACGGCGAACGATCCCGATCGATACGGCGCGAGGCCGACCAGCGAGTTGTCGATCCTCAGCTGCGCGGCGCCGGGAGTCGTCCGGATCGCGAGCGTGCCGGTGCGACTGCACAGCTCGCGCAGGCGCAGCATCTCGGCGCGCCGCGGATCGGCGTCCGCGGCCCGCTCGAGGAACGCGTCGATGTTCCCGCGCGCACGCGCGCAGTCGCCGAGCTGGACCTCGGTGAGCGCGAGCCAGCGATACGGGTTCGCCTTCGCGGGGACCAGCTTGTTCGCCGCCTCGATCTCGGCATGCGCGCCGAGATAGTCGCCACGCTCGAACGCCGCCACGCCGCGATCCAGGTGGACCTGCGCGGCGTCTTCTACGGGGTCCGCTGATGCTGCGCGCGCCGCCAGCACGCCGATCGCTAGCACCACGGCTCGCATCTCGTGACACGATATCGCGCGCCACCGCCATGCGCACCGTCTCCCAGTATCGATTGCGAGAGCTCCTCGGGAGGGGTGCGTCCAGCGAGGTCTATGCCGCGGAGCACGCGTCGTATGGTGACGTCGCGGTGAAGCTCCTGCGGCCCGAGCTCGCCGAGGATGCGGCCTCCGTCGAGGCGATGGTGGAGGAGGGCGCGCGCGTTCGCGCGATCGATCACCCCAACGTCGTGCGCGTGCTCGACGTCGGGCTCGACGCGGCCGGCTGCTATCTCGTGATGGAGCGGGTGCACGGCGAGCCGCTGGCCGCGCGGTTGCGCCGCGAGGGCCGGTTGCCCGAGGCCGAGGTTCGCCGGATCGGCGCCGAGCTCGCCGAGGGTGTCGCGGCGGCGCACGCCCGCGGCATCATCCACCGCGATCTCAAGCCGGCGAACGTGATGCTCGATGGGGCACGGCCGAAGATCGTCGACTTCGGGATCGCGAAGTCCCTCGGCGCCCGCTCCGCGGTCACGACCGGTCGGATGATCGGCACGCTCGCGTACATGGCTCCCGAGCAGCTGACGAGCGGCATGATCGCGCCGTGCACGGACCTCTGGGCGCTCGGCGTGATCCTGTTCGAGGCGCTCGCCGCGCGCCACCCGTTCGACAACTTCTCCGACGGCCGGTGCCCGCAGCTGTTCGACGAACCGGCGCGCGTGAGATCGATCGTGCCCGCGGTGTCGCCGGAGCTCGACGAGATCGTCGCGCGTTGTCTCGCTCGCGATCCGGGGCGCCGTCCGGCCTCCGCGGACGAGCTCGCGCGTCTCCTCCGCGGCGAGCTCGCCCTCGACGACGACCGCGTCACCGCCGACGCGGGCCCGCTCGCGCCCGTGGTGGTCGCTCCGCCGTCGCGATCACCCCACCGGACCCTCGCGTGGCTGGTCGGCGGAGGCGTCGTGATCGCCGCCGCGGTCGCGCTGGTCGCGGTCGCGCAGCGCGATGACGAGCCCGTCGAGCTCCCGATGTCGCCACGCGTCGTGGTTCCGCGGCCGGAGCAGCCAGCGCCGCCGGTGCAGCCAACGATCGAGATCGAACCCACGCCCGTCGTCGAGGTGCGCACCAAGCCCGGCGGTGCCCAGGTGATCGTCGACGGCACGCTGCGCGGGGTGACCCCGCTGACGCTCGACCTGGCGCTGCCGGAGGTCGTCGTGATCCAGCGCGCGGGGTATCGCAGCGTCAAGCAGCGCGTCGAGCACGCCGGCGTCATCGACGTCGCGTTGCTCCCGCTGCGCCAACCCAAGCGGCCGCCGGCGTCGCGGACCACGACGAGCAAAGAGCCGCTCGACTGATGACGGAAGATCCGCGCATCACCGAGGCGATCGGCGGCGGTGACATCCGCGCGAGCGTGCGCGAGTGCAGGCTGGTCGCGATCGGAGGCGGGAAGGTCCACACCTTCGCCTCGCCGCGCACCGTGATCGGCGCGGACCCGCGCGCAGACATCGTCCTGGCGGATCCGTCGCTGTCGCGGTTTCACTGCGAGATCGAGATCGATCGCGGCCGGCCGGTGCTGCGCGATCTCGGTAGCCGCAACGGCACGCATGTCGACGGCGTGCCCGTGCTCGCCGCACCGCTGCGCGATGGCGCGCTGCTGCTGCTCGGCCGCACGCAGCTGCGCTTCGAGATCGGTACGCGCAACGTCGACGTCACCGTGTCGCCGCGCGATCGGTTCGGCCGGCTCGTCGGTGGCTCGATCCCGATGCGCGCCGCCTACGCGCTCCTCGAGGCCGCGGCCGCGAGCGACGCCACGGTGCTGCTCCAGGGCGAGAGCGGCACCGGCAAGGATCTCGCGGCGGAGTCACTCCACCTCGCGAGTGCACGCGCAGGCGGGCCGTTCATCGTCGTCGATTGCGGGGCGATCCCGGGCAACCTGCTCGAGGCCGAGCTGTTCGGGCACGAGGCCGGCGCGTTCACCGGCGCCACGTCGGCGCGGATCGGCGCGTTCGAGGCCGCCGCCGGAGGCACGCTGTTCCTCGACGAGATCGGCGAGCTCGCCGTCGACATGCAGCCGAAGCTGCTGCGCGCGATCGATCGCCGCGAGATCCAGCGCCTCGGGAGCACCAAGCGCATCCCGGTCGACGTCCGCATCATCGCCGCGACCAATCGCCGGCTCGTCGAGGAGGTCAACGCGCACCGGTTCCGCAACGACCTCTACTACCGGCTCGCCGTGCTCGTCGTTCGCATGCCGCCGCTGCGCGACCGCGCCTCCGACATCCCGGCGATCGTCGCCGCGATCCTCGATCGCATCGGCGATCGCACGTCGCCGATGGCGCGCGCGCTCGACGGTGGAGAGCTGCTACCCGAGCTGTTGCGCCACGCGTGGCCCGGCAACGTGCGCGAGCTGCGCAACTACGTCGAGCGCTGCCTCGCGGGTCAGCCGATCGAGCAGCTCGATCTCGATTCGAGCCCGGCGATCGACGTCATGCAGTCACTGCGCTCGGTGCGCGAGCGCTGGGTGCACCACATCGAGCGCCAGTACCTCGAGCGCCTGCTCGCGGCGCACGGCGGCAACGTCAGCGCCGCGGCGCGCACCGCCGAGGTCGATCGCGTGCATCTGCATCGCCTGATCGCCAAGCATCGGCTGCGTTGAGCAGGCTCCTCACCACGTGCGAGCGCGCAACGTTGGCGCCCCACGAATCGCTCGCGCGGTATTTTCGCCATCGATTCGAGGAGGAGTCACTCAGCGGTCCATGACAGTGGCCTGTGTCTTGCCACTGACGATGCATATGATCAAAGAAGTCGAGGGCGACATCCTCAAGACCAGCGCCCGGGCGATTGCTCACGGCGTCGCCCCCAACGACCATCTCGACCATGGCCTCGCCCTGCAGCTGCGCGAAAACTGGCCCGCCATGGCGAAGGACTTTCGCCACTGGGCGCATACGCAGCATGCAGAGCCGGGCGGCCTGTGGACGTGGGTCACGCCCGATGGCCGTCGGATCGTCAACCTCCTGACGCATGCGCCAGCACCCAGCGAGAAGGCTCGGCCGGGTAAGGCCCAGATCGAGTTCGTGAACCATGCGTTGCGGGCGCTGCACGCCGAGATCGTCCGCGAGAAGATCGAGAGCATCGCGCTGCCTCGTCTCGCCACCGGAGCGGGCGGACTCGCATGGGAGGACGTCAAGGCGCTGATCGAGCGCCACCTCGGCGAGCTCGCGATCCCGGTCTACGTCTACACCACGTACCATCACGACGTCGTCGCCAAGGAGTGAGCGTCCGACCTGGTCAGCGAACGCGCGCGCCGGTGTGCTCGGCGTGGTGCTTGATCGTGCGCAATTGCTTGCGCTCCATCACCGCATGCGCCGCCCCCATCAGCCATCGGAACGCGGTCATCCGCAACGTCGGGTCGTAGGCCGCGCGATACCGGGTGACGAGCCGCGTCCCATCACCGCGCGGCTGCAGGACGAAGGCCCACGTCCCTTCGAAGCTCGGCGTGGTCGAGTGGAGGACCAGGGCCCGTTCGGGATCGACGCGGATCACCTGGAACCCCGCGTCGCCGTGCGGCCGCATCGGCAGCACGTCCCCGACGGCGAGCCGCTGGAGCCCGGGCAGGATGTGGTCGGCGCTGTGGACGGCGGCGTTGTCGAGGAGGTCCCAGCTGTACCAGCCGGCACGCTGGCACCCCATCTGGACCAGCCACGGCCACACCTTCGACGGTGGCACGTCGATCTGGATCTCGTGATCGAGCACGGCGCGCGGCCCGGCGATCACCTCGTCACCGGGCAGCACGCGCTCGGCTTGCGCCTTGATGGAGAGCAGGAGGGCGTGCCGGATCAACACCACGCCGGGGGACACCAACGCCCAGTAGCGACGGAAGCGAGCGCGCGCGACCGGGTCGGTCGCCACGGCGCGGGTCTGCGTGATGAATCGCGAGCCGTCGTGCGTCGGCTCGACCTCCAGGGTCCAGACGATCTTGACGTGCCCCGGTTCGCGGAACGCGGCGAGCGCGTCCGGCGGCAGCGGCCGGAACATCGGGGTCGGCTCCCACGGCTCGGTCACCGCGCCCATCGCCACGAAGCGCGGCTCGTCGGTCAGCACGCCCCAGCCCATCGCCTGCATGGACGGAAGGAAGCCACCCGCGTCGGGTGCGGATACGTGCCGAGCGCGCAACACTCGCTCACGCGCGCGGACGATCGCGCGAACGATGCGCGAATCCTCGAGCCGAAGCGCACGGGCCACCGCCATCGTGACCTCCGGAGGAGCCGCGATCTCGATCGCGTGGCGCTCGCAGATCTCGTAGTCGGACAGCCAGCGATCGAGCCGTGCGTCGACGTGGCGAGGCGGTCGGCCGTACCGCACCCAGGCGCCGAGCGCGGTCGCGGTGGTGTCCCCGAGGACGCGAGCCCCTGTCGCGACCCAGCTGGTCAGCGTCATGCAACCGGGCGCTGCATCGACCATGCCTCGCCGAGATCCTCACGAAGCCGGTCGCGATGGATGACGCGGTCAGTAAGCCGCTAGCTCCTCGCCCGGAAGAAACGCAAAGCCTGCGCGCGATTCGCGATGCCGCACGAGCGCGTTCAATTTGGGATCGCGATCTCTCGTTTGTCGACCAGCGGTCCGCCGAGCGCCAGGAGCTCGGAGCTCGCGAGAAACGCTCGATCCTCTTCCCAGGCGAGGACGTCGTCCGCGCGACCGAGCCCGAGCGCGTCACACACCGCCGTGCACCCGAGCTCCGCTCCGAAGCGGCGGGCCAGCTCGCGAACCTCGCCGAGCATGGCGTCGAACGCCTGGCCGCCCGGCAGCGCGTCGAACTTGATGTGGGTGGGAAAGTGGCGCGACTGCCTGGTCACGTTCACGACGATGTCGGGGAGTACGGGCTCGTCCATCACCTCGGCGAACGTGTCGAGGTCGGCGACCCACGCGTCGGGAAACCACTCCTCGAGCGTTTCGCAGATGTCGTCTCTGGATCGCTCGGCGGAGAGTGCGATCCAGAGGTGTGGCCACGGCAGCGGCGCGAGCGAATCGGAGGCGCTCGGCTCGTCGGCAACGGTCTGCGCAACCTCGACCTCGTCGCTGCGCTCACCCCTGATGAAGACGTCGCGCTGGACCCGGAACCCGTGGCGTTCGAGTACCTCCGCGCCACCCGCATCTACCAGCGTGAGGCGCTGCAAGGATCGAAACCACGGTTGCGCCACGAGCACCGTCGCCGCCTCGACATCGAGTGCGACGCAGCCGGCTTCCAGATCTCGCAGCGCCGGGAAGCTCGACGCGAGGAAGGCGAGGTTCGAGTCGGCGCGGAATGGGCTCGGGACCTCGTATCCCAGCGCGAGTCGGCAGAGGTTCGGCCAGGCGTGCGTGCCGAGCGCGCGAAGGTCGCGGTCCGCCAGCTCGGACAGCCCGATCGAGAGCTCCTCCAGGAGGGGCACGTGCATCGCTTCGAACACGCCGTGCCAGCGCCCGGTCAACGGATCGGGGCGCCGCCCTTCCGGGTGGTATCCGATCGAGAGCCGGCGAAGCTTGTGAAACCAGGGCGCAGTCACCAGCGCATGGAGTGCCTCGAGATCGTCGCCCACGGCGCCCTCGAGCGCGAGCGACTCGAGGCGGTCGAACGGAGCCGACGCGAGCGCCCGAAGTGCCTCCCCGGGCACGCCTCCCACGGTCTCGAACGCCGTGATGCCGAGCGCTCGAACCCCGGAGAAGCGCGCATCGGCGAACAGGGTCGCGAGAGAGCTCGCGCTCATCTTCTTGGTGGGCTCGAACCAGAGCGCGTCGAGCGGTCCGAGCGACGAGCGGAGGAGGTCGGGGACCAGCTCGTCGAGCGCCGGCAGGCCCAGCCCTCGAACCTGAAGGTCGGGCCGGCCGAGCAACGCGCGCGCGTGCTCGACGGTGCCGCGCTCGAGCTGCCAGCGACCGATCACGTCGACCAGCTCGGGGCGCGAGACGAGGTGATGAGGGAACGCGGATCGTGCTTGCCACTCCAATCCGGCAGCCAGCTCGACGAACGCGCTCACCTGCTCGTCGGCGCCGCGGGCCGCCTCGTCGAGCGCGTGCCCCCACTCCTTGTAGAACGGCCCGTCGAGCGCCGGGATGCGCGTGGGCAACAGCTCGTTTTCGACGTGTGCGGTCAGCGATGCCATGAGCTCTCCTCGAGTGACCGCGTTACCCTCACGCGATCGCGCTACCGCGACAACTCCGCGGACCGACGCGCAAAACGCTCGCGATTCCCGGCGGTTCCTCGCAGCGTGTCCAGCGTGCTCCGCAGGTTACCGACCTCGCGCAGACTCCGGTGGGTCCAGCGCGGTGTACTCGGCGTCGATCGCAGCCTCGGCGAGCTCGAGCTCGCGGCGTGCCGCGGCCCGGCGATACACGATCGCCAGCGCGACGAGCACGACCAACCCGACCGAGCTCGCGACCAACCACAGCGTCGGGCTCATCGAAACACCGCATCGAAGCCGCCGTCGAACCGCGTCCCCGCATCGATGATCGGCGAGGCCATCCCGACGAACTGCAGCAGCGCGGCGAGGAACAACACGACCAGGATGAGGACGGCGATCAGGGAGCTCGTGCGCCGCGGATGACCGGCGAGCTGGCGCACCACCGCGCGCGCGAACAACAGCGAGGCGGTGGCGAGCGAGACGAACACCGAGCCGAGCGCCAGCGGCAAGCCCGCCTTGGAGCTCGTGTGGTAGTAGATCGCGACCAGCGGCGCCAGCGTCGCGAGTACGAGCGTTCCGCCGAAGATCGCCGACGCGAACGCACCGACGAGCTGGTGCGCGGGCAGCGGCGCGTTCAGCAAGCGCAGCGCGACGAGCCCGGCCGGCAGCGCGGTGAGCGCCGACAACAAGATCACCATCGGCACCTTGTAGGCGTTCGCGAGCGCGAGCGTCGCCGAGGTGCTGCCGGCGGCGAGTCCCCACAGCGCCGACAGGGCGAGCCCCGCAAACAGCGCGAGGATCGTCAGCATCGTCTGTTGCGATCGACTCGTGCCTTCGCCCGCGTTGGCGGTTCCTTCACACGTCACGCTCATCAGTTGCGACAGATTGGCCATGCTGGTCGAACCACCGGCCTGTGAAGTTCATCTCGCCGTGCCGCGGCATGCTCACCGTTGCCGCAGCCTGCCGACTGTGCGCGTTGCGAGATCACGCCTTCTTCACCCCCACTTCACGCTCTTGCGGCGGCTTCAACCCGAACAGAAGTCGCCGTAGACTCGCGTCGATGATCGATCCCGCGCTCGCAGCCGCGATCCTGTCCGACCCCGATGACCCTGCCGGCTACCTGGTGCTGGCCGACTGGCTGCAGACCCGCGGCGATCCGCGCGGCGAGCTGATCGTGCTGCAGCACCGCGATAGCGACGAGGCCAAGGAGCTGCTCGCGCGCCACGCCGAGGCCTTCCTCGGACGGTTCGCGACGACGAAGCCCGACACGTTCGAGCTCGAGTGGAAGCTCGGCTTCATCCGCTCGGCGACGATCGGCTGGGAGATGTTCGCCGGCGAGGACGACGACGATCCCTCGCACGCGCAGCTCGCCGCCTTCCTCGCCTTGCCCTCGGCGCAGTTCCTCCAGCAGCTGTCGCTCGGCCCCACCCAGCACGAGGACGAGCTGATGCTCGACGAGCTCGCGGGTCCGATCGAGGATGCCGCGCCGCCGTGCCTGCGCGAGCTGTTCCTCGGCAGCACCTCCGACTGGGACATCTCCGGCACCTCCACCCGGATGCCGCGCTCGTCCTCGCTGCCGCGGCTGCAGACGCTCCGCCTGCGCGGTGGCTCGGTCTCGCTCGACGAGTCGATCGATCTCCCGCGGCTGCGATCGTTCACCGTCGAGAGCGGCAGCCTCCGGACGGAGTCCCTCCACGCGATCGGCGCGGCCCGCTGGCCCGAGCTCGAGAGCCTGGAGATCTGGTTCGGCGATCCGAACTACGGAGCCAAGGGCGGCGTCACCGACATCGCCCCGATCCTCGACGGCCGGGGGCTCGGCAAGCTCCGCCACCTCGGGCTACGCAACTGCGCGTTCGCCGACGAGCTCGTCGAGGCGCTGGTCGCGTCGCGCGTGCTCGACCAGCTCCAGACGCTCGATCTCTCGATGGGCAACCTCAGCGATCGCGGGGTCGCCGCGATGCTCCGCGAGGCCGGGCGGTTCGCGCACCTCGAGAAGCTCGATCTCGACGACAACGCGCTCACCACCGCGCAGTGGCCGGCGGCGCGCGCCCTCGCGAAGACCGTGGTGTACGGCAACGAGCACGACCCCGACCGAGCCGTGCCTCGGACCGAGGAACGCTCGCGCTACCGGCGGTACGTCAGCGTCGGTGAATAGCCGCCGAGGTGACGAACGCGTGGACGGCGCGAGTGGGTCTCGTCGATGGAGCCCGCCTGCTCGGCGCACGTGCGATCCGTGATGCGGTAGGCTTCGCGCATGGGTTGGTTCTCGAGAGGCGTTGTCGTGTTGGTGCTCATCGCGTGCCGTTCCAAGCAAGAGGCCGAGCAGCATGCATCGGCCCCGACGGTCACCGAACCATCGCGTCCATCGCCACTCGTGCGCTCCGAGTCGCTGCTCGCGGCGCGCAGCCTCTTCAAGACCACGATCGTCGACCGGCCCGAGCCCCGAGTCGCACCCGAGCCGCCACCCGCAGGTGTGTTTCGCCTGATCGAGTATCCGGCCAAGCCGGGAAAGCTTGCCGCGTACCTCACGCCCGACCCGGGCGATCGAACGAAGCGCCCGGCGATCGTCTGGATCACGGGTGGCGATGTGGCCTCGATCGGAGACGTGTGGTCGTCGCAACCCGTCGCCAACGATCAGAGTGCGGGCCAGTACCGCGCCGCCGGCATCGTGATGATGTATCCGTCGCTACGCGGCGGCAATGCGAACCCCGGGCGTCACGAGGGCTTCTACGGCGAGGTGGATGACGTGCTCGCCGCCGCCGAGTTTCTCGCGCAGCAGCCGTACGTCGACGCGACGCAGATCTATCTGGGCGGGCACAGCACGGGTGGCACCCTTGCGTTGCTGGTCGCCGCTGCAGCGCCACGTGATCGGTTTCGCGCGGTGATCTCGTTCGGAGCGGTGCATTCCCCGGCCGCGTACGGGATCCCGAACGAGTACACACCCGTCGATCTCAAGAACGCCGAGGAGGAGCGGCTGCGTGCTCCGATCGAATGGATCAACACGGTCACCACGCCGACGTTCATCGTGGAAGGTGAGACCGGAAATCTCGATTCGATCGACCTCATCCGGCAGGTCAACAAGAAGCCGAACGTGCAGTTCTTCGCGATCGCCGGCCGCGATCACTTCAGCGTCCTCGCACCGATCAATCGCTACTTCGCCTCGCAGATCGCCGGGCCGTGGAAGACGGGCCCGCTCGTCGTCGATGACGAGGGTCTGCGACAGGCACTCGGCTCACCGCGATGACGCTCGATCGGCTGCTCGAGATCCTGTCGACCACCATCCGTGGCGGTCGTCCCAACGAGCCGTCGTTCGAGATCACCGACGGCTACCTGAAGCTCCAGTTCGCCTACGGCTATCAACGGCTCGGCAACACGGCGCGAGCGGCAGAGCTCGAAGCCGTCGGGCATGCGCAGCTTGCCGCGTATCGAGCCGATCCAGTCCATGCGTGGTTGATCGATGCGTTCGCCGCGCGGATCCGTGACCAACGCCCGGCCGAGTTGCAGGAGCGTCTCGAGGCCTTCGATCGCGTCACCCGCTTCAAGGTCGACATGTTTCGCGAGGCCTCGTGGATCATCGGTGGCGGCGCGGTTGACGCGGCCGGTCAGTTCGGGCGGATGGGGAATCCAGCGCCGGACCTGGCCGCGAGTACGGCGTCCTTCCTCGGCCGGGTGGACCGCGGCTTCGCGCTCGCGGAGGAACATCCGGAGCTCGCCGACGCGTACCTCGAGACCTCGCTGCAGGTCGACGCATCCTCGATCGATCCCGCCGCAGGTGCGAGCGTTCTCGAACGCGTGCTGCCCCGCGTCGAGCGCATGTCCGAGCGGCGCGGCCTCGCGTATGCGCGTGCGATCGCACTTGCCGTCCACGCCGCACCGGCGCGGTTGGCTGGCTTGATCGAGGCGATCGGCCCGTTCATCGAGGCGGATTCGTGGGAGCTCGACGGCATCATGGCGCTGCTCTCGGAGGCACTCGCTCACCATCGCCGCGAGCTCGCTGCGATCTGGAGCCAGCTTCCGGCGGATGTCCACGACAGACCGGCGTATCTGATCGGGCAACTGCGGCACGGCGTGATGCCGAACAAGCACGTCGTCCTGCGCGCCGTGGCCTCGAGCGACGTCACGGCGCAGAAGCTACGCGTGGTGCTTCTCGATACGCTCCTCGCTTCACCCGACTCGATCGAGCCTTGGGCTGCCGAGCTGTTCGGCACGGCGACGGATGAGCTGAAGACGAACAGCCACTTCAGCTACAGCACCGTCTACGTCGTCGATCGACTCGTGCGCGGTGTGCTCCGGTTGATAGTTTGAGCCGTCGCACCCGAGTCGATTGCTTCCGCACCCGCACCCGCGATGCTACGCGCGATGGCAACCAAGAAGAGACCGGATTCCGCGCGCGGTTCGAGGCGTGCATCGTCCGCGTCAATTGCCGCCCGGTTCCTTGGGGGTGGTCACGATCTCGTCGAACGTCGCCTGATCGATCCAGGTCGGCGTGTAACTCCCGCCGCCGTCGACCAGCTTGCTGTAGAAGGCGCGCAGGTGGTTGCGCGATCCGCG
>Ga0075163_10003349_pt1 | contig 21523 bp, 28 predicted proteins | sample JI1023141ADNA_FD_71478 | JGI IMG/M metagenome (GOLD analysis project Ga0075163, IMG submission 71478) | Wastewater effluent complex algal communities from Wisconsin, to seasonally profile nutrient transformation and Carbon sequestration -... | ecosystem: Engineered > WWTP > Effluent > Algae... | reverse complement strand
ACACCCGCGGGCGACCGAGCGCTGTTCCGCTCAGCGTCAGCGAGCCTGCAGCGGTGCCCCGAGTGCGCGGCGTGCCGACGGCGGTGCCCGAGAGGGCGAGCGTGCCCGTCGCGGTGCCGGTGGTGCGCGGGGAGCCGACGGCCGTGCCTGCGAGAGCGAGCGAGCCCGCAGCAGTTGCGTACACCCGCGGCGTGCCTGCCGCGCTCCCGCTCAGCGTCAGTGAGCCAGCCGCGGCCCCGAGCGTGCGCGGCACACCAGCAGCCGTGCCGCTCAGCGAGAGCGAGCCCGCGGCGGTGCCCGAGGTGCGCGCAGCGCCGCTCGCCGTGCCGCTCAGGCTGATCGCGCCGACGGCTGTGCCCCGCACCGTGGGCCGACCCGACACGGAGTCGAACAGCACGATGGACCCTGCCGCAGTGCCGAACGTCCGCGGCGTGCCCGCAGCGCTGCCCGAGAGCGCAATGGAGCCCGCGGCGGTGCCGAGCGTGCGAGCTGTGCCGGTCGCTGTGCCGGTGAGCGTGAGCGTGCCGTCAGCAACGCCCGTGACGGCGGGCGCGGCGGCGGACTCCAGGGGCAGGAGCCCAAGCTCCACCTGGATGCCGTCGAAGAATCTGCGGCCCTGGTCAGCCATGAGCTACACCGCTGCGGTGAGGAGGTGCCCGAGGAGGGTGGTGCTCGACCCGTTCGTGTTCGCGCACCACGTGAGGCACGCCCCGTCCAACACCTCGGGCATGCCGCCGAGCATCCCTCCGTCGATGAGGTTGAGTTCCACCTGACGCCCTGCGCCCTCGCACACGAACGCCAGCAGCGGCTTGAACAGCACGACGCCGAACGCGCCCGCGGTGCCGGTCGTCGCTGCGAGCGTCACCGACTGCACGGAGCGCACACCCGTGTCCCCGGACTGCAACGGCACGAGGATGAACCGAGCCTGCCCGTTGTTACCCGAGCCGCCGATCACCACAGCGGGCGACGTGCGCCCAGCGGTGCCCGCCTGGTTCGTGTAGCTCACGGTGACGGTGGTTGCAGTTGCACCGATCGCAGTGTTGATCTCGATGGCGAGCATGACGCCCTCGCCCGAGGTGTAGCGGGTGAGCGCAGCGGTCGGCAGGTTGGTCGTCTGCGCCGTCGTGACGATGCCCGAGAGCCCGCCCTGGTGCGAGAGCCGATCGATCAGCCAGTACGTGCCCGCCTGGCGCGCCGTGAACATGCCACCCGTGAAGTACAGCGTCTCGGTGCCGCCGTCCACCTGGTTGAGCGCACCGCCCGCAGCGTTCGTCGGAGCCTCAGCAGTCGTCGGTCCCGCCACACTCTTGTTGGGCTGCTGGTAGTAGCTCGAGAACACACCCGACGTGAGCGTGCCGAGCTTCTGGAACGGGACGATCTCACGGGGCGCGCCGAGCAGCTCCCGGTAGTGCGCGAGGTCGGTGATGGCGGTCATGGCTCACGCCTCGACCAGACTCACGCACCCCTGAAGCTCCGGTGCGGTCGTCGTGTTGGGGATCCACAGCAGCGCCAAGCAGGCCCCCGCTTCGACCTCGGGGAGCCCGGGCATGCCGGTCACGAAGTCGCGCCAGCCCGCGGTGCCGGTGGAGTCCACGCCTGCGAACGCGAGCGGCTTCGCGACAGTGACGCCGAACGCCCCTGCTGTGCCGGTCGAGGCAACGAGGTCGAGGTTCTGCACTGACTGGATGCCCTTGTCGTTCGACTGCAACGGGATGAACCGGGCCTGGTTGCCCTCACGGAACCCGGTGCCACCGATCGCCACGGCAGGCGACGTACGGCCTGCCGTGCCCGCCTCGTTCGTGTAGCTCATCGTCAGCGTCGTGCCGGTGGCCCCGAGGATCGAGGTCGTGTTGCCGTAGATCTCGTACCAGGCGACGTTGCCCAGCCCGCCCGTGTTGCGAGTGATGGTGCCGGTGAACGTCTGCGCCGTCGTCGTGGTGCCGTTGAGGTTGCCGATGTGCCCGAGCCGGTCGTACAGCAGCACGGTGCCTGCGTTGAGGCCCGAGGCGAAGAACCCGGTGAGCCACTGCTCACGCCCGCCACCGGGGGACGCCTGCTTGAGCGCCCCTGCGGTCGTGTTGTCCGGGTTCGCCCACGTCGTCGGCGCGACGCCCGCTGAGGGGCACCCGTCGAACGTCCACAGCGAGTACGGACGCCCTGCGATCGGCACGCCCGCGACTGCCGCCCCGGCGATACGGGCGTTCTTCGTCCACCACACGTTCTGGGGCGTGCCTGAGTTCCCGCCCGTGAGGCGGTTGATGAGATCGCTCAGGTCCGCAACGGCAGTCACGGGGTCAGACGGTCCCGAGAGCAGCGCGCGCTGCTGCCAGGTCACCGGCGTGGAGCTGAGCGTCCACCTGCGCGACGACCTGACGGAGGTTGTCCACTTCCGCGCGCAGACCGATCAGCTCGTCCCCGTTCTGCCGAGCCACGTTCTGGAACGCGTCGCGCTCCACCTGCAGGGCGTCGAGGTCCGCGCCGTACATCGGGGCCACGATGCCCACGAACGTCACTGCGAGGTCGGTCGGGTCGGCCACGCGCACGTCGCCGTTCGCCATCTTGGGCAGCGTGTCGAGGTGCGCCTTCATGGCGTCGATCATCGCAACGGAGTCGGCCATGGCGTCACGCTGCCGGAGTGATCGTGAGGTCGAGGTCCCCGATCGGGATGGTGAACTCGTCGCCGGTCGTCACGGCGTTCGCGGTGACGGTGCCCGACATGATGAAGTTGCCCGCCGACACCGCGTCGAACAGCGCCCAGTGGGTGTAGTCCTCGGACGTGTCCACTTCGCCGGTCGTCCAGGTGATGGCGGTGTCGTTCGACATGAGCCCCGACGCAGCCACACCGAACGACACGAGCTTCCGCGTGGCGTTACCCGCGACTGCAGTCGTGCCCGCAGCGCCGGGGTCGGCGGTGTGGAGCTGGAGGTACGGGGTGGCGATCGAGTACGCCGTGGCGTTGCCGATGGCGTTCAGGATGGCGTTCGCGGTGGCGGTGGAGGGGCCAGTGCTCATCGGGTCGGGTCCTTTCGGGTGTGCACCATCATGGCGCAGTCACAGCCGCGGAGCGCGGCAGATCGGGAGAGTAGACAGCCGAGCGGCCTGCGAGCCGTCCGGGGTTGGAGGCGAGGATGAGTTGGTCTGCGAACGGCAGACCGAGCAGCCCCTCCTTCACGTAGTCCGCAGGGTTGCCCAGCTGCACCTGCACGCCCTGCCGAGTGATCGACACGGCACGTGAGGGCAGTTTGCACGGCTGGCCGCACAGCGCTTGGTGCACCTCGAACGCCACCTCGCCCATCGCGAGGCCGACCATGCCGTGCCAGCGCCCGGTGCTGAGCGGGATGCCCCACGAGTACGACACCTCGATGCGGGGCTCCGTTCGGTCGCTGGTCTGCGTCGGCCACTCGGCTCCAACGCGTAGCAGCCGAGAGCCAGCGAGCCGGTAGCCCGACGAGTCGAGCGGCACGCCGTCCACGGACACTGCCGTGACGGCACTCACGGGCTGCTGGCGCAGCACGAGGAAGCGCACCCCGCTGACGACCCGCTCGGGGAGGCCGGGGCCCACTGCGTCGCACAGCCCCGTCGAGGCAACGGCGTACGACTCGGTGACCGAGCAGACGCCGAGGCGACGACCGGTGCGCGACCAGAGCATCTCGCGCGCCATCTCGATGGCCGTCTCGATGCGCTCGTCCGAGCCCGCGGGCTGCTCGCACGGCCAGATGACCGGCCACGCTTCGCAGGTCATGCGCCCTCGATGATGCCCTTGCGCGCCTTGCCGGTCGCTTCTGCAGCTCGCACTGCGTCCGCCTCGTCGGGGTGCTCGGCAAGGTACGCGACGACCTCGGCCACCGTGTGCGCGCTCGGGTCGAACGCAGCCGGTGCGACGACCGGTGCGCCGTCCGTGCGCGGGGAGCGAGCGCCCCGACGGTTCGACTGCGAGACGCCCATCAGAGCGGCCCGAAGTCCCAGGCGGCACCGCTCCAGTTGAAGCGGTAGGTGCCGATGGAGAAGAACTCGCCCGACGCCCACGCCGAACCGGGGGGCGCAGCGACGTAGCCGAGGCCAGCGAGCAGCGCAGCCTTCGTGCCGTCCTCGGCAGTGATGGTGGGCTCGGCGGGGAACACGTCACCGGGCTCGACTGCAGCCTTGGCCGGGGGCTCCTCGAGCAGTGCGCAGCCGTTCGTGGCTGCGGGCGGCTGCACATCGGTGACGACGGCACCCCAGAACTCGCCCACGGGGAAGCCTGCGACGGTCTTCATCGGGTAGTCGGCGTGTGGGCCGACACCCCAGTCCGCGGGAGCGCCGTAGCCCTCGCCCTTGAGCGAGAGGCTCATGGGGCCGTTCTCGATGACCACCTCACCGTCGAGCTTCCCGTTCTTGATGAACGGGACGACGAAGTAGCCCCACTCCTGCACACCCGCGACGCAGTTGCCCGACCCGGCCTTCTTGGTCCACACCTCGATCGCGAACGACCCGGTGCTGGCGTTCGGGCCCATCGTGAAGCCGATGGTGTCGCCCGCGCCGTCGAGCACGGGCGTCGCGCCGCCGATGATGTCGAGCACGTCGGGGTCCACGTCGGTGAGCTGGATCATGACGTTCGCCCACTTGGTGATCGACGGGTCCTTCTCGTTGATGACGAGCGTGCCCCACGCGTTCTTCTGCTTGTACTCGTCACCGGCCTCTTCCTCCTGGCCGATGGAGACCTTGATGAAGCCCTCGGTGACGACGACCGAGCAGTCACCGAACACGGGCGCGCCGCACTCGTCCAGGCGAGTGATGCGGGCGCGCCGACCCTTGATCGAACGGAACTTCTTCGTAGCCACGGTGGGGTGTCTCCTTGCTCAGGACGGGGTGACGGTGATCTCGACCAGGGCGGTGTCCCAGCCGATGACGTAGGTGCGTTCCACGACTGCGCTCACCGAGTTGGTGTCGCGGTCGATGGCCTCACCGAGGTCGAACACTTCAGACCGGTACAGCGAGAGCGCACCGGTGGCGAACATGGTGAACGAGGCGTCGTCGGCAGTGTCCGCGGGGAGCCCGTAGGCACCACCGGCCACGACGGGCGACCCGAGGATGGTGGAGAGCTTCCCACCGCTGACGCTCAGCTCGTTGGAGAGCAGCGTCGCTGCACGACGGTCCATGTGGTGCACGGGCGCTCCCGTGTAGACGCCGCCCATGAGCGCCTCGGCAACAGCGAGCCCGCCGAGAGCGCTCGTCGCTGTGCCGGTCGCCGTCGGCGTGGCAGCAACGAACCGTGCCCACATCACCTGCTCCACGGCGTGCTGCTCCCCCGCGAGCAGCACCCGCCGTGCATCAGCGAACCGAGACTCCGGGGTGCCCCCGGCAATGGACAGGTCGCTCCGTGCGTACACGGTGAACGCGAGCCCGTACGAGATCTCGCACCCGATCGTGGTGTCGAGCGTCGGGACTTCCGAGTCCACGGTGCACGCCCCGTACGTTGCGCCCACCTCCGGCACGCCGCCCGCTCGCCACCACACCCCTGCGTTCCAGTACGGATCGAGAGGTGTGGCGGACGGAGCGATGGACAGCAGACCGAACGGCGCGGGCGCGATGGGGGTGGAGGGCACCTCCACTGCGGGAAGCGTGTCAGTCGTGGTCATGGTGGAGCCCTTCTACTGGTCCGACCGGGGGACGGGTGGGATCAGGCGCAGCAGGCGGTCACGCCGTCGGTGGACAGCGTGACGGTCGCCTTGCGGGCCTTCGGGCCACGGCGGGCGAGGACACGGAAGTCCTCGGTCCAGGCGGCGGTGAAGTCGTTGGTCGCGTTGAGGCGCGAGTCACGCTGGACGCCGAGGTCGATGCTGCCACCGTTGCCCTCAGCGAAGCCACCGGCCGGGTACATGAGGAAGCGCAGCGAGGTCGGCCACACCTGCTTGGGCGTGCTCGAGAACAACGGCTGGTAGTCCTCCACGAACTGCACGCGCACCTTGCGGGCAGCGAAGTGGCCGTCGAGCTGCTCGTTGGAGACGGTGAGCAGATCGACGCCTGCGCGCATGGCGAGGTTCGAGCGCAGCATCTCGCGAGTCCACGACGGGAGCACGACCTCGATCACGGCGGTGCTCGCCATGAGGTGCTCGCTGCGGTAGTCCGCAGCCTGCAGCTCGATGGCCGACATGAGTTCACCGAAGGAGTCGGTGCCCGCTGCCGTGACGGTGACGGCGACCGAGTTGGCCGAGGTCTCCATCGTGGCGCAGTGCAGGGCCGACACCCGACGGAGGTGCGCCGCCATCACCAGCGACACGTAGCGCCGGGTCAGCTCGGGGAACGCCCGGTCGGTGAGGTTGCCGTGCTCGATGCACAGGCCGTACGCCGAGAGCCGGTAGTCCGTCCACGTCGGGCACGGGATGCGGAAGCACGACTTCTGCCGGGTGGCGTAGCCGGTCGCGTTGCTCACGGTGGGCGTGCCGATCGTGGCGAAGGTCACCGTGTCCGCGTCGGTGACCGAGGCGACGGTGGCGGGGCCGTCGGCAGCAGTGCCGGTGACGACGTTGATGAGGTCGCCCACGCTCAGGAGGTGAGCGGCCGAGAAGCTCACGGTGGCGGTGCCACCGGTGGCGTCGAGGTCGGTGATGGTGAGCGTGGTCTGCTCGTCCTGGTCCTCGCTCCACGAGAACAGTGCGCCGTCGGCGGCGTCGATGCCGATGTAGGACGGCACGTTCAGGCCACCGCGCTCGACGTTCACCTGGGGCACGTCGAGCAGGCCGGTCGCGCCGTCGATGGCGAACAGGTCGTAGACGTTGGCCGACGGCACGCACCAGCCACCGGAGGCGACGAGGTTGCCGAGGCGTGCCGGGTTGGCCTGAGCGTCGAGCACCTCGAGCGCAGCCTCCTTGGACATGCCCTTCGTGATGCGGGCGCTGTTGTCGAACGGGAGCGTGAACTTCGCGATCGGCACGCGAGCCGAACCGTTCGACAGGGCGCGAGCCTTGTCGTGCATCGCCACGGCCACGGCTGCGAGGTCGATGGTGGCACCGGCTGCGATGCCGGGGATGTCGGCTGCTGCCGTGATCGTGATGCGGGGCGCAGCGTCGGGCACGTTCGGGCGAGTGCTGCGGGCTGCGGTGCGCGAGGCGCTGGCGGGCAGTCGGCGGGCGGGCGGGGCGGCAGCGACGAGCACGGGCTCGGCGTCCTCTGCCGGGGCGTCTGCGTCGGCGGGGGCGTCGGCAGCGTCGGCTGCGGGCTCGGCGTCGGCTGCGGGCTCGCTGTGCACCCGGCTGCGGAGCGCTGCGATCGTCTCGAGCGCAGCAGCGTCGGCGTCGGCGCGAGCGCCCTGCTCGGCGCGCACACGGTCCAGCGCCTCGGCCAGCTCGGTCATCGCAGCCACGTCGGTGCTGCCCTCGTCCAGGTGGGCGTCGAAGGCGTCCACGAGCTGCGTCTCGAGAGCCTCCAGCTCGTCCGGGGATGCGGTGGTGAGGTCCTCGGGGACGACGACGGCCTCGTCGCCCTCGGCACCGGCCACGATCGGGAGGCGGGTGCCGTCCGCGAACAGCCAGGTGCGGCCCAGTCGGACGGGGGTGTCGGCGTGGATGATGCGGGCAGCGTTCATGTCGGCTGCTACTCCTTCGTGGGTGGTGAAGCGAAGTGTGGCGACCGAGCTTGGCCCGAGTCCTGCGTGGAGGAGGGAGCTACGCCCTCACTGCCTGTCTGGCGGCAGTGTAGACACACCGCACACGCCACAGCGAGCATTCGCCCGCATCAGTGCACAGCCGCCGCTCTCCCGAGCGCTCCACGAGGGAGCGCCATGTATGCCCCCGAGCGAGCGCAAACCGCCCGTGAGGCCTCGGACGCGCAACGGCCCCCCGGGTGTCGTGTACCGGGGGGCCGTTGAGCCGAAGGAGTTGGCAGTCGTGCCGCCGTCAGCTTAGACGGGGCGAGTGCTCCCACCGATCCGGTTGGCGTAGCCGGTCGCAGCGACCAGGCTCGTGAACCTGCGGCCGGTCGGGGTGCCCGCTGCCGTGATCACTTCGTACTGCGGTGCGGCGGCAGCTTGGGCTGCAGCGCCCGACGCTCGGAACGACGGGTCGCCTCCAGCACGACTCCGTGCTGCACAGGGTCCACAGGGCTTGGCTCCCATCGGTCAGTCCTTCCCATGAACGCGAGCGGTCAGCTCAGCGATGCGGTCCTTGCGGCTGCGCCCGATCGAGGCAGCGATTCGGTCGATCACCCTACGTGCCAGCTCGCCCCCGTCCTGGGGCAGCAGGCCACCGGCAGCAGTGAGCGCGGGCTCCTGCTTGGGCTCGGCAGGGCGTGTGACGATGAGCGAGGTGACGAGGCCGTCCTCGCGGCGAGCACGTGCCCACCCGGAGGCCGTCAGCTCTCGGCGGGGCACGTTGAACCCGGGGACGTTGACGCACAGCGCACCCACGAGGTCGAGGTGCTGCCCGAAGCGCCGCCAGTCGCCCGACGGGGGCGAGGCCATCACCTCTCGCACCTGCGCAGAGCTGAGCGTCGAGCGCATCGCGCCGCACACCCAGATGCCGTACTCGCCATCGACGGCCACAATGTCGGCAGCGACGGTGCCGGTGTGGTCGTAGTGGGCACGGGTGGCGTCGGGGCCGAGGTGCGTGTCGGCGTGGCCGGTGGCGAACGTGAGGCGTCCGACCGACACGCGCCCGCCGTCGGTGGTGGGGCACTCGCCCACGTGGAACCGGGCGTAGTTCGACGGGGACGACGGGGCTTCGACGCACTCGCCCGCGAGCCCGATGTGGCACGAGCCCCACGTGGCGAGGTGGCCGAACACCTGCCCGGAGTCGAGGATGGTGAGCGGCATGGAGCCGGGAGGCTCGGGCACGGTGAACCACTCGGCGGGAGGGATGGCGGGGAACTCGAACCGTGGGCGCGCCTCGAGCGTGGCCGAGGCGACGAGCGGGCCGAGCACCATGCCGGTGATGCGGCCCCGGAGCGCTGCGTACGCCGAGGCGGCGAGAGCTGCGCGCTCGGTGGTGTCGGGCTCGATGAACGCCTCTTGGAACGCCGGGAACGGGCACACGGTTGCGCCCATGATGCGGCCGTCGGTGACTCGCATCCGCGGGTTGGGCAGCGACATGACGACGTACTCGACGCCCGTCTCCGGGTCCGTCTCGGTGGGCATGCCCACGGCCTCGCCGTCGTCCACTGCGCCATCGTCCAGCGCTGCGGCCTGCGCCTCGGGCTCGACGGGGAACAGCACCTCGAACTCCACAGCGTCCACGTCAGCGCTCACGCCGCGCAGCTCGCCGCGCTGCACGAGGTCGATGAGGCGGGCGGCGTCCTCCCCGGGGTTCGACAGGTAGTTGCCCCACCCGTGGATCTCAGCGCCCTGCCGTTCGATGGTGTCGATGTTGCCGATGAGCACGGCGTCCTGGTGCTCCCACGTTGTCGTGTCGAGCGCCATGAGCGGCAGCGGCAAGTCGCGCCACGTCAGCGAGTTGAGCACGAACTGACGGTCGTCGCCCGTCCACGTGTCCTCCACGATGATGAGCGTGTGGAAGCGGTCGCCCACAACTGCGGGCGGCGCGCTCTCGGCGGGAGCGTCAGCGGGAGCGTCAGCGGGCATGTCCTCGCCTGCTGCAACGATCTGCATACGGATACGGGGAGCAGTGCGACCGGCCATGCCGCACAGGGTAGACCGATCCGGGTCTCCAGCCTGCGCTACCGCGGCACCGTAGACGCGGCAGGGCCCCGGGGGCAGGAATCCCCGGGGCCCGCGCTCATCGAACGAGGCAGGTTCCCTCTACCCGTCGAGACCTGGAGCTGTCGGCGGCAGGATCAGCACACCGTTCGCCGGGCGCCCGCGCTGGCCCGGGACCGGCACCTTGGCGGGCTTCTCGACCGACCTCGGGGCCTCGACCGTGCTGCCGTCGGGGCGCATGTCGCCAGCGAACAGGAACTCGACGTAGCACCGGCACTGCACCACCTCGGCTGCGGGAGCGCCCGCGGCGTGGGGGTGCGACATGCGTACGCCGCCCACGTGGAAGTCGTGGCCGAACAGCACGCACTGCCCGTCAGCCTCGACGTGCGACGGGCGAGTACGCATGTCGCCCGTCGCGCGCCACACCTTCTCGACCGGCCCCATGTCGCCCAGCGCTTCCATGCCGCCCATGTCGCCGTTGACGTACGCCCCGATGGTCTCGGTGCGAGCGATCACCTCAGCACGAGTCGCAGCCATGTCGCCCGCCTGCATGATCTCCTCGCGCAGCTCGTCAATGCCGACCCCGGACTGCGTGGCCTGCTGCACTGTGCCGCGCACGCTGTGCCACACCCCGTCGCCCACGCCCTTGAGGCGGTTGGTGGCCGTCTCGAGGTAGCTGACGGCGCGCTCGTTGACGACGCTCGCCCACTGCTCGGCCTGCGCAACGGAGAGCACCTCGGCCTCTTCGACGCCGAGGTAGGCGGTCATGGACCCTGCGAGGTACGTGCGGCCCAGCTCGTCGGCCAGCTCGCTGTTGACGAAGCTCAGCCAGGCGTCGGGGATGCCGTCGATGGCCTGCAGGTCACCGGACGCGATGAGCGACGAGCTGTACGCGTCGAGCGCTGCGGTGAGGATCCGCACGAGCGCTGCACGGCACAGCGCGACGGCAGCGTCCTCGCGCTCAGCGAGCCACGCCTCGACGTCCTCGCGGCTACGGGACGAGGGCGAGTCGCTCATCGGGTGCACCGAGCAGCACAGCGTGCAACAGGTCGAAGTCGTGAGGGCGTCCCGAGGCGAGCAGCCCACGGCAGTACCCATCGAGGCACGCAGTGAGTGACTCGGTGGCGACGCCGTAGCGGCCAGCGACGAACGCTGTGCGGTCCCATGCCCCGGCGAGCAGGTGGTCGAGCGAGGCGTACTCGGTGGCGGGCACGGTCGTGTGGAACGCCATCGGGTCGTCGCACTCGACGGTTGCTGAGCCGCCTGCCTTGCCACGCCCAACAGCAGCACGCAGACGAGCGCCCGCACGTTCCATTGCTCGCACCACGAGCCCGTCCGCAGCAGCGACGAGCGCAGCGACGGTGGCAGCAGCGGGGGCGTCGGCGGGCGGCGTGTCCTCGGGCGTGTCCGTCCGAGCGGGCAGCTCACGACCGACCGGCGCTACGTCAGCGGGTGCGTCCGGGGTGCTCGCTGCTGCCTCGGCAGTACCGGCGAGCATCGCAGTGATGGTCGCGGCCTCAGCCTGCGTGATGACCCCGGCCACGAGCAGCATTGCAGGGGCGAGCGTCGGGGCACCGCGGGCCACGTCGAGCAGTGCTGCACGCTTCGCCTGGTCCGGGCCCGGGAGGTCGGCTGTGTCGAGCCCCAGCTCGCGCAGGTAGGCCTCGTCGGTGAGCTTCCCTCGGGAGTGCGCCTCGCCCGCTGCGCCCGAGCGGTCCGGGCGTGTCGTGAGGTCCGACGTGTCGTACCACACGATCGCGGAGTTCCCGGGGATGCCCTCAGCCTCCAGCGCCGCCTTGAGGAACCCGATCGTGAACGCATGGCACACCGTCTCAGCCAACGGCTCGATGTGCAGCGTGATGGCTTCCTCAGCGATCTGCCACGCCGACCAGTGGTTCGCGTCGCCCTTGCCGAGCAGCACCTCGGGGGGCATGTCGAGCCCGAGAGCGAGGCGCTTGACTGCTGCCTGGCGCAGCGGCTCGAGGTTGGTGTCGAACTCGGACCAGAACGTGAGGTGCTGCACCTTGTCGGCCCACTCACCGGGCACCTTCACGATGAGCGGCACCACAGCAGCGGGCGAGGTGCGGTCCCGGATCGGAACCTGCATCACGTCCATGAGCGTCTGCGTGAAGTCGTCCACGTCACCGGCAGGGGCGTCGGGGTCGGCTGACGACTGCGAGGCGGGGAACTCGGCCTCGCTCGGGAGCACGAGCAGACCGTTACCGGCAAGGCGGGACGTGGCGTCCGCGAGCACTCGGGCGCTGATGAGTTGGATCTCCTTCAGCGACGAGAGCACAGCGCGCACCGGGCTGTCCGGTTCCCACGCGAACCGGGGGTGCGCACGCCACAGCTTGATCAGCAGGTCTGCTTCACCGACGGCCTCGTAGGTGCCCGTCTCGTTGTTCCGCACCTCGACCTCACCGGTGGAGCGGCGCACCTCGTCGTTGGAGAGCACTCGCCACACGGTGAACGTGTCGGTGATCGGGTCGGCCTTGGCGTAGATGTACCCGACGCCGGGCACGGTGAGCTGGCGGGCGCACGCCGCGAGCACCTGCCCTTGCCCTGCGACGCCACCGGCCATCTCGGCAACCAGCTCCACTGCACGCTTCTGCGCGGGCGTCGCGCTCGCGAGGTCGATGGGCGTGGGTTCCTCGCCCTGCGAGAGCGGGGGCACAGCAGCGACGAGGTTCACTCGGGACAGTGCGTTCGAGAGCCAGTTGACGCCGAACCGCAGCTCGCCCACCGAGTCGTAGTAGCTCCACGCCTCGTCCTGCCAGCTCGTCGTGTCGAGCTTGACGCGAGACGGGTTGCTGCCGGTCATCACAGCCGCCGACGCCACGAGGCTGTTCGGGTCTCGACGGAGGTGCTGGCGGCGCTGCTGCCGGATCACGGACGGAGGGCGGACGTTCGTCACGAGCGGCAATCTACTCGGCTACCTGCCCACCATCCGGCTCCCCGTAGTCCTCGGGCGGGTCGAGGTGCGTTGCGATGAGCCCGACGCCCGCCGAGAGGGCGAGAGCGAGCAGTGCTGCGTCGAGCCCGTTGGACGGCCAGAGCGTCACTGCGGTACCCACTGCAGCGCCCACCCACACGGAGAGGCACCACGAGCAGCCGATCAGATAGGCGACCTTCTCGGGCACTCGCGCCTGCACCCAGCGCCTCGGCGTGTCGAGCAGGTAGTCCGTCGTCACGAGCCGGGTGAGCCGGTACGTGGCGAGCACGACGACGAGCAGCTCGACTGCGCTCACGACGCCTGCTGCCCGCGTTCGATGTGGCCGAGGCGCTCGGTGATCTCTGCGTACTGAGCCTGCCGCTCGTTGATGACGCCATCGAGCTGCTCGTGCGCCTGCTGGATGCCCTCACGCAACTCGTCGTGCTGCCGAGCGTGCCCTTCCTCGAGGCGCGCCATGTGCTCGAACGCAGCCTGGCGGGACGTTGCGACCGCGGCGTCCACCTGCGTGAAGCGCTCGGCCATGCGGGGCGTCATCGCTTCGCGCCACTCCGTCAGCTCCTTCACCTTCTCGTGCGTCGCCACAGCGAGCTTGTTCGTGTCGAGCACGAGGTCGAACAGCTTGGGCGTCGTCGGCACGCCGTGCTCGTCCACGCCGTGCTCGTGCCGGTGGTTCACTGCGTCGTTGGCTTGCGTGGCCTGCTCTCGTGCCCCGGACGCCTCCACCTTCGCACCGGCCGCTTCCGCCTTGGCCTCCTTGGCGTGCCCCACAGCGAGGTACGTGAACACCATCCCGACGATCGACACGACAGCGCCGATCAGCGAGGTAATGACCGTGGTGGTGGCTGCGGTGGGCAGCTCTGACGGGATGACGCTCACACCGATCACCGTACCCACGCCTCCGCAGCAGAAGCCGCGAGCACGAGCCCGCAGAGGACCACGAGGGCAGCGAGCAGCACGAGCCCTCTCGTCAACGGCGGGTCGTCGGATGGGGCGGACTCGTCATCGATGCACACGGGCAGCGATCGTAGGTGGGCGCAGCGTTCTACGCTCGCATGTGCGCCCCGGGGTCGAGCAGCTCGCTCCCCTCCACGAGCGCTCCCCCGGGGCGCACGTGTGCTGCCCGCCCCAGCGGCGGGACGGTGAGGCGGGCAGCAGGCACGAGCGTAGGTCAGGCGCAGCCGACGTGGAGCGTCGAGCCCTCGCACAGCGTGCAGCCGCCGAGCACAGTGACACGCACGCCCTCGTCCTCTCGCTCCGTCACGATGACGCGAGAGGCTGCGCAGTCGTCGCACCGCACGGTGGAGAGCGCATCAACAGCGAGCACAGCCATGCCGTTCACCCTACCCGAGTGACCCTGCCCCGTAAACGGGCATTCCCCCCGGCGTCCAACTCGTGTTGGCTGCCGGGGGGAACGTGCGTGAGCTTGAACCTACTTGAATGCAAGCCCGTTCAAGTAGCCAGCGCTGCGTTGGTGCGGGCGAGCGCAGCGCAGTCCATGACGTGCAGCGCCAGCATGTCGGCGTCGTCCGCCGTCATCACGAACGAGTGCACCCCGCTGCCGTCCTCGAGGCGCACGTGCACGAACGGCTCGGGCACGCCCTCGGGGCTCACGCCCACAGCGGGCAGCACAGCGTGCGAGCGCACCCACCACTCGGGCTGCACCTCCGTGCCGTCCCGATGTTCCACGTGGAACATGTCGTCGTCAGCCATCAGTCTCTCCTTGCTCTCGGAATGCGAGCAGTGTTGCTCGCGCTGCGTCGGCCCGTCGAACGGCCGCAGCGAGCGCCCCGTCCACGACCACACGGTGAACGAGCAGGACGAGGCGCTCGAGGTCGGGGTCGTTCACACCAACCACACTTCGAGGACGAGCAGCACCACCCCGAGCAGGAAGGCGAGCACGGGGAAGCGCAGGTCGCACCACTGGCGAGAGAGCCACTGCCACACGTCCCCGAGCTGCCCCCGGTACTCCGTGACGACGGCGAACAGCAGCACGGCAGCGAGCACGAGCCCGCACGGCAGAAACCACGCTCGGTCCTGCAGGTCGGTGGCGCTCACGACGGCACACGCCACGGCGTGAGGTGGAGGACGACGCCCTGCCGGTAGTACCGGCAGATGGCGTCCACCTGGCGCTCGATCAGCGCCAGCTCCACGTCCCGGAGGTCTCGGTCGTCGCACCCGATTGCGTGCCATGCGAGGCGCACCCACTCCCACGCCTCGGGCTGGTAGTTGCGGGAGCGCCCGCAGAGGTACCCGACACGCTCGGACACCCGGTCATCGATGGCGGCGTAGTCGGCACGGGTGAGCCGGTTGTCCTCGCTCACGGTGCGGGCAGGGATCACACGCACGTTCACAGCGGCCACCTCACGCCCTCGGCGTTGGCGATGCTGCGCATGGCCTTCCGGTACTGCGCGGGGAGCCAGTCCTCCACGGGGTAGCTCACCGACTCGATGAAGGCGTCGGGCAGCTCGGGGCGTCCGTGTGCGCCGTCGTTGTCGTACGCGACGAAGCACGGCCCGACGAGCGGCCCCCGCCCGTACAGCGCCCACGCCTTGAGGTTGAGCGGGAGCCCCTTGCTGCGGCCCCACTCGTCCACGCACCCGACGAGGTAGTCGTCGCCCCCTGCCGGGAACGGGGTGACGCCGTTGCTGTGCATGGTCACCACGTCGAGCGTGGCGTCCAGTGCTCGCCCTGCAACGTCGAGCAGATCGCGGACGGACTCGTCCATGCGGATCACCTCGCCGTTGGGTTCGATGCGGATGATGTACGTGCTCATGGTGTGCCTCCTTGGGGCGTGTCGTTGGTGAGCATTGATCGCCTCGTCGTACGTGCGGCGGTGCTTCACCGACACGTGGCGCAGCGCAGCGAGCGCGTCCGCCAGCCGACGTTCGGCGTGCTCGACGGCGTTCACGGCGAGGTCGAGCAGCGGCCCGGGCTTCACCCCGGGGCACCAGCACCACGACGAGTGCCCGTCCGGTGGCGAGATGACCCACTCGTGCGGCTCGTGCGCGCCGAGCTTGTCGGCGCAGTGCAGCGTGGTGCTCACGGCGTCACCTCCCGACGGCAGTTGCCGAACCGGGCGTGCTCGCTGAGCAGTGCGTGCGACCCGAACCGCGTGAGGCAGTTGGGGCACGTGCGGGGCAGCGGGCGTGCCGGGGCGGGGCGGGGCTCCCACGTGGCGATGTTGTGCCGGATGATGGCGGCGTCCTCACCGATGATGGCGAGCGCTCGTGCGCACTGGGCGTGCATGGCGTCGAGCGGGGCGTTCACGTCCGGGGTGCGCATCAGTCCCACCCCCAACAGCCGCAGTAGAACTCGTCGTGCGCCCGCTCGGGGTGGTGGGCGAAGAACGCGAGCGAGCGAGCCGACGGGGCCTCGCTCGTGCACGGCGAGCCGTTGCGGCGGGTGCGGTAGCTACACCGGGCGGTGCGCCCCGTGAGGTCGGGCTGTGCGGGTGCGAGCTGCTCGCACGAGCAGATGACGCAGACGGGCACGTGCGGGTCCACGTCGGTGCGCTCAGCGTTGGCTGCGTGGCCGCACGCCATGAGCGGCGCAACGCAGTCGCACGAGGCGGCGGCGTCGCTCAGCGAGGCGCACGTGATGCGGTGGGCGCTCACTGCGTCACCGGCCCTTGCACTGCGGGCACGAGCTTGAGCGTGCCGAGCGCTCGGCCCTCGTTGACTCGCTCCCAGTCGGGCCGGAACGCTGCGGGCAGATCCTCGGGGCACCAGCCCTGCCGGTGCATGGCACGGATCGTTGCCCGAGCGCTCGACGCCAACCCGGCGTAGCCCTCTCGGGCCATGTCCAGGTAGTACACGGCGTCCGACGCGAGGTCGGCTGCGTCGTCGGGGTGGAGGTGGACTCGAACGGCGCGCTTGAGCTGCTCGGCGTTGTGCGGGTGCTTCACGCACTCCCGGTCCTCGTGGTCCCACCAGAACATGCCGGGGACGATCAGCTCGACGTACGGGGCTGCTGCCTCGACCTCGGCACACACGCACTCGGCGTCCGAGTTGCGCGAGGCGGCGCACGTGCACTCGGGGTGGTCGTGGATCGGGCAGCGTGCTGCCCCGTGCAGGAGGGCACGCTCGGTGGCGTTCCACCAACCGTTGCACCCCTTGGGCTTCATCGGGTGGACGGACTGCTCGCGGCGGATCATCTGCCCGAGCTGGCTGAGCGGGAGCGTCACCACGGCTCGCACGACCAGTCGGTGCCGTGCGAGTGCTCGACGCTGCACCCAACGGTGCCACGCTCGCACGGAGCCGAGGCGCTACGGCTCCACGCAGTGCGGGGCCAGAGCGGCGGGGCCGGTGGTGTGGGTGGGGGCAACGGGGTGCCTGCTGCTGCTGTGGTCATGGGGGCCTCCTTGGGGCTTCCGATGTTCATAACGCACATTGTAGCAGGTGGCGTGTGAACGCCCTGCTACCGCTACACGAGCGCAGCAGCGGGAGCAGCCTCGAACGTGATGTGGATGTCGGTCCCGGCACGCATCCAGGCGTCGAACTGCTCGACGGCTGCAGCGTTCGTGACGGACAGCTCGATCGCACCGGACGGCGTGGCCTCGGACCACGCCTTGTTCTCGGTGCCCCGGTAGGCCGGGGCGAGCTTGATGGCGGCGTGCGCAGGGTTGTACGCACGACGAGTCATCTCGGACACGTAGAAGCGGGCGGTGACGGGCATGACGGAGCCTCCAGGGCGTGAGTGTTCAACGGTGTGGAGAGCTGCGACCCTCGCCTCGAGCGGCCGACCCGAGCGCACCTTACCGTCGCTGCCCGAGGGGCGAGTGGACCGACGACGTTGCGCCCGAGAGCGTCTGCGGGCGCAGCAGCTTGGTGACGAGGTGGACGAGTGCGTCGATGCGGTCGGGGCTCTTGCCCTCAGTCGGCACCCACGTCGTCATCTGCGACTCCAGCGCGCCGAGGTGCCCGTAGTGGTGCACCCAGCCGCGGGCGTACAGCGTGCTGACGGGCTCGGCGCGGTCGGACTTGGACTCCTTCGCTCGCACCTTCTGCACGACGACCGACGGGTCCACGGCGTGGATGGTGGCGCGCACCATGTCGCCGCCCTGGTTCGACTCCACGATGACGCCCGTGGCGTTGTGCTTGCGCACCGCCTCCACGACACGAGCGCCCCACACCTCCGGGGGCCCGACGAGCGAGAGGTCGTCCAGGATGACGGCGTGGTCGTGCCCAGCGCGCCCGCGCTCGGGTGCAGTGCCCACCACGATGCCGCACTCGGCAGTCTCACCGGGCGGGTCCACACCGACCCACGTCTCCCAGCTGCGGCGCTCTCCCTTCCCCAGTGCCCACACGCCGAGCCCGAGCGCTGTACGTGACTCCGTTGTGACGCCGGTGAGGAGCGAGGCCCACGGGGTCGCTGAGGCCCACTGAGCGAACCGTGTCAGCTCGATGGTCGAGAGCGCCCACAGCGCCCCTTCCACCGTGTCGAGGTACTCGGCGTGCAGCTCCTGCGCGCCGAGGCGTGTGCCTTCGTACAGCGAGAGCACCAGCTCGATGAACGTGGGTGCGAGGTTGCGGATGTTCTCGTAGGTCGAGCCCGTCGAGAGGCGTGTGCGCGGGTGCTGCTCGATCGCCTTGAGCCACGGCAGCGGGCGGGGCGTGCCGGTCAGGATCGAGTGCGGGCGTCCGATCCGGTTGCCCAGTTGGGCGTTGTCCCACGCGGCGCTGCCCGTCTTCCACGACGCGGGCTCGTCGCCCCACACGAGATCCGAGTTGAGGCCTCGCACGCTGTCCGGTTCCTCAGCCGAGCGCACGTGCCCGAGCGCCCCGTTCGGCCATTCGAGCAGACGTTTGGAGGGCGAGTAGACCGGCCGCACCTTGGCAGGGTGCACGGACAGCAGCCCCGAGTCCGGGCCCTCGATCATCACGTCTCGAGCGTCAGCAGCAGTCGGGCCGAGCACGGTGACGGCACGAGCACGGCCCGTCTCCACGAGCTTCCGCACGCCCTCAGCGCCACAGCGGGTCTTGCCGAACCCACGACCGGCACGGATGAACCACGTCGTCCAGTCGTCGTCCGAGGGGAGGCACTGGTTGGGTCGAGCCCACAGTGCGTTCCAGGCGTACTTGAACGAGTCCCGCTCGTCAGCGCCCGACGAGGCGAGGAACATCGTCACAGCCTCCTGCGGGTCCACGTGCGCGGGGAGCCCAGCGAGCCACCGTTCGATCGGGGCGAGCGTCGCCGGGTTGCGTTCGAGCAGCGTCACTGCAGCCTCGCGCCGAACGGCCACCGGTCAGCGAGGTGGCGCAGCACGGCAACGAGCGCAGCGTCCGGGTCGCCCGGGTGCCCGCACTGCGCGGCCTGGATCGTGAGCCAGCGCCTCACGTCGGCGGGCAGCACCTCACCGTCCCGAGCTGCCTGCACACGACGCACCATCCACGAGTTCACCGAGCACCCGTCGATGTAGGCCTGCTCACGCACGAACGCAGCGAGGTGCGACGAGAGCCGCACGCTGATCGTCGGCCACTTGACGCTCGACGGGGTGGGTGGCGGGTCCACGGCGTCGAGGTCGAGCACGTCACCAGGGCCTTCGCGCAGTGCGTGGTGGGCGGGGCGAGCGCGGCGTGTCTCGCCCCGGGGATTCGGACCACTTTCGTCACGCTGCGCGCGCAGGTTCGCCCACGGATCAGGAGTCGGTGCCATCGTCGGGCTCGGGCTCGGGGGCCGGGGCAGCAGCGGGCGGCTGCGTCGAGAGCGCTGCTGCGATCTCTCGCATCCGCTGCTCCACGACGTTCGCCACCGTGTCCGTGTCGGTGAGGTCGGTGACGGTGAGGTTCAGCGTCGCCTTGCTGCCGTACACGGTGGGCTCCAGCTTCTCCAGCTTCCACTTCACCATGTCCAGGTCCGGGAGCGTCGTCTCGATCGTCTCGTTGGTCTCCACGACGTTGCCGCCCACCGTGCGGGTGCGCACCGTGCGCTTCACGAGCCCACCGCGAGCGCCCTGCTCAGCCACCACAGTGAGCACCGCGATGTGTGCCGAGTGCGCCTTGACAACAGCGTCCGCGAACACAGCGCAGTCCTGCTGCTCGGGCGTGAACTCGGTCAGCCAGTCCGCTCCACCGTTGAGGCGAGAGAACACGAGCGCTCCCTCTCGCATCCACGACTGGAACTCGGCGGGCGTCACACCGACGACCCCAGCAGCGTTCACCGGGTCGATGCCCGCCTTGATCTGCTCGACCACGAACTCTGCGATGGTGACGGTTCGGCCGGGTGCTTGGGCTGCGGGGACGAGCCCGGTGATCGTCGGGCGTGTCGGTGCGGGTGGGCGGGGTCGTGCCATGGGTGGGAGAGTACCTGTGTAGTTGTGGGTGGGGTGCTGGTGGCTGTGGGTGTGGGGTGTCGGGTGTGGTTACTGGTGGAGGCGCATGAACTCGGCGCGCAGCACGGGGTCGGACCGGAGTTCTCCGGTGAGGTGGGAGGTGACCATCTGGCCTGCTCGTTGGATGCCGCGCATGGACATGCAGGTGTGGTGGGCGGTGATGATGACCCCGACGGCGACGGGGTGGAGGTGTTCCTCGATGGCGTCTGCGATCTGGACGGTGAGGCGCTCCTGCACCTGGAGGCGGCGGGCGTATGCGTCCACGAGGCGTGCGAGCTTGGACAGGCCGACGATCCCTCCACCGGGGGCGGGGACGTACCCGACGGTGGCGGTGCCGGTGAACGGGAGCATGTGGTGCTCGCACAGCGAGTGGAACGGCACGTCCCTGACGACGATGAGCGAGTCATGCACCTCTGCGAACTGCACAGCGAGCAGTGCGCCCACGTCCACGCTGTAGCCCTGCGTCAGCTCGAGGAGCGCTTTGGCGACTCGACTGGGTGTGTCGCGCAGGCCGTCTCGGTTCGGGTCCTCTCCGATGTGGCGCAGCAGTGTGGCGACGGCGGCGTGGGCCTCGGTGGCGGATGGGCGGGTCGTCGTCATGTCATCGTCCTCGGGTTGCGCCCCATAGCTGCACGTGCAGGCGGGGTGTGATGTTGAGCTGGTGGGCGAGTGCGGCGTCCACGACCGCGTGCAGCGAGCCGGTCACGGCCTCGGCAGTGATGCCCTCGGGCATGATCCACCGGGCGTGCTGCGGCACCCGGAGCATGTCGAACAGGTGCGACGCTGCGTTCACTTCGTCGGGGTTCGAGCACACGACCTTGAAGATGGCTCTCGGGTGCTGCGCCCATGCCCGCAGCACTCCGTAGCTCAGGGCGTGCGTGCCCGCCTCGGCCGTGGGCAGCTTCGGGCTCACGGACCAGTGGGCCACCTCGTCGTCGTGCTCGGGCGGGGGCCGGGTGCCGTTCGTCTCGACATGCGTCTCCACCTCGTACCCGCGGAGCTGGCGGGCGAGGTCGAGCACTGCGCCCTCCTGCAACATCGGCTCTCCACCGGACACGACGCACACGGGGACGTGCAGCGCTGCGACGGCCTCAGCGACCGCGGACACGGCCATCGAGCGGGACTGCTCGGACCGGGGGAAGACGGTGCCGTTGCGGCCGGTCGTGTCCCAGGTGTACGGGGTGTCGCACCACCGGCAGTGGAGGTTGCAGCCCCACAGGCGCACGAACGTGCACAGCCTCCCAACGTGTGGGCCCTCGCCTTGCACGGTGGGCCGGTCGTACACCTCGTTGATGCGCAGCATCAGACCCGGTACGTCGCGCGGCACGTCGGCGTCTCCCACAGCGTCACCTCCACCAGCTCGGGCAGCACCTCAGCGAGCGTGACTGCGATGTGCTCAGCGAGCGCCTCGGCAGTGGGCGGGCCCGACGACACGAGCACGTCGCCGTCATCGAACGTGGCGCGCATCATGTCGAGCCGGGGGTCGTCCGCGGCCATGATGAACCGGTGGTCGAGCTGGCTGATGACGTGCTGTTCCACGACCTGCTTGAGACGGCCGTAGTCCATCACCATGCCCCGCTCGGCACCCTGCACGTTGCGCTCACCTGCGAGC
>Ga0075163_10003348_pt1 | contig 21524 bp, 24 predicted proteins | sample JI1023141ADNA_FD_71478 | JGI IMG/M metagenome (GOLD analysis project Ga0075163, IMG submission 71478) | Wastewater effluent complex algal communities from Wisconsin, to seasonally profile nutrient transformation and Carbon sequestration -... | ecosystem: Engineered > WWTP > Effluent > Algae... | reverse complement strand
GCTTCCCAAGCTGAATGTCGCGGGTTCGAACCCCGTCGCCCGCTCCAGCACAACTCGCGCAGTGGGCGCGGGTTACAGCGGCGGCCGTTTCGGTGCCAGGGCGCGAGCGGACACGCTGTGCCACTTTGGTGCCAACCTCGATGTCCGCTTGGGACCGCGTCTGTCCGCTTGTGTCCGCTCGCCGGACGCGGCATGGCACAGAGGCTGACACGCGCGGACAGACGCTGTAGGGATGGTCCACGACGGGCCGGGCTACCCACCCGACCCGATCGAGGGCCACCAACTCACCTAGCACAGTTCGAAGCATGTGGTACGTCATTTGCCCATGTGCCCGTTTCCAAAGGAGCGGCGTACCCCTGGATCACCTGGGCGCAAGAGAGCTTGCCGAAGCTGCCCCAAGCCCAGCTTTCTGCCCGATGCTAGACCTCTTGAACAGTCCAGGCTAGGCTTCCCTGGAAGCCCATTTCACCCAGACCCTGACAAATGTGCGAGGTGTGCCAGTGTGGAGTAAGCTCTCGTTCCTGATCCTCCTTGCCTGTATGTGGATTACGGGCTCAGACGGCCCCAAACTCGACTACGACAAGGCAGAGAATGCCTTCATGATCGACACGGTTCGCTGGCCTAGCTCTGAGCGCCCCGTGGGTACGAAGGTCGACCGCGTGGTGGTCCACAGCTCCTTTGCGAAGGAAAAGAAGTCGCCTGAGTGGTTCGACAAGAAGGCGATCTTTGCCGTATGGCGCGCCCAAAAAGACTCAAAGGACAAGCCATTCATCTCTGTGCACTACTTCATAGATCGTGCCGGCAAGGTCTATCAACTTGTCCCCGAGGCAGAGATCGCGAACCACGCCAAAGGCTACAACACACGTTCGATTGGGATCGAGTTGGCCGGGATCGCCGACGATTTTGTCGACGAAGCCCGCAAGGCCGGGGCGACAGACAAGGACTGTGCCTACACAGATGAACAGTATGTTGCGCTCAACGGGCTGCTAACGAGTATTAAGAGTCGCCACGACACAATCAAAGCGATTAGGCATTCGGATATATACGAGAAGAATGATGCTGGGGAGTACTTCCGTAGAAAGGGCGACCCAGGAGCCTTGTTCGATGAGAAGAAGATCAAGTGTAAAGTAGAATGGACGACGTCTCACAAGGGTGAGTGAGTGCTCGGAATGGCCGCAAGTCCGCCCAATTCTAGCGCTGCAAGAACCGGTAGCGATCGGCGTGTTGCTCTGCTCGATGAGATGCGCGTTGCTCTCAAGCCTCAACCTAGAGCCTGCTCGTGCAGAAATGTCGAACAATGACAGCGTTGCGTGAACAGTTGATCAAGGACTTCTTGGAGTATGCCGAACGGCAAACAGCATTTGGCCCCAACGACGACGGCAATTCTATCAAGGATGCGTTTGCTGGGGTGGGCGGTGCCAAGAGCGTACTTCTTGCCTTCATTTGGACCGGCAACGACCATCAAGATGCGAAGCGCCTTGTTGAGGATCTTGCAACTGCAAGACGAGAATTCAAGACGCTGTGGGACGATGAGGTGGGTGTTGGCGGTGCTCCCTTCAATTGGCTGCGGTCACGAGCTGCACAACTTTCTGGTCTGCCCCAGCCAGAATGTGAGGAGTAGCCTACCGACCTTTGCGTCAGATGGCGCGTGCTCGTCGGTGCTGAAGCAGCAGGGATCGAGTTGATCCAGTCGGTAAGTCGCGCATGATCCCGCGCAAAGGTCAGTATGCCATCGCTTCTCTTCGTCTGCCAATACCGCTTGGAACGACGCCAGGGTACCCCTTAGATGTTGGGCCTCTTTGTCGTCCTTCGTGTCGACCTCAACCTGAAGTGGTCGACCGTCGAGTCCGCCCAGCAATCCAAGTTGGCTGTCGTTGAATATCATCAATCCTCGCGGTTCGCCTACAAAGTCTTGGCGCTACGATTGAGCCTTGTGAATTGCTTCAAGTGATGATATGCGTCGCTTCTTCTCCTGCGGTCCGCAGGATGGAGACTTAAAGACTGTGATGTTCACGAGTCTCCTTCCGCTTTGGCGGTCGGGATTGGGCGACCGCGGCGTGTTCGTGTGACCAAGGCGTGTCGTTGGAGTGCGCGCCAGATCGCTTCGCGCATGCGCTTGCGTCGGGCACGCGCGTGCACCCCCGCCAGGAGGTGACCGTGATTTTCGAAGCGGCGATCTAGACGCCTCGGGAGCCGGTGACAGTAGGCGTCGGGCCGGGGGCGAATGCGGTCCTGGAGCACACGGTCACGAGGGCTTAGTACGCGACGGGGTGGGAGGGACGGTGGTGCTGCAGGCGCGGGGCGACGGGGCGGTACGTCGGGTCGAGATCGACAGCGGACCGAAGCCGTAGCTGAGCCCAAGACCGTTCGCACCCGTTCCCGGCGACGACACTCGATGACAGTTGATTCGGTGTAGGACTTTGTCACGGGGGAGGGCGCTGCTATCCTCCGGAGCACGAACCTCGTTGGAGGGTGAAACCACCTCTCCAAACCCATCCGGGAAGGACCGACAATGTCAAACCTCCGCCATCTTGTTGCGATATTTCTACTGGGACTTGCACAACTGTCCTGCCGGACATCCTCGAGCGATCAGGAACACCTGCGGATCGGAACACCTGCCAGTGGTGAAGAAATCCAGAACTTCAATGAAGCGTTGCAGGCGCGCTCGACGGCGCGGTTGAGCGAGATGCCGGGCAAGGACAGGGAGGAGAAGACGGACGTCCCTACCGGAAAGCCCTCTGTAGAAGAGAAGCCGGTTGAGGGTGGCTTTCAGAACTTCGTGACGACCACAACGGTTACGGCGAGGAAGCTCACCGAAATGATCCTGCAAGACCAAGCGACGGGGCCGGTATTTCCCGGTGCATTTGTATGGACTGGGCCCCTTGAGGCAGGCAGGGTTGAAGGTCTTTTTAGATTGGAAGGCGACGGCAGGATTTCTGTCTCCCTAAACAATGCGTATGCAGGGGACCGCGAGGATGATGAAGCACTTACTCTTACCTACGAGCGAGTGCAGTCGGCATATCAGCAGGAACTAAGGTCCGCTCTGCGGAATATAAAAAAGGTTGCTCCAAGGCTCTCAATAACACTAAAGACATCAACCAGTCTCGAATCAAGCCTCTTGCAGGCTGGCCTGTCCGTATCCGCTTGGGGTACTAAGTTCGCTGCGAGCGCAGAGAAAGGCAGCACGACCACAGAGTCTGTAGCCGTGCTCACCATTAACCAAGCCTATTTTGATGCTGTTGTCGATGCCCCCGAATCGACCGGTTGGGTTCCACTGTCGGCATTGAAATCGCGCTCGAATATCGCCTATCTCTTAAAGGGGTTGGAGCTAAACAAGGATCTCGGCGTGGTAAGCAAGGTCACCTATGGCCGAAGCGTTATTGTGGTCGTACGGGGGAGTATGCAAGCAACCGAGTTGAAGATGGCACTGAGTGTTGCCAGTGACTGGGCTCACCTAGATGCCAAGGCCAAGAAAGAGGCTTCGGAGCGACTGGCGAGTTTGACATACGAGTCCGTGGCCATTGGTGGCAAAGTAGGTGATGAGTATGCCAAGCTCGCAACTGGTCAAGGGAAGGGACTCGGCTTCTTAGATGATGCCTATCGCTTCCTGAGTGCCACAATTAATTGGGATTCCGATACTATCCCCGTGCCGATTTCTTTTCAGGTGAACTATGCTTATGACAATTCGCCGCTGCAGATCTTTGAGTCCAAGGGGTTCGCTGGAACAATACCCGGGAGATTCTACCGTGGTGCAGAGTCACGATTGATCAACGATTGTATTGTTCAGACGGACCCTGTAAACGCGACACGAACACACGGTGATGATGATGAAATGGGTACAGATGATTACACTGGTCTGGAGGTTAGATACGACATCGACATTAGTTCAGACAAGCGACGTGTGGTCCTGAAGTTGACGTGGATTGCGACTGAGCTCGAGAAGAACCAGCAAATGGACGGCGACAATACACAGTTCACATCTTCGAAGGAAATCGTGCTGTTTACAGTTGAGGATAACGACGGGCGGAAGATCAAGGAGATTGAAGGCGTTCCGCTCAGCTTTAGCTCTGGTAGACGAATCTTGGGCGGGACCATTCATGGCGAACAATCCTATGCTGGACTAGGTGGGCTTAAGGACGTCGACATAAGCCTTGACGGCAAAGGCCGGAACGACAAGCAGCACCAGAGCTTCAGAGGAAAAATCTCGATCACGGTTCATTTGGATCGCGAGAAACCGTAATTGTCTTTCCCGCGATTACCATCTGGCCTCCTGGAGAGTGGCGACCCAGGAACGAGACGCCTACGAGGAAAGGGCGCTGGGCCGAGGAGGCAGCAACAGCGAGGCGGGCGGTGCGAAGTTACGCTGAGCACCGGAGGCCCTGCATGCCCGACACGCCGTCTAACCCGACCGCCGAGGCGACAACCGAGCCCCTGCTCGTACCCGCTGGACGAGTAGCCGAACTGCTCAGCATCTCCCCTCGAACGGTGCGCGTGCTCGACGTGACCGAGCGGATTCCCGCGCCCGTCCGTCTTGGCCGCCGCACGCTGTGGAGCGTCAAGGTGCTTGAGGCGTGGGTCCTGGCAGGCTGTCCGCCGCGACATCGGTGGGAGGCGATGAACTCACCGGCGACCGGAGGCAAGGGCCGTGGCGGGCGCTGACCGGCTGCTCGTTACTCAGCGAGATGCAGCCGCGCTCCTCGGTATCACACCACAGGAGTTCGCGCGCATCCGCTCGACCGGTTGGCTGCCAGCTCCGATCCGCCTCGGGCGACAGGTCCGGTGGCGTCCAGTCGAGCTGCGTCTCTGGGCTGCGCGGGACTACCCGCCGCGTCGCGCATGGGAGGCGAACGAGTACGGCGAGGCGCACTGGGAGCCGCTCGGCGGGCGTTCGTACCCTCCGCGCAACGAGGTCCGAGGCGAAGGTCCTCCGTGGCTCATGCCGAAGGTGTTCGGAGGACGGCGTCCGGGCAACGCGTACCTCGTGTGGTCGCGCACGAAGTGGAACGTTCGATAGGTTGCGACCCGTAGCGACTCGGGCCAGACTCGGCCCGGCCCCGCATGCCCACAACTTCAAAGGTCGTCCGCTTCCGTCACCTCCTCGGCAAACTCACCGACACCGAGATAGCGCGCCGCGCTGGCGTGTCGCAGGGCGCGGTGTCGTCTATGCGGGCGAGGCTCGGAATCCCGCCGGTGCCGCGTGCCGTCCCGGACCTGGACGCCATCGGGCCTGATGAGACCCTTCGCCGCATACGCGCGTACCGTGCAAGCGGTCGTCCGATGCGCGCCTCGGAAGCCTACGAACCCTTGCAGGCCCTGGCGCGTCGACACTTTGGCGGGTGGTACCAGGCCGTCGAGGCCGCGGGGATCAAGCCCGAGGGGAAGCCGCGCGCACCCGGTCCGAAGGTGAAGCGTCGGCTGAAGCTCACCGAGGGGTTGCTGCGAGGTCCCAAGACGGCCCTTGAGTTGGAGGACCTGACCGGCATCCGCCGCAGCGCGATCAACTACCAGCGTCGCAAACTTGGGATCGTGCGGCGCGAGAAGGTGCGCGGGCCGTGGGCCGCGAAGGCGATCCCGATGCTGGGCAACCTCTCCGATGCTGAGATAGCGCGTCGAGTGGGGGTGAGCGGCACGAGTGTCGCCCTGCTCCGAGACGAGCGGGGGATCGCGGGCATCCCAACCACCCGAGCCCGCACGAAGGTACCGAAGTCAGGCGCGGCGGCGATCCTCGCGGACCTGACACCGAAGCAGCGCGTCGTCCTCGTGGGCCGGTTCATGACCGACCCGCCGAGGTCGCTGGCGGAGATCGGGCGCGAGCTGGGCATCACCAAGCAGGCGGTCGCGGGGATCGAGGGGAGGCTGGCGGCGCGCATCCCTTGACCGAGGGCCGTACGCTACACGCCCATGCGACACACGATCCTGGCGGCACTCTTCCTGACGGCATGTGCATCCACCACGCAGTCGTCCGATCGTTTCCCGTCCATGATGAAGATGCACTGCATCAACGTCGGGCAAGGGGCAGCGACGCTGTTCGAGTTCGCAGACGGCATCGTGCTCGTCGATACGGGCGGTGAGGAGAACGCGACCGTGCACAGCGACGCGATGCTGAGCGACTACCTCGACGGGGTGTTCGCGAAACGTCCGGAACTCGACGGCAAGCTCGCCTCGTTGATCATCACGCACCCGCACCTCGACCACACGCGAGGGATCCCGACGGTGCTCGCGCGCCACCCTGCGCGCAACATCGTCACGAACGGGCAGACGGTCGGGTCGGGCGCGGAACAGCAGAACGCGCTCAGGGTTTGGGCGACCGATCACCACGTCCCTATCCGCGAGGTGCATCTTGAAGACATCCCGCCGGGCGGGCTCACCGACAGCGTGATCGACCCCGTGCACGGCACCGAGACCGATCCCGTGATCACGGTACTGTGGGGACAGGTCGCGACGGATCCGGGGTGGGGCGACGCGTTCAACAAGCCGCGCTTCACGAACTGCAACAACCACTGCGTCGTCCTGCGCGTCGACTTCGGGCGTGCGTCCGTGCTCGTGACGGGCGACCTGGAGGACGCCGCCATCCCCGACCTCATCAAGCGGTACCAGGGCACGGGGCTCCTCGACGTGGACGCGTACGTCGTCGGGCACCACGGCTCAGCGAACGGCACGACACCCGCGCTCGTGGCGGCAATGAGCCCCAAGGTCGCGCTGATCAACGTGGGCAAGCCCGACCACGAGGAGAAGTACTGCGCGTGGGCGTTCGGGCATCCGCGCCAAACGGTCATCGACATGCTGGAAGCTGGCATGACGGCGACGCGCGACCCGATCACGGTGCCGCTCGGTCTCGACGCGAAGAAGTTCGAGCAGCGGACCGTCACGAAGGCGATCTACGCGACCGCGTGGGAACCCTTCGTGGTGCTCCAAGCCCAGGCGGACGGAGCGATCGAGGTGGTCGAGACTCGAACCTTGTCCGTGGGCGCTCCGCCGCAGTAGCGATGAACGGCCACGGGCCGATGGCTGTTACACCACCGGCCCGCGACAAAGGGCACCGCTGAGCTTCCCAGTACGCCGCCGCTCGAATGGCGGCGCACGTCACAGTGGAACCCGCGTCCATGATAGCTCGCCACCTGCGACCTGCGGAAGAAGCTGGACGCCTGGCGCGCAGCCTTGATCGGCATCGAGCTAGCATTCGGCGGACAGGAGCTGGACCCCCAACTCGACTCCAGACTCGTGCAGGAATCCCATGTACGACGCAAGTCGGCCCAGATCCGTCCACCAACGCCTCACGACGGCGAGGGCCTGGAGATCTGAGGCTTCCGCCATCGCTTGAAGGTCGGCAAGCCGAGTTCGTAACTGACGTGCCTCGTCACCGGGAACGAACGTCCGCACGTAGGTGAATTCGCCGCCCCAGTTCAACGCGGGTTCACAAGCGAAGTGGTCCTGAATCAAGAAGATGTCCACAGCGGTACCCTCATTGACGTGCACCGTAGACGCGGTGGCCCTCGCATCGAACTCTTGCCTCAGCGTTACGGTCGCCGCTGCACGTAAGCGATCGAGGTGCGCCTCGTACCACAGACCCTGTTCTGGATCTCCTTCACAAGCGTCGTCTATGCCGGCGTCCCATCGCTCACTCAAGAGACCCCGACAAGCCGCTGATCCTGTGCCATCAAACCCCAGCGTTTCTACGCGCCATGTACTGGCACCTCGTTCTTGTTGCGCGAACGACATTGGTATCTCTGGGTAGGTCTGATTCCCGTGTGGCTCCATCGACATTGAGCCTATCCGTGATGAGCAGGATCCGCACCCGCGTCCGCAGAAGTCCATCAGCCGGATGGATGCCCTGGTGTGGCTGCGGGACCTTGTTCCCGTGCGCCGAGAACTCTCCACATTCATGCTTCCTCTTTCGCCCACCCTGAGCCCTGTTGTCCTCACGCCCGGGGATGGTCCCGGCGATCAGGAGACCAACATGGCCACGAAGCAGACCTACCAACGCCGCTCGGACGCTGACCGCATCGCCGAGTTGAACACCAAGATCCAGGGCATCCAGGAACGGGCCGCCAAGCGCGCTGCTCGTGCAGATCCCGTCCAGCAGCACGCCCGGAGCGCCCTGCGCGAGATCGAGAAGTCGATCCAGGCGGGTCCGAACGAGGCGATCCTCTCGACGCTCCAGTCCGCGAGCACGGCGATCCGTGCCGCGCTCGACGGGACCGCGCCGACGCCGGTCGAGTCCAAGCCGAGACGGGGTTCGAAGGCGACCTGAGCGACGAGCGAGCCGTTCAAACGACCGCGTCCCCGAGGCACGGTCTTCTCGTTGTCGGGCGCGCAAAGACGGCCCTGCGCCTTCCACGACGCTCCCCGACTCGGGAACGGCAGCGGCTCGGGGAGGACGACCCGCGGACGGCCCACCGCGGCGTCTGCCCGACCTTCCTCCACGTCCCCAGCCGGGGCAACATGCCGGGGGCTAGGAATCGCGCGCCACCCTGCTACACTTGTAGCAGTTTCGCGGCCACCAGTCCGAGTCCTCCTTCCAAGCCTGGCCGCTCCCACCGGCACCACTGTGCCCACGGAGCCCCGACTTGGAATCACTCGTTGTCCGTCGCGTCGCCCTCGACGCACTTCACCCCGACCCCGCGAACGCCCGCCTGCACGGTGAACGAAACCTGGAGGCGATCAGCGCCTCGCTCGCCCGGTTCCAGCAGGTTGAGCCGCTGGTCGTCCAGAAGTCCTCGGGGCGCGTGATCGGCGGCAACGGTCGTCTCGCCGCGATGAAGCAGATGGGCTGGGTCGAAGCCGACGTGGTCGAGGTCGACCTCGACGACACGCAGGCGACGGCGCTCGGGATCGCGCTCAACCGAACGGCGGAGTTGGCCGAGTGGGACCTCCCCTCCCTCGGGCGTCTGCTCCAGTCGCTGGAAGCCGACGGCGCGCTCGATGGCGTCGGGTTCGACGAGGACGAGTTGCAACAGGTCCTCGACGATCTTCTCGCTCAGCAGTCGATCGGCGTCGACGAGGACGACGTGCCCGCCCCGCCCGACGCGGCGACCTCCCGCCGAGGTGACGTGTGGCTGCTCGGCCAGCACCGCCTCATGAACGGCGACAGCTCGGACGCCACCGACGTGGCGACGTTGCTCGCGGGTGCCTCGATCCACCTCGTCAACATGGACCCGCCTTACAACGTCAAGGTTGAGCCCCGTTCGAACAACGCGATCGCTGCCGGTCTTTCCTCGTTCACGAACACGCACCACCAAGGTCTCGACCTCGCGCGCCATCCCGAGAAGTCGAAGGGCACCACGGCGAAGATGCGCCCGAAGGACCGCCCGCTCGCCAACGACTTCATCGACGAGGCCGAGTTCGATCGCCTGCTGCGCGCGTGGTTCCAGAACGCTGCCAACGCGCTGCTGCCGGGTCGCGGCTTCTACATCTGGGGTGGGTACGCGAACCTCGCCAACTACCCGAGCGCGCTGAAGGAGTGCGGCCTCTACTTCTCGCAGGGCATCGTCTGGAACAAGCTCCACCCCGTCCTCACGCGTAAGGACTTCATGGGTGCGTTCGAGCTGGCGTTCTACGGATGGAAGGAAGGTGCCGCGCACGAGTACTTCGGTCCGAACAACGCCACCGACTTGTGGGAGATCAAGAAGCTGAACCACACGCACATGGTCCACTTGACCGAAAAGCCCGTCGAACTTGCCGCGCGCGCGATCCAGTACAGCTCGCGTCCCGGTGAGAACGTCCTCGATTTCTTCGGTGGTTCTGGCTCGACGCTCATCGCGTGCGAACAGACCGGTCGCGTCAACTTCTCGATGGAACTCGACGAGCTGTACTGCGACGTGATCGTCGATCGATGGCAACGCCTGACCGGCAAGACGGCGAAGCTCGAATCCACTGGCCGCACGTTCGAAGAGGAGAAGCTCGCCCGTGGCACGCAAGTTTGATGATGATGCCGCGTTCGCGTACTACGTGAGCCTCGGTGACGAGCGGAGCTATCGCGCCGTGGCCCGCCAGTTCAACGTGTGCCATCGCTCGATCCGGAATGCCGCGAAGCGAAGCGACTGGGGCATCCGCCTCGACCGCATCGAGAAGGAAGCCCGGGAGCGAATGGAACAGCGCCTCGTCGAGACGCGCGTCGAAACCCGAGAGCGTCATCTGCGGATGCTGCGCGCCATGGCGACGCGTGGACTCCAGGCGTTGCAGCGCCACGACCTGGGCAGCGCCATCGAAGGCGTGCGCGCCATCTCGGAGGCGATCAAGCTGGAGCGCGTGATCTTGGGCGAACCCTCTGAGCACGTCGGCATGTCCGTGACCGAACTGACGCGCCGAGAAATCGAGACGTTCATCACCACGGACACCAACACGGCAGCCCCCGACGATGACGATGCCGACGAGCCCTAGGCTGCGCCGAGGGGAGCTGTTCCACTCGCTGGGGTATGCGCCGCACCCCGGTCAGTGGCTCGTCCATCGATCAAAGGCGCGGTACCGCGTGCTGGCATGCGGAACGCGGTTCGGCAAGAGCACGATCGGCGTGTACGAGTGTGTCGCCGCTCTGCTCGAGCCGCGCGATCACGCGCTGGGTTGGGTCGTAGCGCCGACGTATGAGTTGACCAAGCGGATCTTCGATCAGGTGTTGGCCATCCTCAACCAGCGGTTCGCTCACCGCGTCCTGTCCTTCGATGCGCGCAACCACAGCGTCATCGTGGCGAACCTCGGTGGGGGACGCAGCGAACTACGCGCCCGCAGCGCGGACAAGCCCGCCGGGTTGCTGGGAGAGTCCCTCACGTTCCTGGTCGTCGACGAATCCGCCAAGCTCCGCGACGACGTGTGGGATCTTCACCTTGCGCCTCGACTCATCGACCAACGGGGATGGGCGCTCCTGATCTCGACGCCGGGCGGCAACAACTGGTTCTTCCGTGCGTTCCGAAGAGGGCAGAAGCGGCGCGATCCCGAGTACGAATCGTGGGCGCTGCCGACCACGGACAACCCGCACGTTCCCGCCGACATGATCGAGGCCGAACGAAAGCGGCTGGCTCCCGAGGAGTTCGCACAGCAGTACCTCGCGCAGTTCACGGGCGTCGAGCACGACCCTTGCGACTTGTGCAAGGGGCCCAAGGTCGACGCGATCCCGGTGATCATCGTTCACGATGACGAGGAGCCGCCGCAGTGCACCGAGTGCGGCAAGTACGTGCACAGCGACGGGACGACGGCAGTCATGCTCTGGCCAGACGGCCAGCTCTACACGATGGTCGTGAACCTCCAGACCAGGCCCGCCCTGGTCACGCCGAGCCTGCCGGGCGAGAGGAACTCGAACATTGCGCTCCCTCTTGCCGATGGCACGCCACCGTCGTTGCCCGAACGCACGAGTTGACCCTCACGTCGCGATCGAGTGCAGGAATGTGACTTGCTGAGCCCGCAGATTCGAGCCCTCCTCGCCGTGCGATGGCGATTCGCCGTCGCGTCCAAGGCTGCATTCCAAGGAGGCTCCGATGCGCACTTCCGAGGCGCTCGACAAGTACGTGGTTCAACTGCGGGGAGACGGACGGTCCGTCCATACCGTGAAGCAGGCGAAGAGGTTCGTTCGGAAGTTCGCCGAGACGGCAGGGGATCCGCAGGTGGGGGAGGTGCGTCCCGAGGACATCTCGACCTTCCTCGCGTCGGACGCGGTGACCCGGCGATCGGACGGCGGGCCTCGGAAGGCGAACAGCGCCAACGCGATGAGGTCGGTTCTGCGCGCGTTCTTTGCGTTCCTTCACGCAGCCGGGTTTGCCCCGACCAACCCCGCGAGGTTGGTGCGACGTGCGCGATGCTCACCGCCGAAGCCGAGGGCGTTGCGCGACGCCGACGTCGAGCGACTCCTGGTCGCGCTGGACACGGCGACGACGGCGGCGGAGCGGCGCGATCGGGTGATGTTCCGGTTGATGCTGGGCGTTGGCTTGCGCGTCGGCTCCGTCGTGGCGCTAGACGTTGGCGACGTTGATCAAGCCGACGCGTCGATCACCGTGCGCACCATGAAGAACGGCGACACCGACACCGTGTTCCCCTCGCCCGACCTGATGGCCATGCTCGCCACGCACATCGCCGGTCGGAAGACAGGTCCGCTCTTCCCTCAGGCGAATGGCGGTCGCATCGGCCCGCGGCAGGTGGCGCGGAGGTTGGGGATGTGGACGCGGCGGGCTGAAATCGAAGGCAAAGTCGGACCGCACCGTCTTCGCCACAGCTTCGCGATTGCGGCCTATGAGCGCACGAGGGACGTGCTGTTGGTCGGCCGATTGCTCGGTCACAAGTCCATCGGGTCGACGATGGTGTACGCGAGGCCGAGCGATCAGCGGGTACGAGCAGCCATGGCGTGAACGACAGGAGCCCGGCCGTGAAGCCGAGCTCCCTCTCGTAACCATGTTGCGAACCTGATCGAGGCATCAGCCAGTGCCTACGGGATCGGGAACTCCGTCAGCCGCTTGAGGCCGATCAAGTTGCCCTTGTCGCCGTACTCGAACTCGTAGAGCCCGGGCTTGAGCGCAGCGGACTCCAGACCGGACGGCACGTGGAACATCGCTTCGGCTCCGCCGCCGCCGTCACCACCACCGCCACTCTTTGCACCCAGACCGAGCGCCGCGCCCAGCGCCGTGATGGTCTCCGGCAGCTTGCTGTCCACGCTCCCGTCGAGGTTCGTGAGCATCCAGCCGTCTTGCAGGGTCGGCTTGACCGTCGCGGTCCCGAACCATCCACCGGACGCGGTCAGCGCCATCGGCCGGGTCATGTCGGGCAGGTAGACGAGCTTCATGACGTAGTGCGGCGTGCCCGCGAAGAACGAGGTGCTCGAGCCCGCCGCCATCGCCGAGTCGGCCTTCTCGGCGGGTTCGTCGGGTTCATTCTTCGGATCCGGCTTCTTCTCTTCCTTGGGCTTGTCCGGCTTCGAATCCATCGACTCCACCGCGGGCTTCTCCGACTTCTCGCCCTTCGGTGTGGCCCCACGCTTCTCCTCGGCCTTCTTCACGAGCGGAAGCTCGGCGACGAGCAGGTAGGGCTTCGGCATGTAATAGCGGATGCCCTCTGCCTGTTTCTCGGCCTTGGTGCCGTCGGGGTTCAGCGGGACGGCGGAGATCGACGCGCACGAGGTGGCCGCGAGGGCCAGAGAGCAGGTCTGGAGCACAGACAACCCGAGGGGGCGAAGCGCGAGCTTCATGGTTTGCTTCCTGAATGGGGGGGGTGGGACGGACAGAAACACCACGTCTTGTCCGGTGCGGTCTTCTCCTTACACCGCCGCGCTGAGATTCCGTATCGCGGCAACGTGGTGGGCGTCATTCCCTGACGAATCGGACCCAGGCCACCCGGCGCGCCCGTGGCCGATCCGGGCCGCCGGGAGGGTGTGATTCCAGTCGTGATGCGCCTTCAAACATACGCATGGTGACTGCTACATGGCGTGTGAGGGTGGTGGTCGCCAGTTGGGCGGAGAGTGGCAACCGTGGACGGTGCTCTCCCGGCGTCGCATGGCGGCCATGTGTTCCTCTGCGCTCAAACGGGTAGGCTCTCTGGCTATGAGTTCAGAGCTATCCGTTGATCTCACGCACCTCGCACAGGAGGTGCGGCGTTTCTGCCGGACCTACCCGGAGATTCTCTTCAGCGCCACGGCGCCCTTTTCAGCCTACTATCGCCGAGACGAGCTTCAGCGCAGACACATCGCGGCCGTTGACAGAGAAAGCCGGCGGGTTGAAAGGAAAGGCGATTCCCTCATCATTCACCGCTATCCAGCTATGACGTGGGCCGAGCGACAAGATTGGATCTCAATTACTGACCCCCTGCACCTGCTGCACCATCAATTTAGAGCTGCGGTCAGTGATTCATTGGCCCAAGCAGAGCGTTATAGATCTTCCCGGCCTATCCTCGCAGTGCAGGCCCGGCAGGCAATCTACCTATTTTGGCTAATGACCGACGAAGTGGTTCAAGCCAGTTGTCGCAAGCAGTGCATGTTTTACTCGCTGCCATGGCGAGCTCGTCATACTCTGGGACGCGATGCAGTCCACGATGAGGAGATTAATCTCAGCCGACGGGGTGGTGACACAAGAAGCACATATCTAAGGCAGGCTGACTTCCTCGCTCGATGCTTCGACAATGTAGTCATGAACTCAGGCGTAGTTGACATTCGAGACTTCAAGCCGCTTGCCCCAGTCAAGAGCATTATCGAACAGGAGGAGTGGGAAGCTGGAGTTGTTCTAGTGGAAATTGTCGGCGAGCGTGACCCTGCTCTTGATGATGTTGACATCTTTGGAGCGTCGGCACCTAGTCGTGAAACAGAGGGTGCCGTTTCGGACCCTCGTGCCCCCGCTATTGGTCTCCGCAGCAAAGATCTGAGCGCCTCGAACTCCCATCGTGGCATGGGCCTCCTCACGACAGCGATTGAGCGGGAAGGCTCGGAACGCCTGATGACCATGAGGATCTCGCTTGACCGCGGTCCTGAGCGGCCCGCCATAGTTGGGGTTGTCCGGGGGAGAACCGTCGTCAACCTCGCCAAGCTGGTACTAGGGTCGCCGGATCAGGACCACACGTGGGCATCCCTCCTGAATCACGGCCTTCAGACGGGGTTATGGACCATTACTTCCCCCTCATCCCTTAGGCGATCGGGAAGCCGGATCAAGGCTGCTCTGCCGCCAGAGCTCAAGGGGTGTTGGACGCAGAGCACCACCGGCGTGCGCTGGACGTCTCCCGGGTAGTGTCCGCCGTGGACACTACGCGGGGTGCGGAGTGTCCACCGTGGTGTCCCCGAAGGGGTTGACGCGCCGACGATGGTCGTTGGGCGTCCACTCCACAGATGCCCCACCAATTCTCTACCGGGCAGGCAGCCAGCCTGCTCCACACTACTGAACCCCGTCTCAATGACCTGATCCGCCGCCGACGGATCCTCCCCCCACCCGACGTCGTGGCCGGCCGCCGTGCTTGGTCGCGCGGTCACATCCTCCAGGCCGCAATGCGGCTCGGCCTGGACTTGGCCGCTGTGCAGGAGCTTCTCGGCGCTGACGGCTCGACTGCTACGCCCACGATCCTCGACGCTGAACGCGCCGGAGGTGGGCGATGAGCTTCATGCCGTGGAAAACCGTGCACGCTCCGATCTCGCGGCCCAACCCGGACACGAGCCCTTGCCGCGTCTCAGATCCGAATGAAAAACGCCGCCCGGCGGGAGCGGCGTCCAAGTCCAACGGTCGGGCCGATCAAGACCACGATGCGGACACGCACAGTGTAAGCGCACGGGACGCCGATTTCGACGGGCAACCCGCTCGTCCGATCACGTGGACCGACGCTGACGTCGCGCGCCTCCTGGCCTTCATGGCGGAGTGCGAGCAGGAGGAACGCTCATGAGTTCCAGCCTGACCCGCGACTTCGCGCGCGTCTCGAAGAACCACCCCTGCCCCATGTGCGGGCACGCCGACTGGTGCATGGTCGAGCGCGCCAACATCGACGACCCGCGCCGGATTCTGTGCCAGCGCGTCGAGTCGCCGACCAAGTGGGGCGCAGCCGGATACCTGCACCTGCGCGGCCTGAGCGCACGCTTGGTCGGCCAACCCCGACCGATCGTCCTGGGGGCGCGCGCCGGCCTGGGGGACGACAAGCTCGCGCCCGTCGCGAACTTGGCCGCGCGCTGCCTGCACCTCGCGAACGCCGACGCCTTCGCCGCGAACCTGTGCGTGTCGCTCACGAGCTTCCAGCGGCTCGGCCTGGGCTGGATGGACCCGATCGCGCTGGCTGACGCCGGCATGTCGCGCCGTGGCGGCGTCTGGTCGTTTCCGATGCGCGACGAGTTCGGGCACGTGTGCGGCATCCGCCTGCGCGCATCGGACGGCTTCAAGTTCGCCGTCAAGGGCTCCAAGAACGGCCTCTTCGTGCCCACCGACTTGGTCGGTCCGCTCGACTGCTTGCTCGTCGCCGAAGGCGAGAGCGACACGGCGGCACTGCTCGACCTGGACTTCATGACGATCGGTATCCCGGGTGCAGGCAACGTGGACGACGTGGTCGTAGCGTTCGTTCGCAACCTTCGTCCTCGTCGTGTCGTGGTCGTCGCCGACAACGACGCCACCGGGACGAGTCACGCTAGCGCCCTGGCGGCCAAGATCGCAGTGCGCCACACCGACGTGCGAGTCATCACGCCGCCCCCGGGCATCAAGGACGCGCGCGACTTGAAGAAGGCGGGTGGCGACCACGATGCCGTTGCCAGAGCCATCTCGGCCGCGAAGCCCGTCACGTTCACGTTCTCCGCGACGCGAAAGGAGGCGTGACATGGAAGACAACACTCCGTCCGTCGAGATGACGTGCAAGGCCAGCGGTCGTGGCGGCAAGGTGAAGATGCTCGTCACGTGGGAGGGTGGTTCGTTCACCGACCACTTCGACATCACGAACGCCATGTCTCGCGCGCGTTTCATCAAGCGCCTGCTCACGACCCATGAGCACCTGAAACGCGACGATGTCGAGCAACAGCTCGAACGCCTCGCCGCAGAGTTCGCCACAAAGGCGATCGAAAGCGAGGACGACGAGGACCTCGGCGGCGACGACGACGAGATCCTGATCGGTCTCGGCAGCGACCCGAAAACCGTTGAGTTGTTCCACAGCGGCGACGACGCCACGTCCGAGGCGTACGCCAGGATCCGGATCCACGATCACTTCGTCGTGTACGGGGTCCGCTCGCGCTCATACCGCAATTGGCTACGGCACGAGTTCTTCTCGCGCCTCAAGCGTTCGCCCACGTCGGAACACTTCACCAGCGCCCTGGCGACGATCGAGTCGATGGCCTTGTTCGACGGGGAGAACATCCCCGTGCACCTCCGAGTTGCCCCCACGACGAACGGCGTCGCGATCGACTTGTGCGACGACAACTGGTCGGTCGTGCTCGTCACGGCGACGGGCTGGCGGGTCGTGTCGAGCGAGGACTCGCCGGTGCGGTACATCCGCAAGCGCGGCATGCGCGCGCTGCCGATGCCGGTCGCGGGCGGCTCCATCCATGAGCTGCGCCCGTTCGTCAACATTCCCAGCGAGGACGGCTGGGTGTTGTTCGTGTGCACTCTCGCCTCGATCTTCACGCCGCGCGGACCTTACGTCGTGCTCACGTTCAACGGCGAGCAGGGGTCGGCCAAGTCCACGACGGTGAAGCGGGCGCGCTCGTTGACCGATCCGAACGAAGCGCCCGTACGTCGCATGCCCAAGGACGACCGCGATTTGATGATCGCGGCGAACAACTCGTTCGTGCAGGCGTTCGACAATCTGTCCCACATCTCGCCGGCCATGTCGGATGCGCTGTGTTCGTTGGCGACGGGCGGTGGCTACGCGACGCGAATGCTGTTCACGGACGACGACGAGGTCATTTTCAACCATCAACGGCCTGTGTTCATGAATGGCATCACGGACTTCGTGACGCGGCCCGACCTGTTGGATCGCTGCCTCATACTTTCCCTTCCGACGATCCCCGAGACGGCTCGCCGTGACGAGAAGGAGATGGATGCCGCGTTCGCGGAAGCGAGGCCGCGCATCTTCGGGGCGATCCTCGACGCCGTTGCCACGGGCTTGCGACGGCTCGACGGCGTGCGGATCGCGCGCAAGCCACGGATGGCCGACTTCGCCCGGTGGTGCGTCGCTGTGGAACCTGCATTTGGGTTCGCTCCTGGATCGTTCCTCGTCGCGTACCGCCGGAACCGGGACGACGCGATCGTGATCGCGCTGGAGAGTTCCGTCGTGTACACGCCGCTTCAGGCGTTCATGCAGGAGCACGAGTCATGGTCGGGATCGGCGGGTGACCTGCTGCGTCTCTTGGAGGCGCGCCTTCCCGACTCGAAGGGCAAGGACGGCCGCGAGTGGCCGCGCTCAGGCAAGGGCATGGCCGAGGCGCTCAAGCGCATCGCGCCCGCCCTGCGCCACGTCGGAATCGAGGTGATCACGGGCGAGCGGTCAAGCGACCTGAGCCGCACCCGCCTCATCCAGCTTCGGCGCATCGCCATGGACGGTATGGACGTTATGGACGATGTTCCCGCCACCTCCGGGGGCGGCGACGCATCCATTTTCGAAGGCAAGCAGGCGTCCACGTCCGAACCGGACCCAACGTCTGGCTCAAATATCAACGCGTCACCGGCCCCCAACGTCGGCGAACAATCGTCCAGACCGTCCAGATCGTCCAATGACGGCAACGACGAGGAGGTGTTCTGATGGACACCGTCCAGAAGGTCATCGCGGACGCACGTGCGCTCGGTATTCGGCTGCACCTCAAGAACGGTGAGCTGACGGGCACCCCCGGCTCGCTGGTCACGCCGGAACTGCGCGCTCGGGTCGTCGCGCTGAAGCCTGAGATCATCCGCCACCTGAGGGCGGGTCCTCCTCCGATACCGAACACCCCGCCGGTGCATCCGATGCCGTTCGAGCGAAAACGTCAGGAGGCGAAGGCACGGGCGCTGCGGCACGTGGTGACGCCTGCCGAGCGCGAACTCGCTCAGGCGTGGGAAGAGGCCTTCGGCCGAGCACGTGTCAGCTTCAAGGAAGCGTTTCAGGCGGCCGAACGGCTGCCTGAACTTCGCGAAGCCCTGGTCGCGGTCGCTCCGGGCGCGGCCGGTATCGACGAGCGTCGCCTGCTCCAGTTCCTGATGTCGCTGAACAACGTTTCGATCGACGGTGTCCGACTCGTTCTCGGGGTCGAACCGAGGAACGGCCCGCAGTGGTGCCTCGCTGTGGTGCCTGCGCCGGAGGTGAAGCCGTGAAGCACGAACTCGACGTTCGCGCCCGGTGCTTTGCGCCGACGGCCTCGCTGCGAGCGGGCGGACTTAGAGCGTTCGTGCAAGTCACGATCGACGAGAACGTCTTCGTGGACGGTCTGGCGGTCCGCGTCACGGCAGGTGGCAAGGCGCTCGTGACCTGGCCCGAGCGACGTGATGGCGAAGGCAGGGCGCATGCCGTCGTGCGCATCCTCGACGAGGAGACGCGCGGCGAGATCGAACGCGCAGTCCTCGCCGAGGCGGTGCGCGGCGGCTGGCTCGAGCAGGGTCGCATTCCCCCGGCGGGAGGAAGGACGACGCCGTGACACCTGAAGGCGAGCAACGCGTGATCGCGCTGTTGGAGCGCGTCGTCGCGGCGCTGGAACGCAACAACGCGCCCAAGGCGGCGTGGATCGACGCTCGCGAGGTCGCGTCCCTCGTGGGCGTACACACGCGCACCTTGCGCCGTTTGCGCGCAGCACCGGGCTTTCCGAAACCCGTCACGACGGGACGGTTGCTGCGTTGGCGACGCGACGAAGTGGAGCGATTCCTGCTGAGGAAACCGACTTGATTCGCACGTCACAGTCGAGCCGGATGAGTTCTGCGATTCAGCCTTCCGCTGATCGCCAAGGTCGAGGCTCAGTGCGATCCACGCGCCGATGGTGGCGCGCGGAGAACCTGACCATGAATGCGCAACTCATCATGACGATCGGGCGGAAACGACACGCCGTTCCGAACGTCGAAGAGGCGTCTCGCGTCTACCAACGACTCCGCGACCAGAGCGGTCTCGGTGCAAGCCGATGGCCTTCCGGCAAGCTCAACAACGGGCTCACGGTCTCCTACAACGGCCGCGTCTGGAAGGGCGACAAGCTAATCTGCGAGGCCACGTCGTACGAGCCGGAGGCGCGCTCGTGAAGATCGACAACAAGACGCTCGCCGACTTGATCCGCGCTGACGCGGAGAAGTACGGTTCGCAGTTCAACCGCGACGGAACCGACGGCGAGTTCGAGAAGTTGATCGATCGCGACCTCGCGGCGCTGAACGCGGTGGCGGATCTCGTCGAGCGCGGCGAACGAAACGCGGCTCGGCGACGCTGGGAGCGACTCGACACGATCGCTCGCGAGGCCCTGAGCCAACGCGCGTGGAAGGCCCTCACGGACGGGCGTGCGATCGGGCACGAGGGCGACCGGTGATCAGCCGCCGCAACAGCTACGGTCCGGGACGCCTCTTCAAGGAGCAGCGCGGCGACGGTCCTCCGCGCTGGGTCCTCGACTATCGTGGCGCAGACGGACGGCGGCATCGCGAGATTCTCTCGACCGACAAGCGCGTCGCGGAGCGCATGTGCGCGCAGATCATCAGGTCGCGCGACCTCGCGCTGGCCGGGATGGGCGGTGAGGACGGACTCGACCTTCTGCTCGTCGAGTTGACCGAGAACTACTTGGCGGACCTCAGCACGTCGGCTGGTCCTCGCCACGTCGCGATGACCCGATCGCGCCTGAACCGGTTGTTCGCCGACATCGGCGCGGCGTACGTGCGCGACGTGACGCCCTTGGCGTTGATCCGGCTGCGCAGCCAGCAGGTCAAGGACGGCGCGGCCATCCGAACCGTGAACTTGAAGGCGGCGACGGTGCGCGCGTTGTTCAACTGGGCGGTCGCGAACGGACTCATGACCGCCTCGCCGCTGGCCAACTTCAAACGGCTGCGCGAGAGCGAGGCCACGCAGCGGTACCGGCGGCGCTCGATGACCGAGGAGGAGATCGCGCGGTTCCTGAAGGCGGCGCGCAACGACGACGCCGACTGCGCACGCCTTGGGCCGCGCGTTCCGCAGACGCCGCTCTTCCGAACCCTGGTCGAGAGCGGGCCGAGGTACGGCGAAGTCACGCGTGCGACGTGGGCTGACCTGGACACCGCGCGCTGCGTCTTGACCCTGCGGGCCGAGAACACCAAGAGCCGTCGTGAACGCCAGATCCCTCTGCGTGCCGACCTGGTGCGGGAGTTGATCGCCCTGCGAGACACGCACTCGCTCGTGCTTCGACGGCCGACGACGCCGCGCGACCACATCTTCCTCGCGCCGACCGGTACTCCGTGGTCGTGGGCGACGACGAACTTGATGCGCATCCTCCTGCGGGTGATGGAAGCCGCCGGAATCGACCGGGTCGACGCGTCAGGACGCAAACTCGACTTGCATGCGCTGCGTCATACGGCCGCGACACGCCTCGCGCGAAATGGCGTTGCCTTGCCGATCACGCAGAAGATCCTGGGTCACAGCGATCCGAAGCTGACCGCGCGCGTCTATCAGCATCTTGAGGTAGATGATCTGCGCAACGCGGTTGAGGGTCTTGGCGCGCAACCCATTAGACGGAGCAACGCTGAAAGTGCTTGATGGTTGAAACGGATCAGGCGTTCCCGGACAATAGACGTCTGTCCGCCTAACTCATTCGGAACCCTAAGCACTATGGCCAACAACGAAATCCAAACCCTCGTCGCCAACTTTGCCGCCCAGGTCGAAGCCATCGCCAAGAGGGCTGCGCTCGAACAGGTCCTCGCCACGCTTGGCGGCACGGTCGCCACGAGCGCCCCGGCGAAGCGCGGCCCCGGTCGCCCCAAGGGCTCGACCAACGCGCCCAAGGCCACCGCGCCCGCCGCCACGAAGACCGGCATCAAGCCGATCCGCAAGGGCACCCGCCGCAGCGCCGAGGACGTGAAGGCGATGGGGGAGGCCCTGATCGCGCACGTGAAGGCGAACCCCGGCCACCGTGGCGAGCAGATCGCCGCCGCCCTGCGCACCGACGTGAACACGATCCGACTGCCGATGCAGGCGCT
>Ga0075163_10003347_pt1 | contig 21530 bp, 21 predicted proteins | sample JI1023141ADNA_FD_71478 | JGI IMG/M metagenome (GOLD analysis project Ga0075163, IMG submission 71478) | Wastewater effluent complex algal communities from Wisconsin, to seasonally profile nutrient transformation and Carbon sequestration -... | ecosystem: Engineered > WWTP > Effluent > Algae... | reverse complement strand
TGTATTTTGTCAGAATTATTGATCAAAGCACAGGTGATGTCTTAGATACAAAAAAATTAGTGAAATTTTAATGACATTGAGTTTTAAAATATTATTGAAATATAACATTCTTGTTTGCTTACTAGGCTTGGTTTATCCAAGCCTAGTTGCACAAGAAAAGGACGATTATATATGGCTATTTGCCAATGGTGGTATTCCAAGCTATGTTACAAGTCTTGATTTTAGCTACAACGATTTGGGGATTTCTTTAGATACTGTAATTTATCAGAATTCAATGGTCAATTCTAGCGTAAGTGATGTTGATGGAAAGTTGTTATTTTATACCAATGGGTGTCAAGTCATCCAATCAAATCATCAACTGATGGAAAATGGTGACAGTCTAAATTATGGTAATTATTATGTCGAATGGTGGGATAATTGTTCTACAGGATATAATGGATTTCAGGATATACTGATACTGAAAGATGAGATGAATGAAGACATCTACTACATCATCCATAAATTTATAAATTATGAAACGACGCCTACGCTTAAATTTTGGATACAAGATATGAGGTATACAATGGTGGATATGTCGTACAATGGTGGACGTGGGAAGGTGATCAAAAAAAATCAAGTATTTCATGAAGAACATTCAATAGCATTTTCATTTCTGACTGCCATCAAACATAGCAATAATAGGTATTGGTGGATGATACAATTGAATAAGACCAATAATACCTATTATAAATATCTGCTGAAAGAAGATGGGCCTATGCTACAGGATAGCCAACAAATAGGGCCTCCTGCAACACGAAATACTTCAGCTAGTGGTCAGGCCAAGTTCTCACCTGATGGAAAAATGTGGGCCTGGTATACAAAAGAGAATGGCTTAAATTTATTTAATTTTGATCGGACAAGTGGGCTACTTAGCAATCAACGCATTCTACCTATACAACATAGGAGAAGTTTTTCTGGCATAGAATTTTCCCCCAATAGTCGCTTCGTATATATCACGATGTATGATTCATTAATGCAAGTAGATCTGTGGAAAGAAGACTTAGCCCAGGGTGTAGAGTTGATAGATACGTTCAAATACCAACAAGACCCCTTTGCCAATTTTCACCTGATGACACTTGCGCCTGATTGTAAAATATATATGGGTAGTACAAATGGTACAAGGGTACTTCATCGCATCAACAAACCCAACAAAAAGGGCAAGGACTGTGATTTCGTACAGTATGACATTGATCTACTGTACTACAAGGGAATCGGTATGGCAAATTATCCGCGTCTGCGTGTAGATTATGAAGATGTATGCGATAGCCTCGAAGATTATTCAGGTCTAGATATCGATGTATTTGACCCATTATCAAGGATAAAAGTCTGGCCCAATCCTATCACTGATATCAGCATCATCGACTGTAGCTACAGTGGTCATCTGAAAGTGTATAATAATAACGGCATAGAAGTGATTTCTAAATATATAGATCATACCTTACCAAACTACTTAGACCTAGAGGGATATCCATCAGGAATGTATATTGTAAGATTGATAGATACTCATGGTCGTAGCTCCACTATCAAGGTGATAAAGACTTAAGATGGAATATTGATTTAACTTTTACGCTTCCATTATTGGAAGTGCATAAATAATTTAAAACAAGGCATTAGCTTCCTCTACTGAAAATCCGTAGCCACACTTATTTTTTCGATATCTTCTTCTATGCTTCTGAGTTTGGTTTTACAAAAATCAGATAACTCTGCTGCACGTTTGAGTTTATCGCTTAGATCATCTAGGCTTACATCTTCTTTTTGTAAGGAAGAGAGTATATTATTTAGTTCTGCATATGCAGCATCATAGGTCATATTTTTTTTACTCATGGGTATTGACTTTTATTTCTTTATCAAAAAATTCTATTTGTATATCCTTATTCTTATCTAAATCGGTACTTCTCTTTATTACGGTATTGTCTTGTCTGATGATGGAATAGCCACGTTTTAGGATGTTTTTTGGATTTAGTAGATGTATATTGCTATCTATTGTTTTGAGTCTTTCGGTGTGACGATGTAGGATCGTTTTGACCGATGTATTTATATTCTGATTGATATAATTGATAGAAACTTGATTGGTCCTGATGATTTCAGATGGAATGATCTTAAGAATCTGAATGGTTTGTTGGAGTTCGAGTTCTTTGTTTTTTATCAATTGACCTGCCATTCGACTGATCCAATGTGTCACTTCAGTCAGTGTCGTTTCGAATCTGAAGTTATGTTCTATAATGTAATCAGCTAGTGCAGTCGGTGTTTTTAATGAGTAGGATGCACAAATATCTGCCACTGTAGAGTCTATATCATGACCTATTCCTGTTAGCACTGGAAGATTGCACTTACTTATTTTGGCACCTATATTATAATTGTCAAAAGCAGAAAGGTCTAGTTTAGAGCCACCACCACGGATGATAAGCACACAATCATATTGATCTACTGATTCATGGATGGCGTCAAATGCTTTGGTCACATCTTTTTCTGTGTTTTGACCTTGCATAGCCACCTGATAAAGTGATATTTTATAGGTGTATCCGTAACTATTATGCTGTAAATGGTTTTGAAAATCAATAAAACCTGCCGCTGTAGCCGATGAGATCACGGCTATCCTTTTCACTACAGATGGCATTTTTTGGTTTTTGTTGAGTCCGATGAGTCCATCATCTGATAGTTTTTGCATTATCTTTTGACGATTCATTTCCATCTGACCTATGGTAAATGAAGGGTCGATATCTTCTATGATAAGTTTCATCCCATATCGCTCGCTGAATTCTACTTGGACTTTGACCAAGATGTGCGTTCCTTCTCTTAACAAGGATGGAAGTAAAGCACCAAGTTTGGTTTTTAAGAATAAATAGGATTTATACCAAATAGATGCAGAGATTTGTGCCGTGATGTCTTGGCTTTTTTCATCATGATAGACCAAATCCAAATATACATTTCCCCTTACTTCTTTTACTTGTGAGATTTCACAGCTGACCCATATAGGTTCTGCAAAGTTCAGTGCGATCACTCTTCTTATGTATTCGTTGAGTTCGTAAAGTGTATAAGATGCGGGCATGCGTGTTAGGATTAGCTATTATTGATTATAACAAAGGTAAAGATAACACATGATCATCTTTACCTTTATATTTATAAAACTTGCATTTCTGTTTTTTGGCAGAAATATTGTTTTTTGAATACTACGCTATCACTTTTTTGACAAGGTCGGCTGCTTCTTGTAATTGAATAGCTGAATGTACTTCCAATCCACTTTCGTCTATGATTGTTTTTGCAATCTCCGCATTCGTACCTTGGAGTCTTACAATAATCGGAACATTGATATTGCCCATATTTTTGTAAGCATCTACGATACCTTGTGCCACTCTGTCACATCTCACGATACCACCGAATATATTGATAAGGATTGCTTTAACATTTGTATCTCTCAATATCAATCTGAATGCTTGTTCAACTCTAGCAGCATCAGCCGTACCTCCTACATCTAGGAAGTTTGCAGGAGATCCACCTGAAAGTTTGATGATGTCCATAGTTGCCATAGCAAGACCTGCGCCATTTACCATACAACCTACATTACCATCAAGTTTTACATAATTCAGACCATAACCTTGTGCTTCTACTTCAGTTGCATCTTCTTCGTCTGTATCTCTCATTGCTTCTAGGTCAGGATGTCTGAATAGCGCATTTCCATCCAAAGTTACTTTTGCATCTACTGCGATGATTCTGTCGTCAGCTGTTTTAAGACAAGGATTGATTTCGAATAAAGATGCATCAGCACCAATGTATGCATTATATAGATTGGTAATAAACTTTAAGAAATCTTTATATGCACTTCCAGAAAGGCCAAGATTAAAAGCGATATTTCGTTTCTGAAAATCTCTAAGTCCTACGCTAGGGTCCACATATTCTTTGTGCACTAAATGTGGCGTTTGCTCAGCAACTTCTTCGATATTCATACCACCTTCTGTAGAATAAACGATGACATTTCTTTTTTTCTCTCTATCCATCAAGATGGATACATAATATTCTTTACATTTGTCAAAGTCTGCATAACAGTCTTCTGCTATCAATATTTTTCTGACCAACTTACCTGCGCCTTCCATCCCGCCGGGAGTTTGTGGTGTCTTGAGCATCATACCTAGTATATTGCCCGCATGTTGTTTTAGATCATCTACATTTTTGGCTAGCTTTACGCCACCACCTTTGCCTCTACCTCCAGCATGAATCTGAGCTTTTACTACACAAAATTGTGTGCCTGTCTCAGCTTTTAGTTGTTCATAACCACTTACTGCTTCTTCTACAGTGTGGGCAAGCTTACCTCGCTGAATAGCTACGCCATACGTTGATAGCAATTCTTTACCTTGATACTCGTGTAAATTCATCTGTCTTTGTTTTTAATTTGAATTGGTAGACCGTTCTGATGGCAGCCCGATGTTTTAAGAAACTTTGCATAAATTTCAATAAACATAAGCTACAAAACCATAAAATCGGTCATATGCGGCAAAATTAAAGCTAATATACTTATTTACAAATTATAGACTGATAATAATTTATTTTGTTTTGATGTCTATTATTTCAATAACAGTTAATGGACCATAAATTTAGCAAAACTATTACGACCATTTACAATAATGTTAAGCATGTAAACACCATTACTCAGCTCTTTTGTATCCAATGGGATGGTGTTTTGTCCAGCTTCTAGACTATGTGTAAAAGTCCTTAGTCTTTGGCCCACCATCGATAGGACTTCTATATGTGCATTATCTGATTCATTTGAGAATAAAGAAATTAGAGCCGTAGATGAATTATTGACAGGGTTAGGTATGATAGCAATATTTTTTATTTCTGAAATATCATAAGTAGTTGAAGTGCCATCTCCTGTTCTGAAGTTAGATGTTGTCACTGGCGAGCAACCAAAACCATCATTAAATGGCTTTACTGTCCAGAAATAAGTATTATTTTTCTTAAGCTCTGGTGCTGTATATTCAGATAATGTAGTAAGCGCACTGTAATATTGATTTGATCCTTTGATTTCTATGAGATAGGTAGTTGTCCCTGATACGTCTTCCCAGTCAAATTTTACATCTGTATATCCTATTAATTTTTCGGCTTTTAATGGTGTATTTTGAATAGGTGCATCCGTTATTTCTGTGGTATTTGGTATGTAAGTTGATTTTAAGTAGTTGCGAGAAGTAGAATTATAATTAATAAGCATTCTATCTGTTTGACCTTCTGTAAACTTGAAGGTATCACAATCTTGGAAATATCCCATTTGATTTTCCTTCATTGGGAATATTCTATCATTGTTTTTGTCGAATACTACTGTGTTAAAAGCGCAATTTGATGAAGTGAGTCCAAAGTTATAATCTGGTGGTGTGTCACAGATCATATCAGCAGCTGTCTGACAGTTGCTCCCATCGACTAATTCTACAAGAACATTAGCTACACCACCTGGAACTGTTGTGAAAGTAACTCTTTCGCCATGTGTTTGTTTGTTATAAGGCACACCTTCCCAACCATAAAACGTATGTCTCAGGTTAAAAAAATGACCGATCTCGTGGCTTAGAGTATTGGACAAACTTGCCAATTCTTGTTTTCTGATGACCACATAATCTCCTTGAGGACTATAGAATCCAAGTGTAGTACCTCCTGATGAATTATTATCCAAATCTGCATTTTGCGTTATGAAAACGTTTATAGCTTTACCATCTTTTTTTGCTTGGACCGCATTTCGATTGGTGCCTGCTTCTTGATATATATTAGTTTGATTGATAAGACTGAATCCTTCGTAAATATAGAATACAATATTAGAAGAAGCATAGTCTCTATTCAGAATACACAATTGATTGAGCACGTGTATATAATCTAACCTTCCACTGCCATCATCATTAGCTGTCAAATGGAATTTTACAGGCACATAGATTGTATTATTTCTTTGGGAAGAAATATCTCCTTTAAAGTCATTTGGATGAAGGATTTCTGACATCAATTGATCTTCTACAGAAACACCACAGTTTTTATCATGTACATGCTGACTGTATGAAAAGAAGGCTGTGATCAAAAAAACTAATGAGACCAAAAATCGTTTATTAGACATGAAGATGCGTTTTAGAGTACAAAAATAATGATTTTAGTGCCACAAGTCTAAATTATCTGTATTAAATGTCGTGAAGGATTTATTTTTAATACTACCATTACTTAACTTTGCGTTTGAATTTTGGAGTATATAAATGACTTTATTACCTTAAGTTTTTAATAAATTATCAAACATATAAATTTTATAGAATAATGAGTAAAGTTACCGTAATTGGAGCTGGAAATGTCGGTGCTACCGTTGCAAACGTATTGGCACATAAGGACATCGTAAAAGAGATAGTATTAGTAGATATCGTGGGTGACCTTGCAAAAGGTAAGGCTCTAGACACTTGGCAACAAGCACCGATAGATAATTATAGTACTTACCTGAGAGGTACAAGTGACTACGCCGACACGGCAAATTCTGATATCGTTGTAATTACTGCTGGCATACCACGTAAACCAGGTATGAGTAGAGATGATTTGATTTCTACCAACGCAAATATTGTGACATCAGTGGTAAAATCTGTACTAGAACATTCTAAAAATCCTATCATTATAGTGGTTTCTAATCCACTGGACGTAATGACCTATGCTGCTTTCAAAGCGGCTGGCATTGATAGTAGCAAAGTATTTGGAATGGCTGGAGTATTGGATACTGCTAGATATAGAGCGTTCTTGGCAACAGAACTAAAAGTGTCTCCAAAAGATATCCAAGCTTTATTACTTGGAGGTCATGGTGATACAATGGTTCCACTACCGAGATACACAACCGTAAGCGGTATTCCTGTCACAGAACTTATTGATGCAGATGTACTTACAGCTATAGTTGATCGTACGAAGAGTGGTGGTGGCGAATTGGTAAAATTGATGGGTACTTCAGCTTGGTATGCGCCAGGTGCTGCTGCTGCACAAATGGTAGAAGCTATCGTGAAGGACGAAAACAGAATTTTCCCAGTGTGTGCTAAATTAGATGGACAGTATGGTCTTAAAGATATATTCGTAGGAGTGCCAGTAAAATTGGGTAAAAACGGTATCGAATCTATCATCGAGTTGCAATTAAATAGTGATGAAATGACATTGCTTCATGATTCTGCTGCTGCAGTAAAAGAAGTAATGGACGTTTTTGACAAAATGTAATTATTACTATTGATTTAATTCAATAGTTTTTTTAAACATTTGAACGGGACTTTGAGTTATAAAGGTCAAATTTGAACGATTTTATGGTAAATAGACAAAATCTGTCTTTAATCATCACTAATAAAGGTCATAACTTATTTGACTTATCATCTCAAAGTCCCGTCCTCTTGGTCTTTCTTAGACATTTTGGTTGTGTGTTTTGTAAAGAATCTCTTTATGATGTTGCTACTAAAAGGGAAAAATTTGAAACAGAGGGTATCAAAATAATTTTGATTCACATGGCAGATTCCAAAACTGCTGATGGTTATTTTAAAGAATTTGGATTACAAAATATCGAACATGTATCAGATCCAGATTGTAAAAACTATGCTGTATTTGGACTTGTAAAAGGTTCATTCAGTCAATTGTATGGTCTTAAAACATGGATTCGTGGATTTGAAGTTGCTGCCACTAAACCTAATCTACCTAATATTATGCGTATTGGTGATGGTTTACAAATGCCTGGTATATTTCTCATCAAAAATGGCAGAATTGTAGAAAGCTTCATTCATAATTCAATAGCAGATAAGCCAAATTATGAAACATTTATTGACGTTTGTCATATCTAACTGACAAGGCTCCGCGATTAAGTCTTTGTTTACATTTATCAACCATTTTTTAAATTTTGGTGTTAGGATGTATATTATGACCGTATGTCAGGGTTTCGTATTTTGCAAACTTTTTTTTGACCGTAGTCATTTTATCTATAGTTTAACTTTTTGATAATAATATGGGATAGATTAAAATCGTTTTACTGAAATAAAAATGATCTTATTATGAATAATTTGTTTTTGAACTTTACCTTTATTATCCTTTTTTCCGGCAGCGCTATAAGTCAATCTGATTTTGTTTCTGTAGAAAAGGAACTCGCCTTCCATTGTGATGTAATGGTTAATGCTGCAGAAGGTAGACATAGAGAAAAAGCACAAGATAATTTTCTGAAAGGATTTAACGAAGCACTGAATCAGCAAGGTTCATTCCAACATTCATTTGACTCCTTAAAATGGATATCCAAAAAAATGCCTGATGATAAGTCTTTTAGGATTTTTACATGGGAAGTGAAAGGGACTGGTGATGAATACAAATATTTTGGTTTTATACAATGGCCAGATGGCAAGTTAATAACCTTAAATGATAGGTTTAAAGAAGCTGAGGATCTTAAAGAAGAAGAATTTACACCAGATAATTGGCTTGGCGCTTTATATTATAATCTTATGGAAGTCAATCCGAGTAATGGAGAGAAGTATTATCTCTTATTTGGTATTAACCGATGGGACAAAGCTGAAAATGTAAAGCTTGTAGACGTCTTATTTTTTACAAAAACTGGCCAACCTATTTTTGGAAAACCAGTATTTAGAAAATCTGAGGATAAACAAGCAGACCTTTTCTACAATCGATTATTATTTAAATACGCGGCAGAAGGTCATATGACTGTCAATTATAACCCTGGCATGGAGATGATCGTTTTTGACAACTTAATTCCTAAAATGAGTAGAATACCTGGCCAAAGCCAAACTTATGTATCAGATGGTAGTTATGTCGGTTATGCTTGGGATAAGAAAAATTGGAATCTGGTAAATAAGATAGCTACGGAAATCATGGAAACAGCTCCGAGGCCCAATCCAATTTTAGATAAGAGGAAAGGTAAAAAAATTAATGGTGAAGTAGAAAAAAAGTAAAAGTTCATAACATTTAATCATAATTTAGCTTAACTAAATAGAAATCCAATCATATGTACAAATATTTATCATTTATCATAGCAATTGCTTTTTCCCACCAAATTATTGGTCAAAAATCATTGAAACCAAATCAATTTGAAGGTTATACCATATCTGCAGATGGAAGTAGGAAGGAATTAATCATCGAAGTAGAAGATCATACTTTCCCATGGGCATTTCAGGAAAACGTCAGGGTTTTTGACAAGTCACTACTTAAAAATGATAGGATTAAGAGAGAACAAAAAACAGTGATTACTGCTGGTGAAATTATCGAATACGGATATGCAGGCAAAAAATTTGTACATGTTTCTTACTATGTGAAAGGCGAAAAAGAAGATAATAAATTGAAATCAGCTTTCGGCAAGTTCAAAGATGAAAAAAATACGGAGTTTTTTGCGGAAGTCATAAAAGAAGGTAAAATCTCATTGCTTAAATTTTACCTACCACCTTCTATAGCTGATGAAGACTATGAAGACGAAGCCAAAATACAAAAGTATATAGATGATGCTAAAGCTTCCTATGATATACTGATCATGAGAGATCTAGAAAAGCCTAAGTCAATAGAAGACACAAGCTTTGACAATTTTTTTAAGGATTGTGCTTTTGTGGTAAACAAACACGAAACAGGCAAATACAAAATCAAACCCGATAAAGGATTGAAAAGCTTCAAAGACAAGGGCAGACTAAGTGGACCTAAACTGGAAGAAGCAAGTAATGCTGTTTTGGCAGATTACGAGACTAATTGCGGTAAATAAACCCTAAATAGTCCACATAAATTTTTTAAGTCATCAGACTTAAGAAAATGGTTAATCTTTCATATAAACTTCCGTTAATCAGGTCTGAGTCCATATTCTTTGATCAATTGTTGTTTTTGCTCTTGAGCATTATCATACCGTATCAGTCCGAATTGATCAGATAATCTTTTTATTTCAAGACCTTTTTTTTCAGATCCGTGGGGATATCCATTTTCAGGAGTTAGCTGAAAAAAAATTGCTTCCAGGTATTCTTCAAAAGGCTGGTTAAAGTACATATCTATAAATCTGAGTGGCTCGTCAGATGCATTGAAGAAAGTGTGTTTTATCATACGTGGTCTCATGTGCCATCCGCCTGCCTTGATCTCTACCACTTCATCGCCCAAAAGTACACTAGCAGTTCCTTCGATGACGTACATCAGTTCATCTAGTTCTTTGTGCGCGTGTGGAGCGGGACCCATTAATTTTGGTGCTACTGCACACTCTACACTTGAGAAAAGACCACCTGTAGCTTCATTTCTGACCCAAACTTTGATGTCCATACCGCCATTATGATTTAGAGGTGGTTGTCCAGGCAATAGAAAAGGTTTGATAGGATCTTTGGATTCAGTGGGAAGTGAAAAAACAGAAGAAGACGGTATGCCAAAAGCTGTTAGCAATGCAGTGGATTGTAAAAAATTGCGACGTTCCATTTTAATACTTTAAATGTTACTAATACCACAAAATTAGTACGAAAAGGTGATGTAGAAGGGGAGAGTTTGCAGAAGGAGGATTTGAACTTGTAAAAGGAGGTAGTTTATAATTTATCTATAATGATTCTGTATTTTCTGCAAACCATTTTCTGCAATCTTCTAAGGATACTTCTCCGGAGGCTACTGCCAATATGAAGTTTGTCAGATCTGATTTTGGTAGTAATGCATTCAATCTTTTTCCATTTAAGTTTAAAAAAGCTAATGAAGATTCTAAGCCAGTTCTTTTATTACCATCGCTAAAAATGTGGTTACAAATAATATTGTAGCAATACACAGCAGCTTTATCTTCTATGCTCGGATACATTTGTTGACCAAATAGTTCAGAATCAACTATTCCTAACAAGTAATCTAAATTTTCTTCATGTAGAAAATTATTCGGAGGCAAATACAAACCACCGTGTACATCAATAGTTCTTTGGTTTATATATATTATATCTTCTTTGTCTAGATAAGTCATGCTAATGCTTTAAACACTTCATCATATTCCTTAAAATTGTCTGCTACAATTTTTTCGAGTTCCTTTTTCTTAAGTTCATTGGAAAGTTCTGTTATTAACTCACTAACATAATTGGGGTCACTTACCATCAATTCCTTCAAGGATTGTTTTACGAGTTCTTTATCAATTATATTTGCCATATTTATTTATTTGTATTGCTAACGTTATTATTCAAAAAAAAGTTTAATAGTCAAGGTTCTGAGTGACCTATTGATAATAAACATGCAGATCATTAAATGTAAAATAGTCATTTTGGCTTTATCTTTAAAATAATTAAAACTGTAAAAATAGGATCCGTGAACAAATAGTTTTGGTCCGTAGAGCGCCATTCACAAACTAATATTCACCTGCTACAAATTGTGTTAATACTTAATCGCCACCAAAATGGAACTTTGTAATGTATTAATAAATAGCAAATTATTTAAATCCAAAGGGCTGGTTCTCTTAATTAAAAAAATGGAGAATAACTCACTTTGAGTAAATCATCAATTTTAAAATAATGAAATTTAAAATCATGTTAACTTACGTCATTTCATTTTTTCTGTTTTTATCATGTGGAAATAGGGAAAAAAAAACCATTGATTCAGCTTCTCTTAATGATGAATCGATTAAAAAAAGCAGCTTTCTATCCATGAAAATCAATGGACAAGAATGGGTAGCTGATCATGATGTTTTTGGAGCATTTCATCCAAAAGGCTACGATAAAGTGATCATCATAGCTGGTGCTTCAGGTAAAAAAGATAAAAACGAAAAAACATTTAACATTAATATTTATAAAACCAATGGACCTGGGTCATTTAGTTTTGCAGATGGGAATACTGCATTATCAGTAGCTCAAATAGGTAACTGGACCGAGGATGAATATCTATGTGGAAGTATGATGGGATTCGATATGAAGGTGCATGTGACAAAAGCAAGTAATAATCCCCATGAAGTAGAAGCCACTTTTTCAGGAACAATGAGTTGCCCTTCGGGTGCAAAATTAACTATTACAGAAGGAAAATTTTATTATCATGAATAGTCAAAGTCCAAATATTAAAACAATAATTACAATTCTCATCATCTTCTTACTTCTGTCTTGTGGTAAAGACAATGATACTGCTAATCCAAGCGATCCTGATATCAATAATCCTATGGAAGGTCAAGCTGGTATTATCGGTACAGCAGGCATTGCTGCTTGGGATGGACTTTCGAGCAGCGAAAAAAATAAAATCAAGACTTGGAATACCTTATTTCTGCACCAGTCTGTAGGTCAAGACCTAGAAGAAGGATGTAAAGCAAATGGATTTCCGTGGGAATACTATGGTAATGGTGATAAGGTCGATAAGGGATTTATGGGCGGTATCTTTGTGGATGTAGGTAATATTCCGAATGGTAATCCATACGAAAAGATACGAGTTTTTAAAGAGCAGATATTGTATAGTAAGGATGTGGTCAAGATTGGTGTGTTTAAATTTGGATATGCAGATATTGATGACAGTAATTATACACAAGTTCAAACTGCATATAAGTCGATGGTAGATGAACTAAAATCTAAAGTTAGTGGATTTAAAATGCTTCATGTGACGCCACCGCTTGTATATTCTGTGGAGTCTTATGATGGGAATGCTGCTAGAATGAAGGTGGCACAATGGATGAAATCAACTTTTGCCATGACAGATGTGGTATTTGATTTGCAAGCGCTAGAAAGCAATGATGGTTCGTGTAAAGTCGGAGATGTGTGGCGTATTTGTCCAGAGAATAGAAATTCGTCTTCTGACCCGAGCGATGTCAATGGCATAGACACTTCAGATGGCCAAGGTCATATAGGCAAAAAAGCAGGTGAACGCATAAGCAAAGCTTTATTATTGAGTATCTATCATGCAGGAAAGTAAGATGAGTAGTGTAACCGTTTTTTTGTTCAGAATCTTACTAGTAATTGGCGGATTTATATTGATGTACATCATCGGTAAACCTGTGGTAGAGACCTTACAATATCAGTTTTCTGGCAATAGTGTAAAAGGTGTGGTAATAGGTTTTAGAGGAAGTAAATCTAGCAAAACGGTCTTTGATGATAACACTGCAAAATATGGTAACAAACATAGAGCTAGAAGACCTGTATATCGCTATCCAATTACATCAGGCAGCTTGGATTCTTTAGAAGGATTTGCTAAATCAACGATCATCATACCTTGGCTAAATTTCGAAATGTATGAAGAAGTAAAGGTGGTTATGGATAAAAATGATCCTACAAAGTCTCATATTTTTAGTAAAGGAATATTGATGACAGATGTTATTTTAATCCTATTGTGCCTGTATATGGTCAAATTGGGTCTTACAAGGTCTGATTCTTAAATAATCATAAATATTTGACAAATAACTTGTAATTTTCACCCTTGGTTATTTGCCGCTTTTAATCATTCAGATGTGTCATCGATACTATAAAAATTGGTTTTTATTTGCGATCTTTTTCTTTTGGTTGCAGCTACATCTATATGCTCAAACGACCTACAAAGCCAATATTTATACTACAAAAGATGGCTTAAGCTCTGATTTATATAGGAGTATTTACAGAGATAAGGCTGGATTTGTATGGATTTCTACGGACAAAGGTCTTAATAGGTTTGATGGTAATTCTTTTTATACATTCAAACATCGTCCTGATGACAAGTATTCTATAGCCAATAATAGTTGTAATGAGATATTAGAAGATAGCAAAGGTAGAATTTGGATTAATACCGATGATGGATTGAGTCTTTTTGATGCCAAGAAACAAACTTTCAAAAATTATTATCCAGATACGACCGTGATGCCTAACATCGGAATCAGCTACACTGAAATGGCGGAAGATGATGCTGGAAAAATATGGATCGGTGGATATTATGATGTCCTACTTTTTAACCCTGTCACTGAAAAATTTGAAAAAAGCGGTTGGTATGATTTTGCAGTAAAATCTGGCCTTGTAAAAGTTGAAAAAAGAAATAATATCTCCCAAAGTGTGGTAAGGAAGTCTGATACTGAGCTATGGTTGATGACCGTATATGGACTTTTTTCAGTTCACACACCGACCAAAACCTTTACTTATCATCCCAATGCTGACATTGAAGACTATTTTGCTTTTGTAATTCGATATGTTGATGACAATGGTGTACTTTGGATAGGGACCTATGACCAATGTTTTTATACTTTTGATCCTAGAAACCAAAAGTGGACCCACCACTCGTGTCCACCTAGAAGTAAGGGTGTTTCAGATCTAATATTTAATATTAATAAGTTTGACGAAGAGACACTTTTGATCACAAGAACCGATGAAATCTTGTCTTACAATATTAGCACAAAAGAATTTAAAATTTTTGATTGGAGTTGGAAGGATGAGAGACCGAAAGTAGGTTATTACTCACATACATTGGTCTCGGGTGATGACATATATATTCTAAAGTCGGGAGATGAGCCATTCATCCATTTGACGAAAACAAAGACTTTCGTAAAAAAAACAAAGATTCCACTGCCAAAGACCTTTGTTAATAATCATAGCTATGTGACTAAATCTGGAAAAATATTGACAGGCGACTGGGATAAAAATGCTGTTTTGGTCTGTGACAGTTTAAAATGTAAAGTTCTCACAACACCTGATGGAAACGATAGTCTAGGGAATTTGCAATTGTATTATGTATCTAAAGATGGTAATCAATATTTTTCCACTAGTATGCAGATGTATAAATGGTCCGAATCAGAAAATATTGTTCAACCATTAGACTGCCCGAAGCAATACATTCAAGAAAATCAAACAGAGTTTAGAAACTTTGTAGAAGATATCCGTGGTAACATGTACATCAGAGAGCGTACAAAAGGAATTTTTATACTTAAAAAAGGTGAAAACAATCTTGTTTTTTTTGATTGTGGCATTGTAGGAAATAACTTCAGTGCCTTGTATTATGATAAAGCGACTGATAAGCTATGGCTTGCTACAGAAAAAAGTGGATTGTACATCATAGATCCTAATACACGAACTTCAAAAAACTATCCTTTGCCTAGTCTGTCACAGAAACAAAAAGGCTTTATCTATGATATATCTGGAGATGATTATGGCAATGTTTTTTTATTGGTGGCTAATCGGGGTATGATAAGAATCAATAGTCGTGATATGATTCCAAAACTCTACACCACTTCTGATGGACTTTTAAGTGATGCTGTAAAATATAGTTTTATGGGTAATCATAATAAGTTTTGGTTTACATCTGAGTCTGGTTTGATGGCCTTTGATTACAAAAATGAAAGATTCTATTCTTTTGAAAGTGAAGAAGATTCAAAACTATTTAATTATAGAATATTTCAAGATGAAAAGGGTAATATTGCTCAGAATCTGTACCCAGATCAAATCATTTCCTTAGAAAGTGTCGGTTTTGCGGAACAAAAGATTAAAAATAAAATCTATCTAAAGGAAGTAAAGTTATCAGGCAAGATTATTCCTAATGATTCTATTTTCAGGGTATCTTATGATGAGAATAATTTTGTGTTTTTGTTTGGAAACTTAGGTTTAACTGGTTTGAGACACCAAGATTTTCGATACCGAATAAATGGTCAATCATGGCAATCATTAGAGAATAATGCTATCAGTTTATACAACTTGGCTCATGGATCGTACCGAATTCAAGTAGGAAATAAATATGAAGAAAGCGAGCTGTTTACTTTAACAGTGGTGGTAGTTCCTCCTTGGTGGAAGACTATTTGGTTTTATTCGGTATTGTTTTTATTGATATTCATAGCAGGATATTTAGCGTATAAAAAGAGAATTTCCGACATCAGAAAAGAAGAAACAGAAAAGAACAAGCTCAAAGAAAGAATCGCACAAATAGAGATGACGGCGCTCAGGGCACAAATGAATCCACATTTTATTTTTAACTGTCTGAACTCTATCAATAGATTTATCTTAGTTAGTAATATGGATGCTGCTTCTGAATATTTGACTAAATTTTCAAGGCTTATTAGAATGATTCTTGATGCAAGCAGAGAAGATTTTGTGTCTTTGGATAGAGAATTGGAAGCACTAAAACTTTATATTGGAATGGAGGCAATGCGATTTCAGGATAGTTTCCAATGGCAAATTCACGTCGATAAAGATATTGCTACTGACAATATTATGCTTCCACCTTTAATGTTACAGCCTTATGTAGAAAATGCCATTTGGCACGGGCTAATGCAGGCTCCATCTGACTGGGGCGTTAAGTACCTAGATATTCGTGTTTGCAAAGAGTTACAAGGCATCATCATTGAGATTGAAGACAATGGCATAGGGAGGGAAAAGGCACAAAAACTCAAAAGTAAAACTGGAGATGGACACAAGAGTTATGGGATAACATTAACTGAAGAAAGGATCAGACTCATGGAGAAAATACAGGGTGTCAAAACAGATATCGTAATAGAAGACCTATTTGATGAAAAACACCATCCTAAAGGCACAAAAGTTAGCATAATTATTCACTCATAAACACATGGGATCATGACAGCTGTTATCATTGATGATGAAGTATATTGCACGGATGTAGTCAACATTTTATTGGCAAAATATTGTCCTGAAGTGGTCGTAGAAGCTACGTTTAATCATTCGCTTCAAGCTTTAGAGTATTTCAAGCAACATCAACCAGATATTATTTTTCTAGATATTGAGATGCCACAGTTGAATGGTTTTGATCTTCTGAATGAGCTAGAAACTTTAGAATCTAGGGTTATCTTTACCACAGCATATGATCAATACGCCATCAGGGCATTCAAGTTTAACACTGTAGACTACTTGCTAAAGCCTATTGATAAAGATGAATTAATAGCCGCAGTTAAAAAATCATCAACTACATTATCACCCGAGAAAATCACACATTTGCACTATCTCAGTCGCACTAAAGTACCTGAAAAAATACTGTTACCCATAGGGAATGAAATTATTTTTGTACAAGTTAAAGACATTATTTGTTGTGAGGCAGACGGCAGTTATTGTTCAGTATATTGTGTTGGGAAGGACAAACCATATCTACTTTCAAAAAATCTAAGGGATATGGAAGAGTTATTGGGTAACCCAAATTTTTTTAGACCACATACTTCGTGGCTTATTCATGATATTTATATTGAGAAGATCATAAAAGGTGAAGGAATGGAAATCGTAATGTCCAAAGATATACACGTGCCCGTGTCTCGAAACAAAAAACAAGAAGTTTTGGATAGATTGATAAAAAAAGCTTAAAAGACAATTTTTACGGACCGTTTGCATAAAGAAGAAATGTACCGTTGATCTGTTTTTAGTTAAAATTCACATTCTGAAAATGAAAAAAATATTACTTTTGAGCGAATATTATGATTGATGTCTAATATTAAAAATTATATGCTAATATCAATAACTTCCTTATGAATTGCTTTATCGCTATCTTACTTGCTTTGCAAATTATGATTATCAACAATGATACTGAAATAAAAGAACCCTACATCGAGACATTCGAACAAATCAATGACCAAGTTTGGTATCCTTTTATGCAGTCGTACCAAGATCTAGATACAGAAGCGTTTATGCGTTTGCATAGTGCTAAGTTGGTCAGAATGGACTTAAATGAAGGGTTGCAATATGATATAGATACATATTTTATTCATCAGCAAGAAGTAAATGACCATTACAAGTCTACTAGGAAGAGACGAACTATAGAGTTAAGGTTTCAACATAGGTCCGTGCAAGATTCTTTTGCTTACGAAATAGGTTATTACAAAGCTACTTCCTATGTTCCGAGAGAGCCAAAGGGTACTGAGTATTATGGGAAGTTTAATGTAATTTTGAAAAAGGAAGAAGGTACATGGAAGATTGTTTCGGATGCTGATCATGGGCAAGTGCCATCGTATTTGTTCTCTGCAAGCAAGGAGATGGAAGATTTTGAGCCTTTTAAAGGTCCTGAAGAACCGAAGATGAGATATAGATAAAATGGTTTTATGCGGTATATTATATTTGATCTAGAGGCGACTTGTTGGGATCAATGGGAGAAAAAAGACAACGAGACGATAGAGATCGGAGCTGTGATGGTTAATGAAAACAAAGAAATCGTAAATGAGTTCTCCCAATTTATTAAACCAACAAAGTACCCAATTCTTAGTGATTTCTGCAAAAAACTAACATCTATCAGTCAAGAAGATGTTGATCATGCACCGTTTTTCCCTGTTGCCATAGAACATTTTAAGTCTTGGATAGGTGTGGATGGTCAGGATTATGTTTTGTGTTCATGGGGATTTTATGATCGCAAGCAATTTGAATCAGACAGTGCGCTGCACCATTTAGATACATCTTGGATACAGAATCATATAAGTCTTAAACATCAACATGGTCAGATAAGGCATTTGAAACGAGCTATTGGTATGCAAAATGCTCTCGAACTAGAAGGTTTCCGACTTGATGGCACTCATCATAGGGGTATTGATGATGCGCGGAATATCACCAAGATATTTTTGAAATATTTTGAAAGTTGGGAGTTTGACTTTCAAGATTAGGATTGCATCTATTTTTATAAAGAAACTGCTATAAAATTCATTTTGTCTCCTTTAGGGTTAGGGTAAAACAAAATGAATTTTGAGCTAAGTGTAATTTTGAACATCAAAAGTAGTATCTTTGGTTGTCTAATAATGGGTTATAAGTACTCCCTTTCATAATTTAAGACAATAAATAAAACAGCCAAATGAAATTTTTAAAGATCTTATTAGTCATTCTTGCAGTCATTGTCATCATATTGCTCGTGGCAAGGTATAAATTTAGTGTCAATCCGCCTTTAGGTTTATTGGTCAAGCCAAATAATACTAATCTTCCATTAGAAAAGTTGAAACTTCCTGAAGGATTTGTAATATCCATATTTGCAGATAGTGTCGTCAATGCTAGATCACTTTCTTATTCGCCTAGTGGAACGCTGTTTGTCAGTACTAGGTCAGAAGGTAATGTGTATGCACTTAAAGATACAGATGGTGATTACATCGCAGACAAAAGATATACTATTCTGAAGGGTGGCAATATGCCCAATGGCGTGGCTTTCAAAGATGGTGACTTATATATTGCAGAAGTAAATCGTATTCTGAAAATATCAGATATTGAATCAAAACTTGATAACCCAGGTAGTCCTGAGATCGTGTATGATAAATATCCTACAGACAAACATCATGGTTGGAAGTATGTAGCATTTGGTCCGGATGGTAAGTTATATGTACCGGTAGGTGCGCCATGTAATGTATGTGAATCCAAGGAAAAGGTATATGCAAGTATGACAAGGATGAATCTTGATGGTAGTGATATGGAAGTTGTACATTCAGGTATCCGAAATAGTGTGGGTTTTGATTGGCATCCCGTCACTAAAAAGCTATATTTTACTGATAATGGTCGTGATATGATGGGCGATGATATACCTGAATGTGAGTTAAATTATGCATCCAGTGAAAATATGCATTTCGGGTTTCCATATTGCCATCAAGGTGATACGCCAGATCCTGAATTTGGGAAAACTAGAAATTGTGATGAGTTCACACCACCTGCGGCAAAACTTGGTCCACATACTGCACCATTAGGTATGACTTTTTATACTGGCAATCAGTTTCCTGAAATGTATCATAACCAGATATTTATAGCAAGACATGGATCATGGAATAGAAGCAAAAAGAGTGGGTACGACATTGTTTTGGCAACACTTAATGCAGATGGTACTGTATTGGATACAAAACCATTTATCACAGGTTGGCTAGATGAAGGTACTGACGATGTATGGGGAAGGCCAGTAGATATGGAGATATTACCAGACGGATCTATGTTGATTTCAGATGATTATGCAGATGTTGTGTACCGAGTTTATTACAAAGGATAGATATGAAGAAGGAAAGAAAAGATGATAGTTTTATAAAACAACCATACTTTCAGGGTGGCGAAAAAGCCTTAAAGGATTTTGTTAATATGAACCTGATGTATCCAGAAATGGCTAGGGTAAACAATATAGAAGGTGATGTTAGTTTGCGCTATGAGATCAACCATAAAGGAGATGTAACTGATGTCAAAATCATAGGTGGTTTAGATCCATCTTGTGATGAAGAAGCAACTAGGGTCGTAAAGTTATTGAAGTTTGTAGTACCTAAGAATCCTAGAGGACTTAAGGTAACTTTTCATAAAAACATTAGGATTCACTTCCGTCTAAATCAGGTAAAACAGGCACCTGTAACGCCCATTTCTGTAGAAGGAGATATACCTAACACCAACTTTAATATGCAGGTAAGCTATACAATTGTACCAGAACCGAAAAAAGAGAATGAAGGGATAAGCCCTAAACCAATTTCCTATCAATATACTATAAAGATGTAAACGGATATTACTTTGCGATGTTTCAGTTTAGATGTGTGGATTAAGACAGTGGCGAGACGCCACTACTAACCCAAGCTAAGCGAGGACGCTTAGCTTAACGATGTATCTTAGTTAGTCGTAGTAGCATCTGCTACGATACTATATCCCAAAATTTCTAGCTTTCTTTCTGTGCATTTAGTCTTATAACTTCAATCTTATAGAAACTCGCATCAACAAAAAAGACCCGATACATCCGAAGAAATACCGAGTCTTTTATATTTATCTTAATGGAGTTGTAAACTTGTTTGCAACATTTATCACTTGGTGATGAATTGCAAGATCATGGCGAGACGCCACTACTAACCCAAGCAAAGCGATGACTCTTAGCTTAACTTACAACTTCACTATCTTAGTTGTCTCTACTTGACCACCTACATTTACTTTAATGTAGTACAAACCAGCAGTAAGTTCATCAATAGATATAGATTGATCTAATGATAATGACGGATAAGATTTCACTTGTTGACCAGCTACATTGTACACATCTAGGGTGTAATCTTCTGCATCTGTTTTGATCTGAAGTCTACCTTCTGTAGTGCGTGGTATGATACTTAGGTTGCCATACATATTGTGTCTCACAGACTTGATATCTGTATAAGAAAACTTACCATCATAATCAGTTTGTTTGATTCGGTAATAATTAGCACCAGCGAAAGGTTTTTTATCTGTAAACTCATAACTTAGAGTTGTATTGCTATTACCAGCACCTTTGATCTCACCTATAGCATCAAAACTAGTTCCATCAGCTGATCTTTCTATAGTGAAGAAGTCATTATTGGTTTCTGATGCTGTGGCGAACGATAGGATGGAAGTATTTTTAATTGCAGTCACTAAGAATTTTGAGAATTCTACAGGCATAGAAATAGAATTACACCCGCCATTTACATAATCCGGAGTTCCGGTTTCATCCCATAATATTGCATTTCCATCTACATTTGAACCCCATGACTGAATGGCTGTTCCTTGATAAGAAACAACATTGTCTGCACCCGAACATGGAGAAGCGGTATTGGTAATATTCAAATATCTTAACGATCCTGAAGTAGGGTTATTTGCAAAATTTCCTGTATCACTCCACCCATCCGCAGCACTTGTGTTTGCTGTGTTTATAAACATTACATATACAATTCCATTGCTGCATTGGGTACTTAGGTC
>Ga0075163_10003346_pt1 | contig 21535 bp, 13 predicted proteins | sample JI1023141ADNA_FD_71478 | JGI IMG/M metagenome (GOLD analysis project Ga0075163, IMG submission 71478) | Wastewater effluent complex algal communities from Wisconsin, to seasonally profile nutrient transformation and Carbon sequestration -... | ecosystem: Engineered > WWTP > Effluent > Algae... | reverse complement strand
CCCTGGCGAAACGCCTGGATGTCGACGGGGCCGAAGATCTCGTTGGGCTCGGTGAAGCGCGTGAGGAGGTAGTCGAAGTACTGCGCGTCGATCACCTGGGCGAAGGCGCGGACGATCGCGCTCTTGGCGGTGCCGGGCGGGCCGACCATCACCAGGTGCTCGCCCGCGAGGGCGCTGATGAACAGCAGCCGGATGATCTCCTCCTTGCCGAGGAACTGGGCCTCGAGCTGGCGGGCGCCGTCCTGCAGGCGGCGCGCGAGGTCGGGGATCGAGGGGGTCGCGCCTGCGCTGCCCGGTGCCGTCGAGTTCACGCTCATGCCGATGCTGCTTTTACGACGCGAGGGACCAGGGTCGCCAGCAGATTTTCCACCACCGTGCGCGGGATGAGCTCGCCGAGGTGATCCACATACTCGATCCAGCGGCGCTGGACCTGGCCGTCGAAGCCCGCGCGCGGGTCGCTGGGGAGCGGCGCGCCGAGCACGTCGGCCAGCGACGGCAGCAGCAGCGGCAGCGCCAGGAACATCTGCACCGGGCGGTCGCGTGAGGTGGGGGCGACGCCGAGCCGGGCCCCGAACTCGAGCACCCGCAGGAAGTGGACGTGGATCAGCGCGCCGACCAGAGCGGCGACGTCGGCCGGTCCAGCGTCGATCGGCGCGGCCGGCAGCGCCGCCGGCACCGCGGCCATCGTCTGCGCGCGTGCGCCGCGGCGCCCGGCCGGCCGCGGCTGCGAGTCGGCGGGCCGCGGCTCGGGCTCCGAGGTGGGGCGGCCGGTCAGCGTGAACAGCAGCGCGCCGAGCACGGCGCCGCCGACCTCGATCCAGCTGCGCGAGGCGGCCCAGGCGTGGCAGACCACGCGCGCGAACGCACGCTGCTGCAGGAACGGCGCGGCGGTCAGCGGGTTCCAGCCGGGCGGGGCGTGGCGCGGGCGCAGCAGGCAGGTCATGGGGCTCGCCCACAGGACGTCTTGCAGCAGGCGCTCGACCTCCGGGGCGTGCGGTGCGGTCCACCACGGGAGGCGCTCCTCGCGGACGCTGAGCGCCCCGGGCACGGCCCAGCGCAGGCGCCGACGCGGGACCTCCTGGCCGACGTAGCGCTGCTCGCCGTCGGGGCCGCTGAGGATCTGGTCGCGGCGCACGAGGTCGACGAACGCGCCGACGCTGACGTGGCGGACGAGCGCCGCGTCGAAGTCGCCGGGGTGGCACAGCTGCAGCCAGTAGCGGGCCGCGAGCTCGACGCGCTGCCAGGTCGCGCCGCGGGCCCACACGCGGTCGCGCTCGGGGTGGTCGAGGGCGAGGACGTTGTAGAGGCCGACCCACAGCGCGAGCTCCTCGCCGTCGGGATCGGGGAGGCCGGGGTCGGCGAGGAGGTGCTGCGCGCGGGCGAGGCGGGCGAGGATCACGGGGTCGGTGCGCAGCGTGTGCACCGCGCCGAGCATCTCGTGGAAGTCGGCGGGGCGGACCGCGGGGCCGACGAGCACGTCGCCGCCGGCGAGCAGCGGGCCGACGAAGTCGCGGGCGAACTCTGCGAGCCGCTTGCTCACGTCACTGGCCTCGGCCCGGGGGCAGCTCGCGTCCGGCGACGGCGCCGAGGTCGACGCCCTCGACGCGCCCGAAGCCCCACAGCGCGAACCTGCCGAGGTGCTGGTTGACGATCGCGGCCGCGGCGGCGCTCGGCAGCTCGCTCGGCGGGGCCTCGCTGACGGCGAGCTCGAGGCGGCTGATCATCGCCGCGTCGAGCGGGATCAGGTGCTCGGGGCGCAGGCGCAGCGGGTCGCTGTCGGGGCCCAGGAACAGCGCGTGGTCGGCGGCCTCGAGCCCGAGCAATTCGCGGACCAGCTGCGGGCGCACGTGCGGCCACAGCTCGAAGCCGTCGGGCACGAGCACGCCGGGCGCGACCTCGACGATGCGCGTGCCGAGCGGGATCAGGGCGGCCGCGCCGACGCCCGCGGCGAGGCCCGCACCGGCGCCGCCGAGGCTCGAACCAGTGAGCACGAGCAGGCCCTGCGGCAGCACGGCGAGGCGCGCGGCCGCCAGCGCGGTCGGCGGGATGAGGTAGACGAGCTTGCGCAGCAGCGCGGCCTGCTCCCAGCGCACGAGGGCGCCGCGCGGCTCGCGGGCGCCGGCGGACGGGCGCAGGCGCAGCGAGACCTGCAGCGCGGCGGTCGCGACCGGGCGCGCGTCGCCGGGCTCGCCGACGCGGGCCTGGATCTCCGAGTGCACGAGGTAGCTGCCGTCGATGAACTGCGGCGCGCCGTCGAGGCGCTCGACCCGGCCGACGCGGCCGCGAAACAGGTACATCTCGTCGCCGGGCAGGCACGACGAGGCCGAGGCGAGGTGGATCGGGTGGCGCCAGCCGAGCTCGACGGCGGCGCGCGGCGAGACCGGCACGAGCAGCTCGACGCCGGGGATGCCGTGCAGCACGGCGAGGATCTGCCCGCTCGGCTGGCGCAGGCGCAGCAGCAGGCTCGAGCGGCGCTCGCCCGCGAGGGCCACGCGCACGCCGGCCATCTGGACCTGGTTGCCCCACAGATAGGCGAGCACGCGGTCCGAGAGGCCGGGGGCGACGAGCACGAGCGCGAGCTCGTGGAGGCCGCACAGGTCGGGCGCCTCGGCGAGGCCGCCGGGCGCCAGCGGGACCGGGCGCAGCTGCAGGCGCTGGATCAGGTCGACGGGGTCGAGGCGGTCGGTGGCGCGGTATCGGGCCTGGAAGTCGTGGTCGACGACGAGGACCTCGTCGCCCGTGGCGACCGCGCCGCGGCCGACCGCGGCGGTGCGCCCGGTCGGGGCCGGGCCCGCGAGGTCGTAGCCGAACGGGGCCATGCGATCGCGGTAGCGCACGAACACGGTGCCGCTGCCGGTGTAGAGCTGGCCGTGCACCGCCGTCGTCATGCGCGCGAGGCGGTCGAGGGCGTAGCTGTCCCCGCCGGCGCAGCGCAGCAGCAGGGCCTGGCCGCCGCCGTCGCGCCGGGCGCGCTCGACGGTCAGCGAGGGGATCAGGTCGTCGAGGCTGCACTCCTCGCTGTAGGCGCCGAGGAACGCGACCAGGCGGTCGAGCGACGGGAACACCAGCAAGGTCTCGCGGCCCACGGCGATGCCGCGACCGTCGGGGGCCAGACCCTGCATGTGAAAGCGCGTCTGGCCGGCGGCGATCGGCTCGAGCAGGGTGGACGCCATGGGCCGGCAGTGTACTCGCTCGCCGTGCTAGCATCCACAGCCCCGTGGCCCGCCCGAGCAAGCCGCAGCGACCCCCTGGAGCGCCCCCCGCGGAGCCGGGCGCGCCACGCGAGCGCGAGCCGGGTGCGTCGCGCGACGCGGGGCACCTGCGCGAGCCGGGCGGTCCAGGCCCCGGCGGGGCCGCTGGCGGGGTCTCCGGCGCGCCCGGGCCGATGCGACCGGTGGATCCGAAGGCGATGAACCGCCCGCCGCCGCCTCCGGCGCGGCCGAGCGCGCGCGCCGGGCAGCTGCCGCATGGTCCGGCGCAAGGCCCCGCGCCCGGGTCCGCTCCTGGCCCTGGGGACAGGTCGCAAGGGACAGGTCCCCGGGGACAGGCGAGCGGCGGCGAGCTGGTGCGCGTGCGGGTGCTCGAGCACACCGGCGAGCACGCGCAGGCGGCGGCGCTGCGCCTCGAGTACGCGCACACGCTGTGCGGGACGGTCCAGCGCATCGCCATGCTGCGCGAGGGCTGCGCGCGCAACTCGGGGGCGACGGAGGAGGGCCGCGCGCTGCACCAGGCGCTCGCGGAGACGCTGCTGCGCCACGCGGAATTCATGGAGGACGGCGCGCCGCGGCGGGCGATCCTGATGGAGGCCGCGCGCGCGCTCGAGGAGGCCGATCAGGGCGCCGTCGCCGGCGAGATCTACGAGCGCCTCGGCATGCACCGCCGGGCCGCCCGCGCCTACGAGCGGGCCGGGGCGATCAGCCAGCTCGAGTACGTGCTCGGCCTGCTCGACCGCCACGAGCAGATCGAGCACGCGCTGCAGGCCGCGCTGCAGGCCGTCGACGCGGCGCTGCGCGAGGGCAACCGGCTGCTCGCGCACTCGCTGCTGCACGAGCAGCTGCACGACCATCGCCCCGGCGTCGGCGCGACGCACGGGCCGAGCGCGGTGGCCCGCGCCGGGCTGCTGCAGCGGCTCGCGGCGATCGAGGCCGCCCTGCCCCGCGGCCCGCGGCTGAGCCTGCGCTGGCCCGGCGGGACCACGCAGCTGCTGCTGGCCGCGCAGCTGCGGATCGGCCGCGCGCCGGACGTCGAGCTGTCGCTGCCGGGCGCGGGCCTGTCGCGCGAGCACGTCGCGCTGCGCGTCGAGCCCGGGCCCGAGGCGCTGGCGATCGCGGCGGTCGACCTCGGCTCGAAGGCGGGCAGCTTCTGGCTCGGCGAGCCGCTCGAGCCCGGCGAGCCGCGCGTGCTCGACAGCCACGGCGAGCTCGGCCTCGGCTTCGCCGCGAGCGTGACGATCCACCCGCTCGGGCCGGGCGACGCGCACGCCGACCCGCGCAGCACCGAGCCCGGCGCGCTGCTGCGCCCGCACGCGGCCCCGAACGAGTGGCTGCTGTTCCTGCCGATGGGCGGCCCGCTGTGGCTCGACCCCGGCCACCCGCTGCCGGTCCGCGTCGACCTGCGCCCGCCGTTCCTCGGCCTGCAGGTGGCCCCGGGGATCGCGGCGCACCTCGGCAGCGAGCCGCTCGGACCGGGGGCGCGCGTGGAGCTGCTGATCGGCGACCGCCTGCACCTGACGCTCCCGGACGGGCGCCTCACGCTCGAGGTCGGGCCGTGAGGCTGGCTTTCGGGGCATGTCCGATCGGACAGCGTCGCATGTCCGAAGGGACAGGTCCGACGAGGTTGTTTCACCTGTCCGTCGGGACAGGTCGCACGCCGCCCGCGCGGGGTCACGGAGCTCCGCGGTGAGCGAGGCGCGCGACCCGGCGCTCGACCAGGCGCTGCGGGCGGTGCTCACCCGCCTGTCCGAGGGCGCCGCGCTGCCGCGCGAGCACGCCGGCGTCGCCGCGCTGACGCGGCTGCTCGGCGAGTCCGCGCCGCTGCGCGCGATCGAGGCCCAGGTCCGCGAGCTCAGCCGCGGCGGCTACCTGCGCGGCGCGCTGGTCGGGCTCGCCGGGCACCAGCGCCTGCGCCCGCGCCCGGAGCTGCTGCTGCTGCTGGCGCACGAGCTGTGCGACGCGCTCGCGCCCGACCTCGGCGTCGAGCTGGCGCGCGCGCTGCTGCCGATGCCCGCGGTCGAGGCCAGCCGCTGGACCCCGGGCGGGCCGTACATCGCCGCCAACCTGCTGCTGGGCGACGCGCTGCTCGACACGGGCGAGGCGCTCGCGGCGATGCGGCACTTCGAGGCGGTGCTGGCCGTCGACATCGACCACGCGCGGGCGCTGCGCGGCTACAACGCGGCGCTGCGGCGCGGGGCCGGGCCGCGCGGCGGGGCGCCGAGCCGCGGGCTCGCGCTGCTGGCCGGGCTCGACGAGATCGAGCTGGCCGAGGGCCTCGGGGTCGACCGCTACGAGCTCGGGCGCCCGCTCGGCCGCGGCCGCCACGCGGTCGTGTATCAGGCGTTCGACCGCCGCGTCGGGCGCGAGGTCGCGATCAAGCGCCTGGTCGCGGAGACCCGCGACGACGCGGCGCGCGGCGAGGCGCGGGTGCTCGGGGCCCGCTTCTTCGCCGAGGCCCGCACCCTCGCCCGCGTGCGCAGCCCGCACGTCGTCGCGCTGCTCGACGTCCAGCCGGCGCACCGCTTCGTCGCGCTCAGCCTGTGCCGCGGCGGCAACCTGCGCGTGGCGATGCGCCGGCGCCTGCTCGGCCCGGCCGACCTCCCGCGCGTCGGCGCCGAGCTGCAGGCCGCGCTGCGGGCCGTCCACGCCGCCGGCGCGGTCCACCGCGACGTCAAGCCCGCCAACATCCTCGTCCGCGAGGCCCGCGAGGGCTCGCCGATCGCCCTCGCCGACTTCGGCCTCGCCCAGGGCGAGCGCGGCGCGGCCGGCCACGCCGGCACCCTGCGCTACCTCGCCCCGGAGCTGCGCACCCACGCCGCCGGTCCCCCGGGACATGTCCCGAAGGCCAGCCGCATGACCGCGACGCCGGCCACCGATGTGTTCAGCGCCGGCGTCGTGCTGCTCGAGCTGGCGCTCGCCCCGGGGGCCCTGCCCGCCCCCTTCGACCACGTCAGCGGCGACTTCGACGCGGCCGCGCTGGTGCCGGGCGACCTCCCCGAGGGCTGGACCCCGCGCCTGCGCCGGATGCTCGCCACGGACCCCGCCGCGCGCTCGCTCTCGGCCTGACGCTGTCTTAGAAGTGGTACTTGAGCTGGTAGGGCACGCAGTCGAGCCCGCCGACGTTCTCGACCTTGATCCAGATCGTCGCGCTGTCATCGGTGCCGGCGCAGTTGAGCGAGGGCGAGACGTTGCCGGTCCCGCAGCAGCCCGGCTGGCCCATCGGCGCGACATCCTCGGTCTCGTCGCCGCCGCAGCCGATCTGCGGCGCGCCGTTGTCGCAGGTGATGTACACGCAGATCTCGTGCTCCTGGTCGGTGATGACCTCGCGGGTCGGGTCGACGAAGTTGAGGAACGCGTCGTTGCCGTTGAACGTGTACCAGTCGACGTCCGCGGCGCCGTCGAGCACGGCGCACACGAACTTGCCCGACGCGTCGGCGTCGTTGATCGTGCCGAGCTTGTGGGACGCGAGCTGCGTCTCGTTCGCCTCGGTCATGCTCCCGTCCTCGCACGCGGCGCTGACCTGCTCGCAGTCGCGGCAGCCGAGGTCGTCGTGGCAAAACTGCGCGCCCCCGGGGCCGCAGAAGCTGTTGACGGGCCGCGGCACGAAGGCCGGCGTGCCCTGCTCGCAGCCGTCCTGCGTGCACTCGATCCCGTCGTCCGGCAGGTCGAGGTCGTCGGCCGCGAACTCGATCCGACCGCCGACGCAGGTCGCGACCTTGCAGTCGCCCGGGACACCCGGCGGGACGTCGTCGTCGGCCGGCACCTCCTTCGTCGCGCCCGCGCCGTCGCACACCGTGCGCCGACAGTCGCCCGGCGCGTCGTCGACGGTCGTGTCCTTCGCGACGTCGACCACCGCGCACACGCCCCCGTCGCACACGCCCTGCTGACACACGCCGACGCCCTGCCCGCACTCCGCGTCCTGCGTGCACATCGCCGCGACGCCGGTCGTCGGGGCCTCGCCGCTCGCCGAACCTTCGCCGTCGGTCGGCTCCGGATCGACGCCCGTCTCGCCGCCGGTCTCGCTCCCTGTCTCGTCGACGCCGCCGCTCGTCGGGCTCACGCCGCCGCTCGACGCGCTCGCCTGCGACGCCGTGCCCGGATCGCCGGCGTCACCGCAGCCGAGCGCCAGCACCAGCCCGCACATCCACCTCGTCCGCCGAAGCTCCCGCATGCGCCCGACCCTCCGCCGTCATCGCAGCAGGTTCGGAGCGCGAAGGCCACGGGCCTGGCGCACACGACGAAACGGCGCTGGATCTGCATCCAGCGCCGTCTTTCGGCCGGTCTCGAGGCGGGACCGCGCTCAGGTCGAGGGCTCGGCGACCAGCTTGCCGGGGACGACCGGACGGTCGATGCCGGGGGCCGGCTGGCCGGAGGGCAGGCGCGGGCGCGGGCGCGACGGGGCGAGCGTGCGGCCCTCGATCAGCGAGAGGACCTCGGTGGCGCTCAGGACCTCGCGCTCGAACAGCGCCTCGGCGAGGCGGCGCAGCGCCGACTCGTTGTGCACGAGGATCTGGCGGGCGAGCTCGTACTGCCGGGTGATGACCGCGTGGATCGTCTTGTCGATCGCCTGCGCCGTCGACTCCGAGTACGGCGGAGCGCTGTGCATCTCGCGGCCGAGGAACGGCTGCCCCTCCGCCTTGGTGTAGGAGATCGGGCCGAGCTCGTCGCTCATGCCCCACTCGCAGATCATCTTGCGGGCGAGGTTGGTCGCGCGCTCGATGTCGTTGCTCGCGCCGGTCGTCTTCTGGCCGTCGAACGCGATCTCCTCGGCGATGCGGCCCGCCATCAAGATCGCGATCTGGGCCTCGACGTGGGCGCGGTCGAGGTTGTAGCGGTCCTCCTCGGGCAGCTGCTGCGTCACGCCGAGCGCGCGGCCGCGGGGGATGATCGTCACCTTGTGGATCGGGTCGACGTGCTCCTTGGGCAGGCTCATCGCCACCAGCGTGTGGCCGGCCTCGTGCCACGCGGTCGTGATGCGCTCGCGCTCCGAGATCACCGCGGAGCGCCGCTCCGAGCCCATCAGCACCTTGTCCTTGGCGCGGTCGAAGTCGTCCTCGGTCACGCGGTCGCGGCCGTAGCGGGCGGCCATCAGCGCCGACTCGTTGACGAGGTTCTCGAGGTCGGCGCCGCTGAAGCCCGGCGTGCCGCGGGCGACGGTCGCGAGGTCGACGTTGTCGTCGACCGGGACCTTGCGCGTGTGGACCTTGAGGATCGCCTCGCGGCCGCGCACGTCCGGGAGGTCGACGATGATGCGGCGGTCGAAGCGGCCGGGCCGCAGCAGCGCCGGGTCGAGCACGTCGGGTCGGTTGGTCGCGGCGACGAGGATCACGCCGTCGTTGCCCTCGAAGCCGTCCATCTCGACGAGCAGCTGGTTCAGGGTCTGCTCGCGCTCGTCGTGCCCGCCGCCGAGGCCGGTGCCGCGGTGGCGGCCGACCGCGTCGATCTCGTCGATGAAGATGATGCACGGCGCGTTCTTCTTGCCCTGCTCGAACAGGTCGCGCACGCGGCTGGCGCCGACGCCGACGAACATCTCCACGAAGTCCGAGCCGCTGATGCTGAAGAACGCCACGCCCGCCTCGCCGGCGATCGCCCGGGCGAGCAGCGTCTTGCCGGTCCCCGGCGGGCCCATCAGCAGCACGCCCTTGGGGATGCGGCCGCCGACGCGCAGGTACTTCCGGGTGTCGCGCAGGAAGTCGATGATCTCCTCGACATCCTCGCGGGCCTCCTCGACGCCGGCGACGTCCTTGAAGGTCACCTTGTTCTGGTGCTCGTTGAGCAGCCGCGCCTTGCTCTTCCCGAAGTTCATCGCCCGCCCGCCGCCGGCCTGCATCTGGCGCATGAACATCACCATCAGCACGACGATGAAGATCATCGGCAGCCACATCAGGGCGAACTGCAGCAGCGTGCCGTCCTCCTCGGGCTCGACGCGGTAGTCGATCTGCTTGTCGCTGAGCTTCTGGTACAGGTTCTCGGCCACGGGGCCGGTGGCCTGGTAGGTCTTGCCGTCGAGCTCGTACGCGATGTCCACGTAGCTCGGGTGCACGGCGATCGTCATGTTCGTGCTCTTCTTGAGCTCGCCCCACTCCTTGTCCACGGTCTCCATGAACTTGGCGTAGGAGATGTTCACCACCTCGTGGCTCGTGTTGAACATGTTGGCCAACGCCAACACCGCCACGATCAGGCCGAGCCACACCAGAAGGGTCTTTGTTTGCTGCTTCACGGCGAAATTCCGGCAGCGCGGCTGCTCGGATGGGCCAGCATAGCGGAAGACCCCGGCCCCGGCCAGCGCCGCCGGCAGCCCCCGCACACGCCCGCAAACCGGTCCTCAGGGGCGATCTGCCGGTCCGATGTGCAGGCCTGCGCGACCCAGGCGCAGGCGCAGCCCGGGCCGCAGGTCCCACGTCCGGGGCGCCAGCGCCGGCGAGGCCGCCCCCGCGTCGGGCGCGGCCCTGGCCCCCGCCCGGGCGCACAGGGCCCGGTCGATCGCGGCGACCACGACGTGGCCCAGGGCGCCCATGTCGACGCCACCCTGCTCGCAGATCCGCCGCAGCACCCGCGTCCGCACCGCCCGCGGCAGCGCGGCCAGGCCGTCGAGCGCCCACAGGTCCGGGCCGCGGCGGCGCGCGCCGACCTCGGCGGCGGCCCAGGCGGCCAGCGCGTCGTCGGCGTCGGCGGCCTGCGCGGCGAGGGCGGCGAGCGCCGCGTCGACCCGCGGGTTGTCGACGCGCAGCGCCGGCAGCACCTGCTCGCGGACCCGCACCCGCGGGTGGCGCAGGTCGACGTTGCTCGGGTCGTCGACGAACGCGAGGCCGAGGCGCCCGCACAACGCCCGCGTCTCCGTGCGCGGCGCGCCGAGCAGCGGGCGCAGCCACGGCGGATCCCAGGCCGGCATCGCCGCGAGGCCGTCGAGGCCGGCGCCGCGGGTCGCGTGCATCAGCACCGTCTCGGCCTGGTCGGTCTGCGTGTGGCCGAGCGCGATCGCGGCGTCGCCGGCCATCGCCCGCAGCGCCGCGCGCCGGGCGTCGCGGGCCCGCGCCGGCAGGCCCGGGCCCGGCGCGAGCGAGAGCCGCGTGGTCCGCAGCGGCAAGCCGAGGCCCGCCGCGAGGCCGGCGACGTGCAGGGCCTCCGCGGCCGAGCCGTCGCGCAGGCCGTGATCGACGCAGCCGACCGTGAGCTCGAGGCGATCGGCCCCGCGGATCAGCGCGAGCAGCCCGAGCAGCGCGGTCGAGTCGGCGCCGCCCGAGCACGCGACCAGCAGCGGCAGCGGCCCGTCCGCGGCGCCGCGGGCCACGGCCAGGGCCGGGCGCACGAGGCCGAGGGCCGCGGCGATGCTGGGGTGGCGGGGTGGCACGCGCTGGCGGCGATGATACCTTGCCCCGCGTGAACGCACCCGACGAGCTCGGCCGCATCCTGTCCGACGACCTCCAGGCCGTGCAGGCCGACCCCCTCGCGCTCGAGCTGCGCGACGACCTCGAGACCTTCGTGCCGGCGCTGCCGCCGACGGCCTTCGTGGCCGCGGCGCGCGGGCTCGAGGCCGAGGGCCGGCTCGAGCTGCTGCTCCCGCACGCGAGCCCGGAGCAGATCACCGCGCTCTTCGACCTCGAGGCGTGGCGACGCGACCGCGTCGACGTCGACCGCGCGCGCCTGTGGCTGACCGCCGTCGTCGACAGCTTCGCCCAGGCCGACAAGCCGCGCGGCGAGCTCGGCGACCTGATCATGGCGATGGACCCGGAGCTGTGGACCTTCGCGCTGCTGCCCGGGACCTCGGTGTTCCAGCTCGACCCCGAGGACGAGGAGCAGCGCGACCAGGCCGGCCTCGCCGTCGAGGCGCTGTTCACGTATCAGACCCCCGACGGCAACTTCCTGGTCGCCGTGCCCGACACCGAGGTCGGCCACCGGGCGATCCACGTGCTCGACCGCGTCTACGCCGACGACCTCGAGCTCGGCCAGTCGCTCGTCAACTCGATGCGCGGCGCGCTCGGCTCGATGGTCGAGGAGGACCTGCTGCGCTGGCGCGCCGGTCGCCTCGCCGACCTCGGCTTCGTCGCCTGGGAGGAGGCGATGAAGCTGCTGCGCCCGCTCGACCTCAAGGCCGCGCGCGACGCCACGCCGGCCCCCGCCGGGCCCCTCCACGCCCCGCAGGTGCCCGCCCGGACCCCGCGCGGCGGGCTGCTGCGCCGCGCCCTCGCGTGCCTGAGCCCCGCGCAGCAGGGCGAGCGCGCGCGCGAGTTCACGCTGCTGGTCAACGAGCTGATGTCCGCGCAGCGCTTCGAGCCCGGCGACGTCAAGCTGCAGGAGCGGGCGTTTCACCAGGCCGAGGCGACCGTCGGCCTCGGGCTCGAGCTGCTCGCGGCGGGCCTCGCCGACCCGGCGCAGGTCGAGCAGACGCTCGCCGAGCGCATCGCCGCGATCGGCCTGCGCGGGGTGTTTCGCGCCGGCTACGGCCCGCTCGACAAGCTGCGCCGCGCCGCGCTCGCGCTGCACAAGGAGGGCCGCGTCTCGCTGTCCCGCGTCGGCTCGCTGCTCGACCGCCCGTGGGGGCCCGCGCTCGAGGGCCTCGCCCGCTGGTACCCGGAGCTCGCGGTCGAGAGCAGCAGCGGGACGGTGCGCCCGCTCGCCAGCCTGCGCGACGTGGCCCGCGCGACCGAGCTGATCGCCCAGGCCGCGGCGCTCGCCGCCCTCACCTTCCAGGGCTACGGCGTCGACCCGGCGTGGGTCACCCGCGTCGACGAGCCCGAGCGCCTGACCCTCGGCGACCTCCTGCGCACCGCCGTCGTCCACGCCCAGCTCCCGGGCACCAGCGGCACGCTCGCCGGCTCCTTCGCCCCCCTGACCGCCGACGACCTCGCGTGGGCCGCCGGGCACCTGCTCGACGCCGGCCGCCTCGTCCCCGCGGTCGCCCACGAGCTGCGCGCCCGCTGCCTCGCGGTCGGCGCACCCCAGCACGCCGAGGTCCTCGCCCAGGTCGTCCTCGGCCGCCTCGAGGTCGAGCTCGCCGCGCTCGAGACCGGCCCCGACGGCCGCCCCGACCTCACCCGCGTGGGCTCGCTGATCACCGTCCAGCGCGTCGGCGTGTGGCTCAAGACCGGCCTGCAGGCCGTGACCTGAGCCTGTCCCGCGGGACATGTCCCGAACGCCAGGTCATCCCGCACGCCTCGCGCCGGTGAACCTGGCCCCCGGGACATGTCCCGGGCGCCATGTCGCGGTATCGCGCATCTGCCGCCGACGTGCGCCCGGGCGAGGTTGTCGCATGCTCGCGGCGATGACGGCCCGCCTGCTCGCCCTGTCCCTCGCCCTCGCCGCCTGTCAGACCGTCGGCCCGCGCTCGCTGCAGTACGGGCGCGGCCAGTACAACGTCGTCGTCCAGCAGACGAACGGTCAGCAGCTGCTGCTCAACCTCGTGCGCCTGCGCTACCGCGACGCGCCGCTGTTCCTCGACGTCACCAGCATCTCGAGCAGCCTCTCGCTCGAGCTCGGGGCGACGGCGGGCGGCACCGTCGGGCCGCCGGGCGACAACTTCGTCCCCGGCAGCAGCGTCAACTACACCGAGCGCCCGACGATCACCTACGCGCCGCTGGCCGGCGAGCGCTTCGGGCAGCAGTTCCTGACCCCGGTCGAGCCGCGGATCCTGCTGCTGCTCTACCACTCGGGCTGGGCGATCGACCGCATCCTCAAGGTCTTCGTGCAGCGCCTCGGGCCGCTGCCGAACGCCCCGCGCGCCTCGGGCCCGACCCCCGACGTCGAGCCGCGCTACCGCGACTTCTTCCGCGCCTGCGAGATCCTTCGCGCGCTGTGGGCCGACGGCCTGCTCGACCTCGGACACACGATGTATGGCGAGCAGGGCGTGATCGTGCTGCGCATCGACGCGAGCGCCGCCTCATCGCCGCGGGTCGCCGAGCTGTCGCGCCTGCTCGGCCTCCCGGCCCCGCGCACGACCTTCTTGCTCAGCGACGCGATCCGCCCGGGCGACCCGCAGCTGGTGTCGATGATCCCGCGCTCGCTGCTCGCGGGCATGTACTACGCCTCGCAGGGCGTCGAGGCGCCCGCCGAGGACGCCCGCGCCGGCCGCGTCACGGTCACCCGCGGCCTCGACGGCGGCGAGTTCGACTGGCGCCAGATCACCGGCAAGGTCCTGCAGGTCCACCACACCCGCCGCCGCCCGGCCAACGCCTACATCGCGGTCGAGTACCGCGGCCGCTGGTGGCACATCGACGACGCCGACCTCGACTCGAAGTCGACGTTCTCGCTGCTCAGCCAGACGCTCGAGATGCTGTCCGGCGGGGTCAAGAACAGCGGCCCCGTGCTGACCCTGCCGATCGCCGCCGACTGATCACGCCCGCAAGAACTGCCGCACGCCGGCCTCGAGCAGGTCGGCGATCGTGTGCATCTCCGCGGCCGAGAGGCACAGCGGCGGGCACAGGAACAGGGTGTCGCCGCGAAACGGCACGTACGCGCCGCGCTCGAGCAGGATCGCGTGCAGCGGCGCAACCGGGCGGTCGAACTGCAGCGCGCGCATCAGGCCGAGCCCGCGGGCGTCGATGACGGCGCCCTGCGTCGCGGGCGCGCGCGCGAGCGCCTGCAGCCGCTCGTGCAGCGCCGCGCCGACGCGGTCGCTGTTGTCCACCAATTGCTCGCGCTCCATCACCTCGATCACGCCGACCGCCGCGGCGCAGCTGACCGGGTGGGCGTACTGCGTCAGGCCGCACCACAGCTTGTGCTCGTCGAAGTGGCGGGCGATCGCCGCGGACACCATCACGCCCGAGAGCGGCGCGTAGCCCGAGGTCAGGCCCTTGCCGAGGACCATCATGTCCGGCCGCACGCCCCAGTGCTCGCGCGCGAACCACCGCCCGGTGCGCCCGAAGCCGCTGAAGATCTCGTCGTCGATCAGCAGGATGCCGTGCGCGTCGCACAGCGCCCGCGCGCGCGGCCAGAAGTCGGCCGGCGGGTGCTGCATGCCGTTGGTGCCGGTGAAGCCCTCGAGCAGGATCGCCGCGACGGTGCGCGGGTCCTCGCGCGCGAGCAGCTGCTCGAGGCTCTGCGCCCACGCCGACGGCTCGCCCGCCGGGCACGGGTACGGGTCGTCGATGTGGAAGGCCGGCGCCAGGTCGCGCTCGAACGGCTGCTTGCGCGCGTCGCCGGCGACGCCGAGGGCCGTCAGGGTCGCGCCGTGGTACGAGCTGCGGCGCGTCACGATCTTGCTGCGGCCGGTGACCAGCCGGGCGATCTTGATCGCGTTCTCGACCGCCTCGCTGCCGCCGGTCGCCAAAAACGCCTTCTCGAGGCCGGTGAGGCGGTGCAGCGCGGCGCCCAGCTCGGCCCGGATCGGCAGCGCGACGTTGGGGGCCGCGGTCGCCTGGCCGCGGATCTGCGCGATCATCCGCTCCTGCACGTGCGGGTGCCCGTGGCCGACGTTGACGTTGTAGACCTGGCTCTCGAGGTCCCACAGCCAGCCGTGCTCGACGGTGTGGAAGCGGGCGCCGCGGGCCTGGTCGATCGTCAGCGGCTGCGCCTGCTGCTGCGCGGTCCACGTGAAGAACAGGTGCGCCGCCTGGGCCCGGGCCAGGTCGGAGGGGGTCTTCGGGGAGGTGGTCATCGGGACAGGTCTCTCGGGACAGGTCTCTCGGGGCAGGTCTCTCGGGGCAGGTCTCAGGCGCCGTCGACCGCGATCTCAGGGGCAGGCAGGCCGCGCCAGCGGCCGAGCGTCACGCGCAGCGGCGGGGCCTCCTGCCCGCAGCCGGCGCCGGCCAGCACCGCGCCGCCGGCGAGCTGCATCACCATCATGCCGCAGGTGCGCGAGGCCGAGGGGTCGCCGCTCGCGTCGTCGACGTGCGAGCACAGGCTGCGCGGGAAGCCCTCGTGGCTCGACAGGAAGGCCCACACGCCGGCGGGGTCGTGCGGGCGCTGCTGGACGTAGAGCGTGGTCGCGATCTCGAAGCGGCGAAAGGTCGTGCTGACCCGCGGCACGCGCTCGCGGCGGCGCAGCACCGGGTCGAAGCAGTGGTTGGTGTGCAGCTGGGCCGCGCCTGGGCTGACCTGGGTGACGACCTTGAGCTGGCCGCTGGTCTCGACGCCGAAGAACGCGCGGCCGTCGGCCATCATGTAGTGGTGGCCGCTCGACAGGCGGGTCGCCTCGAGCAGCTTGCGCGCGGCCGGGGCCGAGCCGCTCGCCAGCATCGCCCGGACCAGCGCCGGCCAGACCACGCCGACCTGCCCGTCCGTGCTCGAGAGGTTGTTGATCGTCACGCCGACGCCGTCCGCGCTGAGGCCGGTCATGCCGAGGCAGCCGGTCAGCGTGAAGCACACGTACTCCTCGTCGCCGCCGCGCGGGCGCACCCGCATCAGCCGCACGAACGGCCGCGCCGTCCCGTGCATGTCCCAGGTCTGCCCGAGCACCGGGCCGCCGCCCTCGCCAGGCACGTAGATCGCCGTGCAGCCGCCGGGATCGTCGCCTGGCTTCGCGGACATGTTCGTCGGGACATGTCCCGGAGCGCCTGGCCCTGGGGACATGTCCGCCGGGACAGGCTCGTTCAGGACCGACGGGGGCACGTCGCGCAGGTCGGTGTAGTGGTTCAGGATCACCGCCTGCTCGGGCGTGACGCCGGCGCCGCGGGCGATGCCCAGCAGCTCAGAGTACAGAGGCCGCGAGAACCGCTCGAGCACCGGCAGGTGCAGCGCGGCCACGGCCGTCAGCTCGGCGGCGTCGCGGAAGCTGCCCTTGGCGACCGCGAGCTCGGTCCGCAGCGCGCACAGCTCGCGGACCTGCGGGCGCCACAGCTCGCCGTGGGCCTCGCCGCGCGCGGCCGGGTCGTCCTGGTCGAACTCGGCGAGCTCGATGCTCGGGGACGTCGCGGCGGTGGTCACGGCTGGTGCTCGGGCGCGTCGGGCAGCGCGCGGGTCAGGATGTCGCGCAGCCGCGCGCCCAGCAAGGCCCCCGCGTCCAGCGCCGGCGCCGCGATCAAGGTCCGCGGCAGCCCGCGCCCCAGGTGCAGACCGTGGTGCAGGCAGGCCTGGTAGACGGCCTCGGCGAGCTCCGCGTCCGGCAGCGTCACCGTGCGGTAGAGGCCGAGGCCGCCGAGCTGGGCGCCCGGGACCGCCGCGAACGCGGCCGACAGCGAGGCGTCGAGCGCCGTCGCGGCCGCCGTGAGGTCGAGCTTGCGAGCGGCCCGCAGGTGCTCGTGGGTCCGGATCGCCGACAGCTCGTCGCCGTCCCACGTCGAGATCAGCACCAGCGGCTTCTTGATGTAGTAGCGATCGCCGACGAAGATGTGCCCGAGCTGCCCGCCCGGGTACCACAGCACCGCGTCCGGCACGACCTCGTCCGGCAGCGTGTCGACGCCCCAGGGCCCGCCCGCGGCGCGGTAGCCCCCGGTCGCGGTCTCGACGAGCACGAGCGGGATGTCGTGGCGCCGGCACGCGTCGGCCAGCGCGCGCGCGCCGTCCCCCCGCAGCACCAGGCCCGAGCGCTCGCCGACGACCTCGGCGTAGAGGCCCAGGATCGTCGCGGCGCCGACGCGATCGACCAGCTCGTCGAGCGCGCGCACCGTCGCCTCCGGCCCGCCGGGCCCGGCCGGGTGCGGCAGCCGCGGCCAGTCGAACAGCGCGAGATCGGGGCCGAAGCCGGCCGGGTCGGAGATCGACCGCGCCGCGCCGGTGACGTGCCCGACGTAGCCGCCAGCGAGCCCGACCGCGATCTGCCCGCGCGGCCGCCCGAGCCGCAGGCACCGCAGCGACTTGTCGACCGTCTCGTCGCGCGAGGTCGTCACGTACATGTGCCCCGTGCCGCGCGGCGCGATGCGCTGCAGCAGCTCGGCGTAGTGCACGAAGTCGACGGTCACGTAGTTGCTGAGGTTGATGCGGCTCGTCGTCGGACCGACCAGCTCGCGCGCCGCCATGAACGCCGGCGCCGGCCCGAACGGCTGCTGCAGCCCGCACGCGAGCTCGAGCACCTTGCTGGCGACCGGCGGCGGCGCGGGCGGCGGGCCGAGCGGGATGCGGTAGTAGTCGGCCTCCGCGTGGCCCTCGTATTGATGGGTCAGGCGCGCGACCGGGAACGCCCCGAACGACCGGTTGAGCGCCGCCATCGCGTCGGTCGCCCCGACGCGGTTGCGGCCCGAGACGAACGCGTACAGGTGATCGCGGGCCCACTGCACCTGCGCCCGCTTGAGCGTGCGCCCGACCCCGCGGGCCCGCGCCGTCGCGGCGACGGTGATGTCGGCCGAGTAGAAGCTGTCGCCGCGCCCGAGGCGATCGTCCTGGTCGGGCCCCGAGACCCCGCGGAAGTGCTCGATCGGGCCGCCGAAGCAGAAGCCGAGGATCTCGCCGGTCGCGCCGTCGCAGGCGACCAGCCCGAGCCCGACCCGCGCCGCGCCGCGCAGGTACGCCTCCGAGTCGCGCCGCGCCGGCTCGTAGGCCTCGTGCTCGATCGCCATGATCGCCGGCCAGTCGCCCTCCTCGACGCCGCGCACGACGACGCTGTCGTCCGACTCCGGCGCCTGACCCTCGGCGACCCACGTCAGCGCCTCCTTGTCGTCCAGCCGGCGCAGCGCCTCGTGGACGCGCCCGAACAGGTCGTCGAGGTGGCGCTCCTCCCAGCTCGCGCTGAACCGGAACCGGATCGTCCGCGTGCCCGCCGGGTAGGTCATGAAGCCGCGCTGGTAGCGTTGATTGATGAACGCGTTCTGGGCCGCGGCGTCCGGCAGGTCGAAGGCGCAGGTCGTGCCCGCCACCCGCGGCGCGCTGACCAGCCCCGGGAACGCGGCGCACAGCGCCTGCATCCGCGGCTGCAGCAGCGCCTCGACGTGGCCCTGCTCGCGCGCCGTCTCGAGGTGGATGAGGCCGCGCAGCGCCGATGCGACGCAGACCTGGTTCGACTCCGGGTCGGGCCAGCGCGACAGCACCACGCCGACGCCGGCCTTCTTGGCGCAGGTCAGCAGGTCGGGCGCGCTGCCCTCGTCGCCGCCGAGCCCGAGCCGCTGCCACCAGAAGAACGGCCCGCCGGTGGCGAAGCCGGTCTGCACCTCGTCGACGATCAGCGGCAAACGGGCCGCGCGGACCCGCTGGCACACGCCCAGCAAGAACTCGCGCGCGAGGTGCACGTCGCCGCCCTCGGCCATCATCGGCTCGACCAGCACCGCGTAGACCTCGTCGCCGTGCTCGGCCAGCGCGCGCTCGAGCGCCGGCAGCGTCGCGTCGCAGAACACCGCCTCGTGGCCCGCGAACTCGAAGGGCGCGCGCTTCTCCGGGTTCCACGTCGCGGCCAGCGTCGCCAGCGTGCGCCCGTGGAAGCTGTCCTTGAACGCGAGCACGCGCCGCCGCGGCCCGCCGTCGGCGCGCGGCGGGGCCTGCAGCCGGGCCAGGCGCAGCGCCTTCTCGTTGGCCTCGGCGCCGCCGGCCCCGACGAAGCTCACGTGCGTGAGCGCGGGCGGGGCGAGCCGCAGCAGCGCCTCGGCGTACGCGGCGAGCTCCGGCACGTGGTGGATCGCGGTGTCGGGGTTGGCCCACAGGCAGCGGTCGAAGCGGCCGGCGTAGAGCCCGCGGACCATCGCCGGGTGCCCGAAGCCGTGCGTCAGCGTGGCGATCTGCGAGCAGGCGTCGAGGATCGACAGCGGCGCAGCGTCGACGGAGACCATGAACGGCCCCTGACTGCGCCGCGTGTCGACGACCATCGGCTTCTTCTCGCGGGGAAAGAAGTCCGCGCCGTAGAACCGCTCGAGCAGCGCGCTCGAGCCAGGCAACGCGCCCCCGGGCGGGATGCGGACGCGTCGCGTCTCACGCTCGACGATGGCGCCCGGCGCCGGCGACTCCGCGCGCTGGCGGGCCTCCAGGGCGTCCAGGACGGCGTCGAGCTCGGGATCACGGGGAAAGACAGGGACGGCGCTCACAGCCGGCGAGGCTAGCAAGGCCCCCCTGCCCCCGCTGTGCCGGCAATGCGGTTCGCACCCCCGCCTGGCTCACGCAGCCCCCCGGCCCGCGGTGGACCTGCGCACGCGCGCGCGCTACAGTCGGCTGCGATGTCGCGTTTCGACCTGCACGCCGCCTACTACGGCGGCCGCGGCTTCACGCTCTACCACGCGTGGGGGCCCCACGGCGCGCGCCCGCTGACGCCCCACTTCCACGACGAGTACCTGATCTGCGCCCAGCTCCACGGCCACGAGGAGTGCCAGGTCGCCGGCAAGCTCCACACCTTCAGCGCCGGCGACCTCGTCCTCATCAACCCCCAGCAGGTCCACACCGGCAACGCCCGCGGCAGCAGCGACCTCGACTACATCACGCTCTACGTCGACCGCGCCGTCGTGCGCGACCTCGCCGAGGCCATCGGCGCCCCACAGCGCAGCCCGGAGTTCACGCTCGTCCGCGCGTCCGGCCGCCGCGAGCTCGCCGCCGAGCTGCGCGCGCTGCTCGACCTCGTGAGCGACGCCCGCGAGACATGTCCCGAGGGACATGTCGATGGCCCGGCCCCGCCGATCGCGACCGCGGCGGCGCCGGGCCACGAGCTCGACATCGAGGCCGCGCTGCAGCGCGTGGTCGCGCGCGCCTTCGGCGAGTTCTCGAACCTGCGCGAGCCGCTGCTGAGATCGACCAACCGCGTCTCGCACCGGAAGATCGCCCGCGTGCTCGAGCACATCCGCGCCCAGGCGCCGACCGCCAACCCGACCGCGCTCAGCCTCGACGAGCTGGCGAGCGTCGCCGACCTCTCGAAGTTCCACTTCCTGCGCCAGTTCGCCCAGGTCGTCGGCATGACCCCGGGCGCGTACCTGCGGACGCTGCGGCTGTGCCACGCCGCCCGCAAGCTGCGCCAGACCCGGGCCAGCATCCTCGAGATCGCGCTCGGCGTCGGCTTCGCCGATCACCCGAGCTTCAGCCGCGCCTTCGCCCGCCACATGGGCATGACGCCGTCGCAGTACCAGGCCCTCGGCCCGCTGTAACGGCGCTTTCGCTGTAACGGCGCTTTCGCTGTAACGGCGCTTTCGCTGTGAACGCGACGGCTTAAATAAAAGCCGGCGCGCGACGCAGGTCTAAGGGTCCTGCGACGCGCGCCGTGAAGCACCCCCCGTGCTTCGACGCACCAACTCATCCAACATCAAGAACGTCCGAGGCACGACGTGACGCGCGCGGACCCCGGGGCATGATGACGACAACACATGCCCTGGTCAGCGCCGACGACGTTCAGACCCCCCATACAACGACCGTCGGATCCGGGAGCACACGCGCTGGACCCGTCGAGCTCGGACTGGTGCATGGCCCCCGGCGACGGACCGCCCTACGGCGAGACGCGTCGCTGCGAGCGTTCGGGGACGGACAAGCCGTCGATCCGGCGGGTGCCGGAGCCGCCCCGAGGCGCTCGCGTCGTGAGCTGTTCACGGCGGGTCTATGTCACCGTGCCCCGAGTTCCTTCACCCTCGCGACGCGTCTCTCGAGATTTTTTTTGCGACCGAAGCGAGCGGTCGATCGCGCGCCCACGGGCACGTGCCGCCCTCACGGATACGTGCCGCCGAGGGTCGGCCCGGCGCAGATCCACCGCATATCGTCGATCAACAGGGCGCTGTCGACCTGGCCGTCGCCGACGTCGAACAGGCCGATGACGAGGGTGATCGACTCGCCCGCGGTCACGGGCGCGGCGAGCGGCATCCAGTCCATCGCGCCGTGCTCCGCGAACGCGAAGTCCGCGATCGCCGGATCGAGGGCCGAGTGGTCGAAGTCGTCCTGCAGCGCCTCCGCGGCGAGCGGGAGCTGCAGCGTCGGGTGGACCGCGATGTTGCCGGTCCACCGCTCGCTTTCGAGCCAGAGCACCGCGAGGTCGTTGTAGCCCTGGGGGAAGCGCGGCGGGTACTCGGCGGTGAAGAACGCGACCTGCAGGGCGATGTCGACGGCGCCGGCCGGCGCCACGGTGGTGAGGCGCAGCTCGGCGTAGTCGTGGGCGACCCGCGGATCGTCGCCGAGCCACTGGTCGTCGATCGTCTGCGAACAGTCGCCGGGGCCGGGCGGGACCTGTCCCGGAGGACAGGTGATCGCCAGCGGCTCGATCGGCGCCGGCAGCTTCTGCAGGTCGAAGTTCGCCGGGAAGTCGGTCGACGGACACGGCAGACCGATCTGCGAGCACTCCGTCTGCGCGATGATCTGCGGCGGCGTCAGCTCCACGTGGTCGGCCACGCCGGTCGACAGCAGCACCGCACGCGCGCCGAGCCGCGGCGCGTAGGTCGTGCCGTCGCCGAGCGCTCCGACGACCTTCCACGCGTCCGGCGGACCCGCGAACGCGAGCGGCCCGGCGGTCGTGATGCCGCCGCCGTCGCAGTTGAGCCCGAGCGCGTGGCCCAAGTCCTCGC
>Ga0075163_10003343_pt1 | contig 21554 bp, 19 predicted proteins | sample JI1023141ADNA_FD_71478 | JGI IMG/M metagenome (GOLD analysis project Ga0075163, IMG submission 71478) | Wastewater effluent complex algal communities from Wisconsin, to seasonally profile nutrient transformation and Carbon sequestration -... | ecosystem: Engineered > WWTP > Effluent > Algae... | reverse complement strand
TGCCGCACAACATCTGTTCCGTCGAGAAACGCGGAAGGACTTCCCTATTACTGAGTCAAGCATAGGGGGAAGTTGGCACGCGTCGCGTGAAGTTCTCGAAGTGCTTCGATGAACTCTGCATGTACCAGTACAAATCCGATTCTAGCCGATTGGGACGCACAATTGGTGGCTCTAGCCGATCTGACTTGGGGAACAGACACGGGATTGGGGGCTCTGTGGAGAATACCGAAGTTGCTACTTTTGCCGAGTCTGTCTCACCTGGGGAGTTCACATTTTGGGGCTGTATCTGTTGCAGCTTCCGTAGGAATCTCAAAACCGCTCTGCGGAGCCGTCACTTGCATCCAGAGATTTGGATTTGCCCTGAATCTTAACTAAGAGGCGTTTGCAGGAGCCCAGCCCGGCGCAGGGGTAGAGATTAGCGCCGACGTGGTCGGGCTGGGGTGCTGCAAACGCCTCTTAGTTCCACGGTGAGCTTATGATCTCACTTGACAGACCGAGTGGATTTATGAAAATGAAAAGCACTTTCAATTTCATTAACGCCACTGAATGCAATGGCCCAACCACAACTCAGATCGTCAGGAACAGCACACCATGCGACGCACAAAGTACACTCTCGGACTCCTCTCGCTCGCTGTGTTTGCTTGTGATGGCACCCACAGCTCACAGCCCCCCACAACGTGCTCGCTGCCCGCACTCCCAAGTGACTACGTAAGTCCTTCCTATGATCAAAATACTGTCGTGGAAAGGGAGTTGCGCACTCGCTTTAGGAGCCTGGTGCAGCCGATGAAGGACGCTGAGGCGAGCCTAACCGTCAGGCCAACACAGAGCGATCTCACCACACTGTGGACGATGGGCTCTCCGAGCCTGCGCTCGCTCACTACCAGCTACTATGTTCCCAAAGTCGAAGCGATGATCGCCGCGTTTGCGCAAGCGGCAGGAAACACCTGGACTCCCTCGCCAACACCATCGGGACCAGGTGGAAAATACGGCTCGTACATCTTCACCGCACAAGGAGTCGACTTACGGCAAGGAGTTGAAAAGGGAGTCTTTGCCGCGACGTTCTATCATCACGCGCTCTCTCTGCTGTCTCAGCCGGTGTCCGCTGCAACCCTCGATCGCTTGATCGCAATCTACGGAGCCCATGCCAGCTTTCCAGCAGACACTGCGGCGATGCAAAATCCTGACGAGTTGGTTGCAGCCTATGCCAAGCGTCGCGACAAGCGAGATCCACAGAGTCCCGGTCCGTACCTGAAGATCAAGCAGGCGATGATTCGTGCGCAAGCGGCGCTCAATCAAGGCAGTGTCTGCGCGGGTGAGGTTGATGCCGCACTACAGACCTTCCGCACTGAGTGGGAGCGCGCGACCTTCCAGACCGTCATCTACTACCTCAGCGATGCGAGCAAAAGGCTAAGCGCAGCAACCCCAAGCCCGACCGATCAGTCCGCAGCACTGCATGGGTTCGGTGAAGTCGTTGGATTTGTTCATGGCTGGCGACAGCTTCCTTCGGGAAAGCGGATCATCACCGATGCGCAGATCGATGAGCTGCTGAAGCTACTGAACTCCGATCCAAGCACGGACTCTGCTGCGTACAAGATCATCACCGATTCCGTAGCGGAGCTACCCAAGCTGACGCTGGCGATTCAAAAAATAGCGACGATCTACGGTCTGACCCCAGCGCAGGTCGAGGAGTGCAAGACCAACTACTGATGGATGCTTTACTCCTTAGCCTGAAGGAATCACTTACAGCTCCGATAGCGCAGCTCTTCGATCCGAGCAAGCGCGTATTTCTTCCCTTTCTGATCGCAGCGCTGCTGCTGGGAGTCCTCTTCCGGGCTCCTAGGGGCACCGTCTTGCATGGGCTGCTAGGATTCCTGTCTCCGTCAGTACTTTGGCATTCATCGGCTCGGCTTGACTACAAGCTCCTATGGGCCAAGGCACTGCTGCGCGCCACACTCCTCGCACCGCTCTTTGTATCGTCTGTGGTGATTGCACAGCAGGTTCACCTTGGGCTTAGAGCGGCTCTTGGACCATTGCCGGTGCTGGCTTTGTCTCCGCTGTGGACGGGCGCTCTGTGTACCGTGGTGCTGTTTCTCTGTGATGACCTGAGTCACTTCTTGCAACACGTTGCGATGCATCGCATCCCAGTGCTGTGGGCGCTTCACAAAGTCCATCACTCTGCGGAAGTGCTGACCCCGTTTTCCCTCTATCGTACGCATCCACTGGAGAGCCTCCTAAGCGGACTGCGAGGTGCGCTCACGATGGGCGCAGTGACAGGTGGCCTGGTATACCTGTTCGGCTCGCGCTTGTACTGCTTTGAGCTGTTGGGGGTCGATGCCATCGGTTTTCTTTGGAGTCTCTGTGGTGCGAACCTTCGCCACTCCCACGTCTTTCTTTCCTATGGTGTGAGACTAGAGCGGTGGCTGATTAGCCCGGCACAACATCAGCTTCATCACAGCGCACAGCCCGAGCACAGAGATCGCAACTTCGGAACGGTGCTCGCAGTGTGGGATCGACTGGCAGGAACACTCCTTTCGGCAGCAGCAGAGCAGCCACCGCAGCTCGGTCTAGGAACTACACCCGCTCAGCCCTATCCAACAACTATGTCTGCACTCCTTCTCCCCTTACGAGAGATTGTTACCATGATGATGAATCCACCACACCGTACTCTCTACAAGCTCCGCGCTGTGCTGGGGCTCCTGTTGCTGATGGCACTCATCGGCTGCACATCAAGCAAGCGCATCGACCGGGCGGCTCTGCTCAGCTCTCTGGGCGAGGCCTCTGTCAGCGCCTATCGTTCCTTTGAAACGGAAGCGGTCTTGCTGGCCCAAGCTACCGCGAAGGACACCACGATCACCAGCGAGACGACGAAGAGTGCCTGGAAGAATGCGATGGCTGCTTGGCAGAAAGTAGAACTCTTTCAAGTAGGCCCGCTGGCCAGTGCGCCGAGCCTCGGTGCGCAAGGTCTACGCAATCCGATCTACGCATTCCCAGAGCAGAGCCGCTGTCTGATCGATCAACAGATCGTCAGCAAGATCTATGAAGCGGAACTGTTTGCAGCAACGGCAGACTCTGGAAAGGGTCTGGGGGCTCTGGAGTATCTGCTGTTCTATACGGGAACGGATCATGGCTGCCCTGCCGACTCTTCGCTCAACACCATGGGGACTTGGGCTGCGCTATCACAAGACGAGCTCCGCAAGCGCAGAGCGGCTTACGCCAAAGTAGCGGCAGCGGAGATCCTCATCCATGCACGCACGCTGATCTCGGCCTGGGAAAAGACCCAAGGGAACTTCCTTTTGCAGCTCTCATCGGCGGGTCAAGGGAGCCAAGTGTTTGCGACGCAGCAAGCGGCTCTGTCATCTGTCAGTGAGGCACTGTTCTATCTGGAAACAATCACCAAGGATCGTAAGCTCGCGAAGCCTCTTGGCCTACGTGACTGTGCAACACCACAGTGTCCTGAGTTCCTGGAATCGACCTGGGCAGATCAGGACAAAGAGCATCTACGCAACAACTTGATCGGCTTTCGCACGCTGTTTGTTGGCGGTACGGCTAGTCCTGACGCATTGGGTTTCGATGATCTGCTCAAGTCAGTTGGCGCAGAAGATGTCTCTACCCGCATGCTTCGAGATGTGGATGGTGCGGAAGCAGCGATTCTTCAGCTAGGCAGTCAGAGCGTAGCGCAGGCCCTGCGAAGTGACTCGCTTGCTGTGTTGCGCATTCATGATGCCGTAAAGCTTGTGACCGATTCCCTGAAGCAAGACTTCACCACAGCACTGGCGATTCAGCCGCCGCGTCGCGTTGAAGGCGATCACGACTAAAGCGCACGAAGGAAACGATCATGAGAGTGCGTGCTTTGCGACTGCTCTGTACGATTCCGTTCATCAGTCTATGTGCGGCAGACTCTGTCGCTTGGGCTCAGGCGACCGAAGCGGCGAGCAGCTCTCCCGATGCCCTGATTCCCTCCGCTCCTGCAAGTACGGACGCTGGTTCCGGTCTATCGCTGGCAGTTCGTGCCACGCGTCCTATCGACAAAATTCCGGGCTCTGTTTCGCTGATCACCCAGGCAGAGATCAAGCGCCAAGCCGCCCAGAGCAGCGCCGATGTCCTACGAACCGTGCCAGGGCTTCATGTCGTGTCAGAAGAAGGCATCGGTCTGCGGCTCAACATTGGCATTCGCGGACTCGATCCCAATCGCAGCCGCAAGGTGTTGGTGCTGGAAGATGGGGTTCCGATCACACTCAATCCCTATGGTGTTCCTGAGCAGTACTACACACCACCGATTGAGCGAATGGAGCGCATCGAGGTTCTTAAAGGGAGCGGACAGATTCTGTACGGACCCCAGACCATCGGTGGGGTTATTAACTTTCTCTCACGCGATCCACCGACGAGGCTAGGAGTTCAGGCCGATGTTCGCTACGGTTCCTTTGGCTATCTGTTAGCCCAGGCTGGAATCGGTGCAACCCATGGTGCCGTTGGCTGGCGGCTCGATGTCTCGCACCGTCGCTTGGATGGACCCCGTACACTCGATCTTGCGCTGACCGATGCCACCGCCAAGCTGCGGCTTCAGCTCACTCCGTCTTCCGTTCTGCGTATCAAGTTCAGCGTTTACGATGAGTCTTCCGCTGCCACGTACCTTGGGCCAACTACGGCGCAGTTTGCCAGTGATCCCTATCTAAATCTAGCGCACCACGATCGGTTTCTGGTTCGGCGCTATGCAGCTTCTGCAACCCATCAGCAGTGGTTTGGTGACTCCGTTCAGCTACAGACCGTTCTGTATGGCTATCACACAGAGCGGGCCTGGCGAAGGCAAGAGTATGATCGCCAAGATCTAGGTGCTGCCTATGAGCGAGTCTGTGATCCGATCGGTCGCTGTGGCGCTCTGGGAAGTCGCGACATATCACCGACCACAGACGGTAGCTCGGTATACTTTCGCAGCTCATCGGTCATTCGCAATCGTGCCTATGAAGTGGCAGGAATCGAGCCGCGTGTGCTGTGGAACTGGGCTCTGCCTACCGTGCTGCGCGGCGAGCTTACCGCACTGGTTCGCTTTCACTATGAGAGTGCGCGTGAGCAGATCCTGGGAACAGAGAGTCCTTCCGATCTATCTGGGAACATCCGTGATGATGAGCTTCGCCATGGCTTTGCACTGTCAGCAGCCATGCAGAATCGCTTCTCGCTCTGGGACCGACTGTTTGTGACCCCAGGAGTCCGCGTTGAGAACTACTTTTCGGATCGCAGAGTCCTCCGTCAGCAGGTACTCCAGTCCGACGGCAGCGGCGTTCCACGGAATGTCGATTCCTTTGGCTCGGCATTTAGTTCTGCGCTGATTCCTGGTCTAGGAGTCTCTGCGAAGGTAGCGTCACCCCTAACGATCTACGCTGGCGTACATCGCGGCTACGCACCACCGCGTTCCAAAGATGCCGTGTCACCTACTGGCCAAGATCTCCAGCTTGATCCAGAGCTGTCTTGGAACACGGAGCTGGGTGCGCGACTTCAGGTAGGACGCTGGCTTAGCCTTGAAAGCGCGGGCTTCTGGCTGGAGTTTGAGAATCAGATCATTCCGCCCAGTGAAGCCGGAGGCGCGGTCTCTGCCGGTGGCTTCAACTCTGGGAAGAGTCGGCACATCGGTCTGGAAGCTTCGGGAATGTTCGATGTCGCAGGACCACTCGGCTGGTCCAGTCTGTCGGCACCGATCTCGATTGGCTATACCTTTGTTCCTGCTGCCCAGTTTGTGGAAGGAGTAAACGATGGGCTGCGACTGCCCTATGCGCCAGTTCATCAGCTTACCGCGCAGTACCGCTTAGCTCATCGCATCGGAATCGAAGCGCAAGTCCAAGTAAGCTACGTTGGGAAGCAGTTTGCGGACAAAGAGAATACCCCTTTTGCGTCGCGTGACGGTCTGATTGGTGAGATTCCTAGCTATCTGGTTGTCGATGCACGGGTGGCATACACCTACCGCCGGATTGGGCTCACTGGCTACGTAGCGGGCAAAAATCTTGGTGATCAGATCTATATCGCCAGCCGCGCTCCATCGGGCATTCAGCCCGCAGGCTATCGTCAGATCTTCTTCGGTCTTGAATGGAGTTGGCAGCGCTGACGGAGGTCCCCACTACGACTTCTCGGTCAGATCACGAACCTGTCCTTCCCCCCAACAGCTTCCGCTCGCACTCGGGGCCGCAGGGCGCTGGACACGGGATTCTCTCAGCAGTTGAAGAGAATCGGAACCATCGCAAATGGCAACGTGATACGTTCCGCGCCCTCAAGAGGTTTCCAAGATGTCTCTTTTGAAGTCCTGACTCGTCGCTGGTGTTCTCTCCGTGGGACTCGGTGTCTTTGGTTGTCATAGCAGCGCGGATGACACTCCAGTGGAACCAGCCTCCCTGGTCGATGCGTCCGTGCATGCGGAGTCTGATCTCGGTGCTCGCGTTCCGGGTACAAGTGATGGGGATGCAGGCGCGGACTTGGCCATTCCGAGACCTCCAGAGATCATCCACAGCGGACTTACAGAGTCAGTGACCTCCTCGGCGATCGCGGTTTCGGCCAGCGGACTGGCGTAGGTTGTGCTCTCGACCGATACCAGCATCATCTATCTTTACGAAACCAAGACCGGCTGGGTACGCGAGACCGTGCTCGACAAAGCCAAGACCTTCGCACCCATCTCGCTCGCACTACGCGGAGACACGCCATGGGTCAGCTTTCCTTCGTACGATCCAGCGCGGAGCAGCTATCGAATCGAGGTCGCTCACCGCGATGCGACGGGCTGGAAGCGCGAGACAGTGATCTCCGACCTTTTCTTTCCGAGCGATGGTGGAGCTCCACTGGGAATCACCCCGAGCAGCGATATTTCCCTGTTTTACACCATCAGAGTCCGCACCTCGGGTAGCTATGCGGACTATGTGGTGCGGACCGACAGCGATGGCAGCACATGGAGCTCTCTTGGCTACCTTCAAACCGGTCGACCACACTCGCTGGCCACGGACTCCAAAGGTCTGTTTGCGATGGTGTACTACGATCAGTCACTCACGGTTGCGCCCTACCTTGGCTTTGCGCCTGAACAGGGAATGCCGTGGGTTGTCGCTCGTGTGGAAGCCACCGCTTTCGTGGGCCCAGGCCGCAGATCGGCGACAGTTTGGTGCAGAATGTCCTCTGCCATCGCCGACCCTGGAAGACTCCAGCCGCCCAGCTCCCGGACCGTGGTGCCAAAACCGCGGTTGGAGTTCCTAACCATGTAGCGCGTTACCGTCGCGACCTTTTCCCTGTGCTGCGGATGGCCCTTGCTTCTCTACCCTTAAAGACAACCGGAGGAGGCTGGTCGTCCTCATGGTCGTCGCGGCCCACGCCCGCGCCGTTGCGGACCCTCACTCACCGCGCCTACTTCGTGCTGACGATGAGATAGCGGATCAGGTCCGCGCGCTCGACCGTATTCTTGAGGCCCGCGAAGACCATCTTGGTGCCGGGGATGTACTTTTTCGGGTCGACCAGGTACATGAAGAGGTGCTCCTTGCTCCAGACGATGCCCGACTCGCGGTTGGCCTTTGTGTAGGTGAACCCATTGGCGGTCCCCGCCGCGAGCCCAAACAACCCGTTGAGGTTCGGCCCCTGCTTGTGCGGGCCGCCCTTCTCGACGGTATGGCACTGAGCGCACTTGGTCTTGAAGATCTTGAGCCCTTTCTCGGCGTCTCCCTCGGGCACCTGCACCTTGGGAGCGGGCCGGGGCGGGCCGGCGTCGCTCGGGGTGGCGACGCCGAGCAAGAGCAGGGTGAGCGAGGTGATGTTGAGGCCGGGAGTGAGCGTGAACGAGGCACGGGACATGAGAGGATCCAGGAGGGATGGGGATGGAGTGGATTGAGAGGAACTCATAGTAAAAAGAAACGTTCGTTTGGGCCAGGAGGTCCGCAAGCACCTGGGGTGGGACAGGTGTTCGATACTGCGTTGAGGATCGTTTATGTAAAACGGTGCGGTGCCGATCGTACGGCTGCTTGACCTGGAGTGCCGCGGGCATTCGCCCTAACAGGCTACTGCCCAGGCGGTCCGCACCCTCATGCGTCTGGTGCTGGTCACGACCACGGTGGCGGCTCTGGGCTTTGTTCCTATGGCCATGGCTCAAGGCGCCGTCGCTGAAGTGCAGCGCTCCCAGGCGACGATAGTCGTTGGTGGGCTTGTCACGCCTACGGCGCTGGTGCTGCTCATTCTCCCTATACTCTATCCGCGCTACCGAACCGCATCCACGCCGCAAGCCCAGCGCTCTAAAGTGAAACCTCGTGGGCTACTTGAACATGCTCTCGAACGGACAATCCGGATCTCGATCTTCGGCGTAGCGCTTGGCTGGAGTCGGCGGGGAACTTGCTCCTAATCGCGTCTCCTGACCTCGCTTGACCAGGACCACACCACGATGCTGCGTATCTTCTACGTCAACACTGCCACGCACGACCCGAACCTCGGTTTCGCCGGCCGCTGTCGTTTCAACAATGAAGGTCGCGCTTTTTGTTCGCGCAGTGCCGAGGTCTGTCGCTACCTGAAAAGTACCCCGATGAGGGTCGATCTTGGACCAGATCTTGCCCCGCTTCAGCTCAACGAACTCGCCCTTCGCAGAAAACAACGCCAGCGACCGTGACAGTACACGCACCCGTCCGCCTCGATCCAAGCGGAATTCACCCATGCCCCCGGCAGCGACTTCGACTGGCACTCCCGCCAGAAGGACGCTGCCTGCGGCGGCAGGCGTGCCTTGTAACTTCACGCGCTTGGCCGACGTCAAGCGAGCGGCCGGGAGCGGCTGGCTTGAAACAGGTGCCGGCGGGACCAGCATAGGAGCAGGCGGACGCCGTTGCTGTCCCGAGCGTCCGAACCAGAGCCCCAGCGAAAGAAGCAACAGCACTGCGATCCCGAGCGCTACATACAGGCGCATGCGCGGGGGAAGACGATCGAGCAACTTCGACGGAGCCTCAGTAATAGTCGGTGCGAATCCCGCCTCACGCAGCGCACGGCGAAGGACTCTCTCCTGTTCTGCGATCGTCGGCTTTGAGACATCGCCTGAGAGAGCGCGCAGCAGGACGATCTGTTCGTCAAAGTAGCTTCGGCAGCTCGCGCAGTCCGCCAGATGCCGGCGAGCGCGGTCCTCGTCACGAGACGACAGATTTCCCGAAATGTAGCGGTCGATGAGGAGCCTAGAGTGCATGGCCCTGCCCCTTGCTCCTCTGCCGCCCGAGCGCCGTCATGATCTGAGGATTGCGCTGTGCGCGGCGGGCCAGAACCGCTCGCATGTACTTGCATCGCAGCTTTCCGATCGATAGCCGCTTAGAAATGTCCTCGTAGTCCAACCCCTCGACAAAGTAGAGCTCGAAGAACTGGCGCCAGCTCGGCTTGAGCTTGTACTTAAACGCCTGCACTGCGGCCAGGAGTTCTCCGTCCTCGGCCGGTTCCTCCTGCTTCGCCGTGGAACTGAGCCAGGCTTCCGCCTCCTCAAGGTCCACAGCTTGAAAGGACATCGGCTGCTGCCGGTACAGATCGATGCACCTCCGTCGGACCAGGACGGCGAGCCAGCCGGAGAACGACTCTGCTTGCTCAAGATCCAGCGCTTGTCGGTGCCGGAATACATGCATCCAGATCTCCTGCATCGCCTCTTCCCGATCACAGGCAGACCGAAAGTGGCGGGCAGCGGCTGCTTGAACGAGCGGGCTATATGTCCGAACGACCTGTGCGAAGGCTTCTCCATCCCCCTGCCGAAATCTTTCAAGGGTGGCCCGATCCAAAGCCACAGCTTCTCTTGGAGAACTACGCACGGTAGTGGACATACAGAGAGCTTTTTTACGTCGCTGCCACAGCCTAACATCGAAGCGGCCTGGTTTCCATTGGTTACAAGAATTCTTCTCCGAGGCGCAAGGCCGCTGCGTACCTCCGAGATGAAGGGACACCGCGACGGCCACCTGTAACCAAGCTGTCGCCAAGACTGCGCCCAGTCCCATCATAGGAGAACAAGATGAAGTGCTTTCCTTACATGCAATGTGCCGTCCTCTCGATAGCAATGATGTCCTGCGGTGACCCCACTACGGGAGGAGTCGCGGGAGCCCCGGATATCAGCGGAATGCTGCGCGCCGGGAACGGTTACGACGTCGTCGTCGCGTGGAGCGCCGACGATGGGGACTCGAACTCGCCGGCCATGGCGGGAGGAGCGACCGTTTCAGTCCGGGTCGTCAACAACAACGTGACGCCGGCAGCCAATGTAGCCCTGAGCAACGTCATCATAAGAGGCGACAGTGCCAACGTCGCAGGCTCGGTAGACGGCAACAACGTCTGGTCATCGAGCGGACCCGGCACCGTGTTTCAGAACTACACCGTCGAGATCGATGCGGGCAGCGCTGGCCGGATGAGCGGGCTCGGGTTCACTCCTGCTTCAGGCTTGAAGCTCCATACGATTACGGCCCCACAAATGACCACGGTACCGCGCGGCATGGTCAACATCACATGGTCGCCCTCCGGTGCGGACTCCTATGATCTCGACATCAACCGGAATTCCTCACAGAATGCAACCAATCAGGCTCCTGACGGCGGCAGCCGAATGGTGAACCTTTCGACCGCCACCACCGACGAGAGGATTCGTCTGAAGCGCACAGTATCGGTCCCGATCACAGGTGCCTCCGTAGGGAGTCGCCTGAATCTGTCCTATCGAGCAGGTATCCGCAATCTGGTCATCCAATAGATCAGTGAGATCCTGAAACGAAAACATTGAAAGAGGAGAAGTCATGCGGAGCATGCTACTTGCAATTGGCATATTCCTTTCCGCTTGCGGTGCATCGGTTGGCGCCAGCAGCGCGTTGGTCGGCCAGACCTGTACGAGCAGTCAGGACTGCAACCAGACCTGTCACACAGGAGACAGCCATTATCCAGGCGGGATGTGTACAATCCGTTGTGCTTCGGATGCGGACTGTCCCGGTGGGACATCCTGCGTCTCTGAAAAGGACAACATCTGCGCAGTTACGTGCGTGAACAATAACGACTGCACCGCCTTCGGCCGTGGCTTCGTCTGCGACACGCGCGATCGTGCTGGGGCTACCGGCAAAGCGTTGGTCTGCCGGGTTCCTTAGACGCAGTGATGTGGACGCAGCGGTGGGCCTATCCATCGCACGCGCGTCTGCGAAGCCGCCTGTCGCGCGACACAGGTCAGCGGACAGCGGCTATTTCGCATGCAGGTGTTCAAACAGAATCTTCACGCCAAGCCCGATAAGTACGAGGCCTCCCGCCACGTCGAGCCGCTTGCCCAGAATGGCTCCAAAGCGCCGCCCTGCGAAGAGCCCGGCGGCGCTCAGAATCGCCGTCGTGACTCCGATAGTGACCAGGGAAAGCGCGAACGGTGCATTTAACATCGGAAGAGTGAATCCGACTGCGAGTGCGTCGATGCTGGTTGCGACAGCTAGCAACAACATGACCTTGAAGCCGAACAAGTCCTTCGGGGCGTTGTCGCCGCCATTACCTTCGGTGCCGGCCCGCGCTTCCCACAGCATCTTGCCGCCGATGGTCACAAGGAGTCCGAAGGCGATCCAGTGATCCCACGCCTGTACGAGGGGCCCGACACGCGCACCGAGAAGCCAGCCGATCAGGGGCATGAGCGCCTGAAATCCGCCGAAGAATCCCGCGACGAGCGCAACGTGCCGGGCGCGAATCGCGGGGACTGCTACCCCGCGCGCGGCTGAGACAGCCGTTGCATCCATGGCCAGGCCGAGTGCGAGGAGCAGAATCGCGCCGAAGCTCACGGTGCCACCGCCGCACTCACTGCTTCCGGAAGAGGGAAGCTCTGGATGGAGGTCAGTGCCGCTCGAAAGGCGCTCGGCGGCAGCGGGGACCGTGCAGCCATGCATGCGCGAGTTCTGGGCCAAGGACCCGGCATGCTGCCTACTCGAGCGATGGGCTTCTTGTTGTTCTCGGTCATATTCACCCCGGTAGCAGGAGACTACGCTACATGCCACAAGCAGACAGGCCCCCGGCTCAGGGCAGCTCCGTCGCGCTCGCGTCTATGAGGCAGCCTGCTGATCCGTTCTGTCCCCGAGCCAGAAGGCCAGCGCCTGCACAAACAGCGCCCACGCTGCCCCCAGGCACACGCCGGCAAAGACATCCGAAGGATAGTGGACGCCGAGATACAAACGGGATCCCGCGACGCCTATCGCGATGAGCGCAGCGAAGATCAACAGGACGAAGCGAGCGCCTGCCCCAGAAAAATGGCGGCAGGCCAGCAGGGCGATGGCGAAGTAGACTGCAGCAGCGCCCAGCGAGTGTCCGCTGGGAAAGGAGAACCCTGCCTTCTCGATCAGTCGGTGGATCGGCTCCGGTCGAGGTCGTCCAAATACCTGCTTGGTCAACAGCATCGTCAGGGTCGCTCCTCTGGCCGTGCCGACGAGCTGGGCAGCCCGGCCTGGGAGGCGAGCGAGCAGGAGGACGGTCGCAATCACCGTGATAAGGATTGTCAGCGTCGCGGAGCCGAGCGCGGTGAACTCCACGGCCAGATCATTGAGTCATGGAGAGCGCCAGTGGCTGACCAAGCCAATGAAATGCTCATCAAATCGCCTCAAGGGTCCTGTCGGGCCTTCGATAAGCTCGTCGGCAATCTCCAGGAATGCGATTCCGGCAAGAAGTGCGGCTAGGCTGAGAGCGAGCGGCGCCCGCACACTCTAAACTCCGCGCAGCCGTTCCGCTGCCCAGTTTAACTTCATGAGGGGCTCCTTCTTGGTGAGAATCCGACTCTTGATTGCAAAACTCATACACGCTCTATGTCCTTCGGCCAAGGATGAACACGGCTCGACGAACGACGAATTTATTGCGCTCGGGTTGCTCGATACGCAGGACTTGCCGCTATACGCGAGTTTGCGACCGCTACGCCCTCAGAGACGATCGAAGGCACGCTCGCGCGTCCTGACGACTTGGGGATGAGCTCGGTCCTCGTCATGCAGGAGGGGCGCTTGATCGGGATCCTTACGGTCGGCAAGATCGGTGAATATCTTCATCGAAGACACCCTGAGAGCCATGATGCAGTCCGCTCTGCTTGAGCCGGGTCGCGACGCGACGAATCAGCGAAAAAGAAGGCTACCATGCTCCCGCCTCTCCCAGAAGCAAGCCCCAAGGGGATCACTCCCTACCACCATATGGAGACGCAGGCTGCGCTGCGCCTGCTCGAGGTAGAGCCTGGGACCGGCCTATCTAACGACGAGGCCAAGCGGCGCCTGCTCAAGTTCGGCGAGAACCGTCTGAGCACATCGCGTGGCCCCGGAATCCTTCGGCGCTTTCTGTCACAGTTTCGACAACCGCTCGTCTACATCCTCCTGGCCGCGAGCGTCGTGACAGCCGGGCTGCGCGAGTGGGTGGATGCCTCTGTCATCCTCGGTGTCGTGCTCCTCAATGCGGTGGTCGGCTTCATCCAGGAGCAGCGCGCCGAGCAGGCGCTCGCGGCGCTGGCCCGCCTGGTGCGCACCGAAGCCACGGTTCGCCGCGATGGGCAGAGGCGGCGCATCCCGGCCGAAGAGCTTGTCCCCGGCGACATCGTCCTCCTGCAAGCCGGCGATCAGGTGCCCGCCGACCTGCGCCTTCTCGAGGTGCGGAGCCTGCGCACCGACGAGTCTGCGCTTACCGGGGAGTCGGTGCCGGTGGACAAGCACAAGGAGCCGCTTGCCCACGACGCCGTCCTCGCCGATCGCAGGAACAGCGCCTACGCCGGAACGCTCATCACCTACGGGCAGGCGGTCGGCGTGGTGTGGGCCACCGCGGACAAGACCGAGACGGGACGCATCGCGGGGCTCTTGCGCGGTACCACCGACCTCGCAACGCCGCTGACCCGCAAGATCACGGCCTTCAGCAAGCTGCTCCTGTGGATCATCCTGGGGCTATCGGCCCTCTCCTTCGCCATCGGCATGCTGCGAGGACAACCTGCTGCCCGGATGATCATGGCCTCGGTTGCCATCGCCGTCGGGGCGATCCCCGAGGGGTTGCCTGCGGCGGTCACCATCACGCTGGCCATCGGCGTGTCACGCATGGCGCGGCGGCGGGCGGTCATCCGCAAGCTGCCAGCCGTCGAGACCTTGGGTAGTACCACGGTCATCTGCTCGGACAAGACCGGAACGCTCACCGAGAATCAGATGACGGTGCAGGAGATCTATGCAGGCGGTCACGTCTTCGAAGTAACGGGCAGCGGCTACGCGCCGGAGGGGAAAGTCCTCATCTCAGGGCAGCAGGTCACTGCGGCTGAGCATCTGTCGCTTCGCGAGTGCCTCAAGGGGGGATCGCTGACCAACGACTCACAACTCGTCTTAAAGGATGGCCACTGGCACGTTGACGGAGATCCGACCGAGGCAGCCCTGCTCGTGGCGGCGAAAAAGGGCGGCCTCCTGGCCGAGGATCTGCTTCGTGAGCACCCCCGCCTCGACACGGTCCCCTTTGAGTCCGAGTACCAGTTCATGGCGACGCGGCACAGACACCCGAAGGGGGATGCGCATGTGATCTATTGGAAAGGCGCCGTCGAGCGCGCGATCGAGCGTTGCACGCATGAGCTTCGGGACGACGGGACGCTGGCACCGCTCGACGCGGGACAGGTTCGGCGCGTCGCCGACGGCATGGCGGGGCGGGGCCTGCGAGTGCTGGCCTTCACGTCTCGCGAAGCTCCGGCTGAGCCTCAGCTCGAGCACGCGCACGTCCAGAACGGGATGACCTTTTTGGGGCTGCAAGGGATGCTCGATCCGCCGCGCCCCGAGGCCATTGCTGCGGTCCGTGCCTGCAAGGACGCCGGCATCAAGGTCAAAATGATCACGGGAGATCATCCGCTCACCGCGAGAGCGATCGCCGCGAAGATCGGGCTATTTGCAGATACAGCGGAGGAAGCGATGGTCGTGCTGAGCGGGCGCGAGCTCGAGCGCATCCAGGAAGCCGAACTGCCGGAGCTCGCAGAGAGGACGCCGGTTTTTGCGCGCGTGGCTCCCGAGCAGAAGCTGCGGCTCGTGCGAGCGCTGCAAGCGCGGGGCCACATCGTGGCCATGACTGGAGACGGCGTCAACGACGCGCCCGCCCTCAAGCAGGCGGACATCGGGATCGCCATGGGCCGCTCCGGCACCGACGTCGCCAAGGGCGCGGCGGCGATGCAGCTCCTCGATGACAACTTCGCCACCATTGAGGCCGCGATCGAAGAGGGCCGCGGAGTCTTCGACAACCTCACCAAGTTCATCATCTGGACGCTGCCGACCAACATCAGCGAAGGGCTCGTGATGATGGCCGGGATCGCGCTCGATACCGTCCTGCCGCTGCTCCCGGTGCAGCTCCTGTGGATCAACATGGCGACCGCTATCCTGCTCGGGCTGACGCTCGTCTTCGAGCCGAAGGAGGAGGGGATCATGCAGCGAGCCCCCCGCGCTCCGAATCGCCCCATCCTCACTTTTCCACTGTTCATGCGCACGGGACTCGTCGCGCTGATCATCCTGACCGGCGCCTTCGGGCTCTTCCTGCTTGAGCAGCGGCACTACAGAGCAAGCCTGGCGGCGGCGCGCACCGTCGTCGTGAACGTCATCGTCGTGGTCGAGATGGCATATCTTCTTTGCTGCCGCTCGCTGCTGCACCCGATGTGGCAGGTGGGCCTGCTCAGCAATCGCTGGATCGTTCCCGGCATCGCCGCGATGCTCGGCGCCCAGTTGATGCTTACCTACGTGCCTCTGATGAACCGCTTGTTCCACACGACACCGATCACTGCCGGCGCCTGGGCTCGCATCGTCCTCGTGGCACTGCTGGCCTACCTCATCGTCGAGCTCGAAAAGTGGGTACGGTGGCGTGGACGGAAACACTGGCGCAGCGCAGCGGCGGACTGACCAGACAAGGACTCATAGACCCTCCAACCAGCGTTGGTGCAATGGCATTGGACTGTTTGCGCCAGAGATCAGCCCCTCGCCAGCCGTTGGCCCGCATCAGATCGTGCAGCAGTTCACCAACGGTCAACGGCTCAGTCCTGAGCGGTTCCGGCCAAGAGACGCCCGATGCCAAGTCCTTTCTGATTCCGACGAACACCACACGCGGACAGAGCTGGGAAACGCCATAGTCGGATGCGTTCGCCAACTTTCATCCAGGCACATAGCCCAGTCGCACGAGCTGCTTTTCGACCTTGTTGCGGAAGTCGTCAAAGACGGCATCGAGCAGGCCGCGCACGTTCTCAAGCATTACGGCTTGCGGACGGCACTCATCGAGTAGGCGGATTGCCTCTGGGAACCGGTCGCGGTCATCCTCTGCGCCAAGCTGCTTTCCTAAGTAGTTTGAGTGTACGAGCGCTGCGACCTTGCTTCAATGCCATCGAAAACCTCCGGGAGTCAGCTATTTCCACAGCGCTCTCGGTGTGCGGCATCACACCCGCTCAACGTAGAACGCACGCTCGTGACGAATCTGGGGAATCAGCCCGTGTGGGCCGCGGCGGCCCGCTGCGATTACCATCACCACGCGCGCTTCGGCAGTCAGCGCGAAGAGGCGCTTGACCTTCGGTTCGTCAAACCCCTCGAGCGGACAGCTATCGTACCCCGCGGCGGCTAGCGCGAGCATGAAGTTCTCGCACGCGAGGGCGGTGGTCTTGATCGCCCACATTTGCTGTTCCGATCTGCCAAAGGGGCCGCGCATCATCGGGCGGAACTGGCCAATCGCCCAAAGCAGTACGGCTTTGGCCGGAGCGAGTACGTGTAGCGGCCCATCGGCGAACAGCAGCGGCACCATGAGCTCGTATTTCTTCGTTAGTCGAGGAAGCCAAGCTCGGTAATCAGCATCAGCAGTTCCCGCCCGCGCCAGGAAGCGCCAGAACTCGAGGTTGTGTGAGCTCGGCGCGCGGATCGCGATGTCGAAGCACGCGACAAGCACGGATTCGGGAATCGGCTCGGGCAAAAATGAGCGCGCCGACCGGCGTGCTTCGGCCACCGCGCGAAAGCCCTCGAACTCCGGTGTAAGGTGGCCGTCCATGTCTGGTTCGTTTGCAAGAAGCGCACCCGCCTGCGCACCCGCCAATCTGCGCACGCGAATCCGCTGACCGATCCGAGCGGCAGACAGAGCAGTCCGCCGACTAGGTAACGCCGGGCGACTTCATCTGAGCGATAGCCGACCCCAACTCCGCTGGCGATACGGCGGGAGGTCGCACCGTTGACTGGGTCCGGATGGGGCACGTCGCCGTGTTCACTCGTGTCTCGACATACACGAAACCAGCAGGAGTCGAGAGACTCCACCTCGACGCATCTGCCTGACCCTGTCAACGCGACCAGGGGACTCCACCTCTCCTTCTCCGAAGGCCGGAAGATTGCGGACGGACTATTCCGGCGCCTCGTCCTCCCAGTCCCTCCACTCTACGGAGTGGTGGCCGAGGAAGGCGTGTACCGCGACGCCGATGGTCGGAAAGAAGAACTCGTGTCCGATGCGGCGCTGCAGCCCGTAGCGCTCGAGCCGGTCCTTCACGGGGTCCTTCATCTCGGCGAAGGCGAGCTCGCACCCGCGCGTCGCGAGCTCCTTGTCGAGCTCCTCGAGCATCTCGGCGGCCGTCGTGTCGACGTCGGTGATCGGCTCGGCGGCGACGACGACCCACTTCAGAGGGCGCCTCGCGGCGCTCGCGTCGTCGACGAGATCGACGATGCGTTTGCGGAACGTGTCGGCGTTCGCGAAGAAGAGGGGCGCGTCCCAGCGGAAGAGGAGGAGCCCTGGCACCTGCTTCGCGCCGGGATAGCGCGTGAGGTCATGGTAGCCCTTCACGCCATCGGCACGGCCGAGGATTGCGTCGTGCGGGCGCCATGCGCGCCGGACTACGTCGAGGAGTGATACCGCGACGGCCACCGCGATGCCGGTGAGGACACCGAACGCTGCGACCGACAGGAACGCGACGATCGACAGGATGAAGTCCGAGCGGCGCACCCGATAGAAGACGCGCCACGACGCGATGTCGATGATCCGGATGGCGGCGGCGATGACGATGGCGGCGAGCGCGGTCGTCGGCAGGTCCTTACATAGCCATGGCGCGAAGACGAGGAGGACGACGATGGCGAGCGCGCCTATGATCCCCGTGAGCTGAGTGCGTGAGCCCGCCGATTCGGCGACCGGTGTTCGGCTCGAGCTGCTGCTGACGGGGAACCCGCGCACCAGCCCCGCGACGAGGTTGGCGACGCCGAGGCCAATGAGCTCACGGTTCGGGTCGACGCGGTAGCCATTACGCCCGGCGAAGGTGCGCGACAGCACGCTCGTGTCGGCGAAGGACACCAGGCTGATGCCGACCGCAGCGCCGACGAGGTCCGCGACGTCGGAGAGGTGTACGAGCGGGATCGCGGGCAGGGGAATGCCTCGCGGGACCGGACCGACGACGGCGATGCGATCGGCGAGCCCGAGAAGCGCGACCGCGGCCGTCGCGCCCACGACCGCCACGAGGACCGCGGGCGCCCGCGGTGCGACTCGCCGACCAACGAGCGCGAGGCATGCGCTCCCGATGGCCAGCGCCGCGGGCTTCGTGTCTCCCGAGATCACGCCTCGGACGAAGCCCGCGGTGCCCCCCCAGAAGTCGTTCGCGATCACCGAGAAGCCGAGGAGCTTCGGTAGCTGCGAGACGATGATGGTGAGGCCGATCCCGTTCATGTACCCGTCGCGCACCGGCTTCGAGAGCAGATCGGTGATGAACCCCGCCTTCGCGAGCCCCGCGCCGATGCAGAGCACTCCGGTGAGGAGCGCGAGGACCGAGGCGAGCGCGACGGCGCGCTGCGGGTCGCCGCCCGATCTCGAGAGCACGGCAGCGGCGATGAGCGGCGCGAGCGCGGAGTCCGGCCCGAGCACCATGATGCGCGACGGACCGAAGAGCGCGTAGGCGAGCAGTGGACCGACGGTCGCGTAGAGGCCGGTGATGGCCGGGAGCCCCGAGGCGAGCGCGTAGCCCATTCCCGCAGGAACGAGCAGCGCCGTGAGCACGAGACCGGCGGCGACGTCGCGCGCCAGCCACGCACGGCGGTAGTGCCGCAGCACCCAGAGCCCTGGCAGCCATGCGGCGATGCCCAACGTGGGCACTGGCGGGATGCCCGCGCCCGCGGCCGACCTGGGAGGTTCGTCGGGGTCGTTGCGCGGGGTCACCATGCCACCTAGTGTTGATCGAGAAGGTCGCGCAAGCGAGCGCGCTACAGATCGGCGACAGTCTGGGAAAGAATGTCTGCGTCATCGCTGAGGCTCGCAACAGTTCTTCCAACCGGTAGCGCTGTTATGAAGGGCGAAGCCGATCGGCATGCGCTTGTATCGATGCTCTGTCCGATGCGCTGGGAGACAATCCGCACTTCCTGGGCGATCCACTTCACGCCATCGACGCCACGGTATTTGCCTTTGTCTGGTCGATGCTGGGCTTCCCTCTCGACAACTGCGTCATGCTGCACCTGGAACAGAAGACCAACCTCGTCGCCTACTCCACCCGTCTGAAAACGCAGTACTTCAAGGACGACTAACCTTCGCAACTCTGCCGGGAATCCGCTCGGCTACAAGTTCTCTGCCCGCAACGAGCGCAGCCCAGGGCAATTGCTGGAACGCGGTAGCGCGTGTCTGCGTGACTCACTGTGTCAAATGCGCACAGACCAGGGGGCGCTTGTGCCAGCGAATTCCCATCGCCATTGAAGGTAGTGGCAGTCCCTCTGGGAGTTCGGGATCGCAGCGTGGCAGATTTTCGTCTCATGATGGCATGCCGATTGCAAAAGTCAGCACTGGACGGCGGCTTGTCTCATAAGGGGGAAGTATCTATGCGCATGATATGCATTCTGATTGGCGGTATGGTTGGCCTGTTGCTGCTAGCATCGAGCGGGTGTGGTGAGTCCAGCATCAGCGGATCTGACACCAGCGGGATGAACAGCGGGGACATGAACACCCCGGGGGTTAACATCGGCGGCAGCGATAACAGCGCGCTTTTTGCTGCCAGCTCGGTGATCGATTTCAACCTTGTGTTCACGGACGCCGAGTGGGCAAAGCTTATCTATATTCACGACCATCCACCCAAGGACAACATGCAGCCCAAGGAGTATGTGCACTGCGGTTTCGAGTTCCGGGGCGTGCTTTTCCCCGATGCCGCGTGCCGACCCAAGGCCAGTCCCGAGCTGTGGCATGAAGAACAGAAGCCACAATTCGCTATTCGCTTCGACCACTGGAATAGCAAAGGCCGTTTTTATGGCCTGCGACGCATCAACTTCGAGGCAAATCAGTATAATCCAGCACCGGTTCGGGATCGTCTCGCGATGTGGCTTATGCAGAAAGCCGGTCTTCATACACCGCGGGTCAACCATGCGCGGGTGCTTAAAAATGGACAGTACTTCGGACTCTATATGAATATTGAACAGATCGATAAAGAATTTATCGAGTACCAATTCAAGGATTCAACAGGGAATCTATACTCTCAAGGGCGAGAGCTCGAAACCAACAAGAAGGCGAACGATTACTCGCGTATACAGAAATTGTGGGATCTGGTGGAGCTCGAGCCGCTCAACGGGAACCATGCGAACTTCTTCGTGCAGCTCGATCAGCTACTCGACATGCCTACCATGCTGCGGTTGACCGCCGCCGAGGTCGTGTTACCGACGGGCGACAACTGGTCAAACGGGAGCAGCAACTACTACTACTACGATGACCCGCTGACCCAGCGCTTCGTGATGATGCCCTGGGATCTAGACACCTTGCTCGACTACGCCTCGCCACCGAACGCCGATATCTACGCATTCTGGGGGATTCCGGGTGCCGAGAACACGCCCAATAAGACCCTTCAGCTCGTGTACCAGAACGCGGCATGGAAAAAGGAGTTCGCGGACAACCTTGTGGAACTGCGCGACGGAGCGTACAAGGATCTGTCGGCGCAGGTGACGATGGTGTGCGATCAAATTCGGCCCTTCGTCGCAACCGATCCGCACGCTGTGGGCCCGGTATCCGCGATGGACAAGGACTGCCAGGCGATTCGAGATGGCATTGCCACCCGCCGCGCCTACATCAAGATGGTGCTCGGCCGCTGAATCCGTCGGCGTGTTATATAAACGATCCTCATGGCAACGCTACAGATCGGCGACAGTCTGGTGTATTCTATGGTGGCGTCCGGCATCCTCCGCTTCATGTGTCCCGTTCCGTCTGATACTGCGAAGCGCGTCCCTTGGATTAGCGGACTCCACAGGACACAAAAGCCCGCCGAGATGGACCAAATGTGGACCAAATTGGTCCACGCCCAACCCGACGGCACGCACGCCAACCAAGCGGCCAGCGGCCAGCGGCCAAGCATGTTGAACATGGCCGCGCAACACATGCCTAGCTGAACGTCACAAGCGGCGGTGGGTCCGGCCATGAGTCCGGCGATGCTTCGACCGTGTACGTTTTGACCGCGGACGGCTCAACCTTCGGCGGTGCGATCTTGTGCCGAGTCTGCACAAGCTGCGCGATCGTGCGGGCGATGTTGGCTCGCTCCGCGATGTTGTCGGTCTGCTGAAAGTCCCGCGCCAAGCACCGAGCGAGCGAGCGCAGCAAATCTTCGTCCGCCACCTCAAACGAAGCGCCGGTCTGTGGGTCAATCGCTTGCGGCCCGACGG
>Ga0075163_10003342_pt1 | contig 21559 bp, 21 predicted proteins | sample JI1023141ADNA_FD_71478 | JGI IMG/M metagenome (GOLD analysis project Ga0075163, IMG submission 71478) | Wastewater effluent complex algal communities from Wisconsin, to seasonally profile nutrient transformation and Carbon sequestration -... | ecosystem: Engineered > WWTP > Effluent > Algae... | reverse complement strand
CCCGGTGGATCCTCCGCCCCGGTCCTGCCCGGTGCCGTGATGATGGATTGCACCATGGATTACGACTCGATCTCGAAAGCGGGATCCATGCTCGGTTCCGGCGCAGTCATCGTAATGGATGAGAGCACCTGCATGGTCAAGGCGCTCGAGCGTTTGTCCTACTTCTATTTCGAAGAATCGTGCGGTCAATGTACGCCTTGCCGTGAAGGCACCGGCTGGCTCTATCGCGTTGTTCATCGCATCGAGAATGGTCTGGGGCGTCCCGACGACCTCGATCTGTTGAACAGCGTCACCGCAAACATCATGGGGCGCACCATTTGTGCCCTCGGCGATGCGGCATCCATGCCAGTGCAGAGTTTCATCAAGCATTTCGGCGATGAATTCGCGTTCCACATTGAACACAAGAAATGTCTCGTGCCGCCGCAAGTGCAGTACGAAGGCAGCAAGATTTACGTAGCGTAGGCTCGACATGCTAGAAATCGAAATTGACGGAAAGCAGTTGCAGGTCCCTGACGGCAGCACGGTCATGGAAGCCGCAGCTACGGTTGGTGCCTATGTGCCCCATTTCTGCTACCACAAGAAGCTCTCGATTGCGGCGAACTGTCGCATGTGTCTCGTGCAGGTGGAAAAGGCGCCCAAGCCGCTGCCCGCTTGCGCCACTCCTGTGACCAACGGCATGAAGGTCTGGACACACTCCGAGCAGGCCGTGAAGGCTCAAAAAGGAGTGATGGAGTTTCTGCTGATCAACCACCCGCTGGATTGTCCTGTTTGTGACCAGGGCGGCGAGTGTCAGTTGCAGGATCTTTCCGTCGGCTACGGTGGGGCGCAGTCTCGTTACGAAGAAGAGAAGCGGGTCGTCGGCAATAAGAATCTTGGTCCGCTGGTGTCGACCGACATGACCCGGTGCATCAATTGCACCCGGTGTGTCCGCTTTACCACCGAGATTGCGGGCCTGATGGAGCTCGGCCAGGCGTTTCGGGGTGAGCATGCCGAAATCATGCCCTTCGTCGAGAAGACGGTGGATTCCGAGCTATCCGGCAACATCATCGATCTGTGCCCGGTTGGCGCGCTGACCTCGAAGCCTTTCCGCTTCGCCGCTCGCGCCTGGGAAATGTCGCGTCGTAAATCTGTCAGCCCGCACGATTCCCTCGGTAGCAATCTGATCGTTCAGGTCAAGCATGACGTCGTCAAGCGCGTCCTGCCCCTCGAGAACGAAGCGGTGAACGAGTGCTGGCTGTCGGACAAGGACCGGTTCTCCTACGAAGGCCTCAACGGAGAGGATCGTCTGACTCGTCCCATGGTCAAGCAGGGCGGCGCATGGATCGAGACCGACTGGCAGACGGCCATGGATTACGTTGTACGTGGTCTGAAGGGGATTCGCTCCGAGCACGGGCCGGAATCCGTCGGTGCGCTCGCTTCGCCCCACAGCACCCTCGAAGAACTTTTCCTCCTGCAGTCCGTTTTGCGTGGGCTCGGCTCGGGCAATGTTGATTTTCGTCTTCGCCAGTCTGATTTCTCTGCCGATGGCCGCATGAAGGGAGCGCCGTGGCTCGGGATGCCGGTGGCTGACATCGCCGGGCTCGATCGTCTTTTGATTGTTGGCAGTTTCTTCCGCAAGGATCATCCGCTGATCGCGCAGCGTGTGCGTCAGGCCGTAAAGAAGGGCCTCAAGGTCAGCGCCATTAATCCGGCGTTCGATGACTGGCAGTTCGTGCTGCAGAACCAGCTTTGCGTAGCGCCTTCCGAGATGGGTTCAGTCCTGGCCAAGGTGGCAAAGGCTCTCGTCGAACAGGGTGGTGCAGCGCTAGCGCCCGAATTCCAGTCCGTCGTCGATGGCGTGCAGGTTGATGACCAGGCTCTGGCGATCGCTCGTAGTCTGGGATCTGGGCGCCGCGTTGCGGTCTGGATTGGTAATTACGCTGTTCAGCATCACGAGGGTGTTGCCTTGCACGCGCTCGCTTCCGAAATTGCCCGCTTGTGCGGGGGCAGGTTTGGTGTGTTGGGTGAAGCTGCCAACAGTGTCGGTGGTTATGTGGCGGGTGCGGTTCCTTTTGGCGCAGTGTCGGGCAAGAATGCCGCCGAGATGCTGTCTGCGCCCCTTAAGGCTTATGTGCTTCTGGGTCTTGAGCCTGAGCTTGATCTCAAGGATGCAGTGAGCGCTCAGAAGGCCTTCGGCGCGGCCGAGATGGTGGTGATGCTCAGCGCCTTCAAGTTTGAGCAGGCCTTGGATTACGCTGATGTGATGTTGCCGGTATCGCCATTCACAGAGACCGGCGGGGCTTTCGTCAATTGCGAGGGGCGTGTGCAGTCTTTCCACCCGGTAGTGAAGAACGCGGGTGATTCCCGCCCGGCGTGGAAGGTCCTGCGTGTGCTCGGTGAGGCTTTGGGGCTTTCCAGTTTCGCATACGAGAACGTCGAATCCGTTCGGGCGCAAGTCTTGGGTATTTCGGGTTTGCTCGATCCGTCCAAGCTGAACAACGGTATCGATCTTGAGTCTCTGGCTCTGGCAAGCAAGCCGCAGGGCCTGCAGCGTGTCGGGGATATCCCGATTCACTTTGCGGATTCGCTTGTTCGGCGGTCAGCCCCGCTACAGGCAACCAAGGATGCCGAGCCTCCTCGCGCGCGCATGAGCGCTGCGACGCTCAAGTCTCTCGGTCTTGGCTGCGGTGACAAGGTTACGCTGCGGTCGGTTTCCGGTACTGCATCGGTTAGTGTGTCGGAAGACGCAGGGGTTGCCGAAGGATGCGTGCGTCTGGCTGGTGCCCATTCCAGCACCTGTGGCCTGGGTAGCCTCGGTGGTGAAGTCAGCGTGGAGCGTATCTGATGGAATCCTACATTGAACCTGTCGCGCAATTTTTCGGATCGGCCTGGCCTCTGGTCTGGTCCCTTCTGAAGATCGTGGGGATCATCGCGCCTCTGTTTCTGTGTGTCGCATACCTCACGCTCGCTGAGCGTAAAGTTATCGGCTACATGCAGGTCCGCATCGGGCCGAACCGGGTAGGTCCTTACGGCCTGCTTCAGCCGATCGCTGATGGTGTCAAGCTGCTTCTCAAGGAAATCATCATTCCTTCCGGAGCCAACAAGAGCCTGTTCATCATCGGCCCTGTTCTGGCGCTTGGGCCTGCTCTCGCAGCATGGGCCGTGATACCGTTCTCCGAGGGTTGGGTCATCGGTAACGTCGATGCGGGTCTGCTGTTTCTGTTGGCGATCACGTCCATCGAAGTCTATGGCGTGATCATCGCTGCCTGGGCCTCCAACTCCAAGTACGCGTTTCTCGGCGGCATGCGGGCTGCGGCCCAGATGGTCTCTTACGAGATCGCCATGGGTTTCGCTCTTGTCTGTGTTCTGATGATCTCTTCCAGTCTTAATCTGACCGATATCGTCAACACCCAGAACAAGGGCCAATTCGCTGACATGGGCTTGAGCGTCTTGAGCTGGAACTGGATTCCTCTCTTCCCGATGTTCATTGTTTACCTGATCTCCGGGATCGCCGAGACCAACCGCGCGCCGTTCGACGTTGTCGAAGGCGAGTCCGAGATCGTGGCTGGTCACATGGTGGAATACTCCGGGATGGCGTTTGCCCTGTTCTTCCTGGGTGAATACGCCAACATGATCCTGGTTTCGGCGCTCACGTCCATTCTCTTTCTGGGCGGGTGGCTCTCGCCGGTCGGGTTCCTCCCCGATGGATTCATCTGGCTGGCGCTGAAAACGTCGTTCATCCTGTTCCTGTTCCTTTGGTTCCGGGCTACCTTCCCCCGTTTCCGTTACGACCACATCATGCGGTTGGGCTGGAAGGTGTTCATTCCTTTGACTTTGTTCTGGGTGGTTGTCGTGGCCGTCTGGATCATGTCTCCGTTGTCGATCTGGAAGTGAGGGCTTTCAAATGGGGTCTATGAAAGATTACGTAGGAAGCCTTTTCCTCAAGGAGCTCGTCAAAGGCTTGGCACTGACGGGGAGGCATTTCTTCGCGAGGAAAATCACTGTTCAGTTTCCTGAAGAGAAGACGCCGCAGAGCCCGCGTTTTCGCGGTCTTCATGCGCTGCGGCGTTACCCGAACGGCGAGGAGCGGTGCATTGCTTGCAAGCTTTGCGAGGCTATCTGCCCGGCTTTGGCAATCACGATCGAGTCCGAGCAGCGTGACGACGGTACCCGTCGCACCAGTCGCTATGACATCGATTTGACGAAGTGCATCTTCTGCGGCTTCTGTGAAGAAGCCTGCCCCGTGGATGCGATCGTCGAAACACGGATTTTCGAGTATCACGGTGAGGTTCGCGGAGACTTGTACTACACGAAGCAGATGCTCCTGGCTGTAGGCGATCGCAACGAAGCGCAGATTGCCAAGGACCGGGAAGCTGATTCGAAGTATCGGTAAACTGCCTTGGGCAGGGTGAAGTACTTTTGCGAGATGCATTTATGGATTTCCAGGCTGTAGTTTTTTACTTTCTTTCGACGGTTGTAGTGCTGGCCTCGTTGAGAGTGATCACCGCGAAGAACCCGGTGCATGCCGCGCTTTTTCTTGTGCTTGCATTCTTCTCCGCGGGTGGAATCTGGATGCTCCTCCATGCGGAGTTTCTGGCGATCGCTCTTGTAATGGTTTACGTCGGCGCGGTCATGGTTCTGTTCCTCTTCGTTGTGATGATGCTCGACATCAATCTCGAGCGGATTCGTCAAGGGTTCTGGAGCTATCTCCCTATCGGCGCTTTGATCGGGATCCTGATGCTCGCGGAGATGGTCGTGGTGCTTGGGAGTCGTTATTTCGGGCTCGATCGTGTTCCCCAGCCCGCAGAATTCCCGGCTGGTTACAGCAATACGAAGGAGCTCGGTCGCCTGCTTTACACGGATTATGTGTATCCGTTTGAGCTTGCATCGATCGTCTTGCTGGTTGCCATGATCGCTGCTGTTGCGCTCACGTTGCGGAAGCGCAAGAGCGTCAAGACGCTAGATCCTGCGAAGCAGATTGCGGTGAAACGCGATGAGCGGGTGCGTATCGTCTCGATGGACGCAGAAAAGAAATAAGGTCGGCAGGCGGCTTTAGAGAGGATTTCACATGCTTTCCTTGTCTCATTACTTGATCCTTGGCGCGATTCTTTTTGCGATCAGCGTCGTCGGTATTTTCCTTAACCGGAAAAACTTGATCGTGTTGTTGATGGCCATCGAATTGATGCTGCTTGCGGTCAACTTGAATTTCGTCGCGTTCTCCTACTACCTCGGTGATGCGGCGGGTCAGATTTTTGTGTTTTTCATCTTGACTGTGGCGGCGGCAGAGTCCGCAATCGGTTTGGCTATTCTCGTGGCTTTGTTCCGTAATCTACGGACGATTCACGTCGATGATCTGGACAGTCTCAAGGGATAAGGAAGCGTTTCGATGACGGAGATGCAAAAACTCTATCTGCTGGTCCCGTTGGCGCCATTGTTTGGCGCGATCGTGGCCGGCCTGTTCGGGAAGATCGTTGGGCGGCGTGGCGCCCACGTCGTCACGATTCTCGGCGTGGCTACGGCCTTCGTGGGTTCCGTGTTCGTATTTCAGGATGTCCAGGCAGGAAATACCTTCAACGGCACCTTGTATACATGGGCCACCAGCGGCGGGATCACCTTCGAGGTCGGGTTTCTGATCGACACTCTCACGGTGATGATGATGCTCGTGGTGACGTTTGTGTCGCTGATGGTGCACCTCTACACGATCGGGTACATGTCCGAGGATCCCGGTTACCAGCGCTTCTTCAGCTACATCTCGCTTTTCACGTTTTCGATGCTGATGCTGGTGATGTCCAACAACTTCCTGCAGCTGTTCTTCGGCTGGGAGGCGGTGGGCCTGGTCTCGTACCTGCTGATCGGTTTCTGGTACACCCGACCGACGGCCATCTTCGCCAACATGAAGGCGTTCCTGGTCAACCGTGTTGGTGATTTCGGGTTTCTGCTGGGCATCGGCTTGATCGCAGCCTTCGGGGGTACGCTCAACTACGCCGAAGTTTTTGCCAAGGCGCCGATGTTGGCGACGATGACCGTGCCTGAAACCGGTTGGCCGCTGATCACTGCAATCTGTATTGGGCTCTTCATCGGCGCGATGGGTAAGTCTGCTCAGGTTCCCCTGCATGTGTGGCTTCCCGACTCCATGGAAGGTCCCACACCGATCTCTGCCCTGATTCACGCAGCGACCATGGTTACCGCCGGTATCTTCATGGTGGCGCGCATGTCGCCGTTGTTTGAACTCTCGGAAGCTGCGCTCTCCTTTGTCCTGGTGATCGGTGCGACCACTGCGCTGTTCATGGGGTTTCTCGGGATCGTTCAGAACGATATCAAGCGTGTCGTTGCGTATTCGACGCTTTCACAGCTCGGCTACATGACTGTCGCCCTCGGTGTTTCGGCCTACTCGGCAGCCGTGTTTCACCTGATGACTCACGCTTTCTTCAAGGCCCTGCTGTTCCTTGGCGCGGGTTCGGTGATCATCGGCATGCATCACGATCAGGACATGCGCAATATGGGGGGCTTGTGGAAGTACATGCCCGTCACCTGGATCACTTCGCTGCTGGGTTCCCTGGCACTGATCGGTTTCCCCTTCCTGTCCGGTTTCTACTCGAAGGATTCGATCATCGAAGCTGTTCAGCTCTCTCACATTCCTGGCGCGGGTTATGCTTACTTCTGTGTGATCGCGGGTGTGTTCGTTACGGCCTTCTATTCCTTCCGGATGTATTTCCTCGTGTTCCATGGCGAGGAGCGCTTCGGCAAGGCTGACGAGCATCACGCCCATCACGATGCGCATGACGAGCACGGTGCTGCTCACGCAGACGATGAGCACGGCCACGATGAACATCATCACGGGCTGGCGCCGGGGCAGAAGCCGCACGAATCTCCCTGGGTTGTCACGGTGCCGCTGGTGTTGCTTGCGATTCCGTCGGTGCTGATCGGCTTCTTCACCATCGAGCCGATGCTGTTTGGCAACTTCTTCAAGGGCGTGATTCACTTCTCCGAGAGCCATCCGGTCATGGCCGAGTTGGGTGAGGAGTTTCACGGTGCCGTCGGCATGGCGATTCATGGCATGACTACCTTGCCGTTCTTCCTGGCAATGGCGGGTGTTGCGGTTGCGTGGCTGTTCTACATGAAGATGCCTGCGATTCCGGCTGCGATCATGAAGACCTTCAAGCCGATTCACACCCTGCTTGAGAACAAGTACTACTTTGACAAGTTCAATGAAATCTTCTTCGCTGGCGGTGCGCGTTTGCTGGGCCGTGGTCTGTGGAAGGTTGGCGACCAGACCCTGATTGACGGTATGGTCGTGAATGGTTCCGCGAAGCTGGTTGGTGTGATTGCGCAGCTGACCCGGCTGTTCCAGAGCGGGCACATTTATCAATACGCCTTCTCGATGATCGTCGGGGTGTTTGTGTTGCTGACCTTCTGGTTCAACCGCGCTTGATTTCGTGTTCGGTATCGAGAGACTTCTGTAGTTTAGGGATTTGAGCGCCGCTACAAGGTGCATAGAACGGAAAGTAGAAATGACGGATACTCCATTCCTCAGCCTAGCGATTTGGGTTCCAATTGTTGGTGGCCTTCTCGCGCTCGCCACCGGGTCCGATCGCAACGCATCGCTCGCCAGGTTCGTTGCGATTGCAGCGGCCCTGGCTGGGCTGGCGGTCAGCATTCCGCTCTACACGATGTTCGATGTCGCGACGAGCGCAATGCAGTTCACCGAAACACATAGCTGGATTCCTCGTTTCAACATCAACTACGCTCTGGGTGTCGACGGCATCTCGGTGCTCTTCGTGCTGTTGAACAGCTTCATCACGGTGATTGTCGTCGTTGCCGGTTGGGAGGTGATCCAGGAGAAGGTCGCGCAATACATGGCAGCTTTTCTGATCATGTCTGGCCTGATCAACGGCATCTTCAGCGCTCTTGACGGCATTCTGTTCTACGTTTTTTTCGAGGCATCGCTGATTCCGCTTTTCATCATCATTGGTGTCTGGGGTGGCGCGAACCGTGTCTATGCGGCGGTCAAGTTTTTCCTCTACACCCTGGCGGGCTCGTTGCTGATGCTTGTCGCGCTGCTTTATCTCTTCATGGAATCGGGCGGCAGTTTCAACATTCTCGACTGGCACAAGCTGAAGCTCGGCATGTGGGATCAGACCTGGATTTTCTGGTTCCTGCTGGCGTCCTTTGCTGTGAAGGTTCCGATGTTCCCGGTGCATACGTGGCTGCCCGATGCCCACGTCGAGGCGCCGACCGGCGGCTCCATCGTGCTGGCAGCCATCGGCCTCAAGCTTGGTGCTTACGGTTTCCTTCGTTTCTCGCTGCCGATCGCTCCGGATGCAAGCCAGGCGCTTGCTCCGATGATCATCACGCTGTCCCTGATCGCCGTGATCTACATCGGTTTCGTGGCGCTCGTTCAGACCGACATGAAGAAGCTTGTTGCCTATTCGTCGATCTCCCACATGGGCTTCGTCACGCTCGGCTTCTTCATCTTCAATCCCCTGGGGATCGAGGGCGCGCTGGTGCAGATGATCTCCCACGGCTTTGTTTCGGGTGCGATGTTTGCGTCGATCGGTGTCCTTTACGATCGCATGCACTCCCGCCAGATCGCCGATTACGGCGGCGTGGTGAATGTGATGCCCAAGTTTGCCGCCTTCTTCATGCTGTTCGCGATGGCAAACTCCGGCTTGCCGGCAACCTCGGGTTTTGTCGGTGAGTTCATGGTTGCGCTGGGCGCGGTGAAATATAACTTCTGGGTCGGTTTTGCTGCGGCCACCACCCTGATCGTTGGTGCCGCCTACACCCTCTGGATGTACAAGCGAGTCGTTTTCGGTGCGATCACCAATCATCATGTGTCGGAACTCACGGACATCAATGGGCGGGAATTCGCGTTCCTTTCTGTTCTCGCCATCTGTGTTTTGGCCATGGGGATCTATCCCTTCCCCGTAACCGAGGTCATGCATGCCTCTGTGACCGACCTGCTTAAGCACGTTGCCGTGAGCAAACTCTGATCTCAGGTAGCAGAGACGAAACCATCGGATTGTGATCTCAAGATGAACTTTGTTATTCCGGATTTCTATCCCGCCGCGGCGGAGCTCTTCGTGGTTGCGATGTCGTTCGTCGTTCTGATGACCGGCACGTTCCTCCAGAACTCACGAAGCCTCTCGTATTACCTCACGCAGTTCACGCTGCTGGGGGCGGCCGTCGTGACGGTCTACACCATGGATGGGCAGGTCACCCTGACGTTCACCAACATGTATGTTGATGACTTGATGGGCGATTTTCTCAAGTTGATGGTTTATCTGGCCGTGGCGGTGGTGCTGCTGTACTCGCGCAGTTACATCGGTGATCGCAAGATCGAGTCGACCGAGTACTACATGTTGGTGATCTACGCCACGCTCGGCATGATGGTGATGATTGCTGCCAATCATTTCCTCACGCTGTATCTCGGTCTCGAACTGCTTTCTCTGTCCCTCTATGCGCTGGTCGCAACCCAGCGGGATTCCGCGCGGGCCACTGAAGCAGCGATGAAATATTTCGTTCTGGGTGCGCTGGCCTCTGGTCTGCTTCTTTATGGCATGTCCATGCTTTACGGTGCTACGGGCAGCCTCGAGTTGTCCCGCATCGCACAGGCCATCTATCACCAGGGCGGTGACAAGACGGTTCTGATGTTCGGTCTCGTGTTCGTGGTGGCTGGCCTGGCCTTCAAGCTCGGCGTGGTTCCCTTCCACATGTGGATTCCCGACGTCTATCAGGGCGCGCCCACGTCGGTGACCTTGCTGATCGCCACCGCTCCGAAGCTGGCGGCGTTCGGCATGGCAATGCGCCTGCTGGTGAATGGCTTGTTCGAGCTTGCCGACCAGTGGCAGTCGATGCTGATGTTCCTGGCGGTCATGTCGATCGCGCTGGGCAATATTGCGGCGATCGCGCAACCCAACCTCAAGCGGATGCTTGGTTATTCCGGCATCTCTCACATGGGTTTCATGCTTCTGGGCCTGGTGTCCGGCGTCGTGGAGGGGGATCGGCATTTCGCGCTGAATGCCTACAGCTCGGCGATGTTCTATGTCTTCTCGTACGTGCTGATGAGCCTGGCTGCCTTTGGCGTGCTGCTCGTGCTGTCCCGCGCTGGCTTCGATGCCGAGACCCTCGACGATCTGAAGGGCCTCAACAAGCGTAGCTCGTGGTTTGCCGGAATGATGGCGATCGTGATGTTCTCGATGGCGGGTATCCCGTTCTTCATTGGTTTCTATGCGAAGTTCTCGGTGCTGCTGGCTGTCGTGGCTTCGGGTTATAAGTGGCTGGCTGTGTTTGCGGTGATGATGTCGCTGATCGGGGCCTTCTACTATCTGCGCGTCGTGAAGGTGATGTTCTTTGACGAACCCCAGGACTCCTCGCCCATCGCAACGCCTGCTTCGATGCGTGTGGCACTCTCGCTCAACGCCCTGGCCATTGCGGCGCTGGGCCTTCTGCCGGGCTGGGTGATGTGGATTTGCGATCAGTCGATGCTGCAGTCGTTCTGATGCGCTGTTTCCGCTCACTGTCTCGGCAGTGAGCCGGATCCTGTAGGTAACGCGGCGATCTGGCAAAGGTCGCCGCGTTTCGTTTACGGGCCGTCGAATTCGTCTGCCGCGGCAGCGATGCGTCGGGCTTGCCGGCTTCGTGCCCATTTCGTCTAGGGGGGCATCGCCGCTTTATCACGCCGCTTTGCCGTTCTCCGAGGGCTAGATGAACGCGGATTCTCAGTTGATGCGGGTCAATGCCGGATAGCGGGTCGGGAGAATAGTATTTGCCTCGTCGGATGCCTCGGCGTCCTCTCCCAATTCAGAGTGATATCAGATGATCATGCATACCAAGAAGCTGCTGCCCCTCCTGTTCGTCGGCCTGCTGGCTGCCTGCGGCAAGTCTGAAGCGCCCAAGACTGACGCACCGCCGCCCGTGGCTGCTCCTGCTCCTGCTCCTGCGCCCCCCGTTGCCGAGGCGGCTGCCGATGGCGGCAAGGGCGCGGAGCTGTTCAAGAAGACCTGTGCCATGTGCCACCAGACGGGGGTTGCGGGCGCACCCAAGCTCGGCGACAAGGCCGATTGGGGCCCGCGCATCGCCCAGGGGCCGGACACCCTCTACAAACACGCGATCGAGGGCTTCAACGGCGCCAAGGGTGCAATGCCGGCAAAGGGTGGTAACCCTGCTCTGAGCGACGATGAGATCAAGGTGATCGTCGACTTCATGGTGGCGAAGGCGCAGTAAGTCGGCATCACTGAAGTCATCCGGACGGGGAGCTGTTACGGCTCCCAGACGAAGGAAGCCGGCCGCATTGCGGTCGGTTTTTTATTGCTGGAAGGCGAAGGGGCGCAGGACGTTTTTGTCTGCGCGGACGAGTGCAGTGAGGCTGCTTGGGTGTGTGTGAACGCGGCGAACCTCAGGCTGGCTCGGGCAGCGTGCCACCCCTGGATTCACTTGGGGCCTTTGAGCGTCATAATCCTGCGGGCGGCCCTGCCAGGAAGTGCCTTGGTGTGCGCATCGAGACGCACCGCGGGCTCGTCTCTGCGACGAGGCTTTCGACGATCCCGCCTGTGTCAATGGTTGTGGGAGCTGGTGTTCAGGCTCTTGATGATCTCCCGGGTCACCTCTCCGAAGGCCAGAACCTTGCCGCCGTTGGCTTTTGCGAAGGCGTCGGCGGTGTCACGGGTGGCGAAGGCGGGAAGGTTGGGATCATTCATCGGGCCGCGTGCAGTCGAGCCATGGACGAAGAAGGCCTTGCGGGCGTCTGCCCAGGCCTTGGTGCCGTAGTCGGCCACGTAGATGGCCCCGATGTCGGCCGGCTTGTGCTGCTTGTCGAAGAGCGGCATGTTGTTGAGGAAGCGGAACATGTCCACCGGCGAGTCGAAGCTGGTGGCCGTCTGGTCGTTGAATACGATCTGGCCCGTCCATTGTGGGGTGCGGTAAGGGTACATGCCGCACACGGGGCAGCGCGCCGAGCGCTGGACGTACTGGGGTGACAGGTCGGCCGCGGCGGCGGTGTCAGGCAGCGTGAACAGCAGGCCGCCGGCGAGGAGCGGGGCGGCCAGAAGGGCGGTAAGCAGACGGCTCATGCTTGGGCTCCGGTGTAGGTTTTCTCCAGCAGCGGGTCATCGAGAATGGTGGTGATGACGCGCTGCAGGTTGCTCCAGGGGCTCGCGTCGGTGCGTGTGAGCGGGTCTGCGCTCAATCGGCCGTCGGCGGTGTGGAGGTGGTTGGGGCGGGTGGAGAGCTCCGGGTGGAGCGGGGCGGTGTCGATGCGGAATTCCGCTTCACCCCAGGCCCAGGCGATGGTGTAGGCGTCGGTGGCTGCGATGCGGGCCTCCAGGGTCACGCCATTGGCAAAGTGCGCGATCAGGGCGTCGTACTTGACCTCAACTGGGGCTTCCAGATGATCGCCAAAGTGTTTTTCGATCAGTGCGGCGAGGTCGAGATGCAGGCTCATTGGGGGCGACTCTCCTTGACGCGGGTGGCGAGGTCGCTGCGGACCTGGCCTTGAAGGTCGGCGAGGACGCGGAGCGAGAGGTAGTGCTCGTAGGCCGGGTGCTCGGGGAGTTCGCCCGAGCTGATGCGTGTGAGGACCTCGGCGGCGTCAGCGGCACCTAGCTGGCCCAGCAGCTTGTCGCGGGCGCTGCGCAGGTCGTACATCAGGCGGGCGAGTTGCTCGATCTCGATGGCGTCGTCGGGGGAGATGTCGGTGTAGAACGGGTCCATGCTCACATCCTCTGGTCGTGCAGGGCGCCGCCGTCGAGGCGGGCCATGTCGGAGGTGATCTCGGCGAAGGGGTGCACCTTGCCGCCTTCCTTGTCGGCGAAGGCCTGGGCACCTTCGCGTGTGGCGAAGGAGGGGATGGTGGGGCCCATCGCGCCGCGCTTCTTGGAGCCCACCACGTAGAAAGCCTTTTTGGCGTCGATCCAGGCGCCCTTGGGCTGGTTCCAGTCGGTCTGGTCCATGGCCTGCACGTAGGCGGCGGCGACCTTGCGGGCTTGTTCAGGCTTGAGGAGCAACGAGAACATCTCCATGGTGTCGCAGAAGAAGTCAGGCGCCGGGCTGCCGTCGTAGTGGATCTGTGCCTTGGGGCCGGGGTAGTCGGCCAGCAGCATGCCGTCGAGGGCACAGTAGCTGTCCTGGGCAATCTCCTTTGGTGCCACCGGTGCGTCGGCCGTCTTGCCACAGGCGGCGAGCAGACCCACAGCAAGCAGCAGCGCTGCGCTGCGAAGGGCCAGGGGGCGGGCGTGGAGCGGGAATTTCATCGTTCGAATCTCCAGATGGCGACGGCCAGCGGGCCGACGATCCAGCCCAGCATGACGCCGCCGAGGATGGTCGGGTTGCTCAGGGCTTCGGGGAAGACGGTGGCGAGGCCGTAAAGCGTGCGCACTTCGTCGAGGGTGAAGACGTTGAGCACGCGGAAGACGTCGGCCGGGTTGAGCAGCAGCAGGTAGGGAAACACGGCGCCGCCGTAGTCCCCGGCGGTGACGACCAGCATGCCGAGGATCAGGAGGTCGAAGACCAGCACGAAGAAGAACCAGGTGCCGATGGCGAGGCCGGAGGCGCGGGTGCGGTCCGAGGCGAACACCGACAGCATCACGGCGAGGCTCAGGAAGGCGAGGCCGAGGAGGATCGCCGAGAACATGAAGCCGGCGTAGTGGAAGAGCGCGGTGAGGTTGAGCTGGGGCGACAGGATGAGGCCGACAGCGCCGAAGCCGGCAATGGTCGAGAAGGTGAGCGCCGCGGCGAGCCCGGTGTATTTGCCGAGGATGAGCTCGCGGCGGGTGATCGGCAGCGTGAGGAGCAGGTCGAGCGAGCCGCGCTCCCGTTCGCCGACCACGGCGTCGAAGCCGAGGATCAGGGCGATCAGCGGGATGAGGTAAATCACCAGGCTGACCAGCGAGGCAATGGTGACCTCGATGCTGCGGAAGCCCACCGCTCCCTGCTGGGCCGCGCCGAAGTAGGCGATCACCAGCGCGAAGGCGGTGAACACCAATGCGACGGCGAGCACCCAGCGGTTGCGGATGCGGTCCCAGAACTCCTTGCCGGCGACGATGGCGATTTGTCTGAAGTCGATGGAGAACATGTTTGTCTTGGGGAGCAGGGAGCAGGGAGCAGGGAGCAGGGAGCAGGGAGTGGGAGGTTGGCGGTGGGGTGGGTTTCCGACTTCCCATTCCCCACTACCCATCATCCATTGCGGTATCCGAAGAACACGTCTTCGAGGGACGGTTCGCGCACGCGCAGGTCGCGCATGGTGTCGCCGAGGGTGGCGAGCCGGGCCAGGGCGGGCATCTTGGCCTCGCGGGGGAGGCGGATGTGCAGCACGCTGCCGGCTTCCTCGATGCTTTCGATGGCAATGCCTTCGAGCACCCGGCCGACCTGCTCGGCGAGGCCGGCGCCGCCGGCGATCTCGAGGGTCAGCGGCAGGTTCATGGCCTCGCGCAGGGTCTGCACGGTGCCGGTAGCGCGGATCAGGCCGCCCTCCATGATGGCGAGGCGGTCGACCCGCTCCTGGATCTCGGCGAGGATGTGAGAGGTGAGCACCATCGTCACGCCTTCGCCCTTGAGTTCGCGCAGGATGCGGTAGAAGTCGCGGATCGCGCCGGGGTCGAGGCCGGTGGTGGGCTCGTCGAGGAACAGCAGGCGGGGCGTGCCGAGCAGGGCCTGGGCAAAGCCGAGGCGCTGGCGCATGCCTTTCGAGTACTCGCGGACGCGGCGACCGGCAGCGTGGGAGAGCCCCACCTTGTCGAGCAGGGCGGCGCAGTCGCGGCGCGGGACGGCCTTCAGGTCGGCGAAGAAGAAGAGCGTCTCGATGCCCGTGAGGTTGTCGTAGAGCACCACGTTCTCGGGCAGATAGCCGATCTTCCGTCGGGTTTCCCGGAAACGCGGGCCGTTAACCGGCTCGCCGTCGATGCGGATTTCGCCGGAGGTGATGGGGATCAGGCCGAGCATCATCTTGAACAGCGTGCTCTTGCCGGCGCCGTTGTGGCCGATCAGGCCGTAGAGTTCGCCGGGGGCGATGGACAGATCGACACCTTTGACGGCCTGAACGGTGCCGAAATCCTTGGTCACCCCGCGGGCTTCAACGATAGTGCTTGCCAAGCCAGTTTCTCCAGTCGGAATGGTCGGGGCGCATGCGCGGGTTCTTGTCCACGATGCTGGGGGCGCGCAGCAGCGGGAACTGCTGGGCGATGAGGCGCAGGGTCTGGATCGCCGGGCTGGCGATCAGCAGCTTGACCATCGGGTGGCGCCACGAGAGCCGGTCGACCATGTCGTTGGCCTCGTAGGGCACGTCGCCCAGGCCGTCGCCGTTGCGGTCCCAGCCCACGTAGTTGCTCCAGTGGTTGCCTTCCTTGACGCCCCAGGGTTCGTCGCGGGAGGCCACATACTTGATCTGCTCACGGTTTGAGATGAAGTCGTTGCGTTCGACGACGTTGCGCGTCGATCCGGCCCACAGGTGCACGCCAACCTGGTTATCCACCACCAAGTTGCCGCGCAGGGTGTTGTATTCGGCGTCGTAGATGAAGAAGCCGCGGGCGTTGCCGGACACCACGTTGTTCTCGACCACCGCGTCCTGGATGGTGCGCAGCATGATGCCGTGGTCGGAATTGCCCCAGGCCCGGTTGTTGCGCACCACCTGGTCACGCACCTCCATCAGGGCCAGGCCGCCCCGGTTGAAGTAGGTGTCGTTGTCCTCCCACACGTTGTGGTAGGAGTTCATGTAGTGGGTGCCGTAGCGGCTGTGGTGCATCTTGTTGCCGCGGAAGATCGCCTTGTGGGAGACATCCACGTAGATCGCGTCGCGTACGAAGCTGATGTTGTTGCCGATGATGCGCGCGCCGGTGGTGTTGTAGAGCTGGATGCCGTTGCCCCGCTGGGAGGAGTCGAAATCACGCTTGCCGGTGATGAGGTTGTTCTCGATCAGCACGTCGTCGACTTTTTCGATCCACAGGCCGAACAGGGTGTAGCTGAAGTCGCAACGGATGACGCGGGCCCGGTGGGCGCCGGGCTGGATGTACACGCCGGCGTTCTGGGCGCCCAAGTCGCCGCCCGAGTCGGCGACGATGAACCCCTCGAAGCTCACGTCGGTGGCGACGATGCGCACCGTGTCGCCCTTGCCGCGGCCGTCGATGGTCGGGCGATCGACGCCGATGAGCTTCACGGGTTTGTCGATGCGCAGGTTTTCGGGGTAGTGGCCGCGGGCGACCCGGATGGTGTCGCCGGGGGCCGCGTGGGTGATGGCGGCCTGGATCGATTCACCCGGTTTCACCTGCCACTCGGCGCCGTGGGCAAGGCCCGTCACCGCCGCGAAAAATGCGGCAATGGAGGCGAGATGGCAAAAACTGCGTCGTTGCATGGGGGCAGGGCTGAATCCGAGTTTTTGCCAGTGTGCGGCGAAACGCCGCAGCGGGCCTTGATTCATGTGAATTTGGCGGCCGTGCGCACCTCCGCTGCAGGGCTCAGGCGGCGTCCCTGGCTCGCTTGGCCTCGTTGAGGAGGAAGCGCTGGTAGTCGTCCAGGTCGCCGTCGAAGGGCTCGATGCCGCCGCGGGTGACCAGCCAGAACTCGTCGCAGACGGCGCGGAGCAGGGCGCGGTCGTGGCTGACCAGCATCACGGTGCCCTCGAACTCGTTGAGGGCGACGCTGAGGGCCTCGCGGGTGGATAGATCAAGGTGGTTGGTCGGCTCGTCGAGCAGCAGCAGGTTGGGGCGCTGCCAGACGATCATGCACAGCACCAGGCGGGCCTTCTCGCCGCCGCTCATGGTGCCCACCGGCTGCTTGACCATGTCGCCGCTGAAGTTGAAGGTGCCGAGGAAGCCGCGCAGGTCCTGCTCGCGGCCGGCCACCCAGCCGCTCTTGCCGGCGGCGATGGTGTCCTTGGCGAGGCGGATCATGTGCTCCATCGGGGTGTCTTCAGGGCGCAGCACGTCGAGCTCTTGCTGGGCGAAGTAGCCGATGTTGAGGCCCTTGCCTTCGGTGATCTCACCGCTCACCGGCGCCAGCGTGCGGGCGATGGTCTTGACCAGCGTCGACTTGCCCTGGCCGTTGGCGCCTAGGATGCCAAGGCGCTGGCCGGCATGCACCGAGCGGTTGATGTTGCGCACGATGACGGTGGGCGGCGTGCCGGCCGGGGCGTCGGCGGCGGGCGGGTAGCCGGCGGCCACATCGACCATCGCGAGCATGGGGTTGGGCAGGTTGGCGGGCTCCTGGAACTCGAAGTTGAACTCGGCGTCGGCCAGCACCGGCGCGATCTTCTCCATCCGCTCCAGCGCCTTGACGCGGCTCTGGGCCTGCTTGGCCTTGCTGGCCTTGGCCTTGAAGCGGTCGATGAACTTCTTGAGGTGGGCGATCTTGTCGGCCTGCTTGGCGACGGCGTTCTGCTGCAGCAGCATCTGCTCGGCGCGCATGTCCTCGAAGGTGCTGTAGTTGCCGCCGTAGCGCACCAGCCGGGCGTTGTCGATGTGCAGCGTGACGGTGGTGATGGCGTCGAGGAACTCCCGGTCGTGGCTGATTACGATGAGGGTGCCGGTGTAGCGCTTGAGCCAGGCTTCCAGCCACACGAGGGCGTCGAGGTCGAGGTGGTTGGTGGGTTCGTCTAGCAGCAGCAGGTCGGACGGGCACATCAGCGCGCGGGCCAGCTGCAGGCGCATCCGCCAGCCGCCCGAGAAGCTGTTCACCGGCTGCGAGAGCTCCGACACCTTGAAGCCGAGGCCGAGCACGAGGGCCTGGGCGCGGGCTTCGGCGTCGTGGGCGCCGGCATCGTGGAGCTCCATGTAGGCGTGGGCCATGCGCATGCCGTCGTCGCTGGCTTCGGCGGCGGCGACTTCCTGCTGGGCGGCCAGCAGCACGGTGTCGCCCTCGATCACGAAGTCGGTGGCGCTCTGGCTGGTTTCGGGCATGTCCTGGGCGACCTGCGCCATGCGCCAGTGGCCCGGGATCGAATAGTCGCCGCCGTCTTCGTGCAGGCTGCCGTTGAAGAGCCCGAACAGGGACGACTTGCCGGCGCCGTTGCGCCCCACCAGGCCGACCTTCTCGCCGGGGTTGAGGGTGACGGAGCTGCGCTCGAGCAGCACTTTGGCACCGCGGCGGAGGGTGACGTTCTTGAGGGTGATCATGGGTGGGGATGGCTGGAGCAGGGCCGCGCATGATAGCGGCCGAGGCTGGCGGCGCCCACGACTATTTGGCCGGCCGTGCAGCCTGCCGGGCTCAGAGCGGGGCGCGGTCGATGGTGGACAGCGCGGGGTTCACGTCGAAGATCTTGCCGTTAACCCGCGTGACGCCGAGGCCGGTCAGGCGGGCGGTGTGCATCGCAAGGTAGGCCTCGGCGCTGGCGCGGTCGGCAAACAGGTAGATGCCGCCGGCTTCGGCGGTGGCGGAGTTTTCGGTCCAGATCTTCCAGAGCAGGCCGGGCTCGTCGGCGATGGATTCGGCGAGGCCCCGGAGGGCTTCGGTCATTGCCTCGCCCCAGGGGCCGGTGAAAGGAAAGTCGATTTGCAGAAGGACAGGCATGGGAAGACCTTGCGGGGTGATGGGGTATTGCCCGGAGGCTACCCCTACGCCCCGGGTTTGGCAAAAGCTGCCGCGGGGGCCTTGTCATTTGTGGCATCGGGCATATCCACCGGGCGCCGGTAGTGCAAGAATGACGGGGACAATCAAAGGGAGTGCACGTCATGAGCAACAAGCACCGGCACGTTCTTGAAGCGATCTTCCGCGACCCGGTAAGCAGCAACATCCAGTGGCGCGAGGTCGAATCCCTGTTGGCCCACCTGGGGGCGACGGTCGAGCCCGGGCATGGCGCCCGGTTCCGCATCCTGCTCAATCGGCATGAGTTCTTCGTCCATCACCCCCACCACGGCAACGAGTTTGCCAAGCAGGAGATCAAGCACCTGCGGGAATGCCTGGCCGGGGCCGGGGTCAGCCTGTCGAGGTACGACGAAGAGCGGAAATGAGCGCGGATGCGGCCATCCGGGGCCGGTCACTCGACCCGGCCGCGCCCGGCCTTGATGGCGCTGCGACGGGCCTTGCCGTCGAGGCGGCGGGTGACGGCGCCGCGGCTGGGCCGTGTGGGGCGGCGGGCCTTTTGTACGTGTGAGGCGGCATCCACCAGCTCTTGCAGCCTGCGCAGGGCTTCGGCACGGTTTTTTTCGAGGCTGCGGTATTCCTGAGCCTTGATGATGATCACGCCATTTTTGCTGATACGCTGATCACCCAGCGCGAGCAGGCGTTCGCGCACCGCCTCGGGCAGCGTCGAGGCCCTGATGTCGAAGCGCAGATGGACGGCACTGGATACCTTGTTGACGTTCTGGCCGCCGGCGCCCTGGGCGCGGATGGCGGTGAATTCCACTTCGTCTTCGGTGATGGTGTGGGTGGGGCGCATGGCCGCACTTTAACGCAGCGCGGTGGCGTGCTGCGCTGTGGTGCGTGAAGCGTGGTCACAAAGTGATTTAGCTGGGAGGGTTGGTGGATGAGAGTTGCAATCGTGCTGTTGCTGCTGGTGCTTGCCGGGACGGCGGCTTTCGTGACGCTGAACTGGGGGGCGATCATCACCCCCGTCGACCTCAGCCTGGGGGTCGGCATGGTCAAGATGCCCCTGGGGCTGGTGATGCTGGGGCTGCTGCTGGCCGTCACCGCGTTGTTCCTCGTGTTCGTGCTCTTCCTGCAAACCTCGGTACTGCTCGAAACCCGCCGCCAGGCCAGGGAGATCCGGGCCAGCCGGGATCTGGCCGACCAGGCGGAGGCCTCGCGCTTTACCGAGCTGCGCAGTTTTCTCGAGGCCGAGTTTGCCGGGCGAGGGGCGCAGAAGGGCGCCCCGGTGGACTCCCAGGCCGCCGTGCTCGAGCGCGTGGAGCGGCTCGAGCGGGACTTGCGGGTGTTGATCGAGCAGTCCGGCAACGGCCTCGCCGCGCACATCGGCGAGCTGGAGGACCGCCTCGAGAAGGCCAGCCTGCTGCCCATCGAAAGGCGCTGAAGCGCTGTTCCCGCAGCCTCTAAAGGAAACCTGGGGCCGCCCCATGTTTCCTTGAACCCCCTTGGGGGCGGGCTGGGCAAAGCCCGGCCATGGGGGCGCTCAGACCTGCAGGATGCCCGCCGCCTTGAGGCCGATGAACAGCGCTGCGCCGATCAGCAGGTTCTTGAAGCTCACGTAGCACAGCATGTCCATCAGCGTGGCCCGGCGGTACAGGCGGCCCCACCAGGGGCCTTCCTTGACGTAGGGCTTGGCGTCCATCCGCACGAACACCTCGAATACGCTCCAGCCGAACCACCAACCGATGATCGCCCCGGCCGACAGATGGCCGAGGGCCGCCATCACCCACGCCACGGTGGCGGCGATGGCGATCGCAAAGCCGGCGCCCTGGACGGCCTTCTTTGCGGGTTGGCCCTTGCCGGCCCAGGGCCACAGGTGGTCGCGCAGCTCGGCCAGCAGCCAGGCGGGGCCGCTGGTTTCGCCGTAGGCGGGCTGGCGCAGTTCGTTGCGGTCGGCGATGGTCATGCCTGGGCTCCTTGGGGTTTTTTGTCCATCGGGACGGGCTTGATGGGGATGAAGTAGCCCTTGCCGTTGATGGCCGTGAGGGGCTGGCCGGCCTTGTCGCGGCGCTTGCGCTCCTGGGCCAGGGGCGGGCAGGCGTGGTCGTCGTAGTACAGCACCATGCAGTCGAGGCACAGCATGCATTCGCGCTGGTCGATGTTGCCCTTGGTGTCGATGGCCAGCGAGCCGCAGCCCTTGGCGCAGGCTTTGCAGCTGGTGCATTCGTCCTTCCGCTTGAGGCCGAACCACCGGAAGGTGGTGGGCATCGCCAGCGCGGCGCCGAGGGGGCACAGGTATTTGCAGAAGGGGCGCTCGACGAAGATCGAGATGCCCAGTAGGCCCGCCGCGAACAGGCTGTAGGGCCAGCTGCGGTTGAGGATGCCGACCAGGAAGGTGGTCTTGAAGGGTTCGACCTCGGCGAGCTTCTCGGCCAGCCCCATGCTGAAGAAAGACACCGCCAGCAGCCCGAAGAAGACCACATATTTCAGCCACTTGAGCTTGTCGTGGAGGGCCTGGGGCAGGTGGGTCTGGAAGCGCTTGAGGCCGACCGCGCTGCCGAGCTTGTAGAGCAGCTCGGACAGCGAGCCGAAGGGGCACATCCAGCCGCAGAAGAGGCCGCGGCCCCAGATGAACACCGTGACGATGATGAAGATCCAGAAGATGAAGATCAGCGGATCCGACAGGAAGAGCTCCCATTTCCACTGGAACAGCAGGCTGTGGAACCAGGTGAGCACCTGGGTGATCGACGGCTGGGCCATCGCGTAGAAGCCGACGAAGCCGATGCTCACTACCCAGCCGGCGTACTTGAAGGCATTTACCGGCCACTTGTTGTGGCGGCTGGAGCGGCGCACCAGCGTGTCGCGGCTGGCGTAGGCCGCCGAGATGACCAGCAGCAGCGTGACGAAGATGCCGATGTCGACCGCCTTGTCCTTCCACACCTTGAGCCAGGTCGGGTCGGGCTTGACGATCTTCGGGCGGCCGCCCTCGAGGTAGGCGTCGGCGAGCCAGTATTCCCGGTCGAAGTTGGCAAAGGTCTTGGCGGCGGTTTCCTTGTCGATCTTGTTGCCC
>Ga0075163_10003341_pt1 | contig 21564 bp, 20 predicted proteins | sample JI1023141ADNA_FD_71478 | JGI IMG/M metagenome (GOLD analysis project Ga0075163, IMG submission 71478) | Wastewater effluent complex algal communities from Wisconsin, to seasonally profile nutrient transformation and Carbon sequestration -... | ecosystem: Engineered > WWTP > Effluent > Algae... | reverse complement strand
CTTGGCTGGATAGCTTCAAGCCTTTGGCAGAGAAAAACGTGCGAGAAACACGCCGCACCGAGTCGGGTGTGCTTGCTTTCTACTCGGCGAGCGAAAAAGACCACCCAAACCGCATCCGTGTGCTTGAGATCTATGCCGACACGAATGCCTACCAGGCCCATCTGCAATCACCCCATTTCCAGAAGTTTCGTTCCGACACGGGTCAGATGGTGACGAACCGCAAGCTATTCGAAGCGGTGCCGGTAATTCTCGGTGCAAAGCCGCTATCGCCGCCACCCGACGCCTTCGTGCGCATTGCCGAACTGGAGATCGATCCCGCCCAGCTCGATGCCTACGAGTACATCGTACGAGAAGAGATTGACGCCTCCATCCGTGTCGAACCTGGCGTATTCGCGATCTACGCATTCGCCCTGAAGGATCGTCCCAGTCATCTGCGCTTCTACGAGATCTATGCTGATGAGCGTGCTTACCTGCTGCACCGCGAGGCGCCCCACTTCAGGAAATACCTGGATGCCACGCAGGGCATGATCGTGGCCCGCAGACTCATCGAAACCGAGCCGACTTCGCCATCTTATTAAGGGCATCTCCGACGCAAGCCCCGATCAGCCTCAAATAGCTCCTTCAGGCGTGGTAAGCCACCGATGCCTACCGCGCCATCCGTCCCATCCGCCGCAAATCAGCGAAGTCTCGCGTATTCATCCTCGAAGTGCTTCCGGACTGAACTGCAGGCGGGCCAAAAACGTATTGAACATAGGAATCCAAACATGAAAGAAGGCACCATGCGCCGCGTGATGGTTAAAGCGCTCGGCGGACCCGAGCAGTTATCCGTCGAGTCGTTCGACGAGGTTCTACGTCCCGAGCCTGGTCAGGTGGTGGTCGAGGTCGAAGCCGCCGGCGTGAACTATCTCGACATCAACTTGCGTAAAGGCGCCAGCATCCATTCCATCCCTCTACCATACACACCGGGACTTGAAGGCGTTGGCCGTGTACGCGATGTCGGTGCAGGAGTCGAGTTTGAAGTCGGACAGCGGGTGGCTTGGATGAACGTGCGTGCGTCCTATGCGAGTCAAGTGGTGGTCTCTGCTGAGCAAGCTATCCCGGTGCCAGCCTCCTTTTCCGTCTCCGAGGCTCTACTCTTCCAGGCCATGACCGCTCAGTACCTAGCCACCGAATACAGAAGCGTGAAGCCTGGTGACCGCGTGCTGGTCCACGCGGCTGCAGGTGGGGTGGGGCAGCTTCTGGTGCAGTGGCTCAAACATCTGGGTGCCTGGGTCGTCGGTACTGCGTCCAGCGACGCCAAGGCGGCGACTGCTCGCATTGCCGGGGCTGATGCCGTCATTAACTACGGTCGAGACTACGTGTTCTTCGACGAACTGCTGTCGCTTACGGACGGCCGGGGAGTCGACTTGGCCTTCGATTCGATCGGAGCGGCGACGTTCGCAGTCACGGTGAAGGCACTGGCCAGAGGCGGCACGGCCGTGGCGTGCGGTGCGTCGTCGGGTCCGGCGCCCGCGATCAATCCGATGGAACTGATCAACCCATGCACGCGTGTGGCGGGTGGCTCGGTATTCAGCTACGTGGCGGATCCGGCCGAGTTGCAAAGACGGGCGGCCGCCGTCGTCGATGCGGTAAGCGCCGGTTGGCTCCGCATGCCCGACGGTACGGCCTATGCTCTGGACCGGGCGGCCGATGCCCACCGCGATCTTGAAGGGCGGGGCACGCAAGGCAAGCTCTACCTCATGCCGTGATAGGGTTGGAGCTCTCGTCAAATATGTCGATATTCTGATGGAGCAGTTGATTTACAGATGTTGCCCGTGACAAACACGAAAATGAGCTCCCTCGATCCCACGAACCTGAATACCAGCGCCCAGGCATCGCTTGCCAAACACGTTGTACCGACAACCACACCACCGGCACTTTCGATCAGGCGCCGCATGAGTGGGCGTGACATCCACCAGGAGCACCGCGCCTCGTCGCCGCTGGAAGCATTGTTCGATCTGACCACCGTCGTGGCCGTAGGAGCGGCAGCATCGAGGCTGCACCATGACATCGCGGCAGGGCACTACGTGCAGGCGATGATCGATCTGGTGTTCTCGTTCTTCACCGTGTGGTGGTCGTGGATGAACTTCGCGTGGTTCTCCAGTGCTTACGATACCGATGACATCAGCTATCGTCTGGCCACTGTGGTGCAGATGGTGGGCGTGCTGGTCATGGCTGTCAGTATGACCCTGGATACCGCGGGCCAATTGATGGGGACGCTGGGTTACACCATCATGCGCGTGGCCTTGGTTGGTCTGTGGCTACGCGCTGCGCGCGAACACCCCGAACGTCGCGCTACCTGCTGCCGCTATGCACTAGGTTTGACGGTACTACAGGGACTGTGGCTGCTGCGCGCCCTTGTGTTGCCAACAGCATGGGCGCTGCCGTCATTTGCTGTGCTGGTGGCACTGGAACTCGCTGTGCCTGCTTGGGGTGAGCGTGCAGGCGAGACACCTTGGCATCCGCATCATATCGCTGAGCGTTACGCGCTATTCACCATTATCCTTTTAGGGGAATGTATGGTCGCTGCAGCCAATGCGATGAGCGGGGTGCTGCGACCTCAGGACTGGTCCGCGGATTTCATTGTGGTGAGCTTTTCCATCGTCGGTTTGATCGTTGGACTGTGGTGGACCTATTTCCTCGTGCCTTTTGCGCAGGTGTTGCACCTGCGGCGCGAACGCGCCTTCCTGTGGGGATACGGCCATGCGCCGGTATTCATAGCGCTGGCTGCGCTCAATGGTGTGCTGGAGTTGGTTGCTGATGTGCTCAAGGGAGGCGCCAGTCATACTGTCGGCATCGCTCATGAAGGAACCTCTCCACTTTTGGCTATTGCCTTGTCTGCCGCGGCAGTGATGGTCTTCCTTGCTGCGCTATGGTGGCTCGGCGGTCAAACTACCCGCCGCGCCGAGCGCACACCATGGCTCTTGTTGCCACCGCTATTGCTGGCCTGCACTGCGGTGGCCGTTGTGGCCTATGGTCTACCGTTGCCTTGGGGCCTGCTGCTACTTACCTTTGCTCCTGCCACCCTGATTGCCGTGGTCATGCACCGACGGCATCTGCAACCGGATCGGTTCGCAGTCCGCTGATCGTTTATGTTTATGCGATTATCCGGTCTGCCAAGGACGAATGCAGACTTTAGCACGCTATCGATACTGGTCCGTGGTTAGATGTGGAAGCGGGATATCTGAGCTTTGAGTCCTAGCGCAACTAGTTCCAGTTGCCTGGCGGTGTCTGCGGTGCCGCGCATGGTATCCGCAGTTGATTCGACCATCTGCGCGATCTGCTCAACGCGCTGTGCGATCGACGTGCTGGCTGCGCTCTGCTCCCGTGTCGCGTCGGCCACTTCTCGAATCCGCTCCAGCGTGCGACCGGCACCGTTTTCAATCGCCTGGAGCGAAGACGAAGCCGAACCCGCCAACTCAACGCCTTGCCGAACTTCGGGTAGCACGGCGTTCATGGCTTCTACGGCACCAACAGTGTCGCTCTGGATGCCGGCAATCATTTGCTCGATCTCGGTTGTGGCGAGTGAGGTGCGCTCGGCCAGCTTTCTCACTTCGTCAGCGACGACGGCAAAGCCACGACCCTGTTCTCCGGCGCGTGCCGCTTCAATTGCAGCATTGAGCGCCAGCAGGTTCGTCTGGCCGGCAATGTCCTTGATCACATTTGCGATGGACGAAACTTGGCTCGCACGCTCTTCCAAGGCATAAATGCGATTTGAGGTATCGGCGACGGTTGCCGCAATCTGCTGGATGGCGCCGGTAGCCTGAACTACCTGCAGCGAGCCTGCGCCAGCCAATTCCATGGCTTGCCGCGAGTCGCGTTCAGTTTCCCTGGCACTGTCTGAGATGTGCGAGGAACTAACCGTCAGTTCTTCGATGGCAGCAGCCATAGACGCCGTAGCATCGGTTTCTTGCGCAGCCGTGGCCGCAACTTCGCGGGCACCACGGCTGATGACTTCAGAGTTGGCAACCACACGATCGGCCATTTGATCGATCTCAACTACCAACGTCCGCAGTGAGACGACCATGCTGCCCAAGCTGTGAAGGAGACTGCCCGGGTGTGCACCCTGCACTGTTACTGAGAGGTCGCCTTTGGCAACTTGATTCATCACTTCAGCGGCGGCAGCCGGCTCACCTCCCAACTGTTTTAGCACCGACCTGCCCAGCAACCAACCGCAGACGCTCAAGATGACCAGAAGCGATAGGGAAATTCCTCCGAAAAGCATGGCGTTCTTTTGGAACTCGGCGTCCACATCGTCGATGTAGATGCCTGTGCCCAACGTCAGATTCCACGGCGGAAAAGCAGCGGCATAGGAAAGCTTGGGCTCGGGTTTATCCTGACCGGCGCGAGGAAACCAGTAATCGACGAAACCGCCGCCGTTGCGCGCAGTGGCGATCATTTCCTGAACGAGGAATTTGCCCTTGGCGTCTTTCAAATCGAACTTGTTCTTACCCTCCCACTCTGGTCTGCCTGGGAGCAGGTAATAGATACCGTCTCCAGACCAGGCAAAGTAGTAGTCGCCCTTGCCGTAGCGCAGGGAGCGTAGGGTCTCCCGGGCAGCGGCCTTGGCGTCCTCCTCCGATAGCTTGCCGTTCCTGGCGAGCTGATGGTAATGGGTGAGAACGCCAATGCCTACCTCGACCAGATTGCGAGTCTTCTCCTTCCGGTCATCGAGCATGCTCTCCTTCAATTGCAGCAAGGCCGTAAAGCAGAGGGTGAGAAGGCCAATCAGTGTCAGTGCGACCAATAACTGTATGCGGGTCGCGACGCGAAGCGATGCAAGAAAGTACATTCGAATTTCCCTGTTTTTGCTGTGGTTATCGCAAGTGAATGCGTTGAGCTATTAAGTAGCGAGTTGGCTAGACGGAAATATCTTTGTGAGAGAGGGCGTTACCGATTCAATGATTTCGCCTCGATTACCTAAACCTGTGCTTTTATCGTTTTTATCGTTTGGTGGGGTGGTGCTTATAATGATTCGCTGGCCAGATATGATTTTTTTCGCGATAGTCGCCGGACCGATAATTTTTCCGATAACGTTGATTGGACTTGCTGCTCGAGGCTTCTCATTGGTGCTTGCAGGGGTTCGCCCAAAAAATACACAAAAAGCTTTTCCTGGGGGCCAGTAGCCAACCGTTCCTATTTCACACTCAGCTTCGGCACCTGTTTCAAGCAAAGCTGTGACAGGGGTTTCCAAGTAAATTTCATCACCCCACGTTTCAGCTATTGATTCAATTGGTAAAGCTGAATGAATTTTTTTTGCTGTATATGTCTCGAACAGTTCGATAGGGATTGTGGTGAGGTCTGTAGAGATGAATATTTTCATGGCTGATGTGAATATGGTTAGAAACTTATTTCACAGGTGCTAATAGGGCTGGTGAGGTCTAAAAAATGCCACCCGGAGGTGGCTAAAGTCCCGAGGGGGATATGCAGCGATACCACGGGCAGGAGACAAATTGGTTATTGATTGAACTCCAATCAATCACTGCGTTGCGAGCATCGTGGTTCGGAGAGGGAAATCAGAACTGGTAATTGAGAAACCGTTTTTAAAAGTTCTTCCGAGAGCATGGCTATTCGTTTTTCAAAGCAATCGGTTGTGGACAGCATTAATTCAATTTCAAGTAGCGATTTATCCCCGTGCTCCAATGACCTAAAGCTTGAGGCGGCTTCAAGGCGTAACTGGGCAGTTAATTTCTCAAATTCATGGGGATTTGACCTTGCTAAAACCATCATTGCATCAAAGTTCAGGAGAGATGGGGTCATATATGGTCAACAGCTTCAAGCTTGGTTTTTGTGAGAACGAATATGCCAATTCGGTTGTTTTCCGAGTTGGCATATTTCAAATCAAGCCGCTTGATTTAGTCAGAGCCCTCTCAGAGCGGAAAATACATCGGCGCCGGAATATCGTGCAGCGCGTCCCAGCTTTTCTTCGATACGCAGCAACTGATTGTATTTTTCGACGCGGTCAGATCGGCTCATGGATCCGGTCTTGATCTGGCGCGTGCCGAGACCGACGGCAAGATCAGCGATCGTGGTATCGGCTGTTTCGCCTGAACGGTGCGACACGACCGCAGTGTAGGCTGACCGTTGCGCCATATTGATGGCGTCGATGGTCTCCGTCAGCGTTCCGATTTGGTTCACCTTGATCAGGATTGAATTGGCAATCCCGTTGGCGATTCCCTTGCGAAGAATCTTGGTGTTGGTAACGAATAAATCGTCACCAACCAACTGGACGCGCTTACCCAGTACGTCAGTCAGGTGCTTCCAGCCGTCCCAGTCGTCTTCAGCCATGCCGTCTTCAATTGAAACGATTGGATATTTGTCGCACCAACTGGCTAGCATGGCGGCAAACTCCTCGGATGACAGCACCGCAGAATCACCGGAGAGATGGTAATTCCCGTCACGATAAAATTCGGATGACGCACAATCGAGCCCCAGTGCCACATCTTTTCCGGGAGTGAGCCCTGCCGCCTCAATTGCTTCCAGGATAAGGAGGATAGCTGCCTCATTATTCGCAACGGATGGGGCAAACCCACCCTCGTCGCCAACTGCAGTGCTCATCCCGCGATCGCCGACCACTTTTTTCAGGCTATGGAACACCTCAGCACCATAGCGGACTGCTTCGGAAAAGCTTTGTGCTCCTACAGGGATGATCATGAACTCCTGCAGGTCGATATTGTTGTTGGCGTGGGCGCCACCATTGATGACGTTGATCATCGGAACAGGCATGTCGACTGAGCCGGCGCCGCCGAGGTAGCGATAAAGAGGCAAACCTGCCTCGGTTGCAGCGGCACGCGCCAGCGCCATCGATGCCGCCAATGTGGCGTTAGCTCCCAAGCGAGACTTATTTTCGGTTCCATCAAGTTCGATCAGGCGTCGATCTGCTTCGGGTTGGTCGAAGCAAGACAGCCCCATGAGTTCATCCCTGATTTCGCCGTTTACCTTGGCAACGGCAATGGTTGTGCCTTTGCCGCCGTATCGCATTTTGTCACCATCGCGAATTTCGACGGCTTCTCTAGAACCCGTCGATGCCCCTGAGGGAACGGCGGCTCGCCCGGTAGCACCGGATGTTAGGAGAATCTCGCATTCCACGGTGGGATTTCCGCGTGAATCGAGAATCTCTCGGCTCTGGATGTCTGCAATTTTGCTCACTTTGATCTCCTAATTGGTGTTGCTTGAACGCAGTTCTTGAATTGCTGTAGCGCCTGCGTGCGAAACCTGTGCATCCTGTTCGCTCTTTACCCCGGAGACCCCCACTGCACCGACGACATGCCCAGCGGCAATGATTGGGACACCACCTTCTAGCATCCCGGATATCGCCGGGGCCGAAAGAAATGCAGTGCGTCCTGCATTGATCATTTCTTCATAAACTTTCGATTCACGACGGCCTAGTGCTGCGGTGCGCGCTTTTTCCGCACTGATATAAGCACCAATCGGGGCGCAGCCATCAAGCCGCTCAAGCGCAAGAAGGTGTCCGCCGTCATCGACGACGCTGATACACACCGGCCAATTATTCTTTAGGGCTTCGTCGCGTGCGGCCTTGAGAATTAGCGTGATGTCATCGTGAGAAAGCATGGGTTTGGCTTGAATGATATTCTCCTTTAAATTTGTTCAGCATTACCGGTTGAGTACCTCATCAACCAACTCTATCCAGTGGTGTGATGGTCTCTTTCCGCCACTAGCATCCTCGATGCAGATTCTTCTTTTTCAAAACCTCAATCGCTGTGTCGATTGTGCGCATTTGAGCCATTTTTTCTCCTCCATCATTGAAATTGATTTAACAGGTAAGTCAGCTTAGTCTTTGCCCAATCAGAACTGAATGGCATTGGACTTAGCTTCTGTCGATACTTGGAGTAATGAATTGGTCGTTGTATGGAAAGCGTGTGATCCCCTTGTCCCGCATAACAGACCCTGGCCAACTTGTTGGCCAGGGCACAAGCTGCATTGTTGTAGTGCGTTCTGATCACTATCTCGCTCACCCAGATTTGCAAGGTATCGAGTGGCTTGCTAGCTCCCCTGTCTAGTTCGGCTGCGCGCAATACGGCTCGTGCGCCATGGGGAACCAGCATGCGAAGATAGCGATCTTTTTTTAGAAACTTGCTCCAACTTGTGACTGTTATCTGAGGAGAATTGCTTCGGCATTAGGTCGAGTCAGCTACCAAAGTGACGGGCATCCTTGAATGGCTGTTACTGCCACCGCTGGTGGTAACTATCGCGGTGGCAGTAAGCAAACCGATACCGACAGTCGTCAATGGTTCGGCACAAAGCGGGCTGTGAGTGCTTCGTCAATAAGCTCTATCCAGTGCTGAACAGGTGTTTTTCCTCCGCTTGCGAGATGGGTCTGGCAACCTATGTTTGCAGTGACGATTGATTCAGGTTTTCCTCTTTCAAGCGCATCGAGTTTCCGGTCGCGTAGCGCCATCGAAATTTCGGGCTGAGTTAACGAATAGGTGCCAGCAGAGCCGCAGCACAAATGGCCTTCAGACACCGCCGTCAGGTTGAAGCCCAGGCGCTTCAGAACCTCCTCGATTGCGCCACCAAGTTTTTGGGCGTGTTGCAGAGTGCAGGGGCAGTGGACGGCCAACTTCTTGCCTGACAAAACTCCGAGGGTTTCGAGTGGCTCTTTCCGTATCACTTCGACCAGGTCTTTCGCCAGTTCGCTGACGCGCTTTGCTTTGTCGGCATACACCGGATCGTTACGCAACAGGTAGCCGTATTCTTTGACGAATGCGCCACACCCACTAGCGGTTTGGATAATGGCCTCGCATCCCTGTTCAATCATCGGCCACCATGCGTCGATATTGTTCCGGGCGCGATTGAGTCCATCTTCTTGGGCGTTCATGTGAAAATCGACAGCACCGCAACATCCGGCTTCCGGAGCTGCAATTACGCTGACGCCAAGGCGGTCGAGGACGCGAGCGGTTGCAGCATTCGTGTTGGGAGATAAACTCGGTTGTGCGCAGCCTTCCAGAATCAGCATGCGTCGTTGGTGGCGAGGTGCAGGGCGCTTTCCCGCCTTCTTGGAGCGCCGAGGCATTTTTTCTGACCAGGCCTTTGGAAGAATCGGGCGGACGATCTCCCCTGCTTTTAACAGCGTTTTGAATACCGTTGGATTGGGAACAACGGTGCGCAAAAGACTGCGTTGGACGCGTTCACCGGCAGGGCGTGGTACAAGCTTCTCGATGGTCGCGCGACCGATGTCGAGCAATTTGTGATATTGCACTCCGGAGGGGCAAGTGGATTCGCAACTGCGACAGGTGAGGCAACGGTCTAGATGCTCGCGGGTACTAGAGGTTACCTCGCCGCCCTCAAACATCTGCTTCATCAGGTAGATGCGTCCGCGGGGGCTGTCGAGCTCGTCACCAAGCAACTGGTAGGTCGGGCAGGTGGCAGTGCAGAAGCCGCAATGCACGCACGCTCTCAGTACAGCTTCGACCTCCTTTCCCTCAGGTGTGTTGCGAATCCAATCGGCAAGATGGGTTTCCATTTGATTAAAACTCCGGGTACATGCGGCCGCGGTTAAATACACCCGCCGGATCAAAAGATTGTTTGAGTGCGCGATGAATGCGCAGCAGCGGCTTATTCAGCGGAGTAAACGCTTTGCTTGTGCGGTGCCCCTCGGGAGCGCGGAACAGAGTGGCGTGCCCCCCGGCGGCAGTAGCAAGGTCGCGGAATTGCTGAAGTTGACCGATATCGGCTCGACACCAGCGTTGTGCGCCACCCCATTCGATCAATTGTGGCTCGGAGCGGGGGATGGGAGCGCTAGTGTCAGGCAAAGAGAGGCGAATCAAAGCTGAACTGTCTTCAGCGAAGAAACTGTGGGACTGATCGCGTGCGCCGGCCCATAAGGCTTCGGCTACACTGTCGTCGACGATAGCTTCGCCTCCCAGTTTGCGGCGGGCTGCTGCAACAGCGGGTTCGGCACCAGACAGACGCACGCTTAGCCTGCCATCAAGCCACAGGCTCCCCGAAATCGGTAGTGGTTGACCGGCCCAGCGATTCAGATTCGCCAATGCCCCCCGCTCTGATAGTTCAAATTGCAAGGTTGTTTCCTGGTGCAATATAGGCACTACTTTGAGTGAGACTTCCGCAACGACTCCGAAACAGCCGAGGCTCCCGGTTAGCATTCGTGAAACGTCGTAGCCTGCGACGTTCTTCATGACTTGGCCGCCAAAGCGCATTAGATCGCCGGTACCCGTCATTAGTCGTACGCCGAGGACGAAGTCGCGAACGGCACCAGCTGCCATCCGTCGAGGCCCGGAGAGACCTGCAGCCACAACGCCGCCTATGGTGGGCGTACCACCGAAACGAGGAGGTTCGAATGCCAACATCTGGCCACTGGCAGCCAAAGTTGCTTCGATTTCGGAGAGCGGCGTTCCGCAGCGTGCGGTCATTACCAGTTCAGTCGGCTCGTAGTCGATGATTCCTTGGTAGTTGCGGGTGTGGAGTACCTCACCTTCGATCGGAAGGCCATAAAATGACTTACTACCGGCACCGGTGATAACCAGAGTTTTTGCTTCTGCTCCGGCTGTGCGAATCTGATCCTGCCAGCCTTGCAGAATGGGCGAATCAGGCTGCACAGCAGAAATGGTCTGAATTGCAAGGTTCATGCGCTCACCTCATTGTTGTGTGCGTGGCAATCGTGGCGGTGACCCGTGCCGGTCTGCCTGTACTCTCGGCAGCGCGCTGCAGTCGGAATGACTTTTCCGGGATTGAGGAGTCCCTGAGGGTCGAACGCATGCTTGACTGCAGAAAATGCACCCAACTCCTCGGGGCTGAATTGAACGCACATTTGTGCAAGCTTCTCGATGCCGACGCCATGTTCTCCGGTAATTGTTCCTCCCAATGCAACTGACAGCTCCAGGATCTCCGCACCGAAGGCGAGGGCCCGCGCCGTCTCATCCGGGTCGTTGGCATCAAACATGATCAAGGGATGCAGATTGCCATCACCGGCATGGAACACATTTGCGCACCGCAAGCTATATTTCTTTTCCATTTCGGCGATGGCTGCGAGCATTTCGCCCAGGCGTTTTCTGGGAATCGTCCCATCCATGCAAAGATAATCAGGAGTGATGCGGCCGACTGCCGGGAACGCTGCCTTGCGTCCTGCCCAAAAGAGCAAGCGTTCTGCTTCGTTCTGCGAGGTACGTATTTGCCGTACGCCGGCGTTTCGTAGCACTTCCGTAACGTGTGCGATTTCGTGTGCGACTTCTTCCGATGTGCCGTCAGATTCGCATAGCAGAATGGCGGCAGCATCCGTGTCGTAGCCAGCACGGGCGAATGGCTCGACAGCGGCGATGGCCTGCTTGTCCATCATCTCAAGGCCGGCCGGGATAATGCCTGCAGCGATGATTGCAGCAACGGCATCGGCAGCTGTAACTACTGAATCGAACGAGGCCATGACAACCTGAGCGATTTCTGGCTTCGGCGTTAGCTTGACCAAGATCTCAGTGACTACCGCGAGCATACCTTCAGAGCCCGTTAGTGCAGCCAGTAGGTCAAGCCCAGGAGAATCTGGCGCGGCGCTGCCGAATGTAACGTCATCGATGCCGTCCTCGGAGAGGACCAAGGCGCGCGCAGACAACACATTGTGTACGGTTAGCCCATATTTAAGACAATGTACGCCCCCCGAATTCTCGGCGACATTTCCGCCAAGGGTGCAGGCAATTTGCGACGAAGGATCTGGCGCGTAATACAGATTGTGGGGGGCTACGGCTTCGGAAAGTGCCAGATTGCGAACGCCTGGTTGAACGCGCGCTGTGCGGGCTTGGGGATTGATTTCAAGGATTTGCATGAAACGCGCGAGAGACACAACTACGCCTTCGGCGTGTGGCATGGCACCGCCAGAGAGACCGGTTCCGGCGCCGCGGACAACTACGGGAACTCTGTGTTGACGGCAAGCCTCCAGGATCTGTTTCAGGTCGCTTTCCGTACGTGGCAAGATGACTGCACGAGGAACCTGGCGGTAAGCGGACAATCCATCGCACTCATAAGGCTTAACATCCTCCATTTGATCGAGGATGGAAAGGCTGGGAAGGTTCCTTCTTAGTTCGGCTATTAAGCCGACGTAATTGGATCGACGCGGAACCACTTCGTCCTGATGGTCGCAATGAACGCTCATCGCTCTTGTCTCCTCTTTTTGGGGTAGGGGGCAGGGATGCTTGCCCTGTTTGAGCGCTGGATACTAGAGGCGTTACAACGGCATTTCAATGCAAAACCATACTGGTATTACCAGTTTATTTTAATTGCGGCGCTCTCGTATCTATATGAAAATAAGAAAAATGTACGCTGTTGTTTAAGTTAAACTCATTAACGAGGTGCGTGGTTGAATACTGGTAATACCACATATGAAAATGTGAAAGGCAAGCCACTTCCGGATGTTGTCGCTGAGCGCATCGAGCGCCTGATCATCGATGGTATTTTGAAGGTCGGTGACGCCTTGCCCTCAGAGCGTCGACTCTGCGAAAAGTTAGGTGCTTCCCGGTCGGTCTTGCGCGAAGGATTGCGTCTCTTGCGGGGACGGGGAATTATCGAGACCCAGCATGGCAAAGGGTCGTATATCGCCCGCTTGGCAGGCGAGACAGATATGAGCCCGCTTAGCTACCTGCTGGAATCTCAATCCCGTACGTTGTATGACCTGCTGGAGGTTCGGGCCATTCTCGAAAGTGAGGCGGCACGTCTTGCAGCCTTGCGAGCAACTTCAGCTGATGTCGTTCTGATTCGTCGACGGTTCGATGAACTCAAGGACAAACAGGAGCGTCCCACTGACGTTGCTCTTGAAGAGCATGCGCGTGTTGATCATGGGTTTCACCGGTCAATCAATGACGCTTCGCATAATCCCGTTCTCGTGCATACCCTCGAGTCGCTGTCGGATTTAATGTTGAGAAGCGTCTTCGCGTCCGTAGCCAACCTTTACCACCGCCCAGCTTTTAAGCGAATTATTGATCGGCAGCATGAGCGCTTGTTCGATGCAGTTACCAGTCGTGATCCAGAGCGCGCGGAGCGTATTGCGAAAGAGCACATCCATGCATTGCGCGACATGTTCATGGAGATCGAACAAGAAGAACTGCGATTGTCGACCGCTGTTATGCGACTGGAAGGGTGGAAGAGGGGTGATGGGGAGGGGTGATGTGCTTATCCTTCCCAGTAGCCGGGCTGGTTGTAAATTTCCTTCAGATAATCGATGAAATGACGCACCTTGGCGGGCAGAAATCGTTGTTGTGGGTAAACGGCTTGTATCGGATAGCTTAGGGCAGCAAACTCATCAAGAACGGTCACCAGCGTCCCCTTTTTGAGTTCCGCTTGAATTTCCCAGGTCGACCGCCAGCCGATTCCGATCCCTTGCTTGACCCAACTGAAGAGCAACTCGCCATCATTGCAGGCCAAGTCGCCTTCGACGCGGATCGATACCAGTTTGCCGTCGCGAATAAAGTTCCATCCGCGTTGCTGCCCTCCCTGCAGATTGAATGCCAAGCAGTTGTGCTTGGCTAGTTCCTCTGGGCTTCGAGGTATGCCGTGGCGTTCGAAGTAGGCGGGGGTGCCGCAAACGACGCGGCGATTAGGGAATAGCGGAACCGTGACGTAGTTGGGGTCGGTGACCTCGCCAATCCGAATGGACATGTCATAACCCTCGCGAACCAGATCGACGACGCTATCTGTGAAGTTGAATGACAATTTCAAGTCTGGATAGCGTTCGCGAAAGGTTGGAGCGTGGGGGGCGATATGCCTTCGGCCGAAGGCTGCGGGTGCCGAAACGACTAAATGCCCTCGCACCGTCTGGCGCCCCGCTGTGATACTGCTTTCGATCATGTCGAATTCGCGAAGCAGGTGCTGGCACTGTTCAAAAAATTGTTCCCCTAGTGCCGTCAGAGTGAGGCCCCTGGTTGAGCGATGCATAAGACGAACGCCCAAGCGTGATTCGAGGACATCCAGGCGGCGCCCCATAACGACAGGAGTAACCCCCTCGACTAGGGCTGCACCAGCAAAGCTTCCCTTCTCTGCAACTAGGGAAAAGCTGCGAATTTCCGTGTAACGATCCATTCAATACTCCAAGTACCGACAGAAGCTAGGTCCGATGCCATTCAGTTCTGCCTGGCCAAAGACTAAGCTGACTTCACTGTTGAATCAATATCAATGAAGGAGGAGCAAAATGGCTCGAATGCGAGCAATCGACGCAGCGATTGAGGTTTTGAAAAAGGAAGGCATCAGTACTGTCTTCGGTGTGCCGGGGGCCGCGATTAACCCCCTGTATTCAGCGATGCGAAAAGCAGGCGGCTTCAATCATATCCTAGCCAGGCATGTTGAGGGTGCATCTCACATGGCGGAAGGTTTCACGCGTGCAAAACCTGGGAACCTCGGTGTCTGTATTGGCACGTCAGGACCAGCGGGTACGGATATGATCACCGGCTTGTATTCGGCGTCGGCTGATTCGATACCTATTCTATGTATCACTGGCCAGGCCCCTCGGGCGCGACTTTACAAAGAGGACTTCCAGGCGGTCGATATTGAGTCAATCGCGAAGCCGGTTACGAAATGGGCTGTGACAGTTCGAGAACCGGCGTTGGTTCCACAGGTGTTCCAGCAGGCATTCCATATCATGAAATCCGGGCGCCCCGGACCGGTGCTCATCGATTTGCCGTTTGATGTGCAAGTTGCTGAAATTGAGTTCGATGTCGATTTGTACGAGCCGTTGCCTCTCTATAAGCCGACAGCTACTCGCAAACAGGTCGAGAAGGCACTCGACATGCTGCAGTCTTCGGAAAAGCCATTGATCGTGGCTGGTGGCGGAATTATTAATGCCGATGCGAGCGATCTCCTTGTTGAACTTGCAGAACTGACCGGCGTGCCCGTTGTGCCTACGCTCATGGGCTGGGGCACGATCCCTGATGATCACCCCCTGATGGCCGGGATGTGTGGGCTGCAGACGAGTCATCGCTACGGGAACGCAACCATGTTGGCGAGCGACTTCGTGTTGGGCATCGGCAACCGTTGGGCTAATCGCCATACCGGTTCTGTCGACGTCTATACGAAGGGACGTACTTTCGTTCATGTGGATATCGAACCCACTCAAATCGGCCGGGTCTTCATGTCGGATTTGGGGATCGTCAGTGATGCCAAAGCTGCGCTGGAGCTCTTTGTTCAGGTTGCTCGCGAGCGCAAAGCAACAGGTGCTCTGAAGGATTTCTCCGATTGGGTTTCACGGTGCGCGGATCGGAAACGTTTGATGCTCCGCAAGAGCCATTTCACCGAAACGCCGGTCAAGCCGATGCGTGTCTACGAGGAAATGAACAATGCGTTTTCTCGTGACACAACTTACGTTACGACGATTGGGCTCTCGCAGATTGCTGGTGCGCAGTTCCTTCATGTTTATGGACCACGTCGCTGGATCAACTGCGGCCAAGCAGGACCGCTGGGTTGGACGATTCCGGCAGCGTTGGGCGTTGTTGCCGCAGATCCGACACGCAAGATTGTCGCGCTTTCCGGTGATTATGACTTCCAGTTCATGATCGAAGAATTGGCAGTCGGCGCGCAGTTCCGCCTGCCATACGTGCACGTGCTGGTGAATAACAGTTACCTCGGCTTGATCCGGCAAGCACAACGTAATTTCGACATGGACTATTGCGTTCAGTTGGCGTTCGAGAACCAAAACATTCCGGAGAGCGATGGAAATCTACGCGGATATGGTGTTGATCATCAGGCCGTTGTTCAGGGTCTGGGGTGCAAATCGCTTCGCGTGACTGACCCCGAAAAAATTCAGGCGGCATTGATCGAAGCGCAAGAAATGGCTCAGAAGTACATGGTTCCGGTCGTGGTCGAAGTGATCCTCGAAAAGGTAACCAATATCGCCATGGGTACCGAGATCGACAACATCATCGAGTTCGAGGAAATCGACTGCCGTCACCCTGGTGGGCGAGAAGGTCTGGAAATGGCCGGATTGCTGGAGTAACCAGGTAAACGAAAGATATAGGAGAGACAAATGCCACGCTTTGCTGCCAACCTCACCATGCTTTTCGGTGAGGTTCCCTTCCTTGACCGCTTTGAGCGCGCTGCCAGCGCAGGGTTTTCCGCGGTCGAATTTCTTTTTCCTTATGCCTGGTCAGCTGCCGAGATCAAGCAGCGTCTTGATGCCAACGGCCTGACATTGGTTTTGCATAACCTACCGGCCGGAGACTGGGAAGCAGGTGAACGCGGAATTGCCTGCCACCCGTCGCGCGTCGACGAGTTTCGTGCCGGTGTTTTCAAGGCGATTGAATACGCAAAGGCGCTTGGCGTAACGCAATTGAATTGCCTCGCCGGGAAAACTCCAGCCGGCGTTCCTGCCGAGGTATTGCACCAGACGCTGGTTGCCAACCTTCGTTTCGCCTCGGCTGAACTGAAAAAAGCTGATTTGAAATTATTGATCGAGCCGATCAATACGTTCGACATTCCCGGTTTCTACCTGAATCGGACGGATCAAGCCGCGGCAATTCTGGATGAGGTTGCTGCTGACAATCTGTTTATCCAGTACGACATCTACCATGCTCAGCGCATGGAGGGGGAACTGGGCAACACGATCGCGAAATACCTGCCCCGTATCGGCCATATCCAACTTGCTGACAACCCGGGTCGCAATGAGCCGGGGACCGGTGAAATCAACTATCGATGGCTATTCAAGCGCATCGACGAGCTTGGTTATCAAGGTTGGATCGGGTGTGAATACAAACCGGCGGCAGATACGAAGCAAGGCTTGGGATGGATGTCTGTCCTTTTAAAACCAGAGATCACGGCTTCAAGCAGCAATACCGATTCCATGAATTGGATGAAGGACCTTGCTGGCTAAGTTCAAAAGACACTTAATTATTAGGAGATAAACATGGCACAAATCGGATTTATTGGGCTTGGGATTATGGGCACCCCCATGGCAGGCCATATCTTGGCAGCCGGTCATTCCCTGCACACCTTCACTATTGGCGAAACGCCGGCAAGCCTTGTCGAGGCTGGGGCGCATGTTTGCGAGAGTGCGAAGGATGTTGCGTGGCGTTCCGACATCATCTTTGTCATGGTGCCCGATACGCCCCACGTGGAGGATGTCCTGTTCAGCGCGAATGGTGTCGCAGCCGGACTGACCAAGGGCAAGACCGTTGTCGATATGAGTTCCATTTCACCTGTTGCAACAAAGGGGTTTGCGAAGCGCATCAACGGGCTGGGCTGCGAGTATCTGGATGCCCCTGTGTCCGGTGGTGAAGTTGGCGCCAAGGCAGCATCTCTGACGATCATGGTCGGCGGCAGCAACGAGGCGTTCATGCGCGTCAAGCCGCTATTCGAGCTGATGGGCAAGAACATTACCTTGGTGGGCGGTAACGGCGATGGCCAGATTACCAAGGTCGCCAATCAGATTATCGTGGCCCTGACCATCGAAGCCGTTGGGGAGGCCTTGCTATTGGCAGCTAAAGCAGGCGCCGATGCGGGAAAGGTGCGCGAGGCATTGATGGGTGGCTTCGCGAATTCTCGGATTCTCGAAGTGCATGGCGAACGCATGGTTAAGCGCTCGTTTAATCCCGGATTCCGGATCGAATTGCATCAGAAGGATCTCAATCTGGCCTTGACCACGGCTCGCCAACTGGGGGTTTCTCTTCCGAATACGGCGACCGCGCAAGAACTGTTTAATTCCTGTGCCGCTCATGGCGGAGCCGGATGGGATCATTCGGCGATGGTTCGTGCGTTGGAGCAAATGGCCAATTTCGAAATCGGACAACGCTAACAGCATAGGCCGGAAATCATGCCGGCCTATTCGCAAACGGACATCATCATGAACATTGAACCTCGTGAATTGCTCCACAAACTATTTTCTGCTGCCGTGCATATTGCGCAGCCCGAGGTTTGTGTCGCCTCCTTTTTACCTGACCCACCTAAAGGCCGAACGATAGTGATCGGTGCAGGGAAGGCTTCAGCCGCGATGGCCAGGGCTCTAGAACAGCGTTGGGCAGGGGCTCTTTCCGGATTGGTGGTGACGCGTTACGGGTATGAAGTTCCCTGCGAACGTATCGAGATTGTTCAAGCTTCACATCCTGTCCCGGATGCTGCAGGTCTGAGGGCTGCTCAATCAATGCTGGAGCTTGTCAACGGCTTGACGCCCGACGATTTGGTCATCTGTTTGATCTCCGGTGGTGGGTCTGCACTTTTACCCTTGCCGGCTGAAGGCATCACGCTGGAAGAAAAGCAGGAGATCAACCGAGCCTTGCTGAAGTCGGGTGCGACAATTTCGGAGATGAACTGCGTTCGTCGCCACCTGTCAGCGATCAAGGGTGGGCGGCTAGCCGCAGCATGCCATCCGGCCCGGGTCGTCAATCTGGTGATTTCCGATGTGCCTGGCGACAATCCAATGGATATTGCCTCGGGGCCGACGGTCGGTGACCTTACCACCTGTAGTCAGGCGCTCGACATTGTGCGTCGTTACGGTATTGAACTGCCGAACGCTGCGCGTGCTTTTCTCGAGTCAGGAGAAGGTGAAACCATCAAGCCGGATGATTTGCGTTTGGTGCGTGTGACGACCCACCTGATCGCCACCCCGCAAATGGCGCTTGAGGCTGCCGCTACGGTTGCTCAACAGGCGGGCATTACGCCGGTTATTCTCAGCGACCGGATCGAAGGCGAGGCTCGTGACGTCGGCAAGGTGCTGGCTGCACTCGCATTGCAAATTAGGGCACATCATCAGCCTTTTTCGACACCTTGTGTGCTTCTGTCGGGCGGAGAAACCACCGTTACCGTGAAAGGTAACGGTCGCGGTGGTCGCAATGTCGAGTTCCTGCTTTCGACGGCGATAGCCTTGAATGGCGCCCGTGACATCTATGCCGTTGCTGGCGATACAGATGGCGTCGATGGTCTGGAAGAAATTGCTGGCGCATTCATTACGCCGGATTCTTTGGAAAGGGCCTGGGCTCGGGGAGTCAAGCCGCTTCAGAGTCTAGACAGCAACGACGGGCATGGCTTTTTTGAAGCGATCGGAGATTCCTTGGCAACTGGTCCGACGCTGACCAATGTCAATGATTTTCGGGCCATCCTGGTCCTCTAGCGCCAATGAATAAGTGGGTTCCTTGGCCCTGATCGCACCGGTCATTCTGGTTCGAATTAATAGCTCGATTCGTGTCCTGAACTCGTTTCAGGCCAAAAGAAACCTTTCATGAATAAAGCAGGAGACATTATGAGACTTCATCGTCGCTCAAGAATCGTTGCTACGTTGGGCCCCGCAAGTTCATCGCTGGAAACCATCAGAGCACTGGCAATTGCCGGTGCTGACGTTTTCCGGCTCAACTTCAGTCACGGAACACATGCAGACCATCAGGAGCGCTATAACCAGATTCGCGAGGTTGAGCGTGAGCTGGGGCGTCCTATCGGCGTTCTGCTGGATTTGCAAGGGCCGAAGTTGAGAATAGGTACCCTCGCTTCCAGCAAGGTACTGCTGGAAAAGGGAAACAGGTTTCGATTGGATCTTGATCCGACGCCTGGTAGTGAGAAGCGCGCCAATTTGCCCCATCCTGAAATTTTTGCCGCTCTGAAGGTCGGTACCGAGTTACTGATTGATGATGGAAAGCTTCGTATCCGTGTCGATGCCTTTGGGGCAGATTTTGCCGAAACGACAGTTGTAGTAGGTGGGCTATTGTCTGATCGAAAAGGGGTGAATGTTCCGGGAGTCGTGTTGCCGATCTCGCCGCTGACCCAGAAAGATCGTGCAGATCTCGCATACGGATTGAACCTGGGCGTCGATTGGATTGCACTTTCCTTCGTCCAGCGGCCAGAAGACATTGAAGAGGCGAAAAGCCTGATCGGCGATAAAGCCTGGGTTATGGCCAAGCTTGAAAAGCCATCTGCCGTTACGCACCTTGAGCGAATCGTTGCACTCGCTGACGGGATTATGGTGGCTCGAGGTGACCTTGGCGTCGAGCTTCCGCCCCAGAGCGTACCAGTATTGCAACGTCGTATCGTACGTGCTGCGCGAACAGCAGGGAAGCCCGTGATCGTTGCTACCCAGATGCTCGAATCGATGATCACTGCGCCAGTGCCGACCCGTGCAGAAGCGTCCGATGTTGCTACTGCTATCTATGATGGCGCGGACGCCGTGATGCTTTCAGCTGAGTCGGCCTCGGGGCAGTACCCGCTTGAAGCGGTAACAATCATGGATCAGATCATCCAGGAAGTCGAACAGGACCCGCAGTGGCGTAACGCTCTAGATGCCAGCCATACTCCAGCCGAGGTCAATACGCCGGATGCAATTTGCTGCGCGCTCAGGCGCGTTGCCGGCTTGCTGGAGCCGGCAGCAACGGTGGCTTATACGGTTAGTGGTCGAACCTGTCTGAGGGCCAGTCGCGAACGTCCGACTACACCGATTTTGGCACTCACTCCTTCACAACAAACTGCACGTCGTCTTGCGCTTGTCTGGGGGGTTCATCCAGTCCCGTTTGAGGAGGCATCGACGCTAGAGGCCATGGTTTCCGACGCGACAGCTGCCGCCGTGCAGTTCAATTTGGCTTCAGCTGGTGACGATGTGCTGATGATTGCCGGATTGCCTTCCGGGCACGCAGGGGGGACCAATTTGCTGCATGTCGTTCGCATTCCTGACTGCGTCACCCCATAGCGTTTCAAGAAGCATGCTTTACCTAAGGTTTATCTAGAGGGAGATGGCTCAAGAGATTCTGTAAGAAGAGACTCGGCGGCCATTTTCCCGTTTTTCACAAGCGAGGCGGGTTTTCAACAAAAAATGAGGAGACAACTATGATTTGGCAACAAATATACGATCCTGTCGGAAACATGTTTTTTTCGACTGCGCTGGCTGCTATTCCAGTGGTGGTAATGCTGGCGGCACTGGGATTTTTTCACATCAAGGCCCATATAGCGGCTGCAATGGGGCTGATTTCGGCGCTTGCCGTAGCGGTCTTTGCGTATGGCATGCCTGCTGCGATGGCCGGAAAGGCGGCGATGTTCGGCGGCTTCACAGGACTGATGCCGATCGGCTGGATCGTGCTTAACATCATCTTCCTGCACCAACTCACCGAGCGGAATGGCAGCTTCCGGATACTGCAGGACTCGATTGCGGGTATCACCGAGGACCGCCGCCTGCAACTGTTGCTGATTGCCTTTGCCTTCGGAGCCTTCTTCGAGGGAGCGGCTGGCTTCGGCACACCGGTGGCCGTGACAGCTGCGATTCTAATGGGATTGGGCTTCTCGCCGCTGGCGGCCTCGGGTCTCTCACTGATCGCCAATACCGCCCCGGTTGCCTATGGTGCGCTGGGTAGAGGGTCGGCCGGGAATCATGAAAAATTCCCCGTTTCTGCTTTAAGCCTCTGATTCAACATCGAGAATCCGGAACCCATCCGCCAACACCGCAACCTTGCGCCGGAAATCCAGAACATAGTCGCCAAAGCGATTGATGTGTTCCAGACGGTATGGGGCCAGCCCAGCCAGAATTTCCTGGTTGATTAGCACTCCCTCGGCCTGCAACTGCTTCAGCACCCGGCTCATCCCCACCACATTGTGCAGGATGACCATGTTGGC
>Ga0075163_10003340_pt1 | contig 21565 bp, 20 predicted proteins | sample JI1023141ADNA_FD_71478 | JGI IMG/M metagenome (GOLD analysis project Ga0075163, IMG submission 71478) | Wastewater effluent complex algal communities from Wisconsin, to seasonally profile nutrient transformation and Carbon sequestration -... | ecosystem: Engineered > WWTP > Effluent > Algae... | reverse complement strand
CAGCCCGACCGCGTTTGGCGCTGAGCCAAACACCCAAGCGAGTTTGATTGACTTGGCCTTACCGGGTGTATTGCCGGTGCTGAATGCCGAAGCGGTCAACAAAGCCATCCGTTTTGGCTTGGGCATTGATGCCGAGATCGGTCGCGCTTCGGTGTTTGCCCGCAAAAACTATTTTTATCCAGACTTACCCAAAGGCTATCAAATCAGCCAGATGGATTTGCCGATTGTGGGCAAGGGTCATGTCGATATCACCTTGGCTGATGGCTCGGTCAAACGCATTGGCGTGACTCGCGCCCACCTCGAAGAAGACGCTGGTAAATCCCTGCACGAAGATTTTGCGGGGATGTCGGGGATTGATCTCAACCGTGCGGGTACGCCTTTGCTTGAGATCGTGTCTGAACCCGATATGCGCTCTATCGAAGAAGCGATCGCTTATATCCGTAAGCTACATACTTTGGTGCGTTGGATCGGTATCAGTGATGGCAATATGGCCGAAGGCTCATTCCGCTGTGACTGTAACGTGTCGATTCGTCAACCGGATGAAGATACTTTTGGCACTCGTCGTGAAATCAAAAACTTAAATTCCTTTAAGTTTATTGAAAAAGCGATTATGGCTGAGATCTTATGGCAGATTGACGAGCTTGAGGCTGGTCGTGAGATCAAACAAGCAACGGTATTGTATGATCCGATCATAGACAAAACAGATTTGATGCGTGAAAAGGAAGATGCCAACGACTATCGTTACTTCCCCGATCCCGACTTGCTGCCCGTTGTCGTCAGCCAAGCGCAAATTGATGCGATTGCCGCTGAACTGCCTGAACTGCCCGAAGCCCGCCGCGCGCGTTTTGTCAGTGACTACAGCTTGCCTGAATACGATGCACGAGTCCTGACCGGTTCACGTGATTTGGCAGACTTCTTTGAAGATACCGTGCGCGCAGCAGGTGGCGTGGCACAAGCCAAACCGTCCGCCAACTGGGTGATGGTCGAGTTGCTCGGTGCCTTGAGCAAAGCCGAAAAAGAGATTACCGACTCGCCGGTGAGTCCTGCCCAGCTTGGCGGCATGATTGCACGGATTGCCGACAACACCATTTCCGGCAAAATTGCCAAGCAAGTGTTTGCGGAGATGATGAGCGGCAGCGGTCAAACGGCTGACCAAATCATTGCAGAGAAAGGCTTGAAGCAAGAAACCGATACCGGTGCGATTGAAGCGATCATCCGTGACGTGTTGGCGGCCAATCCTGCGATGGTGGCAGATGTCAAAGGCGGCAAAGAAAAAGCCTTTAACGGCTTGGTCGGTCAGGTGATGAAAGCCTCCAAAGGCAAAGCCAACCCTGCTCAAGTCAACGAGTTGATGAAAAAACTCCTCGCTGACTAACGAAAGGGCGAGGATGACCTGTCTGCTTGCAGGCAGGTCACTTATACTCGCGCACAATAACAACTTGATGCAGATATCATGAAGGCAACGTTTTTACCGATTGGATTGCTGATCACCTTGGGGGCAACCGTGTTGGTTGGCTGTCAATCGCAACCGACCGTGAGTCCCAAACCGACCTCACAACCCCAGCGTGAGTTGGTGGTAATCCCGACACCCACGCCCACCATAGATCCCGAAAAGAACAAACCCAAGCCAACTAAACCCGAACGCAAACCCACACCGACCAAACCGAAGCCAGATAAACCCAAACCGGTCGAACCTTTGCCGATAGAAGTGATTCCCGAACCTGAGCTGGGCAATGCACCGGTCAACGGCAAGCGCCCGACCCAAGCGGTGACTCAAGAGTTGCTCAAAGAAGCCGAAACCCTGCGTCAACAAGGCAAGCTTGATGCAGCAGCCAACACCTACCGGCAAGCACAAAACATCAATGGCGCGCACACGCAAAGCTATGCTCGCTTGAGTGAAATTGCCCTCAAAAAAGGCAATCCCCGCGAAGCCGAGCGCCAAGCACGGATGGGGTTGGCACAAGCAAAAACGGCTGCTCAGCGCAGAGCCTTTTGGACATTGATTGCCCTCTCACTTGACGCACAGGGCAAAAAGAACGATGCCTCACGGGCGCGTTATGAAGCCTCACGTATCAAATAAAACAGGGCGCAATTTGCGCCCTTGATCAGCTCAACGTCACTTACTTGACATCTTTGAGTTTGATATCTTTGGGATTGTCATCCTGACCACCACCAAACAGCGGCCCCATACCACCAGCCCCTGCACCCGTTTGTAACCCCTTCATCGCACGCATCATTTTGGTAATGCCGCTCGGCGTCGCCAGCTTTTTCATCATTTTTTCCATCTGACCATGCTGTTTGAGCAAGCGATTGACGTCTTGGACTTCCATGCCACAGCCAGCAGCAATCCGGCGTTTACGACTGGTATTGATCAGATCAGGATTGCGACGCTCTTTGATGGTCATCGATTGGATAATCGCTTCCATCCGCTTCATGGCTTTTTCAGGGTTGGCGTCTTGGACGGCTTGTTGCATGCCGCTACCGCTCATGCCGGGCAGTTTATCCAAAAAGCCCGCCATACCGCCCATCGCGCGCATTTGCTCAAACTGCGTCAGCATGTCTTCAAGGTTAAAGCCGCCACCACGTTGCAGCTTTTTCGCCATTTTTTCGGCTTTTTCTTTGTCGATTTTACGCTCGACTTCTTCGACCAGCGACAACACGTCACCCATGCCGAGAATCCGCTGCGCCACACGCTCAGGGTGAAAGGGCTCTAGCGCATCTGACTTTTCGCCCATGCCCAAAAACTTGATGGGCTTGCCGGTAATCGCACGCACCGACAAGGCCGCACCCCCACGCGCATCACCGTCGGTTTTGGTCAGGATCACACCGGTGAGTGGCAACGCATCGTTGAAGGCTTTGGCGGTATTGGCCGCATCTTGACCGGTCATCGCATCGACCACAAACAGCGTCTCGGCAGGTTTGATCGCGGCATGCAGGTCTTTGATTTCATCCATCATGCTGTCGTCGATGTGCAAACGACCAGCCGTATCGACAATCAACACATCGGCAAATTGGATTTTGGCTTGCTCAATGGCGCGATTGGCAATGCTAATCGGCGCTTCATCGGGGCTAGAGTGGACAAACAGCGCGCCCACATCACCTGCCACGGTCTTGAGCTGCTCAATCGCGGCCGGACGGTACACGTCAGCAGACACCATCATCACTTTTTTCTTTTGGCGCTCTTTGAGAAAGCGTGCCAACTTACCAGCAGTGGTGGTTTTACCCGCACCTTGCAAACCGGCCAGCAAGATAATCACAGGGGGTTTGCTGTTGAGATCAAGGCTTTCGTTGGCAGCGCCCATCATCTCGGTCAGTTGATCATAGACGATCTTCACAAACGCCTGACCCGGCGAGAGCTGCTTCATCACCTCTTGGCCTAATGCTTCGCTTTTGACCTTTTCAATAAACTCACGCGCCACCGGCAAGGCCACATCGGCTTCCAGCAAAGCCATCCGGACTTCACGCAAGGTATCTTTAATATTGTCTTCGGTCAGCTGGCCTGTCCCTGCCACATTACGAAGACTTTGGGACAAACGATCGGTTAGCGTTTCAAACATGGTTCATGCACTCAGGCAATTTGCCGCAAAAATAACGTCTAGGATAGGAAAATCCGGCGTAGGATGCTATAGGATAAGCCTGCTTATTGCATCTGCCGAGCGATTGGCTGGGCAATTGCACCAAACCTTGACTGTTTTTCATCTTGATGATTGTGTGGCATGAATGCCTTGATTTTATTTTTGGTGATTTTTGCGTTGTCGGCGTATGCCAGTATTTTTTGGCATCTATGGTCGCATCTGCTCAATAAACAACCGCCTCGACGCATGGCTAGCCTGTCCATTTTGCTGATCGGCTTTTTGCTGCATGGGATTGCGCTACTTCCCCACCTGATGACGCCGTTGGGGCTAGACCTCAACGTGTTCAACATCTTATCGTTGACCGGTTGGCTGATGTTGGGCTTTACCCTGATTTTCTCGACCTATCGCCCGATTTTAGGACTCAACCTGCTGGCGATTCCGGTGGCAAGTTTGGGGCTGTTGGCAGGTGTGTTTTTACAAGCGCCTTATCGTCCGCTACGCGATGCCTCAAGTGGCCTCGAAGCGCATATTTTGCTGTCACTTGCCGCCTATTGCTTGCTCTTGATGGCGGCGATTCAAGCGGTACTGCTGCATTTTCAAAACCGTGAACTCAAGCATCGCAGTGAACGCCGGATTTGGGTCGCTTTACTCCCCTCGCTACAGAGCATGGAGACCCTGCTGTTTGACATGCTACTGGTCGGCTTTGGTCTACTGACCTTGGCGCTGGGTTTTGGGACAGTGGCGGTTGATGACTTGCTGGCGCAGCATCTGGTACACAAAACCGTGTTTAGTGTGTTGTCGTGGTTGGTGTTTGCGGTGCTCTTGTTTGGTCATTGGCAAATGGGTTGGCGTGGCTTACGCGCCGTTCGCTTTACCTTATGGGGTTTTGGTTTGTTGCTGATCGGGTTTGTTGGTAGCAAGTTAGTCTTAGAACTCTTTTTAAACTAAACAAAACTCCCCGCACCTCATCGCTGCGGGGAGACTAGTTTTAAACTTGTTGCAAGAACACCTCAGGGCCAATATTGCCATCGTGCCCGTTGGAAAATGCTTCCCATGCATTGCGCTCAGCTTGGGCAAACACTTCATCGGTCAATGGGTAATAACCAGCATAACTGCCCTTAAACAAATTGACGTACATGCCCCACACCAAGTTGACGGTCAGCTCAACCGCTTGGTCGCGGACAACACCCACTTGACGCGCAAGGGTGGCAAAAAACCATAGCGGCAGCATTTGCTCCCGCTGACAATGCCAGCTGTGCTCGCTGCGATAGGGGACATGGTGCTGTAATTCCAAAAACTGAAATTCATCGGGATATTGCTCAGCAAACTCAATCAGTCGCCCCCAAAATCGGGTAAACAACTCACGAATTGTGCCATTGAGCGCAAAAATCCCTTGATCTTGCAGCAGCACTTTCTTCAAGGTTTGCCCACAGTGCACCAGCACTGCATTGACCAAATCCTCTTTGTTTTCAAAGTACCGATAAATCGTGCCTGTGCCAACTCCGGCAAGCTCAGCAATGTCCGGAACCGCTGTCCCGCAGTACCCGCGCTGAGCAAACAGATGCAGTGCCGCTTTGAGAATTGCATCGCGTCGTGCCAACTGCCGAATTTGACCGGGGCGCAAATTCGAACGGGTGTCGCTTGGAAGAACGAACTGATTCATGTCTTGTCCTACCACCCTCTGAGAGTGATTACCGCCATCATTGTTGTGTGTTTTGATGCCGTGATCGTTTGATCAAGGCATCGCTGCTTCCGTGATTTAGCCCAAAACGGAATATGCGTTCAAGTTTTGCACGCATCAGCAAGAACAGTTTATACCGAACGGGTCAAGGGTCAAAATCGCCAAAAAATTATCATTCCTGCCAATTACAGCTATCAAATTGTTTATGAAATGAATATTTCATGACTTTTCAGTCATCGTTATTTTTGTGACGCATTTTGGCAATACACATTCATTTTTTAAGGAGTGTGTATTTTGCACCGTGCCCACCACACCATTGGGGTGAGTAAGACCAAACCAACGCCTGCACTCAATAAAAAATGACTTTGATAACCCAAGCTTTCGGCGAAAACGCCACTGAGCAATGATCCGGTTCCACCGAACAGGGTCATCATACAAACCTGAAAAGTAAAGTCACTGCCTGCGCGCTCTGGTCGTGCATAATCCATCGCAGCGGTCAAAATCGCCACCAAGGCCATGGATGCGGCCACATGTTCCACTGCATTAGCACCAAATACCAGCCAGATATCGGGCTGTCCATGCTGCGTAAAATCCCATGCAGCATACGCATAAGTCCCTGTACAGATTGCCTGTAGCGCATTAAAACTGATCAAGGCTTGGAAACGGCTGAGCTTACGCATCAACAGCGCCCCAAGCCCTGCACCCAAGAGCGACGATGCAGAACCCACCACACTGGCCAACAACCCAATCTCTGACAACCGATAGCCCATATCGACCATCATCGGTTTGACCATCGCGCTCGACAAACCATCGGCGACTTTAAACACCAACAATACGCCAAGCCACGCACGCATCTCGGCGTTATGCCAAAAATAGCCAAACTGCACCTGAAACTTATGCCACCATACCGCCACAGCTTGTGTCACAGAACCATCTTGGGGAGGTGGCTCTTGGGCGACAGGCTGCGGCCAATGCTGCTCTTGAAATCGCGCAATCGGAATCGTGTTTAAGACGATCAGGATTGCCATCACCCAAAATACGGTACTCCAGCCCCAATCGGCGAGTACCAACAACAGGCCACCACCGCCCACAATCAGCCCAAAACGATAGCCGATCACCTGCATGGCATTGCCCCAGTGGCGCTCACCAGCGCGCAACATCCGGACAGCAAGGCCATCGGTTGCGACATCTTGAGTTGCCCCACAGGTGTTCATCACAAACACCACCGCAAAAAATGCCAACAGCACACTGCTATGGGCAAATTGCGTCGGCTCAAAAAATCCGATGCCCACCACCAGCAACGCAGCGGTCAGCTGCATCGGGATGATCCATGTGCGGCTTTGTCCATGACGTGGACTAAAATGACGATCGACCAGAGGTGCCCATAAAAACTTGAATGCCCACGGCAACAACAGCAGACCAGTAAACCCTATCATCGACAGAGGCACATCATATTGACGCAAAATCGCTGGTAAGGCTTGGGTCACAAAACCGGCAGGCAAACCTTGCGCCAGATACAAACTGAGCAATAACCCCAAGGTATACACCGGAGGGTGCTGATGGCTCGGGTGGCGAGGCACCACCATCCCTTCTTGCTCAGGCACGCGCATCAATCAAGCACTCTTACTCAAACACAATGGTTTTGTTGCCATGCACAATCACCCGATCTTCCAAATGCCAACGTACCGCACGGGTTAACACATTACGCTCAACGTCCTCGCCCAACTCACGCAGATCTGCCACACTATAGCGGTGGTTGACCCGCTCCACAGCTTGCTCAATGATTGGCCCTTGATCGAGATCCGCGGTCACATAATGCGCGGTTGCCCCAATCAGCTTGACGCCTTTATCGTAGGCTTGCCGATAAGGATCTGCACCTACAAATGCAGGTAAGAACGAATGGTGAATATTGATAATTTTCATCGGCCAGCGATCCACAAAATCGCCGGATAAAATTTGCATATAACGCGCCAACACCAGCACATCATTGCCGGCCATCAACTCATGAATCTGAGCTTCGGCTTCGGGCTTATTGTCTTTGGTCACTTTCACCACGGTAAACGGCACGCCAAACCGCTCGACCGCTTCACGCAAATCCTCATGATTACTCACCACATGGGTAATCTCACAAGGCAACAGTCCACGCGACCATCGCCACAACAACTCCAGCAACGCATGGTCATATTTGGAGACTAAAATCCCCATTTTTTTGGGTTGGCTGACCATCGTCATCCGCCAATTCATCTGATACTGCGCGGCGACGGTCTCACCAAACGCCCGCATAATCACCTCACGGCTATCTTGCAGACGCTCAAGGGCAAACTCCACCCGCATAAAGTAAGTACCACCTTGCGTCTCAGTGGCGTATTGATCAAGCGCAGTGATATTGGCGCCATGGTGATATAAGAAGCTAGAAACCGCCTGAACGATACCAGGGCGATCAGCACAGGTAATCAACAAGCGCGCAGTATGTGCAGTTGACATGACAAAACATCCATTCGTGTACAGGTCGTCATTGACCCCAAAAAACGACCTGCATTCTAGCCTGAAACTTGTAGCACTCCCATCATTTTGCGCTACACTCAAGCCTCGTGAGCTGCCAGATGCTTTTGGGACCCCTCTCTTGAGGTAATGGCTGGCTGCAAAGATCGATGACTAAGGACCTTATTTATGAAAAAGACCCTTTTGGCTGTAGCTGCACTGACTGCTCTCTCCACCGCTCATGCTGACTACAACAACTTTCTTCAGCAACCTGAGCAACCCTATGTAGGGATCGACTATCAAGTTGCTCGTATCGACAATGGTAGTGAAGTGGATCTCGGCAGCGTCCTACTGCGTGCAGGGACTCAGTTTGCACCGAATATTGGTGTAGAAGTGCAAGCATCGATTGGTGTGCAAGACGATGATTTCACGAATACCAACGGCACAAAATCTACAGCTGAGAACCGTGGCAGTTATGGGATCTACTTGCGCCCAAGCTATATGTTGGGTGGTGGTCTAAACGTCTATGGTTTGGTGGGTGCCAACTACGCCGATATCGAAGTTGAAAGTGCAGGCCAAAAAGAAAACGGCTATGGCACATCGTTTGCCGCAGGTGCTGGTTTGACCTTTATGATCACACCAACCGTACATTTTGGTGCTGAATTTATGCAGTATGATTCGGATATTCAAGCCATTAATGCTGGCTTGCGGTTTCACTTCTAAACGGTAACACCATAAAAAATGCCCGTCGCAAGACGGGCATTTTTTATTGCACTGGAGGCAACATGCCCCCAGCCCAAGCACTCGATTAGTCTTTGTTTGTACAATCTTGTACCAAACCATAGGGACTTTCATAGTTTGGACGTTGACTCACACCACCTTCGATTCGGATATCATCTACCAGTACCGGCGGCATCACGTTGGTACGACTAATATATTCACTGCCTTGTACGCTGGTGGTTGCAGTCAGGTCAAAACGGAACCATTCGGCAAAGTTCTTCCCATAATGCAACTCAAACTTAAACTTGCCTTCGCTGTCGGTAGTAAAATCGACCGTACCATTGGCACGCTCAATTCCCCCAATAATGGCAATAGGGTTACTCACCTCGAGTTTACCACTGCTATTAAAGTCTTCACCATCGTCCAAAATCGCATTGAGGTTGGTGTCTTCAGAATTACATGTCACCGTATCACGAGTCCATGTGGCAATCACGGCACCATTCACCACAGCAGTGACAATCCGCCAAATCCCTTTGTAATAGATCGTCGGATTTAGCTTAAGCGATACGGTCTTGTTGGCAACAGGACGGCCGATATTGTCAACGACTGTCGCAGAGAACGGCCACTGATAAAAAATTTCTTTTTCATCAATACCGAGCTTGTTGGAGTAACTCATGGTAATAAACGCAGCCTGAGCTGCCACAGTCAACTGAGCACGACTATTATTCACAGACAAGGGGCGTGCATTTTCGAGGATGGCATCAACCACCACACCATTTTGTGGAGTTGGAGCGCTACCTGCTGTATAGGTGACTGAGGCCACGCCACTGGCATCGGTCAATGCTTCTGGGCTAGAGAGCGAGCCACCAGATGCATCAAGTGTACGGGTAAAGAGTACACGCACGCCTTCAACCGGTGCATCGTTGGCATCTTTGACGGTGACCATCACACGGGTACTAGCATTGGGCGGCAGTGTGGTGTCATTGGCTTGAATAATCAGCTTATCAGGTACTTGTGAAACAAAGTTCACCTGCCCCGTAATGCGGTTGTCCCCAAAAAACGCAGACAAATTGGCCAGACCTGGGCTGGTTGAGGTCAAACCAACCGCAATATCCGCCACAAACAACGCACCCTCTTGACGTACCATACTGTCGGTAATGGTCACCACTTTGATGTTTGATGGTTTTTGACCCGCAGCGAGCTCTTCAGGAGTCAGCACAAACTGACCTTGGGTGGTCAACACACGTACCTGTTGCCCGACCACTTCAGCGCGGGTTTTGCCCTTCACAATCAGGCCAACAGGGGTTTCAATCCCAACTTGTGCAGTTTGACCAATTTGGGTAAAGCTAAAGTCTTGGCTACTCGATGCCACACGAATGGTGTTGCTGGACTCTTGCTGCACACCCGTTGAGCTACCAAAGAGGCGACCAGAGAGCACGATCTCTCCGCTGGTATTGGGTACCAATACTGTTGATGGCAACGTAAAGGTGACTTTGCCAATGCTACTGGTTTTGACACGAGACAACTCAGCCCCTGCTTCGTTGAGAATCGCCACATCGGCATTGGCGATCACATTGCCTTTACCATCACGCGCTGTCGCAATGATTTGTAAAGACTCACCCGCATTGACGACGGTTTTATTGGCATCTAAGGTCAGGGAGGTTCCCACCACGTTGATGGTGACTGGCTGCGATGCCACCACATTGTTATTCACATCTAAAATACGCGCAGTGACATTGACCGGATGATTGATCACATGATCAAGGGTACGCCCTTCAATGGCCACCGTCGTTCTAATCAAGCCATCTTGATCAGTGGTCAATTTGGAGGAAGTCGATAATGACGCACCCACTTTTTGAGGTTCTGTAATGGTCAGCTGTACTGGCACACCCGACAAAGCCCCCCCATCAAGATCGGTGACGCGGAAGGTCAAATCCACTGAACCACCACCTGTGGTTACCGATGTGGAGGTTTGATAGGCTGCAATCGCAAAATCGGTCGTCGCTTCAGTCACCACAGGAACAATCAAGGCTTGCTTGAGGGTGGTGTTTTCAACCGCAGCACCCAACACAATACCTTTTTGGATCAATTCTGCGATGTTGGTCGAGCTTGTCGGTGCATAGCTCACGGTGAAAGTGGCATCACCTTTTTCATCGGTTGCTTTGCTTGAAGTGCCCACAATACGCAGGCCGTAAGTCAATGCTTCAGAGACTGCCAAACTGACATTTTGACCAGCCACACCGCCCGCATTTTGATCCAGCACACTGATGGTGACATCTACGGTGCCGCCAGCTGCCGCAACGGCTGTTTTGTTGGTGCGCATCAACAACTGATAGTTGTTGATGGTCTGTCCGGCTTGCGTCACTGGAATGACCCGTACCATTGGCGTCGATACAGCGCCGGTTTTATCTTGCAATACTGCTGAGATGGTCACGCCTTCTAGCAATAATTGTGCAGTATCAACACCAGTTGGATCAAAGCGCAAGCTAAACACAGCAAAGCCGTTTTCGTCTGTGGTCAATGTCGCAGGACCATTGATGGTGGTGCCATTGGTGCTTGATTTGTTCACCATCAAAGTCACATCTTGATCGGCAGCACCGCCACCAAATTTATCGACGGCTTGCACGGTAACGGTAAGCGTATCACCGGAGACTTTAATTGAATTTTTTTCTAGGCTCAGCTGAGTCAGACGGTATTCACTGGTTTTGACAGCAGGGATGGTTGGCTTATTTCCCGCATTGCCCACACTGCTCGATGATCCCCCACCCCCGCAGCTTGCAACAGCAACGGCTGCTGCCAACATGGTTACGCGCAAGCCATTTTTGGCCAGTTGCCCCGGTTGAATGTTGAAATCCATGATTGTTATGACCTCTGGTACCCGCGGGTAAATAAATTCGATCCTGACGGCAGGGCTTGATCTCAGCGCAGCCTGCTCAGACTTTACTTGACTTGTACGGCATTGGCAACTTTAGCCCATCAGGATTCGGCAATCGAAACGGTCTGTTCAAACCACATGCCATCGCCATAAGTACTGAGTAATTCATCAAAAATGAGACGCCCGTCACCTTGTAGGTAGGGCCCCTCCAAAAACACCATTTGACGTAAGCCTTGGCGTAACCAACGCTCATCCATCACGTCCATCCGCGACAAGTGTCCGGACATAAACAAGAAATTCGACCAGTTGGTCAGCACAATCCAAATATTAATAATTAATGCTTCAATTTCAGGCGGGGTGGCCTTCATCAATCCAGCATCGACAAAGCCTTGATAAATTTTTTTACCTTGACACATCACTTTGGCGGCAAACACCGGATAGCGACGTTTGAGGTCGTCACTGATGTCGATGAGATGGTGAATGTCTCGATGCAAAAACCGAAACCGCCAAAACTGCGTGCACAGCGCATTAAAGTATTGCAGCTTATCTTGTACAGTCAGGGGGCGATCATCAGGCACAATCAACAGCTGCAAGATGTCGTGTTGGTATTGATCCAGCAACTCACTGATGATTTCCGATTTGTTGCGAAAATGGTAATACAAATTACCAGGGCTGATGCCCAATTCGGCCGCAATGTGATTGGTGGTGACGACACGTTCCCCACGCTCATTAAACAGCTGCAAGCTCGTGAGTAAGATCCGATCTCGTGTTTTCATAGGTCTCCATCACCACAACCAAAAAGAGAACTGTCAGGCCAATAGATTACCCTACTCTGACGTTGCATTCATCCGACAGCTTAGAGCAATTACTCGAAATGGGTTGACACCTTAGAGCAATTACTCTAAAAACGAATGTAACACAAGTGAATTGATTTTCAACGGTCATGAACAGCATCCTCAATCCTGCCGCCACTGCCAATCTGCCTCCCGAATTACAACGGATGCATGACGTGTTGGCCGCTCAAAAATCTGCATATAATCAAAATCCTATGCCGTCGGTTCAAGAGCGTATTGACCGCTTGAGCCGTCTGCGCCGTACCCTCGTCAAGCATCAAGATGAAATTGCACAAGCGATCAGTGATGACTTTGGCAACCGCTCGATCCATGAGACCAAGATCGGCGAGATCATGACTTGCTTGGATCACATCAGCTACAACAGCAAACATTTGGCCAAGTGGATGAAGCCATCCAAGCGTCATATCAGCGCTTTGCATCAACCGGCCAAAGGCTGGGTGCAGTATCAGCCGCTGGGTGTGATTGGCATTATGGCACCGTGGAACTATCCACTGATCTTGTCGGTCGGCCCACTGATTTGTGCCTTGGCAGCGGGCAACCACGCCATGATGAAAATCTCCAGCTCATCACCGCGTTTTGGCAAAGTGATTGAACGCGCACTCGCTGAAGTGTTTCCCACCGATATGGTGGCGGTGATCAATGGCGGTGGTGCCATCTCTGATGCCTTCTGTCGTCTGCCATTTGACCAGATCACCTTCACCGGTTCGACCTCTGTGGGCAAAACCGTGATGGCAGCAGCAGCCGAAAACTTGGTGCCTGTGTTGCTTGAATTGGGTGGCAAATCCCCTGTGATTATTCACCCTTCCATGCCACTCAAAGATGCTGCTGAGCGTTTGGCCTTTGGTAAGCTGTGGAATGCCGGTCAAACCTGTGTGGCACCCGATTATTTGTTTTTACCGCGTGGCAAATTGCGTGAATTTGTTGGTCATATGCGGGCGATGGTCAAATCGGCTTATCCCACCTTGCGTGACAACAAAGACTACACCAGCATCATCAATGATCGTCAATATCGCCGCTTGATGGGCTATTTGGACGATGCCAAAGAAAAAGGTGCAGAGATTTTTGATCTCAACCCTGCTGGTGAAGATCTGTCGGGCACCCGCAAAATTGCTCCGACCTTGATTGCCAACATCACCGACGATATGGACGTGGCACTAAACGAACTGTTTGGCCCGATCTTACTGATCCATGAATATGATAATGTGGATGAAGCGATCCGCTACATCAATGCACGTCCACGCCCACTTGCACTGTACTACTTTGATTATGATCAAGAACGTGCAGAATATTTGGCGCGTCGCACCCATTCAGGCCACTTTGGCATCAATGCGGTGATCACTCATGTGGCACAAGATGATCTGCCGTTTGGTGGGGTTGGCGCATCAGGGATGGGCAAATATCATGGTCACGAAGGCTTCTTGACCATGAGTCATGCCCGCTCAGTAATGATGAAACCGAAGTTCTATGCCCTGCGGATGATTCTGCCGCCATTTAATAAACCGATCCATAAAGTCATGTTTAAGGCAGTTTTGCGCTAAGCTGATTGCAAACCCGACTTGTCCGAGGGGCGTTTTTCTGCTATAAAACGCCCCTTGATTTTGATCAACTCATTTTTTTCGACGTGACCTCACTGACCGGTTATCGGTTGGGAAGTCAAAGTGGAGTACACCATGTCCAAGGTTTGCCAAGTTACCGGCAAGCGTCCAATCGTTGGTAACAACGTTTCGCACGCCAACAACAAAACCAAGCGCCGGTTCGAGCCGAACCTGCACCACCACCGTTTCTGGATGGAAAGCGAAAAGCGTTTCGTCCGTCTGCGCCTGACCCCAAAAGGCATGCGCATCATCGACAAATTGGGTATCGAGAAGGTTGTTGCTGACCTGCGCGCCCAAGGTCAGAAGATCTAAGGAGCCCTAAGTCATGCGTGATAAAATTCGTTTGGTTTCGACCGCTGGTACTGGTTATTTCTACACCACCACCAAAAACAAGCGCACCATGCCTGAGAAAATGGAGATCAAAAAATTTGATCCGAAGATTCGTCAGCACGTGATTTTCAAAGAAGCCAAAATCAAGTAGTTTGATTTTTGCCTCAAACAAAACGACCCTTCTGGGTCGTTTTTGTTTTTTGTGGCGTTTTTTTTAAAGACTCAAAAAACACCTCTACAATCTTTGTGATAGCTTTTTTCTTGAGACGCCACCCCTGTGCGTCTGCCCACCTCCTCATCCATAGTTTAGGAGAATTGAGTGCCCCATCATGTTGATTTGATTGTTTTGCTGGCTGCAGGCTTTGGTCTTGCCCTGATTTTTGGCTATTTGGCATCACGCCTACGCCTACCGCCATTGGTGGGCTACTTGGTGGCAGGGGTGATTATTAGCCCCAATACGCCTGGGATTGTGGCGGATATCAATTTGGCCAATCAGCTGGCTGAGCTGGGCGTGATGTTTTTGATGTTTGGCGTGGGGATGCATTTTTCGATTGCTGATCTCAATGCGGTCAAACGGATTGCGGTACCCGGTGCGCTGGTACAAATGGCCGTCGCGATTTGCTTGGGCATGCTCACCACTCAATTTTGGGGCTGGTCGCTCGGCTCAGGCTTTGTGTTTGGCTTGTGCTTGTCGGTGGCGAGCACGGTGGTGCTGCTGCGCGCACTGGAAGATCGGGGCTTGCTCAATAGCATCAATGGGCAAATTGCGGTGGGCTGGCTGCTGGTTGAAGATTTGGTGATGGTGCTCACCTTGGTGCTCTTGCCACTCACCGCCGTCTTTTTGGGAGGACAATCCCTCGGCGGTGCAAGCCCGCAAAGTCTGACCGAGATTTGGGCGACCATCGGAATGACCCTGCTCAAAGTCGCCACGTTTATTGCCCTGATGTTTGTGGTCGGCAAGCGTTTGATCCCCAAAGCCATGCTGATGGTATCGAAGATTGGCTCGCGTGAGCTGTTTACCCTCACTGTGACAGCCTCGGCAGTCACCATTGCGTATGGAGCGTATGCGCTGTTTGGCGTGTCGATGGCACTGGGTGCATTTATTGCGGGGATGGTGGTCAAAGAGTCTGACTTTAGCCATCGTGCGGAAGAAGAAACCCTTGCCTTACGTGAAATTTTTTCGATTTTGTTTTTTGTATCGGTGGGGATGCTATTTAACCCAATGATTTTGATCACTGAGCCACTCAAAGTATTGGCCGTGGTGGGCATTATTGTGCTGGGTAAGACCTTAGCTGCGGTCGCGTTGGTGCTGTTTTTCCGCTACCCCCTGAATACCGCACTGACCGTGGGTGCAGGCTTAGCGCAAATTGGCGAGTTTTCATTTATTTTGGCCACGCTCGGTGTGGCGCTCAAACTGTTGACCCTTGATGCGCAAAACTTGATTTTGGCCGGTGCGCTGATCTCGATTACGTTGAATTCAGCGATTTTTACCCTGATTGAGCCGGTGCAAAAATGGATTCGTCAGCGCTCTGATTTGGCACGCCTGCTCGAACGCAGTGGTGATCCGCTCGCCATGCTCCCCGATGAAGTCGATCAGCAGTATTTGACCGGTCAGGTGGTGATTGTGGGTTATGGCACTGTCGGTCGCTATATCGAAAACTCGCTCAAAGCGCAAAATATTCGCTATGTGATTGCAGAACAAAACCGTGAGATTGTCGAAGGCTTACGCAGCAAAGGCATCCCCGCCGTGTCTGGTGATGCCAGCGAGCCTGCGGTGTTGATCCAAGCACATATCCACAAAGCCAGCATGTTGGTTGTGACCATGCCAGATACCTTTGATGTGGTGAAAATGATTGAAACCGCTCACCTACTCAACCCACAGATCGAAAGTGTGATTTGTAGTGACAGTAGTGAAGAAGCGGAGCTACTCGGTCAATTGTCGAAAACACAGGTGTATCTGGAAAAACAAACCCTCGCCGACAAAATGGCGGGGCATGTCCTTGCACGTTTGGGTCGCCAACCGACTGGCACTCATCGTGCGGTGTCTCACTGACGACCTAACGCTGATGGTGGTAGACCTGCCATCAGCCACTGCGCTGACGCGCTGAGGTGTGTCTCTCGATCATTGGCATAGACGCGTTGCAAACGCTCGAGTTGGGTCAACTGCGCATGCTCTGGCACTTGCCGCAACAGCGCGGCTTGTTGTGTGCTTGGCAACAAATGCCATAAGCGCGACAACTCAAAGCTGTGTTGGCTGATGGTACGCTCCACCCGATAAAACCATTCCATTCGATCTTCGGGATCATCTGCCACCACAATCGCTTGGTACAACTCCTCAAGCTGGGCATCGTGCGCTTCAATCAGCAGCATGATGTGTTGGGGGGTCACCACACTGTGATCATGACGGGCATGTAGCCATGCTTTAAATTGGCGGGTCAATGCTGCCTTGACTTGATCAGGCTGGCCTTGGGGTAATATCGCAACAAACTGCTGAAGACGCAGGCGACAATCAATCGCATAGACATCAATGACCACCTGTTGTTGGTCTGTCTGCTGTGCAGCGGTTTGGCACATCGAGACCTGAAATTGATAGTCGTCAACAAAATAATCCATCACTCACCCATGGTGTCGAAGACTGATCCATTGATCATCGTGGCATGGATGATCTGGGGCTGGCGAGTTGATACAACCTCATAGGCAGTAAAAAGGGCGCTACAGCGCCCCGTCGTTTTTGCTTACAAACACACTGATTTAGCTATAGTGTGCAGGCTTTTCGTCGAGCACTTGAGCTTGCCAATGTGCCATTTGTTGCTCGGCAATCATCATCAACGCCGCTTGCACCATGCTTTGACTGATCCCCTGCAGCTGCTCGCCAAAGGTTTTTTGAATTTGTTCGGAAAAGCGGATGGTGACGAGCGGCTCACCGTCTCCATCGGCAGGTCGTAAGGCCACTTCCCCATTAGGCAGTTGTACCAACTCCAACATCATTTCATTTGGAGCAGTCAGATGCGAATCGGAACCCATATATGATCTCCTCTACAGAGGACAACACCAATATTGCCCTCAAGATGCCTTGTCCCATGACAACAAGGCCACTTCTCACAACATGCGTGCAGCGCAGCGGTTTTTCAAGGGCTGCACACCTAGGCACCTTAAAACTCAATCATTTCGTTACGAAACCCTTCGATCAACTGGGTCAGTTCTTTATGCCACTCGCGCAAAATCTGCACATCGGGCAACCACGCGAGCGGGCTTTGGGTGACTTTTAAAATCAAATTGGAGGAGCCTTGTTCGTCTTCGTAGTTGGGTGCTGGTGGCTCAGGGGCATATTGACAAGAATGATAGGCGCGGTTGAGTTCAGCCAAAAATCCTTGCTGGCTTAATGACTCCAAAATGGTGACTTCTGGCGAGACTTGTGTGCGTTCAGCCATTTTCTCCTTGAGACTCTGCAACGTTGGTCGTGCAAGTTCATTGATTTTGTAATAGCGCGCCAGCTCTTGTAAGAACGCCAAGACTGCACCCTGCAAGTGAAATACTGCCGCTTCGCGTGCGCCTTGTGCCGCTTGGACATTCTCGGTCTGGGTCGCTTGCTGGCACGACAGACGCGCAAAATACAGCTTTTGATTGGTGCGATCAGCATGGTAACGGGCAACGCGGGACATGGGCAGCTCTCGACAATTTCAACATGATCAACTCACTATGGGGGCAGCTGATGCCAACTACAAATCTTTTTTGGCACAGCGCATCGGGTGACCTGAAGGTTTTGGGCATTGACCCTATAGATCTACCTTTCGCATGATCCGAGCATCTGTTTATGGAATCTGCCACTATGCGCACCCGTTTGACCGAATTACTCCAGATTGAGCACCCAATCATCTTGCCGGGTATGAGCTGGATCTCGACGCCTGAACTGGTCGCTGCGGTGAGTAATGCAGGGGGCTTAGGGATTTTGGCCTTGGGGCCACTGTCTCCTGAGCAAACGCGTGCATCGATTTTGCGGGTACGTGAACTGACCGACCAACCCTTTGGAGTGAACTGTGCACTGTTGATGCCCGGTGCCAAAGAAAATGCTGAGGTCGCGCTTGAGCTGCAAGTGCCTGTGATTAACTTTTCGTTGGGCAAAGGCGATTGGTTGATTGAACGTTGCCATGCTTATGGTGGTCAGGTGATTGCCACCGTCACCACCGCCAAACATGCACTGGCTGCACAATCGCAAGGCGTGGATGCCATCATGGCAACCGGTCATGAAGCGGCCGCACATGGTGGTGAAGTCACCTCGCTGGTGTTGGTGCCTGCGCTGGTTGATGCACTACAGATTCCGGTGATTGCGTGTGGTGGCTTTGCCGATGGTCGTGGTTTGCTGGCGGCTTTAAGTCTGGGTGCATCGGGTATTGCGATGGGGTCACGTTTTGCCACCTGTGCCGAAAGCCCGCTACATGTCCACACCAAACAGGCTGTGATTGACAAAGATCAACACGCCACGATTTATTCACCGCATTTTGATGGCTTACCCGCTCGCTATATGCAGACGCCAACCGCTGAAAAACTGACCGCCAAGCCGATGTCGTTTTTTGTGGCCGCATGGCAAGCCTTACTCGCTGCACGGCAACTGAGTATTCCTTTATGGAAAATTTTTGCCGGTCTGTTGGCCGAACCCAAGCAAATCCGCCTGCTCGCTTGTTTTGGTGCGGCTACCCCACGCCTCAAAGCAGCGACCGAACAAGGTGATCTGCAACAAGGCATGCAGTTTATTGGTCAGTCGCAAGGCTTGATCAAGGATATCCCCACTGCACAAGCCTTGATGGATCGGATGCTCAGGGAAGCCGAGCAGCGCCTTGAACAGTTAGGACGTTGAAAAATAACGCTCACAACGCCAGAGCAGCAACAACGCTAGACCGTTGAGCACCCCCATCAGTGCATACGACAACAGCATGGTGAGCTGTTGTTGTTGTGCGGCAGCGATTTGCCATGCTTGCGGCCCTGTCTGACTCGGGATCGCCCATAAGATGGCAATATTCCAGCCACTCCATAGCACCATCCCCGCCACCCACAGCCATACGCCATAACGCGCCCAAGATTTGACCTTGAGCAGCCCCACTGCGGTACTCACACCCGCACTTGACCAGACCAACAACGCCACCGCAATCAGATGCAAATGTGCGATGCTCCAGCGAATGATCGGACTCATCTGCTGGATGGTGTGGTTGCCAATCGCCCAATCGTGCAGGCGATTTGGCTCAATCAATAGACTGAGCACCAAGAGCGCCAAAGCAGCACTTGATCCCACCACAAGGGAAAGTACCAAGATCAGGATCGCCCACGATTGCAGTGGGGACTGTGCAGAGGATCGGCTAGACATGATCTTGTCTCAAGTTGGCATACAAGGAAGTCGCAAAACCTGTTTATACTGCGACGGGTTGGACGCTGGCTATTAATGATGTGGAAAAACATTCGGGTTTCGATTTTATTACTGATTTTGGCGTATGTCGCCCTTGATCAATGGCGTGAGCATGCGCTGCTCGATTGGCAACGCCCGTTACAGGTGGTGCTCTACCCCATCAATGCCGATCAAAGTCCTCGCGTGGCACAGTACTTACCCACACTGCAACAGACTGACTTTAAAGTGGTTGAAGATTATTTTCGGCAACACAGCAAAGCCTATGGTCTGCCTGTTGATCGGCCTTTTTTCATCCATTTGGGTACAGCGGTACAATCGGCTCCTCCTGCTCCTCCAACCACCGGCAGCTTACTGGATGTGATCCGCTGGAGCTTGGCGTTTCGGTGGTATGCATGGCAGCATACGCCTGCCGACGATTTCAAACCGGATGTGCGTTTATTTTTGCTGTATCACGACCCCAAGCTGACCCCACGTTTAAGCCATTCCACCGCGCTCGAAAAAGGCCGTATTGGTCGGGTGAATTTGTTTGGCTCCTCCAAACAGCATGAGCAAAACATGATTGTGATTGCCCATGAGCTGTTGCACACCGTCCGTGCCACCGACAAATATGATTTGAGCAATAGTCAACCGATCAATCCGATTGGGTTGGCTGATCCGCAACAATCTCCGCTTTATCCGCAACATCAAGCAGAGCTGATGGGTGGCCGGATTGCACTATCGCCCACCCAAGCCAAAATGCCCGACCGACTAGATCAAACCGTGATCAGTTCACTCACAGCGCGTGAGATTGGTTGGATGACGCCTTAGGCCGCTTGTGACCATCGCATCGCTTTGCGACCTTGCGATAACGGTACAGCATACTTTTGCTGCATTTGCCATTTCCACAGTTTTTCGGTTGCCGCTAGCGGATCTTGGCTACGGGCAAATTCTTGCCGCCAAATATTGATGATATGACGGTTGTCATGTTGCCACGGATGAAAATCTCGCCGCAGGTATGGCAATCCTGATGCGACGATTTTGAGCAACAACGCAGGATTGACCAATGTGGTTTTGAAATAGTGTTTGGCGGATTTCCAATTGCCAAGTTCACGGTCATGCCACAATAAGTAAAACTGCCCACCCAGCACCGCCGGAAAACCAAACCCAAACGTCGCCAACAGGCCAATCACGCGCATCAGATAAGCACGTTGATCTGTCCCGACGGTTTCGTGAAAAATATCAAAGCTAATGCCTTTGTGCTCAGTTTCCTCCACCAAATGCCAGTACACCAATGCACGCATTTTGGGGTGCATACGGGTAAAAAACTCCGGATGTTGCAGCATCACCTCGGACAAGATTGCCGTAAAGTGCTCAATGGCAGCAGCGATACTCGCTTGCATGTCTTGCCCAAACATCGCCTGTACTTTTTTGCGCACCGCCATAAACCGCGCTTCGACTACATCAGCAGGTACGCCATGTCGCTGCATCAAGGCATTGACTGCATCATGTTCCCGTGAATGCGTGGCCTCCTGACGAATAAACGCGCGCACAATATCGACCAAATCGGGGGTGGTGATCTTGGGCAGCTGATGACGCGCTGACTCCATCACCCAACGCTCACCATCAGGCACCGCAAAAAATAAACCGTTGAATAAATGGGTCAGCCATGGATCACCGCCAAACCAGTAGCGCTCGGCTTCTTCGGGGGAAAATTCAAACCGGATATCACGATACTGCACGATGTCGTAGCCGACACGAGCCGCTTGAGCAGATGAAAACATGGTCACGCTCCTCCACAGGTTTGGCAAGATTGCAGGGTTGGCAAAGCTGTTCAGATCAACACCGCAATTGGCGCAAAACGTGTCTTGTGTTGTGTAGTTGGTCAAATCACTATATTCCGACTATTTATTCGGCTTCAATTCGGAACCACCATGCTCAAGCAACCCAAACAGCGCCGCGCCCAAGTGACCGTTGATGCGATTATCGAAGCGGGGTTTATTTGTGTCGCCAAACATGGTGTGGCAGGCACCACCACACGGCATATTGCGGATGTGGCAGGGTGTGGTGTCGGAACCTT
>Ga0075163_10003339_pt1 | contig 21566 bp, 15 predicted proteins | sample JI1023141ADNA_FD_71478 | JGI IMG/M metagenome (GOLD analysis project Ga0075163, IMG submission 71478) | Wastewater effluent complex algal communities from Wisconsin, to seasonally profile nutrient transformation and Carbon sequestration -... | ecosystem: Engineered > WWTP > Effluent > Algae... | reverse complement strand
CTCGGTGAGCGATCCGAGGTAGTCGTGGGCGGCGACGCTCTCTTGCGGCAAGACCGGCGCCCGCTCGCTGGGCCTTCCGCGCCCGGTGCTCGCCGCGCCGTGGCAGCTGCTGCACGCGTTCGCGTACACGTCGAGGCCGCGGTTCGGATCGCCGGCCGGCAGATCGACGATGGCGTTCTGCACCGCGTATGGCTGCGCCTCTTTCTCCTTGGGCTCGGCCTTTTCGTCGAGGCTCGTCAGGTAGGCGTACATGGCGCGCGCCTCTTCGTCGGCGCGCGTCCAGTCGTCGCGGGCCGACATGAAGAAGTAGCGGCAGTGGTTGATGGAGGTGAGTAGATCGTTGTCTTGCCCGCCCCAGTAGCGGGGCCGGGTGGTCACGCCGCGCAAGGCTCCGCCGGTGAGGACCTCGCCCGGGCGCTCTCCCGGCTCGCGCCGGTGGCAGGTGGCGCAGCTCACGAAGTTCACCGTGGCCGGCGAGGCCTTGGGGTCCTCGAACAGCGCTGCGCCGTGGTCCACCGCGGTGCCGCGCACCACGCGATCGTCGGGTTTGGTGCAGGCGAGCGCGAGCGCGAGCCCGGCGAACGGGAGCGCGCGGCGCATCATGGAACCTTCACCACCACCATGCGGTCCGGGTAGGCGCCCACGGCGATGCGCGCGATGGGATCGAGCGACGAGGGGTCGAGGGTGCGCACCACGCTGGGCGATACCTGATCGCCCTCGCATACCGTGTACAGTGCACGTGCATCGGAGAGAAAGCCCAGCTCGTGGGGCTTCTGGCACTCCTCCGGGGTGAAGGCGCGGAATGCCGTGACCGTGCTGGTCTCGACGTCGACCACCCGGATTCCGTCGGGGTTCTGGGTCGGTACGTACAGGCGCTTCTCGTCGGCGGACCAGGCGGGGAAGAAGGCCGCGCCCCCGGTGGCGATGGCCGGTCCCTTGGGCTTCATGGTCGCGGTGTCGAGGAGGAGGACGTCCTTCGACTCGGTGTTTCCTACCGCCAGCCACTTTCCGGTGGGCGAGAGCACCACCGAGTAGGGACCGAAGAGCGGCGTGTCGCCCTTGGTGAGCTCCTGGCCGAGCGGAACGAGCGTGGGGGTGGCAGCGGGGTTCGAGGTGTCGACCACCGCGATGGCGTCGTCGGCGTAGCAGGCCACGTAGGCGAGCTTGCCGTCGGGCCGCGACAGCGCGATGCCGTGGGGCGCCCGGCACACCCGGATGCGCACCGGATCGGGGGAGCCGCTCGGCAGGAGCTGGTCGGGATCGGCGACGACCAGGTTGGCCCGCGGCTCGCTGTCGAAGAGCCGGGCGCGGACCAGATCGAAGTGGCTCACGACGATGCGCCGGCCGTCGCCCGAGAGCACGATGTCGCCCGGGTTCTCGTCGACCCGCACCTCGCCCTGGAGCGCGAGATCCGTGAGCGAGAGCTTCTGCAGGTAGCCGAGCTTCTGGCTCGACCCATGGGCGGCGTGAGGGCCGCTGGCGGCCACCGCGGGGTACGATAGAACCGTGTACAACGCACCCTTCGCGCGGTCCACCGCCAGGTGGTGGGGGCTGTCGACGTCCACCGGGTTCCGTCCCACCGGCGGCTGGGCGATGACCACGTTCTTCTGGAGGTCGATCACCGAGATGTCGTCGGAGCGCGAGTTCGATACGAAGCCCACGTCGCCCGAGGGCAGGACGATGGGGGGGCGGCGATTGGGAAAGGCCTCCGGACCGGCGTAGGCGTCGTACACGTGCACTTCACCGGCGTCGCCGGTGGTGCAGGCGAGGAGGAGCGGAAGGACGAGGAGACGCTTGTTCATCGGGCGTAGCCCACGAAGACGAGGAGGCCGGCGGTGCCAGTGGCGTTCTCGCCCAGGAAGCTGAGGGGGGGATTGTACGTCACCGACAGCCCGGAGCGAAACCCGCCCTCGAGCTTGAGGGAGCCGGAGGCGCCGACGCTCGAAATGCGCGAGTGGGTGTCCGAGACGGTTTTGCCGTCGTAGCCGATGGGGCCCTCCCATCCGATGTCCACGAAGCCGCCTACGGTGATCTCCTCGGAGACGAACCCCAGCACCAGCGCGCGCGCCAAGAGCCGTGGCCCCAGCTGCCGAGGGCGCCCCAGCGACTCGTCGGCGAAGCGGTAGGCCGCCTCGCCGATGCCTGCAAGTTGCAGCTTTCCCCAGGTCTTGCGCACGTCGACCGCGGCCGAGAGCTCGGTGGTGCCGAGGCCCTGGCTGGTGGCGGTGGAGCCCACGGTGCCGGTGCTGGGCCCATTGGCTTGCACGCGGTCGACGCTGCCGGTGGGGAGCCGCGCACCGACGCTGATGCCGATGGCGGGCCACGCCGTGCGATCGGGGTAGGTGAGCGACGGCTCCTGGACGATCTCGTAGCGCGCCCGGAGCGTGGCATCGGAGACCGATCCGCGACGTCCGTAGTAGTCGGTGAGCCGCACCGTTTCGCTGCCGTAGCCGATGGACCCCGCGACCTCCAGGTTGGCGATGGGCCGCACCCCGAGCGCGAACGCAAAGTCGAGCGCGCGATCGCTCTCGCCGCTCTCGTACTTTCGATACCCCGCGCCGGGCACCCACTGGCCGTGGGCAACGCGCACCATCTGCATGATGGAGAACCCCCAACGTTGCCACGGTGCCGTCAGCGTCGCCCCGGGCCCCACCGGACCCCGACACGATCCACACGCCGCCGCCTCCGCGCTTACGCCACTCACCGCCGCGAACGCCAGCGCAGCTATCGTTGCTCGGAAGGCACGATCAGGGAACGTCGACACCAAAACGAACCTGGTCTTCCTTGGCGCCGCCGGCCACGCTGAGCGTGATCTCCCATCGGCCGCCCATGAAGAGCACCAGGTGGTCCACGCGGAACGAGCCGTCCGCGGCTTGGGTGATCGACGGCGGATCGCTCGAGTGCCCGTGCGCGGGCATGAACGCCGTGGCGCCCACCACCTTCGCGCCCTCCGGGATCACCACCCGCACGGAGAAGTCGTTGGCGCCGCGCTTCACCGGAGCCACCGGCACCGCGCGCACCTTGTATACGCCGGTGTCCGATGCCAGATCGGCGTCGGCCTTCAAGGTGGTGGCGCCGCCGTCGGCGCTCGCGCACCCCGCGACCGTGAGGCCCAGCATCACCGCCAGGTAGAAAGCCTTCATGGTTCCACCGTGAACGTCACCGCGGGCGACGCGAACGGGCCGCCGTCCTTGGCGACCAGGTTGTCCTGGAACACCGCCGCGGTGATCACCAGGTTGATGGCGGCCTTTGCGCCGGTGAGGCGGGCCCACACGTCGGCCGTAGGCTGGTACGTGTTCTTCACGGTGAACACCCGCACCAGCTTGGCGTTGCTCGCGGTGCCGAACACCAGGAAGTATGCGAGGCCGTTGGTGGGCGTCCCGTGCGCATGGGCCACGCCCTCGAAGGAGAAGAGCTGCGCCAGCGAGAACGGCGGCGGGGCCGGCGCCCGCGGCGGCGCGAGCCACGAAGGTGGGGCGAAGGCTTGCGACGGGGCATCCCACGCGAACGTCGGAATCGCGCCGGCGCTCGGGATCTTCTGCCCGGCCGTGGGCAACGTCACCTTCGACGCCTTGCCGGTCACCACCTTGGCGCCCAGGAGCTCGAGCAACGCCTCGTCGGTGGCGCCGTCGTAGATGACGTCCTTCGCATCGGTGGCCACGGTGCCGCTGCTACTCGTGCTGTGGTCGTGGTCGTCGCTGCACGCGGCCAACCCCGCCTGCGCGAAGCCCACACACGCCAGCGCCAAGATCGTGCGCTTCATGCGGTTCACTTTGGCGGACCCCCCCTTGCGAATCAAGATGTGCGGGCCGCAGGGGGCGCGGTCAATTGCCGCACCCCCGCGCGCGACCGAAAATTCGTCGGGATTTCGACACAACCAGCGCACCCGGCGGCCGATGGGGGCCCATGACCAACTTCCATCGTTCGCTCAATCCGTACCTCATTTTCGCCTCGTCGTTGTGCCTCGGCGCGACCGTGCAAGGCTGTTTCTCCGGCTCCGACGACACGCACGTCTACGAGGAAGACTCCACGTCGTCGGGTCGCAGCAAGACGTCCGGTGCCGACCCCAATGGACCTTGCGTCAAGAGCGGCCCCATCAAGGCTAGCGAAACCTGGAGCCCGGAGACCTGTCCCGGCGGTGTGCGCCTGACCGCGCTGGTGGAGGTGAACAGTCCCGCCGAGCTGACGATCGCTCCCGGAACCGTGGTGAAGGGAGACAGCGAGGGCCTCCTCCGCATCCTCCCGAGCGCTGCGCTGATCGCGCGTGGTACGCCCGACAAAAAGATCGTGTTCACCGGCTGGCAGCAGAAGTCGGGGTCCTGGCTCGGCCTCTCGATCCGCTCCAACAACGCCAAGAACGTGATGTCTTTTGCCGTGGTGGAGAACGTCGGTGGCCCCGACGTTGCCGCGGGGATTCGCCTGCAGTCGGAACGGAGCCAAAGTGGAAGCCTGGAGCTGACCGACGCGGAGATTCGCGGCTCGACCCGCTTCGGCCTCTACCTCGACAGCGCTGCGCACTTTACCAAGTTCGAGCGCGTCGACATTCACGACAACCAGGACGGAGCAGCGTGGGCCGAAGCGCCTGCGGTGTCGGCGCTCCGCGGTGTGGGCAACACGTTCCACGGCAACGGCCCCTCCAACCTGGTGCGCATCGAAGGCGGCATCCTCCTGCCCATCACTCAGGACGCCAGCTGGCCCGATCTCTCGCCCGCTATCTATCGGGTCGGTGGGCGCGATGGCGGCGCAATGGTCTACATCAATGCCCATCTCACCATCGACGCGGGGGCGGTCTTCGAGATGGTGGGCGGGTCGAGCCTCGCAGTCGACGGAGGTGCGTCGGGGCTCTCCGCCGTCGGCACCGCCAGTCGGCCCATCGTCTTCCGAGGGATCTCCGAGTCCGGATGGGCCGGCGTGACCTTCTCCGACTCCACCTGGGCAAAGAACCGGCTGGAGTACGTCCACATTCACAACGCGACGCGGGCCCCGGAAAGCCACGTCGCCGGTACGGCCTCCAGCTCGTTCCGCTACCCCAGCGTCCTCGTCGGCGGCATGCCCGGCATCGGCACGTTCCTGGCGCTGTCGAATGTCGCCTTCCACGGCCCCAACGCTGCGGTTGTCGACGTTGCAGCGACGAAGCGTGGGACGCTCGCCATCGAAGGCAGCAACACGGGTGCAGCGGGCGGCGACATCACGGTCGAGCGATTCTGACCCACCATCCCACGAAAGGCGACCCAGCTCTCGCGAGCGTGGTCGCCTTGCGCGTTCAGAAGGCGTTGACCCGAGCGAAGAACGAGCGGAACGCGTCCTTTCGGCCGAAGGGGACGATGTGCGAGCCCTCGATGCGGGTGAGCTCGATGCCCCAATGGGCCGCCAGGCGCTCGGCCTGGCTCAGGGGCGTGATGCGATCGCCTTCGGCGCCGATGACCCAGAGGCGTTCCTTGGGGACCTTGGGCGCGCGCGCGAGGGGGCTGACCACACGCAAGAGATGGTCGACGCGGTCGCGCAGGTTGGCGGCCTCTTCGCCTCGCCCGAGCTCGCCGTTGGCGTAGGCGACGTCGGCCAGCGCTGCCAGCGGGGTGAGCGCGCACACGCCTGCGAGATCGCCGTCGAGGGTGGCGAGGAGCGCCGAGAGATAGGCGCCGAGGCTCATGCCGAGGAGGGCGACCTTCTCGGCGCCGCGGGCGCGCAGGAACGCGATGGTGGCCCGCAGGTCGAAGATCGCCTGACGGAACGCCTCCACCGTCACCCACGGATCGTGCCCGGGAAAGAGCGGTGCGCCCTGGTGCGACGGATCGGCCCGCAAGGCGTGAAATGGAAGGAGCGGCATCGCCACGTCGACGCCCTGCCGCGCGTAGGCCCGGAACGGGAACTTGCGCTCCTCCAGGAGCCAGTGGCCACCGAGGTACCCGTGCACGAACACGAATGCCACCTTTGCGGGCGTTCGGTGCAGGTGCATGCGCGCCACCACGGTGCGGTTCTCCACCCGCGAGAGGTAGCGCTCGCGCACCACGCCTTCGGCCAGCGGCGTGAAGGTGCTGGGCCAGGTCGCGTCTTCCACGTCCACGCCGTCGTAGTCGGCAATGCGGACGCGCTTGGGCGCAATGGGCAAGGGCAGGGGGAAGAAGCCGGCGTCATCCGCGAGGTTCCCCTCGGTGTCGTAGAACGCGGTGGCTTCTTCGGTGGCACCCACCCGGTTCGGAAGGGTGGGCCCGATGTTGCGCACCTGGCCGGCCAGGATGACCGCGCGGTCCACCACCGAGCCCGCGAGGTTGCGCCAGGGCTTTCGAGGCGTCATCGCACGCTCCAAACAAAAGAGTCTCCCGAGCACGAAGCCCGGGAGACCCGCAGTTCCGAACGCTGCATGCTCAGTCGTTGGGGGGCGTAGAGTTGCAGGGCGTGGTGAGCGCCTTCACGTCGCCGTCGCAGGTGGTGGTCGGGTCCGCAGCGCCGGTGGTCTTCGCGAGCAGCCAGGCGGAGACGTCGCTGGAGCCCACGTCGACGATGGTGCTGTGGTCCTCGCCCTTCTTGTAGCAAACCTTGAAGTTCGCCTTGTCCTTGGCGAGGAAGTCGAAGCCGCACACCGCGCGATCCGGGGCGATGGTGGTGTCCTTCTCGCCGTACACCACGTAGATGGGCACCGAGGCGGCCGCGCCGGTCATGTGCGGCCGATCGTCGAGGTAGCGCTTGATCCACTTGTTGCACGCCACGTCCGCCGCGTCGCAGTCGCCGAGGCCCGGAGCGGCGTAAGCGAGCGAGGTGACGAGCGCCGGGTCGAAGGCCTCGGTGATGTATTCTACACCGAGTGCGTCGAGGCCGCCCGGGGCGCCCAGGCAGTAGTTGTCGACGAAGGACTTGATGGCGGCCTGCTTCTCCGGCTTGAAGAGCTTGATGCCCTCGCCCGGACCGTCTTGCACTTCGGCGTGGCCGTAGTGGTACCAGACGGCGACCGCGGAGGTGAGGAGCGAGCTCTGCACCGTGAGGCCGAGCGACTGCGCCACGCTCTTGTTGAGGATGGTGCCCCAGGAGCGCTGGGGGATCCAGAAGGGCGAGTACACCGCCACCGCGGCGATGGTGGCGTCGGCGCCGTAGGTGTTGCTGAGCGCCAGCGCCGACAGCGCCGTGTGACCGCCGAGCGAGTGGCCCACGAGCGCCACCTTGTCGGAGAGCATCGGGAAGAGCTTGCGGATGGCCCGGGCCGCGTCGAGCATGCTGCGGCCCGAGTCGGTGGAGAGGGCGTACGCGCTCTGGGGATTCTTGGCGGCCCCGTAGTTGGCGTAGCCCGCAAGGTCGGTGATGATCGCCGGCATGCCGGCGCCCACCGTGGAGTACGCCATGAGGAGCGCGCGGTCCTTGGCGTTGGGGTCTTGCTTGGTGACGGCGCAGGCAGCTGCTTGACCGCGGGTGCCGCTGGCGATGACCACTGCCGGCGACTGCTTCGCGGCGGGCGCATCGGGGATGTAGATCTTGGCGCTGGAGTACCCCGGCGAGCCGGCGTCGTCGCCGCGCTCGGTCTGGTACAGCACGCGGTACACGGTGGCGCCGGAGCTGGCGGGCGTGCCCTTGTAGCCGTTGTTGTCGAGCTTCGCCTGCAGGTCGGCCTTGGAGATGTCCGCGTCCTTGGCGAACTTCAGGATCTTGCCGCGGTTGCCCGCGTCTTTCGTGAGCGCACCCGGGTCGGCGTAGATGGACTCGATGGTGTCGGTCGCAGCTTGGCTCGGCGTCAGCTTCTCGGCCGCGGCGTCGGCGCCGCCATCGAGCGTGATGGGCGTGGTCGACGAGCTGGAGCAAGCAGCGCCCGCGGTGGTGGACGCCACCGCAGAAGCGAGGAGCAAGAGACTAAGGCGTTTCATGGAGACCTCCGGGACGGCAAGATGCTGCCGCCGATCAGAAAGTGTAGCTCACGTTCGCGTTGAACATGGCGATCTGCGACTTGTACTTGCCCTCGGCGCTGGGGGAGCGCGACTGCTGCGCGTATCCCTGCTGCCCGGACTGGCCCGCAGTGTCGACATTCATGAACGCGATGTGGTTGTAGCTGACGCCCAGGGCCACGTGCTTGCCCAGGTTGAACTTGCCGCCGAGGGTTCCGTAGAAGCGGAGCGAGTCGATGGTGGAGGCGTCGATGGTGGCCTTGGGAACGGCCGGCGTGGTGAAGCCTACGGAGGCGAAGAGCTCGATGTTCTCGTTGAGGAAGAACGCGGGCGCCAGGCGCATGCCGATGGAGTCGTTCCAGTTGCGGGGGACGTTGAGGATGACGTCGCCGGTGGGGTTGTAGCCCGGGCGGCCTGCTTCGCCGCCGGCCGAGGGGGGCGCCACCGAGAGATCGCAGCTCTTGCCTTCGGCCACCAGGCACTGCTTGTCGAACACCGACCAGCGCACGTACTCGAAGTCGGTGCGAATCTCCCACTTGGAGCCGAGCTTCTTGGCGGCGCCGAGGCGGATGATGTCGGGGTAGCTCTGGAGGAAGTTGACCTTGGTGACCTGGCCCTTGGGGCCGGAGGCGAGCGTCTGCTCGAGCTCACCGGTCATCTTGGTCTCACCGAAGCCGGGCTGCGTGGTGTACGAGAGGCCGAGGCGGTAGTCCTTGTCTTCCGGCTCGTAGTACACGCCGAAGGCGGCGCCGAGGTTGAAGCCCGACGCGGTGATGAGGGAGCGGCCCTCGGCGAGCTTGCCGCCGCCCACCGTGTCGTCGTCGCCGTTGATGTTGCGGGCGCGCACGGTGGAGACCGTGTGGATGATGCCGCTCAGGCTGGCGCCGAGGCTCACCGGACCGATTTTGTAGGCCAGCGCGAAGGTGTTGTAGAACGAAAGCAGCGCGCCGCTGATGTTGTGCCAGCGCTGCGGGCCGTCGGAGGCGCCGGGGGCGTTGGGGTTGGCGTTCTGGTCCAGCCGGTCCCAGTTGGCCATGCCGCCGAAGGGCACGTAGAACGCGTAGCCGGCCCGGAGGTTCTTGGTCCCGAAGTCGGTGTTGATGCCCAGGAACGGGAGCGCGAGCACGTTGGTGAGCGTTGCCTTGCCGGTGTTCGCCTTGACGTAGTCCGGGTCGTTCAGACGGCTCGGGTTCGAGGGCGAGAGCGCCGAGGCCGAGCGCTCGTAGCTGGCGAAGCGGAGCACCAGCGACGCGTCGGCGGTGATGGTGGTGCCGGTGGTGCCGCCGAGGGCTGCCGGGTTGAAGTACACCGCGAAGGTGTTGGGCGACGACGGCGTGCCGTGATCGGAGCCGAAGCGAGCGGTGAGGTACCCGCTGGCGCTCGCCGAGCCCGAGGCCGTCACCACGGCTGCGAACCCAAGACCTGCAAGACCGAGAGCGAAGATGCGACGCATACAATTCTCCGAGGAGCGGGGGAGCGCGTGCGCGCGCTCAGAAAGATGCTCGCAGCATACTCAGCTCGATTGCGCGCGCGTTAGAAAATCGAGTGCGTACCCGCGACGATCACGCTGACGCATTGCAGCAAGCAGAGACGCTCGCGCTGGGTCTTCGTGACGCGCTCTCGTCTCTGGTTTCCCGAGCGCGCTCCTGCTAAATCTTGCTGCATGTCTTTCCCCGCGTTCGGGCGCATCGCTCTCTGTGCCGCTGCCGTTGCCGTGCTCGTCTCTGCGTGTCTCCCCGACGCGCACCAGGACTACGAGGACTTCCTCTCCAACACGGAGAAGTACCGCACGACCGCCGTGGTCGACTCCGGCCCGGTGGACGCGAAGCCGCCGGTGGACCCCATCAAGGGCAACTACTTCGCCTCCTGCTATTCCGACCTCATGGCCGGCAACTTGAACAAGATGCTGCGCTTCTACACGGAGACGGAGTTCGTGCCCGACGGCGCCGGCGGCAAGATCACCCTGAAGCTCTACCCGTTCAAGGTCACCGCGCGCTCCTTCGCCAAGGCCGAGACCACCAACATTCCGCTGAGCTTCGAAGCGACGCCAGTGGACGCCACTGGCAAGTTCAAGGCGACCACGCCCTCCATCGACATTGCCGGCGCGGCCAACCCCTTCAGCGGCAGCGACATCACCATCTCGCCGCTCACCCTCGACGGCCGCTTTACCGCCACCGGCAAGGACAAGTTCTGCTCCGGCTTCGCGGGCAAGATCACCAAGCCCATCACCAACGACTTCACGGCTGCGTGCTTGTTCTATCCGCTAAAGGAAGGCGACGCGTTCGACTTCCCCGGCGGCACCGGCGAGTCGCTCTCGATTCCCAGCTTGAGCCTCACGCTGAAGCAAGACGACTTCGTCTGCCAGTGAGCTGAGCTCGCTCGCTCTTCCGCGGCGCCCGGCGAAAGCCCGGCGCCGCAGTCGTTTTGTGTCGTGCGTGCCCAGTGGGCGCACTCAGAGCGTCTCGGGCGCCTGCGCCGCCATCGCGATGGCGAAGTCCTTCCGCACGTGCCAGGCGCTTGCAAACGATGCGTAGGCCCGGCGTGCAACCTCGGCGGCCGATGCCGTTGGGTCGCTGGCGATGGCTGCCCAGAGGTCCGCGCGGTATGTGGGCCCCATGATCACCCGATGGCGGTAGGCGCTGTGTTGTCGCGCGAGGGCTGCCGGAGATGCGACGTCCCCAGGGCGATCCCGGAGCAGGTTCGCGGGGACGCGAAGGGCGCTTCCCACGAACCGAGGGTCTTCGCCGTGGCGGCGTATCTGAAACGCAGTCCCCGTCGCCAGGGCGTCGATGGCGGCGCCGGTCCACACACGCGCGAGGCGCGCGTACCTCCGGTCCTTGCCCTGCCACCGAGCCATGGCTGCCCACAGTGCCTGCACGCGCGGAGACCCGCGGGAGGCGACCAATCTCGTGAGGCGGTCCACGTTGATCCACGGATGATGCACGCCGAACCACGCGACCAGCATCGCGAGCACGCGCAGGTCCTCCGCCTCCATCGCCTCGACGGATGCAAAGTACAACGTATCCTCGATGTTCGGCTCCTTGGCGCGGGCTTCCGCGAAGCCCATGCCGATGCCCGCCATGGCGGCCGTGAGAGTGTCTCCCGTGGGTGTGGTGGCTGGCGCGACCGTTCGGCTAAAGGCCATGGCCGAGCCTCCCAGCCAGATCCCTCATGGTGGACCGCACATGCGCGGGCCAGTCCGGATTCGCGTCCTGGTATTCGAGCCAAGGCATGAGCTCGTCCAGCTCCGCGGCAGTTGGCGCTAGCGCTACGCAGTCGCCCAGATCGATGGCTCGGTCACACAGCGCAAAGAGCTTCGAGCGAAGGAGGTCTTCTCGACCCAGCGTGCGAAGCTCGATGGCGACACCGACGAAGGCCGGCTGCACGCGAGCCAGCCAGCCGGGCGGGAGCTGCGGGGCGAGGGAGGCTGGCCCGTTGTTGAGCCAGTCGTCCTGAAGTGCTTCACCCCGCGCGCGAGCCTCTCTCGCGAAGGTCCGCGCGGCATCCGCCACGGCAGGATCCAGGGGAGGATGTAGAACGTCGCAGTCCCTCGTCACCCGCGCCACGATGCCAAGCAGATTGAGCGCAGCACCCCCGATGACGATGCCTTCGAAGCGCAGCCCCCGGGCGGCGAGGTAGCCATCGAAGGCTTCCAACGTTTCGCGGGGACGCATGGTATCAGTATAACCGATACCTTTTCGCTGTCCAGTCAACGCCGGTTGCGAGAAATCACTCCGCATCCCGCCGCAAGCGTGCAGTGAACCCTACGATCGACGATGCCGGATGATCTCCCGCGCCAGCGCGTCGGGATCCTCCTCGACGCTCCACATCGCGAAGGCATCGAGATGATCGCGATGGCTGAAGCGCGCTGCTCCGGCTTTCACCAGGTCGATGAAGCGCTGGGCCTCCGCCTGCGCCTCCTGGCCGCGACCGAGCCACTTGAGACGGTGGAAACGACAAACGGACGCGAGCTCCCAGGTTGGACACAGGGCGCATGCGCGACCGAAGGCGTCGGCGGCCTCGGCGTCCTCTCCGATCTCGGCAAGGGACGCGCCCAGGCACAACCATGCTGGTCCGTCGTCGGGCGCGATCTTCAGAGCTGCACGAAACGCTTCGACGGCTTCCGCGTGCTCGCCGTCGCGCCGCAGCCTCATCGCGTGGTTGAAGGTCACCTTGTCGTGCGGCCCCTCACCGTCCTCCCTCGGCATCGCGTCGCTCTCCCCTCCACAAATAGCAAACGGCGCTCCGCGGTTTCCCGGGAGCGCCGTTGGCAGACTAGCGAGCTAGACGATCAGAGCTTCGGAACGACCGGGTCGTTGTCGAAAGCGAGGAAGTGGAACTTCCGGAACTCGCCGGTGGCCGGGTCGATGTTGGGGATCGCCGGATCCGGATCGCCGACCGCGATGAACGTGTAGCCGCGGCCCGGCTTGAAGAACGTCGGGTCGGTGACGCCCGCAGCGCCCAACGTCTGCCAGGTCGCCACGCCGCCGCCGATGTCACCCGCCACGGAGTTGTTCACGCCGAAGACAGAGGTGGTGAAGCCGATGGCAGCGGTGGTCTTCGCGCCCGGAGTGGGTACGACGGTGCTGGTGGCGGAGGTGCCCGCGAAGGTCACGCCCGTGTTGTCGAGGAACTGGCGATCGCCGCCGTCGGCGCCCGCGTCCGGAGACACGGTGATGAACGGCTTGACCTTGTTGTCGGCGGTGGGCAGGACCGCGTCGGCGTGCGACGAGCCGTGGATGAACTGCACCACGTTGCCGGCGCCGCCCTGGGTCGTCTTGTCGAGCTTGTAGCCGAGGACGCGGAGGTTGCTGGTGGTGTCGGTGTAGCCTGCGCCACACTTGGCCATGATGACCGGCGTGCTACCGGAGCCTGCGGGGCAACCGGTCACGAGGCCCACGTAGGTCTCGCCCATCTTGAAGGTGCCCTTGGGGATCGTCGGGAGCACGAAGAAGTCCGTGTTCTCGTTGAGCTTGGTCGGGTCGTTGGCGCCGCCGCCGTAGACCGCGGCGGCCATGAGCTCGGAGCAGGTCTTGGCATTGCCACCGGCGCCCACGCGAATGAGCGCGCCGGGCTTGATGACGATGGCCTTGATGTTGATGGTCGTGATGTCGAGCGTCGCGAGCGGGAGCACCGAGCCGATGCCCGGGGGGATGGCGACGACGTTCGTGTCGCTACCGAGGCCGGTCGCGTTCTTGTACGGGAGCGGCGGAACGACCGGGAGGGTGTCCGTCTTGGGATCGGGGTTGGCGTTGGTCTCGCTGCGGGCGAGACAGAGGCGCACCGGGCCGGCCTCGTTGGCCGCGTGCACGAGGATCAACTTGGGAAGGGCCGGACCAGCCGCATCGGCGTCGCCGCCGCCGCCGCTGTCGGGAAGGGTTCCGGTGTCCGGGGTGGTTCCGGTGTCCGGGGTGGTGATGACGGGCTTGACGTCGTCGTCGCCGCTGCAAGCGACGAGGAAGGACGTTGCCGTGCTGCCGGCGAGTACCGCCGCGAAACCGTATCGAAGCCAGTTCTTTTTCTGCATCGCGCTCTCCTTGAGCAAGGAAATCAAAGTGAGGAAATCCAATCGAGACGGTATCTCTCTTTCGAGCCTTGGGGCAAGCGCTGCGGCCGTTAGAGAATGCACCGCGGTATCGTTCGCGCCGCGGCAAGTTCCTTTGACGCGACGCGCTATTGCGGGTTTCGCCGGCTTTCATCGGGTCGAGAGCGCGGGCGCTTGGGGAATGCTTCCTGCTAGAGCTGCGGACCATGCTTTCGCTTCACCGCGCGCCGGTCGTGTCGCTCATCGCTCTCGCTGTTCTCTCGCCCTGGTCTTCGCCTCACGCGGGCCGCGCTCAGGCGGCAGAGAATGCGCCCGGACCGGCAGCGAAGAGGGACCTCTCTCGTCGCTCCGGAGGCGCGAGCCTCGACGGCGGCACGCGCATCGATCCGCTGCTCGATCTGCTCTTCGAGTACCGCGCGCGCACCGGCCGCACCTTCCCGCTCTTTCGTCCGAACGCGGCCTTCGAAGCCACCGGACGGACGCCGGTGGTGGTGCGCATCGACAGCGGCGCTGACGACGCTGCGCTCCGGGAGCGACTGGTTCGCCGCGGCGTGCAGTTCGGGTTCGACGGCACCAAGGTCACCTCCGGCGCCTACGTGGCCACGGTGGACGCCGCAGGCCTCGACGCGCTCGTGCGGGAGCCGGCGGTACTGCGCGTGTCGGCCGACATGCCGCGGCTCTCTCCGCTCCCGCTCGCGGAGTCGGCCATCGAGACCCGCATCGCCGAGGCGCGCCGGGCGCTCCGCACCAAGAGCGGCGAGCTCCTCGACGGCAAGGGCACCGTGGTGGGCGACATGGACGCCGGCTTCTTCATCTTCCACCCGGCGTTCTTCCGGGCCGACGCCGGAACCTACGCGTTCGTCGACGTGAACGGTGACGGGCAGCTCACGCCCGAGGTGGACGGCGTCGATCTCGACGGCAGCGGCAGCATCGAGAAGAAGGAAGTACTCCGGCGCATCGCCACCGGCGCCACCGACCGCTACGACGAGAGCGTCATCGTCGACCCGGGCAGCACCTTCCGGCCGGACCTCGATTTTCTCTACGTCGACGAGAACGGGAACGGCGCGCGCGACTACGGCAAGGGCTTCACCGAGGAGACGCCGGCCTACGGCGAGCCGCTCTTCGTCTTCGACGACGCCAACAAAAACGGCAAGCTCGAGGGGAGCGAGCGGCTCCTCCGGCTCGGCACCAGCAAGTTCAAGTCGGTCCTCGCCGACCGCACGTACACCCGTGGCGGCGCCGGCAAGGCCGCGCTCATCAACTACCAGGCGACGGACCCCGCGACCCTCGAGTACGCGTCGCACGGCACCGGCGTGGCGGGCATCCTGGTGGGCGGCGTGCCCGACGTCTCGCGCTGGCTCGGCCTCGCGCCGGGGGCCGACATCGTGGGCTTCGACGATGTGCAGATGCGCACCCAGCGCGGCATGATCGAGGGGCTCGAGTTCGCGGTGCGCGAGGGCGCCAACGTGCTGCTCACGGAGTACGCGCCGTACACCGCGTTTCCGCTGGACGGCTCCACCGAGGAAGAGACCTTCCTCGACGCGTCGCTGGGCAAAGGCGTGGTGGGGGTGAGCCCGGCGGGGAACCTCGCCACCGGCAACAAGCACCTCACCATGCGCCTCGAGCCCGGCGCCAACGTGGTGCCGCTCCGCACCGACCCGTCCTTCAAAGGTGCATACTTCATCCAATTCACCATCCTGCACCGGGTGGCCGGGCGGCACGTCACGGCGCAGCTCACGATGCCCAACGGTGTGGTGGTCGACGTGCCCACCGAGGCCTTCTCGCCCAAGCTCCTCGGCAACAAGCTGGCGCTCTACGGCGACATCATGCAGTCGAGCCGCGGCACCTCCATGGTGTACTTCGCGCTCGGGCCCGACAGCAATACGATCACCCCGCTGCCGGAGGGCGACTACAAGCTCACGCTCACGCCCGATGCGGGCGGCGCGCTGCCGGTGGAGCTCTTCGCCGCCGACAACGTGAACTCCTGGTCGCGCGGGCTCATGTTCACCGGCAACACCGCGGCCGGCACCATCTGCCACCCGAGCACCAGCGACAAGACGCTCTCGGTGGCGGCCTACGTGCTGCACGACGAGCCGCAGTTTCATCCCTGGGCCAAAAAGGGCGAGCTCGCCGGCTACTCGTCGCTCGGGCCGCGCATCGACGGCGACACCGGCATCGACATCGCGGCCCCCGACAACCCCATGTCGGCCTCGCTCCCCATCTCCGGCAACCCGAGCCAGTACACGCCCTTCGGCGGCACCTCCGGCGCCGGGCCTCACGTGGCGGCGAGCGCGCTCCTGCTACGGCAACTCTTCCCCGCGGAGCCGGGCGATCGGCTGCGCGCGCGAATCGTGGACAATGCACGCAAAGCGGGTGAGGTCACGCAATGGGGCGCGGGCAAGCTCGACTTCGCCAAGGCCGCCGGCCTCTCGGCGCCCTCCGGGCAAGTGCCGCTGGTGACGCTCGCTGTTCCAGGGACCGCGCCCGCTGGCACCTTCGTGGCCAAGGTCACCGCCACCGACGACGAGCCGGTGACCGGTCTTCGGGCCCGCTGGGACTTCGACTACGACGGCAAGCCCGACACCGACTGGATTGCCCTCGGTGAGCAGGCTATCCCGGCGCCGGATCCGCAACAGCGGGCGGTGCGGGTGGAGGTGCTCGACACCCAGGGCAACGTGGGCGCCGCTACCGCCAAGCTCGTCATCGGTGTTGCGGAGCCGGTGCAACCGGCGGCACCGGCTCCGGCTGCGAGCGACGATGGCTGCGGCTGCGCGACGCCAGGTGCGAGCCGTACTCTCTGGCCGCTCGGCGGCGTGCTGGGCCTCGGCCTCTTGATGGTCGCACGCCGCCGCCTCCGTTCGCGTCTCCCTTAGCTTCTTCTCTCAGAACGCGATGGCGACGTGGGCGCCGAGGCCGAGCCACTTGGGGGCGTCGGCGGTGCCGGTGCTGTTGAAGGCGGAGTTGTACGACGCGTGGATGCCGACGTCGAGGACCGGGAGGGCCGTGATGTCGAGGGCCACGCCGGTGTCGAACACCGGGGTGCCGTAGCCGTCGTCGACGCCACCCACCGGCCGAGTGTTGTATCCTACATGGGCGTAGCCGATGTGGGCGAAGACGTCGAAGCGGACGAGGGCGCCGATGCCGATGCGACCGCCGGCGAAGCCCCGGAAGACGAGAGGCCCGTAGTCGCCGGTGAGCTTGTTCAGGCCGAGCCCGACCTCGGGCATGATGTGGATGATGGCCAGGTTCAGATCGTAGCCGCCGCGGAGGGCGCCGCCGAAGCCGGTCTTCACGCCGTTCATGGAGACGGGGACCGAGAAGTCCACGTCGACGCCGAGCTTGGGGCCGGCGTGGGCGGTGCGCGGAAGCAAGGCAAGGGTGCTGGTGGCGAGCGCTGCGGCAGCGAGCGTAGGAAAGAGCTTCATGGGGCCTCCGTCGAGCAAAGGTCGCGCCGAGCAGCGCGCCTCGGATTTCCGCAGAAACCGAGCGGTAGTCTGCACGGAGTCGTGACAAATTGCCCCGTTCATTCCGGCTCGCCCCACGGGTGATCAGTAGAGGTGGTTCCACACCGCGTCGACCGAGGCCTTGCCGCGATCGCCGAAGGTGCCGGAGAGGGTCCAGTTGGGGGCGAAGCGCCAGCGCACGGTGCCCAGGTTCAGGTCCGGCTCGCTGAGCGGCGGCGTGCCGAGGACGTGGGCGAACTGCAGGGAGATGTCGCGGGCGATCATCACCTCCAGCTCCGGCCGGGGGTTGTTGGCGTTGGTGGTGTCGATGCGCGTCTGGGTCTCGATGCCGGTGACGTCGAAGGCGGCCTTGTCGAGGCCCTGTGCGATGGCGCCGCCGCCCACCGTGGTGGCGGCCTGGGTCGCGGCGTTGGGCTTCTGACCGGGGCTGGGGCCGTTCATGCCGTCCGGTGTGCCGAAGAGGATGAGCGAGAAGATCTGGTTCTGCGACAGCGCGGGCTCCGATCGAAGAGTCACCTTGCCGGTTTTCACCGGCCCCACGAAGTCGGCATACACGCGGGTCTTGTCGCCGGCGGTCCAGCCGGCGGTGGCCACGATGACCGGATTGGTGAAGTCCTCGCCCCCGAAGGTGACGGTGCCCCGCTCGAAGTCGAACTTCTTGCCCTGGAGGTCGACGCGCCCGCCGGTGATCACCAGCTGGCCTTCGATGGACACCTTTTGCGCGACGGTGATGGTCAGGTCGCCCTTGAAGCGGACCTGGAAGATGGGGCCGCGCCGCAGCTCCACGTCGTCGCCGAAGTGCACCTTGATCTTCAGGGTGCTCGTCTTGGTCTCCGAGGGGGCGGCCACCCGCAGATCGGTGGCGGTGCGCGCGAGCATGCGGAACTCGCCGTCTTCGTACATGCCGACGCGGATGTTGGCGGGGGCCTCCAGCGCTTGCAGCGACCGGCCGCTGCTCTCCGACAGCGTGGCATGAGTCGACGGCGTGTCGATCGAGATGGCGACCTCGCCGCTGCTCGGATTGCGCACCACCTTTGCTTGCCACTCGCCCCACACCTCGCCCATCGACTGCCCCTGGACGGTGAGATCGCCCGGAGCGTTCTTCCGCGCCGAGACCGTGGCCTCGGCGCCCAAGAAATCGAGATCGCGCATGTGCGCCTGGCCGCTGGCGTAGAAGGTGCCGCTGGGATCACTCACGCGCGCGTCGCTCAGCCGAAGGGTACCGCCGTTCTCCAGCGTCACCCGCGCGCTCGCCGACCGGTATTCCTGGCCCATGGCGGGGATCGCGAAGGTGCCTTCGGAGAAGGCCACGTAGCCGCCCATCTTGACGTTCTTGCCGTCGGCGCCGGCGGTGACCTTGGCGTCGGCGTCGATGCGGCCGTCGAGGTCCGTGAGCTGCGAGCCCACGAAGGGCGAGAGCGCGGCTGCGCGGAACTTCTTGGCGACGAGGGTGGCGTCGAGCGGCCGATCGTTGCGCAGCCCGGGGACCCACTTGGCGCCCCAGTCGATGCCGGCCTTGGCCACGAAGTCGGCGTGACCGTCGGTTTGCTCGATGTGCACGTTGGCCTCGGCGGCGTCGTCCTTGGCGCTGGCAGCGACGGTGAACTTGGGAAACGAGGCGCGCGCGACCTTGAGGTTCTTGGTGGAGAAGGCCACGTCGACGCGGGCGTTCTTGTGCAGATCCACCAGCTCCACGTGGCCGCTCGCCTCGCCCCGCACGCGCTGCGCCTGGAGCGCAGGAACGACCTGGAGCGGGAAGGCGGCGAGCACCACCTTGGCCTCGCCGGTCCAGTCCTTGTTCTCGAAGTCCTTGCCCTCGAAAAGGTCGGCCAGCTTCGCGCGGAGCTTGGCGTCGACGTCGGCGCGGCCGCCACTGACGCTGCGACCGGTGGCGGTGAGCTCGGCCAGCGCACCGTCGTAGCGGAGGGCCGCGGTCACGTCGGTGGCCAGCTTGGGGCCCAGCCCACCGGCGCGGAAGCTCTTCACGGTGGCCTCCATGTCGAGGTGCGGGACCCGGGCCGAGCCCTCCACATTGGCCACCAGGTCGACGCGGCCCTGGATACCGTCCACGTGCAAGAACGCCGGGAGCTGCGCCAGCTTGCGATCCGGTACCACCAGCGTCGCGCGGAACGGCGTGCGGCTCAGGGTATCCACGAAGCGCGGCACGTCGGCCTGCACCTCGTCGAAGAGCGTGGCGTACGGCAGGTTGGACTTTACATCGACCGCGGCGAGCACCCCGTGCTTGTCGAACACGTGCGCGGCGACGGCGGCGAAGCCCGAGGTGGCGTCCACCTGGACGTTCAGCGCGGCATCGAGCCCGGTGATCATGGTCGGGAGATCGCCGCTGCCGGGCGTCGGCGCGATGGTCGCCGAGAGCCCCTTGGTGGACGCGCTGAGCTTCACCTCGGGGGGCACCTCTGCGCTGTCGCGACCGGCGCGTCCCTCGATCCGAAGCTGGCCGGTGACGCCGTAGTCCGAGAGCTGCGGCACCAGGCGACCGAGCTTCTGGAGGTCGACGCCGGCGCGAAAACGACCGCGTCCGTAGATGCCCGAGAGCGACTGCGGCGCCAGCGCCGGGCCCGGAAGGTGGATGCGCGGGGCATTGATGTCGAAGCTACCGAAGTCGCCCACGTCGCCGTTGCCGGTGATGGCCAGGTTTCGCTTCTCCAGCGACGCCCGGATGAAGCCGCGTGCGCCGTGGACCGAGCCGTAGGCGCCGTGGTCGAGCGAAGCCACGATGTCGCCTTCCACCTCGTTGCCTCGCATCCGGGCGTTGCCCATGAGCGTGGCGTGCCCACCGAGGTTCGACATGGAGAGGAGCCGGCCCACGCGGTCGATGTCGATGTCCGGCGCGCGGACCGCGGCCTCGCCGGAACCGCCGGCGAAGTCCGCCGAGATCTCGATGGGCTGCCCCACGCCGCGGACCTCCGCGTCGACGATCTGCACGCGCGGCCCCTGGATGCGCACGTCCGGCGCGAAGAGCCGAAGGTGCTCGCCGTGGCTCACCAGGTGCACGTCGGTATCGCGGAGCGCGATGACGCTGCCCACGGAAATGCTCGACTCCGCGCGCGCATGCTCCACCTCCACCGGCCCCACGTGCACGTCCTCGGCGTGCACGTTGGCGCCGATGGCCAGTGAGGTCAGCGGGCCGCTCACGTGGGCTTCCACGGTGCCGCCGGTGACGCGCAGGCCCCCGGGCCCGGTGATGGGGCCTATGCCGGCGCGGACCTCGGCGGTGAGCTCGCTGCGCGCGAGATCGAGGCGCCCCTCGGTTCGCGCGTGCACGTTTCCCCCGAGGGGGATCGCGACCCGACGAAAGGCGCCGAGGCTGGCTTGGGTCTCGGTGCTGAAGAACAACGGCCCGCCGCTCTTCATCTCGGCGTGGACCACGGTGGGCGCGCCCGGCTCGTTGGCCACCGCGTCGGCCGCCAGATCGCCGTCGTCCATGTGCACGGCTGCGGTGGAAGGTGGCGTGGGTTGCCCGGCCACCGTTCCGGCGCTCGCCACCAGCCGCGCGGTTCCGCTCGGACCCTTGCCGGAGGGAATCTGCAGCACGATCTGGGCGCGCGCATCGAGGCTCGATGAAGGACCGCCCACGCTGGTGACGTCGATGCGCTGCGCCGCCGCCTCTCCTCGCATGCCGGGCGTTCCCAGGGCGGCGAAGGTACCGCCGGCGCGAACCGCGCCCGCGCCCAAGGTGGCGTCGGCGAGGAACGTCGTGTCGCTCAGGCGGCCGAAGGCACGGGCCCGCACCGAGAGGGGCCCTACGAGCGGTGCGCCGGTGAACGCTGCGATGCGTTCTCCCGGCCCTTCCGGCAGTTGCACCGCCGCGTCGAGCACGTCGCCGCGGAGAGCACTGCGGACCGTCAGCGCCACACCGAATACCTCGCCCGCCAGGTCGAGGCGAGCGGCGAGCGGACCGTAACCGGCGCTGGGCGCGGCGAGGGCGCCCCGCGCCGAAATGTGTGCAGGATGCACCGGTGCGCGGACCGTGGCCGCCCCGGGCTTGGCGGCAGGCGGCGGCGGAGGGAAGAAGTCCGGCGACGTGACGTCGATGCGTCCGTCCTCCAGGGTCACGATGACCCCTGGCGTCTCCACGTCGACCCGGGCCCGCAGGTCCCGAAGGTCGGCGTCTACCGGAAGGTTGGCGGTGGGCTCGCCCACCACCTTGGCGCGAGCGAGGCGGATGCTGGGCAGGTGAACCTCGACCGGGCGGCTCGGCTCCGGCGAGGGTGGAGACGGGGTGCGCGGCAGGAACGTGCCGGCAATGCGCAGATCGCCCTTGGCGTTGCGATCGAGTGACACGCGGGCGCTCTCCACCTTCACGTCCTCGATGCGGATCACCAGCGGGCCGCTCCCGCTGATCGCGCCGTAGCCGAGCGCGATCAGGTCGACGCTGGCCTCGGCGCCGCGTGCGGCGATGACCTCCACGCCGTCCTCGTCCACCACGCGAGCATCGATACCGGAGGCTCCGGTCAGGCTCACCGCGCCGATGCGCTGGATCTGGATGGTGCCGCGAAAGAGCGGTGTGAGCGCGGCGTTGGTCTCGTTCTTGGCCACCCGGAGGCCGAGGCCGGTGCGCACGTGCAGCAGCGCCGCCACCACCACCGCGAGGACGAAGCCCACGAGCAGCGCGAGCGCTTTGGCGGCGAAGCCGAGAATGCGGGCGAGGCGCTGCATCAGAAGGCC
>Ga0075163_10003337_pt1 | contig 21567 bp, 10 predicted proteins | sample JI1023141ADNA_FD_71478 | JGI IMG/M metagenome (GOLD analysis project Ga0075163, IMG submission 71478) | Wastewater effluent complex algal communities from Wisconsin, to seasonally profile nutrient transformation and Carbon sequestration -... | ecosystem: Engineered > WWTP > Effluent > Algae... | reverse complement strand
AGGGCTGGGCGACGGCGACGCCTCACTACTATCGACCGCCCGGACAGCTGCGGCACCTGCAGCCGTGGCTGGCCACGATCTATCGCAAGACATGACCGCGCGTTTCAGGGTAGTTCGACCCGACCCTCCGGCGCGGGATTCGCGTCCAGACCGTTACACCACGTCGGTGGCGTAACGCCTTCGGGTGGGGGTCGCAGAGGTCGTGGTGGGGTGGCCTATAGGCGGGAACCCTCGCTTGTTCACCAGCACAGGTTACAGCGGATACAAGACTCCGCTTGGGGCTGGCTATGGCAACGCACCGGCGGCGAGGGCGACGGCGACCCCTTCCGCAGCGTGCGCGTGAGCCCGGCCGGCGAGCGCCTCGACGACGAGCCCCTGCACCCGCCGCTGAACGGGCACACCTCGACGGCACGCATGCCGACGACACCCTAACCTGCGTGCGGGAGCCGCCGAACGCCGAGGAGGACGTCGGGGACTTCCCGGACTGGGCGCTCTAGTGGCGGTTCGAGCGGCCGTCCTAATCTACCCCGCCGCCGCTTCGCCTGCCTCGCCCTTCGCGGTCTGCTTCGCCACGCGCTTACTGGCGGCCCGGGAGTGGCCGCAGGCCGCAGGCCACGAGCACGACGAGGGCGAGGATTCGTCGGACGGGCAACGACCGCATGGTGCCACCGACCGGCCCAGGATTCCAGCGACACCAACTCGGTAGCGTCGGTGTCGGCCGCCGCTGTTCACGATCGCCGAGGACCTGACGCGTGATGAGGTTCGTGGAGGAGTTTGGATCCATAGGCGCACTGCACCGATCACGCACTATCGTGCCGTAAACCCCTGCGGATGGAGAAAGTGCGCGAGGCGCGCCTGCGGTTTCTGATTAGCGTTCCATCGCCGCCAGCGAGCTGTTCGCGGACTGCCGTTCGTGACGGGCGTAAGTCACACGCGCCGTAAAGTCGTAGGCCGCCGACACAAAGTCGTCGCTCATCCCGGACATGCGGTCGTTGCTGTCGATTTGCAGTTCGTGGCTACTCGGGGCCCCAGCCGGGAAGCAGTTAATGGCGGCAATGATGACCCGCGATTTCTTCGGAATGACCGTTCCGGTCACCTCGCACTTTTGGCCAGTGGAGAAGGTCGATGCGCCATGAAATACCGTGCCATTTTGTTTGGTAACGGTCATGACTCCGGTGAATTTGCGCCGCCGTGCCTCAAGGACAATGTCCCACTTGCCGCCCATGTCGATGATGTCGATGCTCTCGCCGACTTCCGTGGGAAGAGGCGGAGCGACCCGCAACGCCACAGCGGACACGCCCGTGATCCCGACCTGACTGGTGATGCTAGCCGTCGTGGTGCTCTGCCCGATATTCACATAATCGGTGCGCTTCGATGTCCCCGTTGTAATCTCACATTCCTGATAGACGATCTTGGCCACAGCGTCCGCTCCCATGTGCCGGGCCTTATACTTCAGAACTTCCTGCACCGTCTCAGTATTGTAGATGTAACAACCCCCGGAGGCCGTGCGAGCCGTAATCGTCCCGACGACTTCCGCATCGCTGGGTTCCATGCCGTCCGGATAGACGGCGACGTGGGCGTTCGGATCGCTCGGCCCGAGGGTGGGTGCCTGGAGAAATTCTCCACTAGCGAACAAGAAACTCGGATTACCGCAGCCACCCACTTGTGTGGTGCATGCGAGTGCGAGGAATATGCGGAGACGGAGGGAGCTTCTTTGCTTCATGGGATTCCTTCTAGTATCACGGACTAGAGGGGCTAAAGGGCGTGATGGCGGCGTGCAACGTGCGTTATCGCGCGCAGCCAGTTTGGTTCCGACTACCAGCGCAGTGCCACAGCTGGGGCACCCCGATCACCGAAGTGAGGTCATGGGCCTCGTCGAGAACGAGCACGGTGGTGCCCATCGCCCCCAACTCGACTCACGAGCCGGGAATCGCTAGGATTGATCGTACCTCCAATCCCCGTACACTGCGCAGCTACGCATGCGCACGTCTCTCGTCTGTTTCGCGGTCGCGTCGTCCGTGACCTCCTGCGATCCGCCGTCGCAGGCACCGACCAACTATCCGATCGTACAGGCCGAGATCCTTCGGGACGCCCGGTTCGCTCCGTTGTTGCCGACGGAGATCGTCGACGTCTACCCTGACGGTTTCACGCCGAGTCAGTATGCGCTCGTCGGCAATATCAACCTGCGCCTTGCTTTCGACGGTTGTCACGCCTACCACGCCGACAAGCTCACCGAACTCTTCAAGGACAAAGCCCGGCAGATGGGCGCCGACGGCATCATCGGCATGCGCATCATCTTCTGCGAGGTAATGAAATCGGAGGCCGTCGGCGTCAGCTCGGCCATCAGCTACTCGGGGGTGACCGTGGGGGAGTCGAAGAGCACCTCGAAGAGCACCTCGTCGACAGGCTTCTCGAGCGCGTCCGCGGTGGCAATCCGCACCACAGCTCCGCCGCTCGCGCCTGACGCCCTGATCCTCGAGATGCGCGGCGACTGGCAGGTTGACATCGTTCTGCCTGACCGCGCTCATGTCGGCATCATGCGGATATCCGAGCAGTATGGCGTCCATTTCATCGGCGACTGGGATATCCGCGGTCAGTCGCGTTGCCGGCTCAATGGACGCGTCGTCCCCGAACTCGGCGCCGTCCTGCTCGCCGAGACCCGCTGCGACAACGACGCGGGGAGCGCGACGTACCACCTCCAGGCGGTCGATGTCACCCACCTGCACGGGGCACCGCTGCCGCAATACAAGGTCTCGCAGATGGTGACGATACGACGCCTTCGCCCGGAGGAGGGCACAACGTTCAAGATCCCCTCGGCCTCGTCTGCGCCTGCGAGCGTGCCTCCGCCGTCGACGACTACGCCCGCCGCCAAGCGTGCTCGATCGGGTGGCGCTCGCCGTTGATCGACCTCATCATCTATTATGTATCCGTCCGGCGTACCGCGTCGTGACCTCGCTGGCGGTCCGCGCTACGTCTCGGGAGCGTGTTCGATGAGCGAGACGCCCCGGAAGACGTAAGACTCCGAGAGACCGATCTGACCTTGGGTCTCGAGCCCGTGGCTGAGCAGGGTCCCGGAGTCGAAGGACAGGAACTCTCGCTCAACGCCGGCCAAACATGCAAAGTCAGCGCAACGAGATGCCCAGCAAGCCGCCCGGCACCGTAACCTTCATCGGCGCGCCGTCGCGGACGACGTCGACGGGGACTCCTGCCTGCCCCTCCGTCTGCGCGACCGCTTGGCGGAGCGCCGCCGGGCTGGTGATCGGGCGGCCCGCGTAGCCGACGATCCGATCACCCGGCTTGAACCTCTGGCAGCGCGGCGCGATGCAGCGGGTTACCAGCACCGCCTGGTTCGGCCCCAGAAGCCGCCAGCCGGTGCGGACCGTCCGCGCCACCGTGAGCTGGTCCTGGATGTGGTCGGCCTGCTTCGCATCCTTCGGCATCGCCTTGCGTGCCTGCGCCTCCGCCTCGTCCGCGTCCGCGAGGTCGCCGATCGTCGCGTGGACCCCGGCGGCGAACGCGAGGAGGTGCGGATAGGCCTCCGTGCCCGCCAGCGCCTTGATCGCCTGGCTGGCCTGGGCCATCTGGGCGCGCGCGTCCGCGGCGCGCCCGAGGGTCCCGAGGTGCGCCGCGTAGCGCATGTACAGGCTCGCCGAGGCCTCTTTGGCCTCCGACGGATCGTCGCCAGCGATGGCGAGCGCAGACGCGAATGCCCGACCGGCCTCGGCGCGGCGGTCGGTGGATTGATAGGCGCGGGCCGCGGTCAGGTGGATCGCCCGCTGGACGTCCGCGGGCAGCTCCTTCGCCGCGCCGACGATCTGGGTGTATTGCGCGAGCGCCGACTTGAACTGACTCTGGGAGAACATGGCGTTCATGGCGAACCACCTGGCACCAGCCAGATCCCGCGGCCGGCACGGGCTCGTCAGCATCGTTCGCACGGCCGCGAGCACCGCGTCCCACTGCGCCTTGCGGTCGGCGAGCGTCATCTGCAGCATCAGGGCCTCGCACTGCTGCGGCTGCGGGACTTCCTTTGCGGCGAGCACTCCCTGGACCAGGGTGCTCGAGCGCTTGAACTCTCCCCGCGATATCAACACGTTCGCCAGCCCGAGCGCGGCCGGCGTGTAGTTCGGGGCGCGCTGCAGGGCCTGCTCATACTGCGCGATGGCCTCGTCGTGGCGCCGCTGATGGCGCAGCAGCGCGGCGTAGGTCGTGTGTGTACTTGCCCGCCACTCGGGCGCGGCGGAGGCGCGCTCGAGCGAGGCCAGGGTGTCGCGGAGCGCCGCCTCCGAGCCGGCGAAGTCCTTGAGCGCGGCCAGCGAGTTGGCGATCGTCTGCTGGATGTTGGCCTGCGCGCCCGGGCTGGTCGGCGTGACCGCCTGCGACCCGGCCAGCGCCCGGCGGGCGGCGGCCAGCGCCTGGACGTGGTCGCCGAGGTCCTGGAACGTGTGTGCGAGCTGGTGGTCGACCATCACGATGGTGGTCCGCTTGATCTCGGAGCGGCGCTGCACCGAGTCGACGACGATCGCGTGGGCCGTCGAGGCCGCCTTGTGCGCCTCTTCATGGCGGTCGAGCTGCGACAGCGTGCGCGACAGGTTCAGCAGCGCGAGCAGGCGCCACTCGACCTCATGGCGCTTGCCGAGGCCCTGCGCGAGCTTCTCCGCCTCCGCGTAGTGCAGTACGGCGTCGGCCGGGCGGGTCGACGCGACCAGGACCTCGCCGAGGTCGTAATGGAGGTGGCTCAGGGACATCGCGGCCGGCTCCTTGTCGCGGAGGACCGCCGCTATCCCGGCCTCGTACGCGGCGAGCGCCGCCGGCAGCTGGCCCTGCGCGTGGTGGCAGTCGCCGAGGGCCTCGTGGAGCGTGCCGGCCTGGTTGTGGTGGCCGCGCGTCGTGGCCAGAGATATGCCCTTCTGCAGGAGCGCCGCCTCCGCGGGGTGATCGCCACGCGCGTGGTGGAGCTCCGCGAGGCTCTGGTGGGCGGCGATCACCGCGAACAGGCTGGCGGTCGCGCCGCTGCCGTCGCGGACCATCGCCTCCCACTCGGCGCGCGCGCGGTCGGGCTGGCTGGCCTTGACGCGCTCGACGATGTTGAAGCGGGCCCACGCGACCTCGTCGGCCTGCTGGGGGCCGGGGGTGGCCAGCGCGACCTGCAGCAGCTCGTCGCGGGCGACCATCTCGTGGGTGACGTCGCCGACCTGCTGGTACGCGCGGGCCAGGGCGAACAACGTCGTGTTGCGGACGCTGTCGGTCCGGCGGTTCGTCCGCATGTAGTTCGCGGCATCCGCCAGGTACTGGATCGCCTCCTGCGGCCGGCCCTGGATCAGCGCGATCTCGCCGAGCACCCACTGGAGGTCCGCCACCTTGCTGTGCTTGCCGTTGAACTTGCGCTTGATGTTGTCCAGCGCGGCGCTCGCCTCCTGTCGGGCCTCGTCGTAACGCTTGAGGTTGTACAGCTCGACCGCGATGTTGCCGTCGATCGTGTGCACGAGGTCGTTGTCCGGCGGCAGATCCGCCGCCCTCGCCATGGTCCGGGCCCGCTGAAACGCCGCGAGCGCCGCGTCGAACTGCTTGCTCGCCTTGAACAGCACGCCGCGATTGTTGACGATGCGGACCGCCTGCTCCCGCGCCGCGTAGCTCGACGCGCCCTGGAGTCCGCGCTCGGCCGCCGCGAACAGCTGCTCCGCGCGCTTCTCGTCGCCGAGGTCCATGTACACGGCGGCGAGGTTGGTGGCGATGCTCGCGTACTCCTTGTGCTCCTTGCCGAACGACGCCTCGGCCAGCCGGAGCGCCTCGTTGCCGTTGCGCAACGCGCTCTGGTGGTCGCCGACGCTGTTCTGCGCGGTCGCCAGGTTGTTGTAGGCCAGCGCCAGCGTCGCGGTGTCGCCGGACTTTTTCGTCAGCTGCTTGCGGAGCTTGAGCACCCGCTGGAGCATCTCGACCGCCTGTGGCTTGTGGTCGAGTTCCAGCTCCACGGTCGCGAGATTCGACAGGACGCTCGCGTACGCCTCGGTGCCGGTGCTCTTGCCACGCTCGAGCATGGCGAGCGCCTGCTTGTAGCGCGTGACGGCCAGCGCCGGGTCGCCGCGATCGCTGGCGACGCGCGCCAGATTGTTGCGGATGGCCCACAGCCCCGGATGCAGCGGGTCCTTGTGCAGCTTCTCGTGCAGCTTCGCCGCCTCCTCCAGCTTCTCGGTGGCCAGGTCCCACTGCCCGTCGAGCACGTAGGCCATGCCCAGCGCGTTGAGGGCGTCGACCCGGCACTGGATCGCCGTGTCGCCGCGCAGCGCCTCGCAGCTGGTGAGCACGCCCTTGCGGATCGCTATGGCGTCGCCTGGACGGCCGAGCGCGTCGTACACGCTGGCCTGCGCGCTGCGGGCGTACAGCGTGATCGGGTGGACCTCCCCGTAGAGGCTCACGGCTCGGTCCATGATGTCGGCCGCGGCGGCGCTCGCCTTCTTGGCCTGACCGGTCGCCAGGTAAGCCCTGGCCAGCGTGACGTGCGTATCGAGGTGGAGTTCCTGGCGCAGGTGGGCGCCGGGCAGCACCAGCTGGTTTGCCGCGTCGAGGTTGTCGCGGGCGCTCTCGGCCAGCTTCACCGCCTTCACGCCCTCGCCGCGGACCAGGTAGAGCGTGCCCAGGTGAGTCTGGGCCATCGGCAGGAGCGGGTGACGGACGTCGTTGCTCTGCATCGTGGCGACCGCCCCGGTGAGCCGGCGCTCGGCCGTCTTGCTGTCGTTCTTCAACATGTAGTCGATCCCGATCAGCATCTCCATCGGCGCGACCGCCCAGGTGACGAAGTCCGTACGACCCTTGCCCTGCTTCTCGAACAGCGCCAAAAGGTGCAGCGGCACGTGATCGAGGACGACCGTGCGGAAGCTGGCGAGCGCCTCCTCGTGGAGCTTGATCGCCGCGTTCGGCCTGCCCTTGAGCAGCTCGAAGTTGCCGCGCAGGGCCAGCAGCTGGGCCCCGAACATGGTCCGCGCCTGGCCCTTGCCGGTCTTGCGCGCCGCCTCGAGCTCGGCCCCCGCGCGCTCGACCCGGCCCATCGAGAGGTAGAGCTGCGCGAGGTACATGTGACGGATCTCCTCGCGCCCGCGCGTGACCTCCGCGAACAACTGGGCGACCGCCGGGTCCGCGAGCAGCTGCTCGGCCAGCCACATCGACCCGCGCTGAATCAGGTTGATCGCCAGGGCCAGGCGCAGGCGCAACGTCAGGGCCTGCGAAGGGTCGCCCTTCGACGTGTATTGCCCGAGGCCCGCCAGCTCCTGCCCGGCATCGGTGCTGCCGACCCCGAGGATCGCGTCGTACAGGGTGATCGTCGAATGTACGTAGTAGGCGCCGCCGGGGTCGACAGCCTCGGCGACCTTCTTTTGATCGGGACCGACGTCGAGCTTGCGGAGCTTGATGTCGACCTCGCCGGTCACCCGCTCAGGGGGCGTGCGCGAGAGGTCGCCCCACACGACGATGTGGGCCTGCGCGGCCTCGGCGATGCGCAGCGCCTCGTCGCGGGTCTCGATCGTGCATGCGAGCGGGACCACCTCGGCGGTCGTCCCCGGGGCCTCCTGCGTGAGCGGGAGCTTCGCCAGAGCGGTGTGGATGCTCTGTTTGATCGGGTCGACCAGGTCGGTCTGGAGGCGCTCGCTGTCGGCCGCGAGCGCGGGGTCGTCGACCTTGTAGCGCGCCACGAGGATATGCGTGGAGGCCCGCCAGCGAAACGGCATCTTCATGAGGGCGGCCTCGCAGGGCTCGCTGAAGGATCCCTGATCCGCCGGACGAAAGTCGTCGGGGTAGCGTAGCCACGCGTCGTCGCGCTTGCGCGGGGGCTCGAGGACCGGCTCGGCGATGTCGGGGATCTCCGTCCCGGCCTCGCCCGGGCCCGGCGTGCAGCCGGCGGCCAGCACGAGCGCGAGCCACGGCGCGGTGCGAGAACGAGGGCGAGGGACAATATAGATAGGGGGCTTTGACATGACAGGGATCAATCGGGCCACGGGAGCGAGCGGATAGAGGCATCACCGGAGCCCTCCAGCTCGCCCTCGACGATGAGCGTATAGGGGTGGTTCCGGCCGAGCGTGCGGGTGAGGATCTGATAGGCCTGACGGAGCAGGCGGTCACCTCCGTCGCGGTCACCTCCGGCGACAGCGAGGAGACCAAGGTCGCGTAGGAGCAGCCCGCGCAGCGGATGCGGCGTGTCCTCCGGCAGTCCGGCCAGCGCCGCCTTGAACTGCCGCTTCGCCGCCTCGCGGTCGCCTGTGCTCCGCGCGGCCGCGCCGGTCCGCCGCAGACTCGCCGGAGACTTCGGGTCGGCGGAGGTGGGAGCGCCGCCCGCGGGCGCGTCCCCGGTGACCGCGGAGACGAGGCGGAGGGTCTCGCGGACGTGGTCCTGGACCTCCGGGCCGATCGCGCCGCGGGCCGCCCGCGCCTGCTCCGCGCAGGTGTGGGCGCCTTTCATGTCGCCGGCGAAGAACAGAACGCGCGCGAAGCTCTCGCCGGGTCGACCGGCGTCGGCGCACAGCGCCGAGTCGCGGGCGACCGCGTCGGCGGCCGCGTCGGCGGCGATGAAACCCCAGCCGCGGCGTTCGAACTGGGCCACGAACACGGGCACGACCGCGGGCGCGAACAGCTCGCCGCGAGCTTCCCCCAGGGCCTTGAGGTGATCGACCGAGCGAAGCGTGCTCGTCCCGACGAGCGTCGGATCGGCCGGGGTCACGTGGACATTCACGTCGTGCAGCGCCGGGCGGCGGACCGGCCGGACGATCAACTCACCGCCCTTCGCCACCGTGCTGTCCTCGACGACGACGTTCGATACGACCGCGGCGACCGGCATGAGATTGGTATGCAAGGTCCCCCAGACGACGAGGTCGACCGAGAAGCGGGCCGCGAGGGCTCGTGCTTCGTCCGCGGTGGCGACCACCTCGGCCATGCAATCGATCTGCAGCACAGGCGCGCGGGTCCGCGAGGCGGGCGCGAGGCTCGCGTCGCGATAGTCGCGGAGGCTGCGGGCGAGCTCGACGGCTGCCTGGTTGCCGAGCGGGCCGGCGCCGTCGGTCCGCAACGCGGCGACGGCCACGCGCACCGGCGGTGGTTCGCCCGGCCGCGCCGCCTCGCGGTGCTCCGGGCAGACGAGCGGCGCGGCGGGCGTCGGCCCGGCCTGGGCCTGGGCCTGCGGCTGCGAGGAGGAGTGGTCGCTCTCGAACTGCATCGAGCCGTTGTTGATGACGTGCCGCAGGCTGATGCCGCCGGTCTGGATCTCGACACCGATCGCGAGCGCGGCGACGACGACGACGAGCGCCGCGCCGATCCACAGGGACGGAGTTCGGGCTCCTCGACGCGTGCCCGTCGACCCGAACGGCCGGGTCGCCACGGCGCGGGCGACGCCCTCGATCTCGGCCCGTCGCGCGGGGAACTCGGCGGCGAGGCGACCGAACAGATCCTGCGCGACGACGCCGTGGCGACGCATGCTCGCCACGCCCGCGCCGATCAGGACGTCCTTGGCCACGCCTTCTTCGGGCAGCTCGGCGCTTATCTCGGCGCCCGCCGGTCCGTAGCCGATCCACCGCCGGAAGTGCGACGGCGTGTAGAGCGACATGAGGAGGTCGTGGACCAGGAGCGCCGGGGACAGGGTCAACGCACGCACACGCTGGACCAGGTCGTCCAGCTGCGCGGGCAACACCACCGATTCACACGCTCGCAGCGTCGCGGGCAGGACCGCGTCGGCGCTGGTGACCACCGGAATGCACGCGCGCGCCGACTCGAGCGCCTGCAAGATCGCAGGGTCGTGCGGCCCGTCGCACCGCACGACGACGGCGACCGCCCCGGCGATCGCGCGAGCCGCAGAACCGGAGACCACGCGCGCGCGGATCCCCCGGTCGATCAGTTGCCGCTGCAACGCGAGGGCCGCCGCGTCACGCCTCTCCGTCGCGCCGATGGCGACGATGATGCACAAATCAGCCATGAAGTCCGTACGTACGTGCGCCGAAGATCCGGCGGCGATCAATCGCCGGAACACCGTGCACAGCATACATATTGTGCGATTTCGCACACATCCTGTCGCTCGCCACCCGGTAGGTTGTCGTAATGCTTCGCCGGCTGTTCGTCCTCGTCGTCCTGTCCACGGCGTGCGACGCACCGGCGACCGGCGAATCGCCGGCGCCGGAACGACCAGCGGCGGCGGCTTCGGCCCCGGCCGCCGCCCTGACGCCGCGACTCGCCACGGTCGAGCTCCTCGACGCGGGCCAGGAGCCGCGCGCACCACTGCAGATACGGGTCACGCCCGGGCAGACCGAGTCGCTCGCCGTCGTGGTGAAGATCGGCGTGGGGATCGACGCGGAGTTCCAGCGGGCGGACCACACGGCGACCCCGTCCATCGCGCTGCGCGCGACGTTCACGGCGCGCACCGTCGACTCGTCGGGCGACGCGACCTACGACATGGTCCTCGACGAGCTGCGCCTGCACGATCCGGCGGCCGCTTCTCCGACCATAAAGACGGCGTACGAGGCAACTCTGGCCGACATCTCGCCGATCCGGGGGACGATGACACGCACGGATCGTGGGGTCCCGACGGCGCTGGAGCTGCGCGCCCCGGCCGACCTGCAGCCGCGGTCGCGGATCCAGCACGAGATCCTGGCGGGCGTGGTCGCGGATCTTCTGCCAGTGTTCCCGGACGAACCGGTGGGGGTCGGGGCGCGCTGGACGGTCCGCCAGCAGGTCCGCCTGAACGACATCACGGTCGACGGCGAGGCCCGCGTGGAGCTCCGCGAGCGCGACCGGGATCGGTGCCGGCTCGCCCTGACGCTCAACCCGTCGGCACGCCCGCAGAAGCTCGACAACGCGATCTTGCCCACTTCCCGCCACGAGCTCAGCGCGCTCGCCGGTTCGGGTACCGGCGCCATGCAGATCGACCTGACCCGGGTCGCACCGCGCGAAGCGCACTCTTCGCTAATGCTGCAGGCTAGCAACCTGACAGAGTCGCTCGGCATGCAGTCCACGATCAAGACGTCGCTGTCTGTCGACGTCGAGGCGCACTCACTGGACGACGCCGGAGCGGCGGCGACGGCACGTTCATCGGAGCCGTAACGCCGTTCATGGGTCAGCGTCGGCACTTGCCGCTTGCTTGAGCGGAGCCAAAGAGCGTAAGCCTTGCCTAATGCCCGGCAGAATAGTCTCGAGCGCTGAGGCCGCAAGACGGAGATGTTTGAATGCGTCGGCGGCCACATAGGAGTTGAGACGAGTTGGTGGGCGCCCGTTGGCCACCAGGAGCCTCTGCGACCCGTCTGAAGCTGTTACGCCACCGACGAGGTGTCCCAGCTGCGGTGCGCTGGTGTAGCGCTCACGGCCGTCCTGGAGCTGCCGGGATCGAGGTCGGCCGCGAGCCGCGTTTTGTGCTGCAGGGGAGGGGACGGCGGCCAAGCTCGCCGTGTTGTGGCCCGGCCCGATGGTCGTCGTGGGTGCCCCGGACCCCGCCGCCATCGCCGTCACGCGTCAGGTCCGCGGCATCTTCGTCGTCGACAACCTCGACGCTTGCTGGGATCGGCTCGCCGCGCGGCCGAGACGCTCGTCGCGCCGGAAGCGGTGCCCACCGGCAGGCGGTTCGTCGTACGTCACGCCGACGGCCGCGGCATCGAGTACCTGCAGCTCGCCGAATTATGAAGCTGTCCCGCGGGAAAGCTTCATGGCGGCGCCGGCGCCCGCGCTGGCTGTGCGCCGCTCGTCGGCAACTGTGCACGCTCGCGGCGTGATCGCGGCGGGCGGTCGGCGGTACATGGACATACGGAGGTGTGTGTATGACCCAGCTGTTCTCATGTCCTGTCCGCTCCGTCGTCGCCCTTACTCTGACCGGCGCGCTCGTCGCCGCGTGTGACGAGCCCGAAAGCGACGGCGCCCCACTCGCAGTTGTGGAGAATCTCGAAGAGGAGTCGACCCGACTCGCCGATCGACTCGGTCCGAACGCGCGGGTCGAGCTCGATGCGGCGGCCCTGTTCACGCAGCTTCGCGCCGTCGCCGTGGGCGAGCGCGCGGAGCTCGAAGTGCCGCGCTCGGACGGACCCGCGTGGCGACTGACGCTGGTCCGCACGCCGCACTTCGCCGAGGACTTCCGCGTCGGCCTCGTCGATGGCGACGGCGACGTCCAGCAGGAGGTGCTGCCGCTGCTGCACTTCCGTGGCACTGTGGATGACGACGAAGCCGCGCCGGCGACCCTGCTGGTCTCGCCCGAGCACGCGGCGCTGACGATCGCCGACGGCGATGACCGCGTGGTGATCGAGCCGTTGGCGCTGCACGGGGTCGCGTCGGCCGATGCAGTGGCCTACCGCCGCAGCCTGGCCGACGCGGCGCACGCGAGCGCGGGCCCGCCGACCTGCGGCACCGATGCCGCGATGGCGACGGACGACCCCGGGGGCCCGCCGCCGCAGGCGCGCGCCGCCTGCTGGCAGGTCGAGGTGCGCGCGCACGGCGACTATGAGTACTTCGCGTCGGTCGGCGGCGACTCCAACCTCGCGGCGTTCTTCATCGCCGTCACGATCTCCGACGCGAGCGCCGCGTACGCGGCGATCAACCTCGACCTGACGGTGCCGTCCGGTGGGATCACGATCCTGACCGACCCGGGCAACGGGCTGTACTACCCGACCTCGGCGGACAGTATGACGCTGCTCGCCCAGACCCGCGACTTCTGGAATTACTTCCTCGGCGGCTACGGCCGCGACATCGCGCTGTTGTACTCGGGCAAGACGTGGGAGGGCGCCGTGGTCGGCCGCGCGTACGTCGGCCAGGTGTGCAAGGCGCTCGAGTGGTCCTACGGGATCGTCCGCACCGGCAACTACGCGCGCGCCAGCACGGCCCACGAGATCGGCCACCTGCTTGGCGCGGACCACTCCGACGGCTGCGGCGGCGGTATCATGAACTCGGTGATCGGCGGCGGCGAGACGGCGTTTGCCCAGTGCTCGCACGACCAGATGAACTGGCACCTGTGGTTTAATAACGCCTGCCTGCATCAGGCGGGCTGCCAGTAGCTCACGCGGCGAAGCTCCGCAGGTCGATCCCGCCGACGCGCGTCTCGCCGGGTCGCTCATCTACGGCTGAAGATGTCGAGGCCGCGCGCTCGCTGCCGATGATGACGCCGACGACGCGGACGTTCGCGTCGGCGGCGAAGAAGTTCACTGTGGGCCGCGGGCACATCACGCCGTGCCCGGGCGCCGGCGGGCCGAGGCCCAGGACGCCCTCGCCGAGGACGCTATGGCCGATGTATGAATGGTCGCTCAACCGCGGTCGTACGCGGGCCGCCCCCTCGCTACCAAGCGCACAAAGGGCTGATAGGCCTTCGCGTACAGTACAACCGCGGCCGCCTTGTCCGCCGGCACGCGGTGCGGCATGCCAGGAAGGGTGAAGCGTCGTGCAACTCTGCGGCTGGGTACGCCTCGTCGGGGGCGTGACAGGCCCAGGCGGGTAGCAGAGGTCAGGTTCTACCGACCGCCAGCATCCAGCATCCAGCATCGCGTCTTGGAGCCGACCGTGGTCGCCGAGGGCCCTGCTGGCTGAACTCCAGGAACCTCCGCAAGTGATCGATGTGGGCGTGGGAACAGCTCAGGTTGCCAGGGGAGCACAAATCCACAAGGTGTCTGGTAAAATCTAAGTCGAACGACTCGCCAGCCAACTTCGGCCGCCGGCCACGTCTGCATCCACCCCGAGGCCGACCGCAAGCGCCTCACCCAGTGGATCGCCTGCGGCGCGGCCCGCCGACGTCCCCGGCTCCCTGACCGCCTTGCCCAGCGATCTGCGGGTCACAGCCGATACATGATCACGATCGAGACGCTCGGGTTATAAACCGGGTGCCGATGGAAGCGCGAGACGCCACGGATCCCCTGGAGGCGGACGGGAGCCCGAAGGACTCCTTCGTGCCCTCGTTGCATACCCTCATCCTCGCTATTTTTCCGCGGATGGAACTGTTGCGGACGTTCATCGAGCTGCATTTCCCACAGGTGAGCGCGTTCGTACGATGGAGTTCTCTCGCGGAGTCGGCCAACGATGTGATTCAGAGCCTGCAGCACCATGGAAGCACCGCGGATCTTGGACCCCGTCTGCTGTTGGTCTGCGAGCGGGACGACGAGATTCGCGCCCTGTTTCCTACGATTCCGCGTCGCGAGGGCTCACCCGGCGACGGCGCCGACGCGTGGCGAAGTACCGCGCGCTACCTTGAGTGGCTGGCGGCGTTCGCGGATCGTGTCCCGATTCGTCCGCGTTCTGGCGCAGATGTCGAGGATTACCCACTGGAGCCGCTGTTCGTGCGTCTGACCAGTCGCCCGCTCGATGGTACGAACACCTCGAGCGAGTGTGATCTGCATGAATTGCTCGCCGAGTATCCGCGGGGTCGCTGGACGTTACAGGGTGATCCCGGCTGTGGAAAAACGACGGTATTGCGAGAGCTAGCGACCCGACGCGCCCGGATCGCTCAGGCGACGCTGCGGGCCCGGACCCCGTTGACGGGCCCGTGGGTGCCTCTGCTTGTCAACCTCTCGGCGCTGGCGGAGACGCTGGTGTCACCGAGCGCGTGGGTCGAGGCCGAGGTGCGACGCTTTCGACCTGCGGCCGCGGAGGGGCTGGCGCGCACCCTCGAAGCACATATCGAGGCTGGGCGGGCATTGTTGTTGCTGGACGGCATGGACGAGGTGCAGGTCGATCGGCGGGCGGTGGTGCGGAGGTATATCTCCGACTGGGCCGCGAATGCGCCGAATATGCCGATCGTGATGACGAGCCGGCGGTTCGGCTACCTTCGCCCGGCCGCCGCCTTCACCGAGCTCGAGCTCATGCCGATGAGCCTGAGCGCTCAGCATGCACTGCTCGCTCGCTGGCTCCCCGATCCCGAGCACTTGGCGGAGGTGGAGTTCCAGATCGGGACGAGCGCGTCTCTCCGCGACATGGCGAGCAATCCGTTCGTTCTGACGCTGGTGGCGCTGCTCGCACGTACCCAGCGCGCCGCGGGTGAAGCGGTATTGGTGCCGACGCGACGCACATCTCTGTACCGCGAGATGGTTGGTCAGTTCATCCTCGGCTGCGTACGAACCGAGGCGCGCCGGCGGCTGACGTCGGAGCCCGAAGAGGTGCGCGGATTCCTCCGTCGACTCGCCTGGAGCCTACTGCACAAGAACGCCGATCGATGGCCCCGCGCGGAGGTCGAGCGTGAGGTCGACGTGGCCCGAGGATGCCTAGCGATTGTGGATCGCGGGCGGACAGCCCAGGATCTGCTCGATGCGCTCGTTGCGGATACCGGGTTGCTCGTGGCGTCGGATCCGGAGCGGTCCATGTGGGTGTTCCTGCACCGGACGCTACTCGAGTTTCTCGTGGCTGAGACGCTGCATGCGGCCGGCGAGATCGAGATCCGTAAGCTCGCGCGTCGACTGCTCGGGCCACGCTGGTGGATGCCTTGGAGCTGGTCGAGACGGGACGGCTCGGGGCGGTGGGCCGAGGTCTTCGCACTGCTGGCAGGGCTGCAGGGCGATGTGCCCGCGGCGTTCGAGTTCCTAAGCCGCCTAAAACGGTACAACTACGCATTGTTCGAGCGGGCACTTGCGAACGTCGAAGAGCTGCCGATCGATGATGTGCTGGGGCTGCTCGGCGGGAACGACACCGGCGATCCGCTGATCCAGATCCGCGAGGTGATCGAGCGGGTCCAGGACGACCAAGCGCGCGCCGAGATGCTCGTGAGCATCGGGTCGCGCGGGGGCCAAGGTTTGCGAATGTTCGCGGATGCAGCCCTGGTGATGCTCGCCGCAGACGACGACCACCGGCGTGAACTGGCCCGGCGCTGCGGCGGCGAGCCGCCCTCGGGTCTACCGATTCCGGCTTGGATCTCCATCGACGCGAGCCCACGTGCGGAGGTCGTGACCCACTCGGCATATAAGGGGTGGGCGGTCAGGTCTCCTGGAATCGCCGGCAAGGTGCTCGTGGCGCCGGTCAATAACCTGCTATGGCAGCTCGTGGTCGGTTATATTCCCGGGCCGCATCTCGGGCCGGTGCACGTGACATGGACGGAGGCGTTCCTGGCCGGCTTGCGCTGGACGCAGATCCTCCGGTTCCAAACCTCCGTGGAGCTGGCGACGCTCCAGGAGGTCGCCCTCGTGCATTCGCCGGAACGTCCCGTGATAGCTCTGGTCGAGATAATGCGTGCAGCCGACGGCGAGGGCGAATGGTGCAATGTCGTGCCGCTCCAGGGGACCCGGAGCGACCGAGGGGCGGCTTGCCCACAGATCTTCGTGGATGAAGCCGGTGCCAGATGGCGGCGCTATTCGGGCCGCGGAGATACGACGGCTACATTTCGTTGCAGCATACGGGAAACTGATTTGAAAATTCGGGTCGGCCTTCGCTACGCCAGTTTGATACCGCCGCAAACCACGCAACGCCTTATCACCATGCTCTGGGACTTCTCGGAGGAACTCGCCGAATGACCACGCGACTGACCGGTCGATCTTCATCGCCGGGAAATCTGCTAAGCGAGACCTCACGAAGTACATTGCACGGGTGCGCCGTACACGCGCAGGGTCGGTCGGCCCGTCGGGGTCCTCGACTCCGATCGTCTTCGGTGGCCCTGGCGGGGCGCACACCTCCATTCGCAACGCCTGGCTGTAATGTTCCGCCCGCGGACGCGCGTGCATGCTGTTTGGGTCCCGGGACGGCCGGGCAACGATCGCCATCACCCGTACCCGGCCCGCGAGCGGGCCACCCCGTTCCGCCCGCTGGCACTGACTCTCAGGAAGCCGCCAAGACCCGCCTGGAGTTGTCACGCCCCCGACGAGGGGGGGCGGCCTGCGCGTGCACTACGGCGGTGCGCTCGCGGTGCCGCTCGAACAGGCGCTGGCCCACCTGGCGGCCCCCGCCTCCAGGCTGGTGTCGCGGCGTGCGACAACCGTGGCCTCGCTGTACAGGCGCGTGGCGCTAGCGAACGCCGCGCTGGCGCCGGCGACGCAGGCCAACTCAAGGAGTCGGCGCGCTATGCTCGAGCATCATGTGTGCGCGGATCTGCGAACATGCCGTGTACATCGCCTCGTCCAGCGCCCCCCGATGCCGGTTTTTTGCGTCACAGGCATCGCACATGCGGCCCGAACGGAGCGAGAGCCAGATATCTGACATACGCTCCTTTCGGTCGAACAAACAATTTCTGGTATCGACGTGGTTCTTGATCCTCGTACACTGGCCCAACACATATCGGACCAGGTAGTAGCGTACATAGTCCAGCGGAGGAAGACCGAGCGCGTCAGTGTGGGTGGTCGTCACGATGGCGATGCGACGGCGCTGGGAATGATGGCCGAACAATCTCGGGTACACCTCCGAGTGGAGCGGCTTGTCGATGATCACGATTGTCAGGTAGGCCGTGGGCTGCAACGCCGCCGCCCCGCGCGTGGCGGCGTGCGCATCAATTCGATCGGTCGAGAACTCGGCGAGGCGCTTGACCTCGTCGCGCGCCGCATCGTCGGCGGGTATGAACAAGAATTGATCCTGGCACGTATTGAGCTTCCCGATGATCTGGCCCAGCACCCGCTCGTGCCGCGACAAGAAGACGACCTCGACACGTTTCCGGGTCGCACCCAGCTCGCGCTCGAAGGCGGGGATGGTCTCATGCAGGTCGACACCGGAGTAAAATCTGACCCGTTGCCGATCAACCCCCGCGTTTAGGTAAGCTCCGATTCTCGCGCACGGATTCATCGCAGCGTCGGAGCGAGAGGTCCAGAGCACATCGGCGTTGATCGCGTGGTCCGAGGTGACATCGCGCAAGGTACGCATGATAATGTCGTCCCAGCCACCATAGCCCAGCTGAAGCAGCGTGTGGTTTCTTAGCACCTCGCGCAACGAGCCCAGCAATTGATGGCGCTCCTGCGTCAACTGCGTAGTGGTGTGAAGCGTGTCCGAGCCGAACCAGTACCCATGCAAATACGCGACATGAGTTCCCCTCTCGGATGCGTGCGAGCCGAGGTACCCGTCCGAGTGCAGCACTGTGCGGTGCGCTGCGCCGCCAGCCCGCCGGACCGCGATCTCGATCAACGGATCGAAATTGGTCGTCAACACCAGAGGAAATCGTTCGGGATACGCCGCGAGGATACGCCCGAGTGACAGCACGGAGCGGCGGAGGTACCACTTCCTATCGTCGCGCATCAAACCGCGACACTGTACATCATCGACGGGGGGAGCCATGGGGTCATCGAGCGCCCTTGATACCGCGTGCCTAACGAGATTATTTGCGACGTCGACACCGACCTCCTCGATCAAGCGTTTGAACCCCGACTGATAGAGCGCTCCGGCATCCTCACCGGCCTCTGCGCGTCGGTACAGATCGCTGTCGAGCCCAGCATGTCGGAGCGCGGCGTCCAGCAGATCGAGCATCGCCTTGACACCGGGCACTCCCGGCGAGCCGTCCTCAGGCATCGTGAGTGGAGCACCCAACAGTAGGGCGATCGGTCGCTGCGAGTGTGTCGCCGTGATCCTGCGGATAAGCGCGTCGCGGGCTTGATAACTGAGTGGCATGATGCTCTCATCCCTACTTCAAACTGGATTTAGGAGCAAGAGGGTCCAGAAACGGCCCCCGGCAATACGCGTTCCGTATCATCAGACCCGAATTGGTGCGGGTGCCGGTCGAGCTGGGCGTCACGCCGTACCGTGACATGCAGTCGGCGCCGCGCCGCGGCCGGCGACAGCGCGAGCAGCCCACCGGTCGCCCCGTACAGCCGCAGCCGCGATCCTCGGCTTCGCTGCCCGTGGCGTCTGCGGGCCCCGGAGCGTCGGTCGGCGCGGCGGCTCCGTATGGCGTGCCCCCTCGCGACACGGCGGGCAGGCGGCCGATGACTCACGGGGATGCCAGGCAGCGCGGGATCGCTCTACCGGGTGGTATGCCCGGTCGGGGGCGTAACGCCTCCTGGCGGTCGCAGAGGCGTCGCGTCCACGGCCAGGTGTCTACGTCCCGCGGGGACCCACGACTGCGACGCGAGGCTGATGAAACCCTCCTCGGCTACGCGCCCAAGATGCTCGACCGGAAGTACACGCCAGTGCCGAGGAACTGCGGCGGGAGTACCTGGCGATCAAGGATCCCCGCCACATCCTCTACCAGCACGAGCTTCGTGTGCCCCCGGTTCCGGAGCAGTCGCTGATCGGCTGAGAATTCCCCGGTCTCAGTTGCGCGCAGGCGTGATCACGGGGTGCCCACCGATGAGGTCCTGGCGGCGGCACGATAGCTACGCCAGACGTGTTAGCGCCGGTCAGGATCCGTAGCGAATCGCCGACGTTGGGCGCCGACGCGTAGCGCCGATGAAGGATGAAGGCGCCTACGAGAACGCCAGCGTCGATCGCTGCGGCGGCGCAGTGACGGTGTGGGCGTCGAACTCGTCGGCCCAAAACGGCGCCAACCCTCATTTGCGGACTTGATAAATTTTACAGAGCGTGGACACTTTCGCTCAGGGGCATACATAAACGGAGAGCTATGGGCATCGATACGATGAAGCGGGAACCGATTTCGTTGTGGCCAGCCCTGCGGGTTGTCCTTGAAGAGTCCTTCGATGGTGCTGCCCCTAATCTCCTGAGGGCGGCGACATTTCAGGTTGACCGGGATTCTCGCTTTATATACCACACCATCGAATCATGGTTAGAGTCCTGCATCGCGTATGGCGCCCCCCCAAGCGCACGCGAACATGCGAACGAGGCGATTCAGCTCCTGGTGGCTGAGATGTTCCGCAAGATTGAAAAGCGAAGAGAAACCTACATTGCCGACGACTTGGAGGACGCAGATAGGATCGCCGCTAGGCTGACCGAGCTGATGCAGCGTTATGGATTCGCGTATGCGGAGGGACGGGTAATCCCCATTGAGCTTCAGATCCCGCAAGAGATGACCACCCTTTCTAAAATTTCTCTTAACGCTCTGAGGGAGGCGATCAGCAGGTACTCTCGTGGCGATCGCGATGGCGCGATGACAATGATCTGCACGGCCGTTGACGAGGCATGCGCGAGTGCTCCCGGATTCAAGTTTGATGACCCGTTTCATAAGCGGGTGCTAAATGCCTATGCCAATTGCGAACGCGCTCTTTCAAAGATCCTTGACTTTGATTCGAACAAGGACCTCTGTGATGCACAGAAGAGAAGTGTGAATGGGACAGGTTACGTCTTGCAGAAATTTCGAGCCCAGTATTCGGATGTTCACCAAACAAACGATGCTCCGGCCGAAGTAGTGCAGTGCGCATTTGACAGCGCTGTCTTTCTCCTGCGCACCCTCGCGCCGCGGCGTTGACGGACGTCCCCTGGCCGACGCGAATCGCTAGGGTGACGTTCGGCGCATACGAATAGTGCTTGCAGTGCTTGTCCGACTTTTGCATTGAGAAGGCGTCGCCTCCACGCGGAAGGCCACTTGTGTACTCCGGTGGCCCGCCCGGTGGCCACTCCGTGGCCTCTGCGACCCGCCTGGACCTGTGACACCCCCGAGCAGGCGTGACGGCTTCAAGCAGGCGGCGGCCGTGCCGGACGGGGTGACAGGTCCAGGCGTCAATGCTGCGCACTGTGCGCGGTCGTTTTTTTGCGGCTTTCGGCGGTTGTATTCGCGGGTCGCGTTCGCACCCGGCTACGCCTCCTGATAGTCTCACATCAATGCTCGGCCCTTCGTTCGATCCCTTGTCGCCACTTCCCGCGATTGATCAAAGCCCGTCGCCGCAGCCGAAACCGGCGAAAATTGGCCGGCTTACCCCTTTATACATCGCCGCCGCAGTTGCTTTTGTTGCCTTCTTATGTACTCCCCGAAAAGACGACCCTGTGCATCCTGATCTAGCTCTTGTGATAGAGGCTTATAAAGCCATAGGATTCAATCCGTCCCCGTCACCCAGATGGACCACGTTCGCCTGTCAACACGCCGTTGTTGATGGGCATTCCTTTGTGGGGTGTCAACGCGATTACGAGCACGGCGACGATTGGTCACTTTGGCTAGTTGAAGACGGGCACATGTACGCTGCGAACGAACACGCTGCATCGCATATTAGGGGCCACCGCCACGGCTCCCGTACGATTCCGGATGCACCATTGCTCCTTCCAGAGCACCCGCTTTTTAATCATAAAGAAGCAATGCGTGCAACTCAGTGCTACCACCTTGACGAGCGCAAGTAGGCGTGGTTTTTAGTGGCTCCGGCGATGGCCGGCGGCTGTCGCGGTCGACGAGGTGTGGAACGCCGTCGTCTTGCCCGACTTCGGCTCGCCGAGAATCAGTGCGTGGGGCTGCCTATGTGCTCGAATAGACGGCCGACATCTTAGTCGACCGCCTCGCACGCCCGTCCTCATCCTGCCCGCACACCGTGACGCCCCTCGTGCGCGCCGCGGCAGGCGGCAGACGTCGGCACCCGCGCTGTCGATGGCGCTCGCCGGGACCGTCGTACCACCCCGGCCAGCCCGCGGGGCACTCGCTGCTGCGTCGCTATGGCCCGCCTGGACCGTCACACCACGTCGGGGGCGTGACAGCTCCAGGCGGGTCGCAGCACCCTCGCATGCGCGTCAGAACCCGATCACCGTGGTGATGAACGCCGGCACGGTCCACCGTCGCCCGGCATCGCGTGGCACCATCGG
>Ga0075163_10003336_pt1 | contig 21569 bp, 24 predicted proteins | sample JI1023141ADNA_FD_71478 | JGI IMG/M metagenome (GOLD analysis project Ga0075163, IMG submission 71478) | Wastewater effluent complex algal communities from Wisconsin, to seasonally profile nutrient transformation and Carbon sequestration -... | ecosystem: Engineered > WWTP > Effluent > Algae... | reverse complement strand
AACCTGTCGACCTACAACGAGATGCTGGCCATCTACAAGCGCCACATCTACTCGGCGATCGAGCGGCTGGACTTCGAGGCGGTCTAGCTTCTTCTGCGATAACTGCCTGCCTGACCTCCCTCGCCTCTTTTCACTGGCGGAGATCGACAAATGCTCAAGTGCCTCGTCTGGAACCCGGAAACCCAGCGCGCCGAGTTCGGTGCTGATGTCACGCTATCGAGTGGGCAGTATCTGTTCAGCAATCTCAAGGACCCGGTCAGCGCGCAGGATGCCGCCACCAAGGCCTACGTCGATGCGCTCGCCGGCTCGGGCGCAGCGGGAAGCCTGCTCAATATCATCCTCTCGGCTGCCCCGGCGGCTGCGCCGGCCACGACCGTTTCCCTCGGCGCGGCGGCATTTGCCAGCGGCGCGGACTCGGGCCTGGTCATTCAGACGCACACTGGCGGCGTGGTCGCGCTCCGCAACTCGTCGCTGAACCCCAATGCAGCGGCGACGATCGATGCGTTCCCGTTCTCGCTGACCAACAACAGCACGTTCGATTACGATCCGCTGTCTGGCGGCGCGATGCTGGTGGTTGTTCCTGGCGCGACCTCGGCTCCGCAAGCAGTGCTCGGCTTCGCGGCGAACGGGGCGGTGACTCTCAACGGCGTCACCCCGGCGGGCGGGATCTCGCTCACCCTGGACAACGCCGGCACCCTGAACGTCTACGCCTCTGGCGGGAAGGTCCGCTTCCAGAACAAGGTCGGCAGCACGATCAACATCGTGCTCCTGGCAATCAAGTTCAACGCGGCCTAGTAGGAGTTCCCCATGGCTGCGCAGATTCCTAGCTTCCTCATTGCCGATGGGAAAGATAACCTCGGCGGGCTTCTCGCCTACGAGGGGATCATCGACGTAAGTATCCGTCGCACCGACAACGAGTACCCGATCGACGGGGATGGCGTTGGGATGCGGCAGATCGTTCGCGAGATCATCTTCACCTACCGGCCGCCCGTCGTGGTTGTTGCGATGGTGCCAGTCCAGAACTTCGTGCCAGTGAACTGGTACGACTGGCTGGACAAAGATGTCACGGTGCAGTTCACCTGGACGGCGGTGACTTCGCTCATCACCCGCACCTACCCCCACATGATCGTCCGCGAAGTGAATCTGCGAAAATACTACGACGCCGAGCTTTCGGCCTACGTCGATGCGATGGACGTGATCATGCGCATGCCGCAGCCCGAGCTGAACGCGGCGCGCCAGACCCGCGAGTAGTTTCCAAGAAGAAACCCCCATGCTCGAATACCAGCAGCGAGAATCCGAGAAGGTTCGGAAACTCCGGCTCATGCGAGCGGGGTTCATGGAGGAAGGCCGGCTCCATGAGTTCCTGCGCGATGCCTACGCGGGAACCGGGGGGTTTCGCAACGGCCAGGTTCCGACTCCATCGGTGACTTTCTGGGGCATCCGTTCCTATGAGCGTGGCTGGGGCTCGCGCGACAGCTGGTGGAACCTCTACGTCGATACCCGGAAGGCGTTCAACGATCGCAAGCCCGGCCAGTCGCCTGGGCCGGCACGGCAGAGCTGGTCCTACATCCAGCCCTTCCCCGGCGAAGACAACTTCACGTACCTCGACCGGGTCAATAACTCCAACTACGTCAACAACGTCCAGCCGATCGTCCGCGTGACGAACTCTTTTCTGACGCGCGAAGACGCCCAGCGAGAGAACGTCCCCGACAAGATCGCCGACTGGATCAAGTGCGTCACCCCAGATCAGAAGCACATTCGCGAGCATGCCAAGAACGTGTGCTGGCGCGGTCAGGTGGTGGGCTGGTGCGCAACGCTCGTCGATCTGCCGAATCACCAAGCCGGAAACCTCGCCGAATCCGAGGCGATGAACGTCCGGCCCTACCTCACCACCTACTGGCCCCAGGAGATCTGGGAGTACGATATTTCGTCGAATGGCGAGCTTCTGGCGATCAAGTTTGTCCGCGAGCATGAGGTCGAGCGCAAGTCGATGCTCGACGAGAAGATGTACGTCCAGGAGATCGTGATCTGGTATCGCGACCACTGGGAGAAATATATTATCTCGGTTCCTGGCCCGATTCCCGACGGCATGGGTATAAACCCCACCGGCGGCCGATACAACCGCATCCTCGCCGAAGACAGCGGCCCGAACCCGTTCATCGATCCGAAGACCGGCCAGGGCGTTGTCCCGGTGGCGTTCTTCCGCTGGGATGAGGCGCTCGACAACCTGCCGTTCACTGGCCAGCCGCAGATCCTGGCGCTCGCGCAGATCGCTCGCAAGCACTACAACCAGCAGAGCGAGTTGGACTACATGATGCGCGCCCAGGTCTTTGGGCAGCTCGTTGGTCCCATCAATGCCAGCGGCGCTCCGGGTGCCACGCAAGGGACGGTCCAGGTCGGCTACGGAAACTTCCTCCCCGAGCCCACCGACGCCAAGGGGATCTGGCGTTACATCTCGCCCGATGGCGCTGTCAGTGCCACCTATGAGCAAGCGCTGGAGCGAAACAAGCGCGACGGCTACCGGATCTCGCTCATCGATGCCGGCGAAGGGAAGCAGGCCGAAACCGCCGAGGGTCGCAAGCTCCGCTTCCAGCAGACCGATGCGATGCTGGCGAGCGCCGCAGAGAACCTCGACCGCTGGGAGAAGGCAGTTCTGAAGTTTGTGAGCTTCGTCTACCAGATCCCAGAGGAAGAGTACGAAGCTATGGTGATTCGCCGCAAGCGCGAGTACGCCATCATCTCTCTCAATGACTCGATCGACGGCGCGCTGAAGGTTCTCGACCTGGATATCGGCGTTGAAGCCAGCGTCTCGATCGTCACCCGCATGGTTTTGACCCAGCTTCCCGACGTATCCGAATCGAAGTCGCTGGAGATCCAGACCCAGATCCGCACCGAGATCACCAAGGCCCTCGGCAAGACGTTCACCCTCTCGGGCGAAGCGCACAAGATCGACGCGCTGATCAAGAAATTCGAGTGGGTGTGCGTCGTGGACCGCTCCGAAGATGACACGATCGACGTGGCGGTTTCCTCTGACAAGGTCGCGATGCTGACCAAAGAGTGCGACAAGCGCAGCATTCGCGTGATGCCCAAGACCCTGCCGAAAACCCCGGCTGTGGCCACCGTCGAAAACGAGTTCACCGCCGAAGAACCCGCACCTCCGCCGGCCTCCGAACAGAAGCCCGCGCCGCCGCCGAATGGGCAGCGCCCCCCTCAAGAAGCGGCGCAGGCCGCACCCTAGGAGTTTCTCATGTTCACTACGTACAACAAGCAGCTCAAGTCGTACACCCAGGACCCGGCCACCGCCCCCCTGGAGACGCAGCAGCGGTATCTGTTCGATGCCGGCTCGCTTCCTGCCCAGCCCGTCTACCTCGTCGGCCGCGTGGATGCCGCGGTGGATGTGGGCGCGTTCGTCTACATCTCCGGCTCCGACAGCCAGGTGGTTCCCGCGCCGCTCGGCACCGTCACGCAGTACGGCCTGGTCTTTACCAAGTGCGATCCGCTCACCAGCGGCAAGAACGTCCCGTTGGGCTACGTCGAGTACAAGACCGGCGACACCGTCGCGATCGTGCGGCTGCTCTCCCCGTCTACCGATGTGGCCTTCGCCGCCGCGGTCGTGGGGACTTCCTACGTCATCGGCACTGATGGCACCTTCGCCAAGGCCGGCGACTCGACCTACCCGAGCGGTGTGAAGCCCTATGTCGTGGGCATCGGCCTGCCGGGAAGCCGCATGCTGCTCGTCCAGGGCGGAAGCGGCTCGGCGGACGGCGTCAGTCAGGTGAACGTCCTGCCGGCGACCGCGATCTCTGTCGCCGGTCCGTCCACCGTGGATAAGGTCGTCGATGTCACCACCGGCGGCCTGAACATCCTGGGCCGGCGCCTGGTCGTCGAGGCGGACGTGACCATGACCGCCAGCGGGGCCAGCACCAACACGGTGCGGCTCACGATCAAGCTCGGGGCGACCACCTACAACCTGACCACCTCGATCTCCAAGAGCTTCGGCGTGGCCGGTTCGACCACCTACAAGATCCGCGCCTCGGCGGTGGTTCAGGTGGCCGGTGCGTCGGGCACGCTGCGGACGGCGCAGGAAGTGATCGAGACCGCCGTGGCGCCCGCGCTCGCCGTGACCACGATCTCGTCGGCCGACCTGACCGGCGTGGTCGAGATCGGCGCGACCGCTGGGGCTTCCGCTGGGACCACGACCGTCCAGAACCTCATCGCGACCCTGATCTAGTTCTCGCCGCGCCGGGGAGGGGAAGCCCTTCTCTCCCCGGCGCAGAGGTTCCTCCATGCAAAAGACCGAGATCGAGACATCGCTGAAGGCCGAAGTGGAGATCGAAGACAAGGTCGCCACCATGGACCCCGAGCACCTCCAGATCATCTTGGATGACCTGAAGGAGATCGCCATGTACGCCGAGTCCAAGATCGCCCGCGTGCAGAAGATCACCGACCCCCAGATGCAGTTCGTCGAGGCCTTCGGGACGCTCGACGTGATCCGCACGATGGTCTGCTCGACCGAGCGGAAGGTCTGCAAGGCCGAGAACGAGTTCGAGCAGGATTCGAGCAGCAACGGCATGGGCGATCAGGTGAGCGCCAGCCTGTACCTGAGCGGCCCTGCTTCGCTCATGCGCTGAAAAGAAACCCCCACCGACTCTAGGACCGAAACATCCGGCCTCTCGAAACCGAGAGCGCCGACAGAGGAGACCCCATGTACCGCAACGATCCCCAGCCTGGTGCCGTGGGCGGAGCGAGCACTCCGCCCGCCGCTGCTTCGCCGGCCGCCCCCGCGACCCCGGCCGTTCCCCAGAATCTGACCCCGATCCCGACCGTGCAGCCCGCCGCGCCGCCCGCTCCAGCGACGCCGCCGGCACCGGCAACTCCTGCCGCTCCGGCCCTGGATGCCGCGGCCCTGCTTGCAGCCTTCGATGCGCGACTCGCCAAGGTTCAGGCCGACAACGATGCCCGCATGGCGATGCACATCAAAACGTCGCTGATGGAGCTTGGCATCAAGCCCCCCACGGCGCGCCCCAAGCCGGCCCAGCCCGCCCCGGCCGCGGAGCCGCCGAAGGCCGGCGATCCCGTCACGCCTGCAGCGCCGCCCGCTCCATCGCTGGAGACGGAAGCCCTCAAGACGCAGCTCGCCGAGATGCAGGCGCAGATCAAGGCCGCCAATGACCAGCTGGCCGCGGCGCAGAAAGAAAAGCAGGATGCTGCAATCGCCGCCCACAGTCGCCAGGTGCGAGCGACAGTAGAGAAGATCCTGACCAGTCCTCAGATTGGTATGGCTCCGGTGTCCGCCGCCGCGGCCTCCGAGATGCTGATCGATCTTCGCAAGTCTGTTGTCGAGGATGCCCAACAGAGTCTGTGGGTCAAGTTCACCGACGACTCTGGCAAGGAAGTGACCAAGCCGCTACTCGAAGGGCTGCAGGCCTGGAGCAATACCCAGATCGGCAAGGTCTTCAAGCCGCCCGTTCCGCAGGGCTCAGGCAATGGGTTCACCGAACGAATCCGCGATAAGTGGAACGCGCTCGGTCGCACCCCGGCTGTGAACCCCCAGCGCAGCGGCGTCGATGCCTTCATGCAGGCGGTCGAGCAGCAGAAGTCCGGTCAGTTCGGACCGCGTTAGCCCAAGTTCCGTCATCACCACCCCCGCCGCACCTGATAGGGCGGCAAAGACACCGCCTTACTAGGAGATAGCCAAAATGGCCGATTTCTATTCGCTCCGTGAAGCCATGTTCGTCACCCCGTTCCCCGTCGCTCGCATGGTGTACCAGTCGAGCTGGGAGGCCGACGCGCTCGCCGAGATGCTCAAGTTCAAGAGCATCACCGACGGGACCGCCCAGGTCGTCTACGCTCGCCGCAAGACCGGCGACAAGATCTCCACCGACTGGATCGTTCCCGGCCAGGTCATCCAGCCGGCTGCCGATCCGAAGATCGTCGAGGTCGTCACCCGCCTGCGCATCATGACCAAGCAGCCCAAGGTGCCGAGCCATCAGCGGGACAACTACAACTCGGCGATGGGCACCTACGGTCAGGACCCGCTCATGAAGAAGGTCTTCCTGATGCTGAAGGACCTGGCCCGTGGCATCTGGGACACCGCGATCAACGGCGTCTACATCGACACCGGCAAGATCGTGGCCGGCGGCGGCCTGACCAGCGCCAACATCCTGGCGACCAACACCGTCATCGCTCCGGGTCCGTACAACGATCCGCAGCGCGGGCAGGGCGCGCTCGACTTCAGCAACGTGCGCAAGGCGCTGCGCTTCAAGTCGCCCGGCGACAACGACTTCGGCGACTGGGTTCCCTTCAACCCCGGCGACCGCGTCACCCTGCGCAGCCAGCACATCGCCGGCTACATCACGCTGACCACCGCGGCCAGCTACCCGTCGAGCGACGCGAACTGCCTCATTGAGTTCTCGTCCTCGACGCAGCAGCCCGATGGCCTGGTGAACCTGGTCGACCCGTCGCAGATCATGAGCAACGCGACCCCGACGGCGATCAACTTCAGCTTCCTCGATCAGCTGATCACCAAGCTCAACCCGGCCTACCGCGACAACCCCATGACCTGCTACGTCATGCACAGCCGCGAGATCAACGCGCTCAAGGACCGGGCGCGCCAGTTCGGCGGGGCGAAGCTCGAAGACAAGCCCTTCGGCGACGAGATGCGGGATCTGCCCGAGTTCATGGGCATGGCTCCCAAGATGGTGCCGCACTACAGCGGCCACCCGATCCTGGTCAACGACCGCATCCCCGACACCATCCTCGCCGGCCGCGCCGTTCACCCGATCTACCTCGTGTGCCTCGACCCGGAGGTCATGGAGGACGCCGAGACCGAGAGCGGCGGGTTCTATGGCATCACCCGCGGCACCCCCGACGGCGCCGTGATGCAGGGGACCTCCGGTATGGGCTTCCAGATCAAGGACATCGGCACGCTGCAGAACGAGACCAGCGACGCCATGCGCATCACCTGGGAAGGTGCCTGGTGCCTGGGCAGCTCCGGCGCTGCGGCCAAGTACGAGAACTTCTGGCAGGCGTTCTAGTCGCTCCCTGAGCGGCAGCGAAGCCTTTCAGTGAACCTATTTCCTGCCTCGGCGGTATCGGAAACCCCGCCCGCCGGGGCAGCTCTCCTTTTCTCCAAGGCGCTCCCATGAGTCAGAACCTACAGCCGCTCCTCGACCCGGATGCGCTCGTTCGCGTGCGATACCGGGAGAAGGAAAATTTCGTCGGGCCTCTCTGGGGGCTTTTTTTCCAAGAGAACAACCTATCCGAGCCCATTTATCGTTCCTTCGCCCAGCTGGCGGTCAGCCGCAGCGGCGAAGAGGACGCCTATCGCATCCTAGAAATCGTCGAGATTGACCAGACCACTTTCGAGCCGCTCGCCGAGCAGCCCACCCGCGAAGAAGCCCTGCAGCGGCAGAGGCCCCAGGTGATTGACCTCGGGCTTCGCCGGGAAGAGATCGAGCGCAGGAAACCCCCCGAGCCCGACCGCGGCGTTCCGACCGTGGCGGAGTTGATCGAGCGCGAAGCCAAGCAGCGAGAGATCAACCGCCTGCCGACCGCGCTGCCCCCGATCGGTGTCTCCAGCGCTGCCCCGCTTCCGCCGCCGGCCCTGGCCTCTGTGCTGCTGGATGACGAGGATGTGCCGCCGCCGGCCGCGCCGCCAACCGAAGAGATGAAGTCTGAGGTTGTCGGCGATCTGGTGCGAAACCCAGCGGCTCCCGCACCCGTTCCGCCCAAGCCCACGCCGGTTTCCCCGCCGCCCGAAGAGAAGCGTCGCAAGACCAACAAGGTATGAGCGACGAAGTCTCCATAAACGCCGTCCGCATGCTGCAGGCGCTTTCGGAGTTCGTCGAGCACATGGATACCGAAGTCCATGATGCCTTGGATGCGGCGCTGCAGCGCGCGGTCGGCGTCGCCAGGTCCGGCCGGTTCTTTGACCAGAGCGGCGACCTTCGCGAGCAGATCCGCTACACCCTGGACGGCAAGGCGAGCGAAGACACCCTTCTTGGCACGCTCGGGGCGTACACCACGTATGCATCGTATGTCGAGGATGGGACACCGCCGCACAAGATCGAGGCGAAGAATGCCAAGGCCCTCCGCATCCCGATTAAGGGCGGAAACGGGGCCTACTTCGCCAAGTCGGTGCGCCATCCAGGGACGCAGCCCGTTCGCTTCATGCTCGCCGCGGTGGAGTCCATCGACATGAGCAACATCCTCGACCATGCGATCGATCGAGCGATGCAGAAGGCGGGCTTATGAGCCAAACCGATCCGTGCTGTGTTGAGTTGCAGGCGCTCTCACAGATCCCTTGCACCGAAGAAAACCTCAAGCGCATTGAGTGGCGCATTGAGCACAAGGTGCCGACCGAGATCCGCGACAACGCGCCCAATATCATCGCCGATGGCGGAACGATCTACGACTCGTGGCTGTACGAGGCGGAAGCCATCATCGCCAACGACCTCCTCAAGATGGCGCAGCCGATACGCCTGGACCGGATCGAGAACCTGGCGCAGCTCACGCGGCTCAAAGCGATCAAGGCGGTCGAGTTGCTGTTCCGCACCAACGCGATCGAGCCCGACGATCTGAACGACAAGCGCGCGGCCTACTTCGCTTCCCTCTACTTGGCGGAGCTGTCGAGTCTCCCCCTTCGCCTGTACGCCGGCGCGCAGATCGTGCCCAAGTACGGCCTCATCCGAGCCTGATCCATGCCCCGCCTGTATGACCCCGCCGTCGATGCCTTGATCTCGATCATCTACCGGCGCCTAGGGGAAGGGATCTCCCCGGTGAGCGCGCCGGCGATCTGCAAGACCTGGCTGCGTGACTTCCGTGACACCATCGGCGATCAGACGATGCGGCCCATCAACACGCTGTATCGGGCGCACCCGTTCCGCGGCAAGACGGTTTTCGAGGGGCAGCCGTCGTATCCGCTGTTCGCCCTGTGGCGCGACAGCAGCGACTGGAAGCAGTACACCGGAGACACCGACGAAAACCTATCGATCTTCTCCTTCATGTGGGTGCTTCCCCCAGAGAAGGAGACCGAACGCATGTGGCCACTGCTGCAGCACTTCATCTCCAACATGCGGCGCGTGCTGGAGAATGCCCCCGAAGACCCGGAAGACGCGACGCTGCTTCTGCTCAATGACTCGCCCCACAATGAGCCCAACAAGATGGCGCTCATCTCCGAGTACGGGGTCGAAATCAAGAGCCGCTTCGTCTTCCAGGGACCCGGCGAGCAGGCCCTGTACCCAACGCTCGTCGGGACCTTCATGGTCAAGCAGAATTGGGAGCGCGACGTTTTCAATCTGGGCCTTCGCCTAGAGCGCTTTGTGGAGGCCTTCCTCCGCTACAACCTTCGAGATCCGCGCGACGACGGCGACTGGACGCCCGCGATCAACCCGATCGTCGAGTCGTACGGTCTCCCCCTTCAACCGTAGGGTGTAAAAAATGGATAAAATCTACGTGCGCGCGGCGCTCAAGCCCGACGCCCAGAGCCGGCCTATCACGGACCGGGGCCTTCTGTACCCGCACCCGATGCACCGCGGCCGGTATATCGGCTGGCGCGACTGCATGCCGGGTGAGACGCCTGAGCATGTGATCCCCGGCGCAGCCGGCGTCACGCTGGAAAATGTCGGCGGGAAACAGGTGGTCAGCTACGACTCCGACAACGAGAAGCGGCGCACTGAGGCGGCTGGCGGTGTCGGGCCGGTTGGCGACCTATTTCTCGCGGGACCGTCTGTGGGCCTTGTCCGCACGGGTCCGGTGCGCGTCACCGCCGACTCGGAGATCCGTCGCGCTATCCTGTGCGGCGACCTGATCGAAGTCGAGCCTCCGCGGCCCCAATCGGTGGAAGCGCCCGCTGAGGTGCCTGCTCTGGCTCCCGCTGCCGAGAAGCCCCCCCGGCGCGCTGCTGTCCCCCAGGTGGAGGCCTAGCCCATGACGATCTCTCCCGGCAACAAGTACCCGCGCGCCTTTATCGACGTGAAGTTCGGCGCGGGCAAGTCCTCCCCCCTGAGCGCGCCGCGTACCGTGCTGATCATGGGCTACCAGGCCCTCGTCGGCCCTTCTGTCGGCACCGCCCAGCCCAACGTCGTCTACCCGCTTCCCAGCGTCGATGATGCAATCGCCCTGTTCGGCGGCGGAAGCGAGATCCACCAAGGGGCCGATGCGGCGCTCGATCAGGTGCTGGACACGACGCTGTACGGCGTGGCCTTCGCCGAGGTCGCCAACCCAACCATGGCCTCGGCGACGAGCTTCAGCCAGTGGGTGCTGACCCCGACCGGCGCGAGCGTCATCGGCGGCATCATCTACATCATCGTCGATGGCGTCGAGTTTCCGGTGTCGATCCTGGACGGCATGTCGGTGGCGGACCAGCTGACGGCGATCTACACGGAGATGTCCAAGTACAAGAACATGCCCGTGTGGATGCCGGCCGCGCCGAGTTCCACCACGCTCGGCTTCCGCACCAAGCACACTGGCCTTCGCTCCAATCAGCACGTCATCCGGTTCCGCGTGGAAGGAATTACCGGGACGAGCTACGCGATTGTGCAGACGGCCACCGCTGTCAACGACGGAAACCCACAGACCTGTTTTGACACAATCAACCAGCAGGACTTCGACTACATCGTCATCGCGGCGACCGAGCCTGCCCCCGGTGCCTCGCCCAACCCAGGCATCACGCGCTTCATCAACAACGTCAACAACCGCGCCCAGCCGCTCGTCGGTCTGCGCGGCGTGCTGGTGGCGGCGATGAAGGACAGCTACGCCAACGTCGTGACAAACGCGCTTGGCGTGAACGCCCACCGCTGCTTCCTCCTGTGGTGCCGCGACGCGGAAGACTTCTCGATCCGCATCGCCGCTCGGTATGCGGCAGCCATCGCGCTCGGCACTTCCTCCGATCCGACAGCGAACCTGTGCAACACGGCGCTGACGAGCCTCATCGGCCCGCAACTGCGGTCGAGCTGGATCAGCGAGCAGGAAGCGACCCAGGCGCTCAACAATGGCATCACCCCGCTTCGCTTCAACCGGCAGGGGAGCTGCTACGTCACCCGCCCGATCACGAGCCGTTTTCAGGATCTAAACGGAAACCCCGACTACCGCACGCTCGACATCGGCAAGGTGCTGGAGCCGGACTTCCTCGCCGACTACCTGGCAAGCGACATCCCCGTGACCTGGGCCGGCTACAAGCTGCGGGATGACGACCCCAACGATCTCGGGCAGCCGCTCGACAAGGTCTGCACCCCCAAACTGTTCAAGAGCTACCTGGCGGCGCTGCTGCGCAACGAGTACGCGCGCAACCGCCTGAAGAACCCCGAGCCGTACATCAACGGCGACGGCTCCGGCAGCATCCAGGGGGTGCTTCTCTGCTACATCCATCCTGTCGTCGGGTGGCGAATCGTGGCGGACCTCCCCGCCGACGTGATCGACATCTTCGCGCAGCAGGAAATCACCGTCCGGCAGGTGGGGTAAACAACCATGGCTCTCACGCAGTACATCAGCAAGATGGATGTGCATATCCAGGCCACCGACCCGAGCGGCCAGCCTACCGGGGCGCTTGTGTACCTGGGCGACATCTACTCGGTCAAGATCAACACCAAGAGCAATGACAACCCCGTCGCCACCTTCGGCGGGGCCAAGGGCAAAGGTGGCATCGCCGGGTACTCGGACGGCTATATCGAGACGGAGATCACCTTCGACAAGGCGGTCCCGCGCTCGGGCGAGCAGTTCGACATTCTCCAGGTGATGCTGAATCATCAGACGGTCGTGCTGTTCGGCAACATCGGCGGCCGGCGCCGCAAGTACGAGGGCCGCATCCAGACCAAGGGCGAAGACTTCGGGCTCAACAAGGCCAGCGCCGACAGCGTCGCCATCCACGCCGGCGAGCCCGAGCAGGTAAACCAGTAGTCCGCTGCCAGGAAGGAAGAGGAAACCGCCATGGCTGGTAGCTATTATCTGCTCTGGGACTCCGACAAGCTCGTATCCAAGATCGGGGCACCGGCCACGGGCGCGGGAGACGCGACGAGCATCCAGGGAATCCCCGTCGATTCGACGCCGCCGACCGACGATCAGGAACTCCGCTACGACGCCGGCATGGGGAAATACATCCCCAAGACGCCGGCGGTGTCTTCACCCAAGATCTACACCTGTCCCTCGGGCGCAACGGTTCGGCAGGCCGTCTACCTCTCAGCCTCCAACACGGTGGCCCTGGCCAACGCGACCGACACGACGAAAGCCCCCTGCTTAGGGCTCATCGCTTCCAAGCCCACCTCGACTACCTGCACTCTCCAGCGCATCGGGCCGCTCGCTGGTTTCTCGGGCCTTACGCCCCAGGACAAGATCTTCCTCGACGAAACCGACGGCGCTCTGACTGCGACGGCTCCAACGTCCAGCGGTCGCGTCGTCCAGCAGATCGGCACCGTTGCCGCCGCCGACACGATCGAGCTTCTCGTAGACCCCGCTCGATTCACCATTCGCGCCTAACCGGAGCCCCCGATGGCCACTGCTCGCTCACTCGTGTTCACCGCTGGCGGCCTCACCCAGGAAGCCAAGGATGCCGATACGCAGCTCGTCAGCGCGATCGTCGGCAACAACTCCGGCAGCTTCACCCTGAATGCCGCCGGCACGAGCCTGCTTCTGAAGGTCGGCGGAACAACCTACCTATCAGTGAGTTCGTCGGCGATCACCGCGTCGGGCGGCTCGGTCTTCACCGGGGACGGCTCGGGCCTGACGACCCTGAACGCCAGCAACCTTTCTTCCGGCACCGTCCCGATCGCCCGCGTTCCCACCGGAAGCACCAGCAGCACGGTGCCATTCGGCAACGATGCCCGGTTCAACCCGTCGCCGAGCGCTGCTGGCCGCATCATCTATGATACGGGCAGCGCCTGGCAGGCTCTGGCGGCGGGCAGCGCTGGGCAGATCCTCCAAGCCAATGGCGCAGCGGCTCCTTCTTGGGTGGACGGGCAGACAACCAACGGGCAAACGCTGTGGTCCACCCCGGCCAGCGGCGAGATCGGCTACCAGACTTCCACTGCCGGCACCGTGGCCAAGTGCAACGCTGCAGCTCTGGCGACCTGTCCCGACGCGGTGTGCGTCTACCAGGGGACGGCAAGCACGGTGACGCCGCTCAAGGACGGGCAGCCAATCGGGATCTTGTTCGATGCGGGCCTGAACTCTGGCGGAACGGGCGCGCCGGCTGCAGGCCAGAGCGTCTTCGTCTCTGCGGCCACTGCCGGCCGCGCCACCAACAACGCTCCTACCGGGAGTGGAAACGTCGTGCTGTACCTGGGGGAAATCAAGGACCTCAATGGCGGCTACGACAACACCCTCGGATCGATCCTCAACGTCTGGCCGCGCGTCGGTCAGCCCATCGTCAGAAACTAAAGGAAAACCCCATGAGTAAGAACCTTCGCCCCGCCAAGCCCAAGACCCCTGCCAAGAAGAAGCCGGTCGCGCACATTCCGCCGCCGGTTCTGCTCACGAAAGTGCAGCTCTCGCCGCTCGAATCGCTAGAGCTGCGCCAGATCGAGTTCTCGGTCGTTTCCGCCCAGGCCGCCCTGCAGACGCTCATCAACATCCGGCAGAAGCGCGCCGAGGCCATCGGCAAGGAACACGGCATCGACATCAACACCGGCATTTGGCATCTGGACGCCGACGCCGGGACCATCACCGCTCTACCGCCCAAGGAGTAGCCGCCGATGGCGACCGCCCGATCCCTCGTATTCACGGCTGCGGGAAAATCGCAGGAAGCCAAGGACGCTGACACACAGACCGTCAGCGGCACGATCCAGAACGGGTCGGGCTCCCTCACGATCAACGCTGCCGCGACGAGCGCTATCGTCCAGGTGGGCGGGACCGCATATCTCACCGTCACCTCGGCGGCGATCACGGCGGCAAATGGCGCGGTCTTCACGGGCAGCGGCGCAGGCCTGACGAATCTGCCGATCGATGTCCAGGTGTTTTCTACGCCGGGCTCGGCTACCTGGACGCGGCCTTCCTCTGGACAAGTCGTCGATGTCATTGTGATCGGCGGTGGCGGCGGCGGCGGTTCGGGCCGGCGGGGCGGAACGACCAACAGCTACGGAGGCGCGGGCGGCAGCGGGGGTGGATACTCCCGCTTAAGGTTTCGGCGAACGGACCTCGGCAGCACCGAAAGCGTGACCATCGGAGCGGGCGGCGGCGGCGCGGCGGCCATCACGACCAACACGACCAATGGCAGCACCGGATCAGATGGAAACCCCAGCAGCTTTGGCGCGTGGCTCAAGTCCTACGGCGGAAAGGGTGGCGTCGGCGGAGGGAACGGATCGACTGCGACGGTCGCCCCCGGTGGCGCTGGGATTTTCACTGGCGGATCGGGCGCTCCCTCGGATGGGTCAACCTCAGCCCCAGCCGTTCCTCTGGCTCCCACGGGCGGCGGCGCGGGCGGCGGCGTCGGTGGCACGGGCCTGGAGTTCTCCACGAATGGGACTGGCGCGGTCGCCAATGGCCTGAACTACACCGGCGCTGCGCCAGGTTCATCGGGCTCGGCGGGAACCGCGGGCACTGCGCCAGGCGGATATCTTCCCGGCGGTGGAGGCGGCGGAGGCGGCGGAAATGTGGGCGCGGCCGGTGGTACGGGCGGCGCGGGTGGAAGCTACGGCGGCGGTGGTGGCGGTGGTGGCGGAAGCACGACAGGCTTTAATTCAGGCGCTGGCGGAGCTGGCGCGAACGGGGTTGTGGTGGTGCTGACCTATGCGTGACGCGATCGTCCTCCTGGTTCTTTCGTTCGCGGCTTGTGGTCCGGTGAACGTCGATCCGCATGTCTTCGGCCCGCGCCTGAACCTCGCCGAGCCAATCTACGTCGACCTCCAAGACACCCTGACCCCAGACGGAAAGGGCAGCTTCCCGCACCCGGCCGAGTGGCGCCAGGCGCTGCAGAACGCTATCAGCCGCGCCCACGGTCGGCTCACGCAGGACCCAAGCACGAAGCAGCACCTCGCGCTGGACAACACCGACGGCGGCAAGTGCATCGACCGCAACGTCTTCGCGTTCACCGACGACAAGACCTGGCTGCGCGTCTCGATATGCCACAGCCTGATTGTCGCCAATGATTCCTTCTTCGAGCCGTCCGACCGCAAGCTCGATCTTATGCTCCATGAGCTGGGGCATGTTCTCGGGGGCCATGGGGGACACATCGGCGGCGACTCGATCCCGTTTGCGGAGTGCCCCTACAGAAACATCATGGCGTGGAACATCAATTGCCATCCGGGGCTCACCGACTACGAGGGCCTGGATTGGGAATATGCGTGCGCCTCGGGCAATACGGTCAACGGGATCTGCGCCAGAAAATAACCCCGGCAGGCTGACAAGGAAACCCCCATGGCCACTACGCGCACCCTCGTCTTTACAGCCGGCGGCATCACGGAAGAGGCCAGAGACGCCGATACCCAGATCGTGAGCGGAACGGTCCGAAATAACTCGGGGTCGCTCACCGTTTCGGCCAGTTCTACGAGCATGGTTCTCAAGGTGGCCGGCACCACGCTGCTTTCGATCGCGGCCGGCGGCATTGTCGTCAGCTCGGATCTGCTGCCCGTCGATGATGCAGTTCATGCGCTCGGCAGCGCCAGCTTTCACTTCAGCAACGTCTGGTCCGATGAGGTAGACAGTGCGACGTATAACTCCGGCGGAAGCCCGATGGGGTTCAATGCCGCGAACATCTCTTCCACCACCGCCCCGGCTTTCAACTTCTCGACCGGCAGCGGGAACGTAGGCCAGCTGTCCAACAACGGCATCCTGGCGCAGCAAGTCGGCGCGGACCTCGCTTCTGCTTCCACCATCACCCCGACTCATGCGATCCACCGGGTGACGGGAACCACTTCGATCAACACGATCACCGTGCCGGATGTTTTCAACGATGGCGACAACACCGGCGGCCACCTGACGATCATCCCGACCGGGATCTTCACCTGGACCGCATCTGGAAACATCGGCCTTGCGGGAACGTCCGTCGTCGGCAAGGCCATCATCTTCACCTGGATGCCCGGCCTGCATAAGTGGTATCCCAGCGCTACGAGCTAAGGATCGATATGAAGTCCCTGATCATCATGGCCCTGTGTGGGCTTTCTCTCTGGGCCTGCGATGGAAGCTACACCACGACCCTGGTAGCTCCAGCCGCGCCGCTCCCCGCCGTGGCCGACATGGCGTCGCCGGTCCCGCGCTGCGCTACACCGGCGGCCGATGGCACCTATCGCGACGCCCACCTTGGGGTTTCCTGCCACTTCGAGCCGCTCAACGGCGTTCGCGTCTGCGTTCCCGACGACATGCCGCGGATCATTGGCGCGGTCTGCGATCCGAAGGGCGGCCCCGACCGGATCTGGCTCGACCGAAACCCCGACTGCAACAAGGGGACTTCGCTGTACGCCATCCCGCGCCCGTCGCGCGTCTGCGGGAACCTGACGGGACTTCTGCAGAAGGTGGCGATCGCAGTGCAACCCGACCAGCAGATCTACGTCTACGATCCCCAGGCCAAAACCTGTACGCCTTCAGGGTTCAGTGCTCGCTCTGACTCCCCGATCGTCGACCGCGCCCCAGCACCGGACCCGGTCTTCCTCTCGGAGAAGGACCTTGCCTCGACCGTGTGTGCGCCATGATCCAGTTTGAAACGCCCCCAGCACCCAAGGAAGAGGACAAGAACCGGGCCAAACCCTTGAGCGATGAGGATCTCGCCATCCTCAAGAGCGGCATCGGCCACATCGTTCCAGTTCCGTGGCCGGCGGACCCCAAGCGGTGGGTCGGAATGCGGTGCCTCTCGCGCGCCGAGAGCCGCAAATGCAGCTTGGAAGCGCTCGGCTCCGCACGCCGGATCGCCAAGGCATCCGACTTTGATGCCGATGCGACCGCCGCGCTGGCCCGCCGGATCGAGACGGATCTTGTTCTGTGGACGGCGCTGCGTGACTGTGTCTGGCTGGAAGAGCCCGACGGCGAGTTGTCGGAGATCCGAAACAACCCCGGCGAGAATCTGATTCGCACGCCGGATGCCTTCGCCGAGTCGACCACAGACAAGCACGTCGAGAAGCTCGTCGCCCACTACGACGACATTCTCATGGCTAGCGCGCCGCTCACCCGCTTCCAGCAGATGATCCTGGGGGCGGAGTACGAAAAGGCCTGGGCGGAGCTAAAAAAAAAGCCCGATGCCAGGGCCTTGATCGGGTTATCGCCCGCCGAGTTGTGTCCCCTGTTGAGTTTTATCGCTCATCTCTACCAGGAAGCCCCCGAGACCTCGGCGACCTGACCTACGATCAGCTGGCCTATTTCGACTGCCTGACAATCTGCAACGACAAGCGCGAGAGCTTCGATGAGATCCCCGATGAGGTGAACTTCGTCTCTGCGGGTGAGATCGACTGGAAGAAACTGCGCGAGACGGAATGCACGGCCGGCGGCAAGCACCGCGACGAAAACGATCCCCCGTGGGTTCCCTGGATACCGGAGCCCGAGCCGGAAGTTAAGGAGTAGGATGCCCGTCGTAGAGGTCCAGTTCTCGCCCAAGGGTGGCGCGGAGGTCAAAAAGACCGCCAAGGAGATCGCAGATGCGATCAAGGCTCAGGTAGCCGCCACCGCTGCGTCTGGGGACAAGACCAAGAGCATCGTCTTCACGATCAAGCAGGCGCGCGAGCTTCAGACCGCTTTCAACGGGGACATCAAAAAGACGCTCGACGCACTGGTCAAGGCCGGTATCGCCTCAGACGACATCGTGCTGCTGATGAAGCAGCTCAACCGCGAGGCGCTCGAAGGTCGCCGGCGCACCCTTGGGATCGCCGAGGCACTGACCGAGACGGGCGGCAAGATGAAGGCCGTCAAGGCGGAGTCGGACGGCTTCAACGTCAGCCTAAAGGTGGCGCGGACCTTCGCTGCAAAGTTCAATGGAGACCTCGCTCAAACGGCTACCTATCTTCGCAGCTCCGGTGCGAGTACGAACAGTATTCGAGTCGCGATGGCAGCGCTGCAAGTAGAGGCCAAGGGTGTCAAGAACGAGACCAAGAGCATCAGTCAAGAAATTGACGACATGGAAGGAAAGATTCGCAAGGGGGCTCTTGCGGCGGAAGCAATTAAGAAGGCATTTGAGGCCGCTGGCAAGGCTCTGTCCGATTTGAATGAACTTGCTGGTGTTGATTCAGCAAAAGAAGGAGTGAAAAAATCTATCGACTTAGATACAAAATTTACGAAGTTTGAAAATCTGATAGGAGTTCAATCTCCAGAAGAAGCGGCTGAGTTGCGTCGTAATGTCAAAAAAATCAGCCTCAGCTCAAATCAATCGCAAGCAACCGTACTTGATGCTGCAATTGGTATTCAGGAAACAAAATCCGCCGGCCGAGAGTATCTGCTAGAAAATGGCGGCGTTGGGTTGCTGGCATTTCTTAAGCACGCATATGGCGATTCTCAAAGTCCTTCTGAATCAATCGAGTCAACAACGGCCGGTGTTGTTTCGGCTAAAGATTTAGGGCTTACAGCCTCTCAGATCCCAGAAGCCCAGGGAATTTTGGCTGCTGGTGAATTAGCTGGCTCGTTGACCGGAAAAGATATCCAAACAAAATTTGGAGGTGTCGGATCGCAACTTGCTGCACTTAGAAAAACCACAGGTGTTCAAGCGCTTCGCGAAGAACAGGGCCTCGGGCAAGCACTAGGAGATATTCCTGGATATGCCGGAAAAATTGATCCAGTTAAAGTACTAGGCGAAAATTTACTTTCAAAACTCGCAGATGCCGAGACAAGAAAGCGCCTTAAAGAGACAACTGGCATAGACACATTTGATAAAGAGGGCCGACTTAGACCAGTAGCAGATATTAGCGAAGATATATCAAAATATCGGTTAAAATCTCCAAAGAACGAACAAGAGCTATATGGAGTGTTTCGTGACATACAAGCACGTAATGCAGTTCTTGGCCTATCAACACCGGAAAGAGTTGCCAAGTTAAGAGAACTTGAACAAGTAAATTCCGCGGTCGGCACAGAACAAATTGTCAAGGGATTCAAGCGACGCACGGATTCCGTGAGCGGGCGATTGGCGTCTCAGCAACTACAGCGCGAAGCCGTTGACTATGAACGCCTGCCACAAGTCGCGAAAGTCTTGATCGGCGTTGGAGACGTAACACAGAGGCTCTATGAAAAACCCATCGCTGGATTAGCAGCCAAAGCGGGTTTGCAATACGCACAAAGCGGATCAACGTCGGCCTTGTTTATAGGATCTGCCATCGCCTCGCTTGCTGCGGCTGGTGGATACATTGCGTCCAACGACGCAAAAAACCCATTCAAGTACGAGGCCGCCCAGCGCACTGCAACTTTAGATGAACAAAGGTTATCTGCAGCCAGGAATCAACCAGACTCACAGGTCGATTCCCAGATCGCCGCAATCCAAGCCGCCGCCGCCAAGCAGGGCGTCAACCTCGACCTCTCCGGCCAAAACCCCACCATCACCTCGACGAACGATAAGGGCGTCAAGGTCCAGGTGGAGATCAAGGTCGATCAAGAGGGCAAGATCTCCGAAGTCACCAGCGAGAGTAAGGACACCAAGGGCGCAGCCAAGGGAAACAAGCGCACCAAGACGACCACCCAGAGGTAGCCGCCGATGTCCAAGGTCTCCGAAAACTTCCTTCCCCTGTACTACGACTCGATCGGGCCGGTCCCGATCTCGGTATTGTCAGAGGACGGGAGTATCGACCGCAAGAACGGCTACCCGTATCCTCACCGAAACCTGCAGGACGTGACCTCGCAGGGAGTAGATCCACTCATTGTCTCCGGCGAGATGGTTTTCCTAAACGGCATCGAAGAATACCTCAACCTCTGGCCTGACCTGTTTCTTCAGTTCCGCGCCCGCCTCAAGCGGCCCGAACTGGCGCATTTGCAGCATCCGTTGTATGGCGAGGTCTGGGGCTATTTCTCTCAGTTCCGTGTCCAGTACAACGTCCGCGAACTGAACGGCTGCCGAGCCAACTACGTCTTTGAGGAAGTCGCCGAGGATGACAAGACCCGGCCGGACCTCATCCAAGACGAGATCCAGAAGGCGCTCGGCTACGCGCAGTTCGTCGATGCCGCGGTCGAGCAGCTCGCCAACCCCGCTATGGCGACCATCCGGCGCGACGTAACCCAGCCGAGCACGCAGATCACCGCGGCCTATCAGGGAACGCCGGTGGCGACCACCTTCACCGGGTTCGCCTCGTACATCCAAGAAGCCGACCTCATTGCGACCGCCATCCAGCAGCAGGCCGATCAAGTGAAGGCCCAAGCGAGCTTCATCCTGGCCGCGCCCGAGCTGCAGCTACCGGCAAACTATCAAGTCCGCGATGCGCTGGTGCAGTACCAGTCCGCCGTCCAGGCCTCCGCCGATGCGGCCAAGGCCACCGCCGGCACCATCCAGTACCTCGCGCCGCTGCCCTTCCCGCTCTCACCGCTGGAGATCTCGCTACGCCTCTACGGCGATCAGAGTCGAGCGACGGAGATCTACCAGCTGAACCCGATCAGCATGTTCGAGTACCCCAAGGGCTACGTGCTGGCGGTGCCGAGCCTGGACTTCATCTACCCGTCTTCCATCCAGAAGGGCCAGACGGGAATCAAGCTGACCTCTTCGCTGCAGATCCCAGGCACCGGCCTCAGCATCTCGCTGCCGCTCGGAAGGTTCTAAGCCATGGCTCTCGACCCGCCTCTTTTTCAGACGCCGATGCTCGTCATCGAAGCGCCGAACAAGGCGGAGTTTGGGACAGTGCTGCAGACCTGGACCGAATGCAGCTACGAGAAAGACCTATTCACCCCGTCGGATACGTTCTCTTTCAAGCTCGCCATCACCGGGACGAGCGGCCCGAACGCCCCAACGGAAGAATATATCCGCCAGATGATGGCGCTCACCGTGCCCGATACCGTCGTCAAGGTGGTGGTGGGGACTGACACCCTGATGACCGGGATCATCGGCACCCAGCGGATCTCCGGCGACAGGACCGGCGAGTACGTCGAGGTTTCTGGCCGCGACCCGGCAAGTCTTCTGACGGACAACGAGGTCGACCCCAAGCTCAAGATCACCCGTAACACGACGCTACCCGACCTCGCCGATCAGATCCTACAGCGCTACCGGGGCAAGGGCATTCCCCTGCGCGTGCTATCCGACGACCGAACCAACCGCAGCATCATCACGGGTCTGGTGCGCAAGCCGAGCCTCAAGAAAGAATACGTCAGCACCAGCGCCGGGACCATCCGGGTGAACTACGATCGAGACACCTCCAAGGCGGCGCTCGCCGATCAGGTTCTCGGGGTGAAGCTCGCCGGCCAGCCTGCCGACACCGCGCCTGAGTTCTTCGAGAAGGTTTCGATCGCCGATGCCCGGCCGCATCCAGGGGAAACCGAGTGGGACTTCCTCGACCGTCACGCAAAGAACCTGGGCGTACTGCCGGTGATGTCTGCCGACGGAGACCTGATCTTCCTTCGCCCCGACTACAACCAGCCGACGATGTTCACCCTGCGGCGCCGCATCGGGGCTGCCACCGCGCAGTCGAACAACATTCTCTCGGGCGGCCGGGAACTCAACTACGAGAACACCGCCACAGCGATGCATGTTC
>Ga0075163_10003335_pt1 | contig 21570 bp, 12 predicted proteins | sample JI1023141ADNA_FD_71478 | JGI IMG/M metagenome (GOLD analysis project Ga0075163, IMG submission 71478) | Wastewater effluent complex algal communities from Wisconsin, to seasonally profile nutrient transformation and Carbon sequestration -... | ecosystem: Engineered > WWTP > Effluent > Algae... | reverse complement strand
CTCGGCTTGATGTCGCGATGCACGATCCCGTGCTGGTGGGCGCAGGTGAGCGCCGCTGCGACCCGCAACAGCAGCAGTCGCGCCTCTTTTACGGTGAGGGGGCTGCGGCTCAGGCGCCGGGCCAGATCCTCGCCCTCCAGCCACTCCATGGCAATGTAGTGCAGACCCTCGGAGGTCTCTCCGCTGTCCACATACGAGACGACACCGGGATGGCGCAGCTCCGAGAGGATTCGCGCCTCGCGCGCAAAGCGGCGCACATTCAGACCGCTGCCGGCAGTGCGATGCAAGACCTTGATGGCCACCCCCTCGCCCGTTTGCCGGTCGAGGGCGCGGTAGATGATTCCTCCGACGGCGTCACGGTGGCTGGCGTTCCCTGACGGCGTGTTGCAGTCGCTGTCTTGGGGAATGCAGGTCCGATCCGGGCCGCAGCGCGGCAAGGCCCCGGGCAGGCAGCGCGGAGTCGCTGAATTGCGGCATAGCGCGGCGCGATGGTGTGCCGATCTGGCACAGTGCCCGGCTGCGCACAGCGCGGCAGTGCAAATCGGGATCAGGCGGGCCCGCTCCCGCAGCCGCCGATAATCTGAAAAGGCGATGAGGTGCTTCGCCACTTTCTCGACGCTGATGCCTTGACGAGATTGCACAACTTGGCTGTGATTCCGAGCATTTGCACGCTCACTCTGTGCACTAGATTGCAAAAGACAAATCGACGCAAATTCGCCCAATCACGCTCATTATTTCGCATTAGAAACCTGGATTATTTTTCTGGCATTAAAATTGCCTATATAAATTCTTAAAGGCAGAGTTCCGCCTTTGCTCTGCATCAAAAACAGTCAACTAAACATATTCACATATCGCCAATTGAGCGAGATCGGAGCACCGTAAAATCGCTTCAATCCAATCACGATAATAACCTCAAACCATTCATTTAATAACAAAGTAGCAAGATCCTTCGCTGCTCACCCAGCAGCGAATCGTCTGGAGACGACTTTTATGGACGTCGCAACAAGCTCAGATATGTGGCCCACTCTGTACGTCGGAACCGATAGGCCTGCCTTTCCCCGACTCCACCTGCTGCTGTCGTGGCTCTTCATGCTGGGAGGGGGCCTCATCATCCTCCTGCTGGCCGGCTGCACTGACCTCCGAATCTCCGGTTGAGGTCCTGAATTCGCAGGGACGAGCTGATCTGACGCGACGCGCTGATCTGACGCGCCACGGCATCTCCGCTCAGCACGCCGGCAAACAGGGCGCTCATTCCAAGCGCGATGGCAGAGCTGGGGTGCACGCTAGCTGCCGACGGGCGGAACCTGGCCAGACGCATCCCGGCTCGCCCAGTATGCGGGGCGGCCGTAGTGTTCGTACAGGCGCTCCTCATACTCCCGATCTATGGGCGTGGTTGGGCTCCACGTGGGGCCGCTCTGGATCACCTCCATGGTGAGGTTCAGGCAGAGCACGTTCTTGGACCAGCTCACTTCCTCGGCCCACTGCGGAGCGACCAGCACCTTCCTTCCAAACCACCAACTGCCGATGTCGATGACCAGGTAGCGAATGGTCCAGGTCTCATCGTCCACGATGAAGTCCACGATGTAGCCGATGTCGCCATCGCTGCCGCGAACATGGTAGCCAGCGACGGTCTTGGAGCTGCGCAGGTGCGGGTCGCGCAGCGTGTCCTGGGCATGGGTCCGCTCGTGGTTGACAGTTGTCCTGGCCAGCGCAAACGGGTAGCTATCCATGCCCCAGATGCCACCGTATCCCCAGTAGTAGGGCCACTCGAAATAGTGGAAGTATTCCTGCTCGTACTGTCGGGAGACCGGCCTGGCCAGGTCCACGCTGGGGCTGCCCTTCAGCTTGGCCTGGGTGAGCCCAAGATGAAACAGCTGCGTCTCCCAGTCGATCTGGCGAAAGGAGATGGGAGAGACCAGCACCTGGTGCTTCTCCTCCCAGAAGCCACTGGTATCGGTGACCAGATAGCGGATCGTCCAGTGTCGGTCGTCGAACAGGAAGTCTGTCACCCGCCCGATGTCGCCATCGGCGGCACTAACTTTATAACTTTCCAGGTATTTCAGACTCCTCAACATGGGCCACCTCGCTCTGTGAGCATAAGGACTTCAACGCAGCTGCTCCGCAAGGCTCTGCCCATTGTGGAGAATGCGCATGCCCTTTTCTCTTCGCAACGCACGTGCCATCACTCCCTTTAACGAATATATGATAACGGGAATGACTGACCCGTTACGAAATGGTAGCAATCTGTGCAGCAAAGATTTTTCCAAAAATTTAAACAGCAATCGCCAGCTCTGCCGGAGCTATAAAAAATCAGCTACTTAGTCGCGACTTATTGGACAAAAATGCTCCATTTTTTGCTCAATCGTACGGGTTTTCTGGTGGTTATAGAATAATTGACTTGATGTGAAAAAAGCCTCGCTCTACCATTTGCAAATACCTGCTGTATTCCCTCGGGAGCTTGAGACGCCGTCAGAGCGCATACCCTTTTCTCGTCGTAAAAGGTGTAGGCTCTGTGCTGCAAGTACCGCTCAGCGCCCCTGAATGAATACATAGAATCATAGTCTTATCATTATTCTATAGGACCCTGGCGACTTGCTCTGTTGTTACCAGGGTGCGATAGAGCGATGGCGAAAGATGCGGGCGAGGTTCTTGCTGTAATTGGCAATCGGCAAGACTGCGCCCACTTGTAGGCAAGGTAGTGCGTGCGACCGCTGCGGCTCGTAAGTGGCATTCGCATGCCTGCTTATCCATTAACGAAAGGAGAAAATCGTTAAGAGAACTGATTGACCAGTAAACACACAATCGACTCGCGATCCATATGACCGCCCAGCGTCTGAGGCGGCTTCGCGCCAGAGCTTTTTCTGGCTGAAGCTGTGGGCCTTTGAGGCCGACATCCGGCGATTTGGGGAATGGCAAACGAAACTGTTTGACCGAGGAGAATGGAACATGAGCGCACGAGTGCGACTGTTGGGAATGGCCTTGCTGCCCCTCTTTGCTTGCAGCCCGGCGGACCCGACTTTGGATGAGGTATCGCAGCGAGACACGCCGGTCACCATCCCCGAGCTTGTCTATTCGATCAAGTCTGTAAACAGCGGCAAGTGCGCCGCTGTCAGCGGCGGCAGCCAGGCGCAGGGGAGCAGTGTGGTCCAGCGCGACTGCGATGGCGGAGCGAGCAGCCTGTGGCAGCTCCAGCGGCTCTCGGATGCCACGTATCAGCTGGTGGCTCAGCACAGCGGCCAGTGTCTGGCCGTGGTCACGAACAGCTCGCAAAATGGGCAGCAGATTGTCCAGTCCAGGTGTGCGGGTGCGGCCAATCAGAAGTGGCTGCTCACCGACGCCAGCGGCGCATTTCTGGTCAAGCCCCAGACCAGCGGCGCCAACAATCGCAAGTGCATGGATGTGCCCCAGAGCTCCAAGGTGAACGGAGCCCAGCTCATCCAGTGGACCTGTCACGGCCTCGACAACCAGCGGTGGATCCTCGCTCCCCTGGGCGGCGGCATGGATGGCGGAACCACGGGCGGCGGCGGCGGCACCGGCGGACCGACCCCGGGCGGCGGCACGGTCAGCTACACCGTCGACAACACCACCATCTTCGCGAACCCGGAGCGCGGCTTTTATCACCACGAGGAGAGCGATGGCAGCAACCCCTTGAGCCAGAGCCAGCTCAGCGCATACCGCACCGGTGAGGCCATCAGCCTCATCTTGCGCCTGTTCTATCTGGACTCGTTTCGCAGCGGGAACATCAGCGCAAGCTACCTTGCTGGCATCAGCACGGACTTCGATCGCGTGCGGGCCGCGGGGCTCAAGGCCGTCGTGCGCTTCGCCTACACCAGCAGCATGAGCAAGCCATATGGCGATGCGAGCCGGGATCGCGTGCTGGGTCACCTGGCGCAGCTCAAGCCCATCTTGCAGGCAAATGCAGACATCATTGCGACGCTGCAAGTGGGCCTGGTGGGCGCGTGGGGCGAGTGGTACTACACCGACTACTTCGGCGACCAGGGCAGCGTCAGCGCGGCGCAGTGGGATGATCGCAAGGCGGTGGTGGAGGCGCTGCTCGCCATCCTGCCCAGCACGCGCACCGTGCAGCTGCGCACGCCCGCCTTCAAACAGCGCTTCTACGGGGCGTCCGCGCTGACCAGCAGCGAGGCCTTTTCCGCAACGTCGAGGGCGCGCGTGGGCCATCACAACGACTGCTTTCTGGCCAGCGCGGACGATGAAGGCACGTACGGAAACGCGACTGCGGACAAGAGCTACCTGGCTGCGGAGAACCTGTTTGTGCCGCAGGGGGGCGAGACCTGCGCCACCTCGTCGTTTACCGGCTGGGCCAACGCCAGCGCGGACATGGAGCGGCTCCACTATTCGTACCTGAATCGCGACTACCTGGGGGCCGTGTACACGGGCTGGGGCAGCAACATCGATATCGCCCGCCGCCGGCTCGGCTACCGGCTGGCACTCGTCGATGGGACCTTTGATGGCGGCGCGCGTCCGGGCGGCGAGCTCAAGGTGAGCCTGGGGCTGCGCAACGATGGCTACGCGCCGCCGTACAATCCGCGCAGCGTGGAGATTATCGCCCGCAATCAGAGCACCGGCGCGCGCCTGGTCGCAAAGCTGCCCGCAGATCCGCGGCGCTTTGTGCCCGGCGCCACCCAGCGGATCGATGTGCGCTTGTGCGTGCCCGCAGGAGCTCCGGAGGGCACGTATGCGCTATCGCTGGCGCTGCCCGATCCCGAGCCCGCGCTTCACAACCGGCCCGAGTACGCCATCCGTCTGGCCAACACGGGACTTTGGGATGCGACGACCGGCGCCAACAGCCTGCAGCGAACCATCACCATCTCCGCCAGCAGCACCTCTCCGGCGTGCAGCGCCGGAAGCGTCGCGCTGATTCCGTAGCGACTCCTTTTTCCCCAGATTGTTGCAAAAGTCCACGCGTCCCGCGTCCCCTCTCCCGCAAGCGGGAGAGGGGCTGCGTGGAGTTCATAAGCATAACGCCGTTTTTTAACGCCAATAATAATGTTTATAAAATGAGAACTCGATTATGCTTTTAATTTCACATACTTGGACAGCATCCCCAGCGTTAACCATGGTTTTATTTAAACATAACATTACTAGCGCAGAGTGGATCTTGATACACACTAATCAAGCTGACAGAAAACCATTGGAAGTCTCACCTCCCGCCTGAGCGCTGCCTCCAGCGACAATAAGACGCAACTTCAATGCCGGCGGGGCTAGGCGCATTGGTAGTTTTCGCCGGGCATCTGCTTTGAGCGGTGCAGGCAGAAGCAGCGCTGTGATCACAGGTCCGCACGCCCCCAGCGTCCCCTGGGGCCGCACATGCGGGGGCGAATATGAAGAGGATTTCTCATGAACAGCTTCGATCTCAGCGATCTCGCACTGGCCTCCCCTGCGGGAGAGGGGATGCTCTCCCACCTGGAGAACCCGTTTGCCGATCCGCTCTGCTTCCTGCGCGAGCTCGTGCAGAACGCGATCGATGCCGGCAGCGCCCAGGTGGATGTGACCTGTGCGTTTGAAGCCGATCGCGAGGGGACGCTGCGGCGCCCTGCGCATGCGCTGGCCGAAGATCTGGGCACCGCCACCATCCGCGTCGCGGACTTCGGCGAAGGCATGGATCGCCATGTCATTGATACGCATCTGACGCGACTGTTCAGCTCTGAAAAAGAGGGCGACCGAACCAAGATCGGCAAGTTCGGAGTCGGCTTCAGCTCGGTGTTTCTGCTAAAGCCCGACGCAGTGTGCGTGGACACGGGCCGCTACGGGGAGAGCTGGCGCCTGGTCTTCCGGCCGGATCGAACGTTTACCCGGGTGCGACTGAGCGAGCCGATCGAGGGCACCACGATCCGCCTCTTCAAAGCGATGGCGCGCAGCGAGTTTGAAGGGCTTGAGCGGAGCGTGCTGCGCGCACTGCATCACTACTGCCCACATGTGGACGTGGCGCTGCGCTATCAGGGCGAGCGGCTGGGTTCGCCGCTGAACCTGAGTGCGCTGGACGCCTCAATCAAGGGCGAGGCGTTCGAGCAGCAGGCGGAGATCGTCGTCGGATTTACCAGGGAGGGCTCGCCCGACACGGCCAGCTTCTACAATCGCGGGCTGACCCTGCTGGTGCGGCCGAGCGAGCTTCCGGGCGTCTCGTACAAGATCAACTCACCGGGGATCGAGCCGACGCTGGGCCGCGACTTCGTGGTTCCCAACGAGCACTACCATCAGGTGCTGCGCGTGGTGCGCCAGCTGGCCTGCGGTGCCCTGGTTGAGCAGCTGTCGCAGCGGCTGGACGAGGGTCTGCACCACGGGGATGAAGAGGCCGCGATCGCAAACCTCCAGCGACCGCTGGCCACGCTGCTGCGCCTGGGGGTCAGCTTGCCCGCAGGCTGCGCGCATCACGTGGTCGCGTGCTCGCCGCATGGCCACCTGTACACGCTCTTCACCTGCGAGGAGGCGGCGCGCGAAGGCAGGCTGTTTGGCGCCTCGCACCCATCGCCGCTCAGCGCCGCTGCGTGCGCCGAGGGGCAGCTCGTCCTCGAAGACTGGCAGGGGGAGCTGCTCGCTGCGCTGTGTCGGGGCCAGCCGCCGCGGCTGGAGCGAGTGCTGGTGCTGCCGCTGACCATGAAGGAGACGGATCGTGCGCGCTGGACAGCCGGTGAAGCGCTGCGCGCAGCAACTCTGGCGCTGCTCAAGAGCGTGGCTGCACCGGTGAGCATCATCGAGCTGGGCTATCTCGACTACCCGGGCTCGGGCGCAGGCAGCCTGCCGGCCGTGGTGCAGGCCCGGCCGTTTACGGTGAGCAGGCTCGCCGAAGCGCTGCCGCGCGAGCAGAAGTGGCTTCAGCGCTCAGGCCAGTCTCCTGCGCGCGCGCAGAGCGCGTGGGTGCTGAACGCCGATCATCCTACGCTGCGGGCGCTGCTGCCGCTCGCGCTGCGCGAGCCCGAGCTGGCTGCGTATCTCTTGATCAACCTCTGCCTGCTCGGCGGGCCGCTGACCCCAGCGCTGGAGTCGGGGCTGCTGACCCAGGCGCTGGCCAGACGCTATCAGAGGCAAGAGGCGCCGCTGACCGAGCGGCTCATGGCGTCGCTCACGGCCGAAGGCGCGATCGACTCGCCGGGATTTTTCACCATCAACCCGGATCTGGCGCGCGAGCGCATTCGCCGATCCTACCTGCCAAACCCGCTGCGCTATGTGCTGCACCTGGTCCAGGCAGCGTCGCTGAAAGGAGCTACGCATATCTCGTTTCAGTTTGGCGCCGGGGATCTTCAGATGTACTTCGATGGGGCGCCATTTTCGCAGAGCGACCTCGAACAGCTGAGTGTTGTGCGGCTGAGCAAGGAGGGCTCGGGCGCAGCGGAGGCGCGGCGGCTCCTGGCCATGGGGATCTACACCGCCCTCCAGATTGATCCGGCGCTCGTTCAGGTGGAGAGCGGCAGTGCCTTTGTGGAGCTGCGGCCCGGCCGCTCGGATCGGCACGGGGTGGTCGCGGAGCCCAAGGCGTGGACCCACATCCGACTCCAGCAGCGGCTGGGGCTGGGGTTGATCAAGCGCTACCTGGAGCACCTGGGAGGGCACCTGACCGAAGAGGTGCTGCTGCAAGAGCGCTGTGTGCATGCGCAGATCTGCATCGAGCTCGATGGGCGACAGATCTCGCAGGGGCACACGCTGTCGAGCGCGATGCCCTGGCAGGCCTTTGCCGCGGGCGAGATCTCGGGAGCCGTGGACATCGCTCCGCTGCCTCCGATCAAGCGGTCCCAGGGCGAGGTGCAGATGTCACCGGAGCTGCCGCTGAGCCTGCCGCTGCTGCGCCTGGTTCAGAACGGAGTGTGGGTCGATACGCAGCTTCCCATCGAGCTCCTGCCTGGCTTTCGCGCGGTGGCCGAGAGCTCATCGCTGCGGCTCGATGTGGTGGGCGAGCATGTGATCCAGGGAGAGATCTACGCCGCCACGCTGAAGGCCGTGGCTGCGGCGCAGCTTGCGCTGCTGACGACTCTCTGCCGGCAACATCTCGGCGACGCGGCAGCGCAAGAAGATGAGAAGAAGCATCCAGCGCTGGGCGTGCAGCATCTGGGCGCGCTGCTGCGTGGCCTGCTGCGCCTGGGCGGGCTGCGCCCCCTCCTGCGCTGGACCGGACTCCCGCTGGATCAGCTTCCACCCGAGCCCACTGAGAGCGCCCCCGGCTGGCCGGCGACACTTGAGGACGCGGAGGCGCTTCTGGATGTTCCGATCTTTGCGTCCACGTCGGGAATTCCGGTTCCGTTGCGCCTGCTCCTGGCGGAGTTTGGCGAGCACAAGACAGTGGCCTACAGCGCCCATCGCACCCAGGAGCCGGCGCGTGCGCGGCAGCTGGTCCTGCACATTGCCGAGCCGGCGAGCGAGTCGCTCTTGCGCGGGCTGTTCGGCAGCGCGCTGGAGTGTCGCGATGTGCTTCCCAAGCTCGCATGGGAGCGCGAGCCCAGCATGACGGCCTGGCGGGGACGTCCGCACCGACGCAGCCTGAGCAGTCAGGTGTTCATCGCGCGCGTGCCCCTGAGCGGTCCCGACATCGCGGGAGAGATCGGAATCGAGCCCCATCAGCTCGGCCGCCTGCCGTGGCAGAGGAGGCTGAATCAGCCCTGCATCCTGGACATCCTGCTCGTCCAGGATGGCAATATCATGCTGGAAAAGACCGTTCCCTTTCCGGTGCCGGATATCACGGTGGTCATGACCGGAAGGTTTACGGCGGGCGCTCCGGTGGAAGAGCTGCTGAGCGAGGAGCAGCTGGCCGCGATCCTGGAAGCGGTGTTCAGCGCCCTGCCCTTGCTGCTGGAGCAGCTGGTGAATCTGGGCGACGCTGCTCTGGCTACCGAGTCGGGCGTTGCGCTGCTCGCGCGGGATGACGAGACCATGACTTGGTGGGCCTGCGTGCTGCGCCGGCTGCTGACGCTGACGCTGTCTGCCGAAGCTCGCCATGCGGTGCGCGGCGCGATGGGCATCCACCACTCCCCGGCGGCGGAGACTGGCGCCGGCGAGTTCCATCCCAATCCGCTGTGGATTCAGCTGCGCGAGCTGCCCATCTTCGAGGCGCTCGACGGAACGCCGCTGCGTCCAAGCGAGCTTGAAGCCGCGGCTGCCCACCACGGCTACCTGGCGGTGCTCTGCCCCTCCTCGACGCTGCATCCGCAGCAGCTTGAGCGCTGGGCAGACATCTGTCTCGCCGATGTTCCGCCGCCCGTCACCGCGGGCAGCGAGCTCACTCCGGCTGGGCCGCGCGAGCCGCTGCCGTTTGTGCTCTGGCTGGCGCCGCAAGAGCGCGCCCTGCGCGACCAGCTCTGGCAGCAGCTCGCCCCTACCCAGATCGTCGACGCCGAGCCCTGGCTGCGCGTCGCCAGCGCCACTGCTGCGGCCAACAGCCCGCCATGCGAGGGCCTGCCTCTTGCGGCAGAGTGCGAGCTTTCAGTGCCGCTCGGGAGCGTGGACGGGCTGCTGGGGGTGCTCAGCGAGTCTGCTCTTTCGCCCACGCGCCAGCCCGATCCGCGCGTTGCAGTCGCCCTGTTTCAAGAGCGGCAGAGCGTCGGCAGCGAAGAGGTCTGGCTGCCCGGCGGGCAGTTCCTGTGCGCGGTCGCCGAGCATGCGCAGCTTCGGCTCAGCGCGGATCTTCTGGGCATCGCGGAGGGGGCGGGCATGACCGCGGTGCGCACTGCACTGGCGGCGGCGCTGCCAGCGCTGCTGACGCTCTTGACCCAGCGCACCGTGCCCGTGCCTCTTTACGCACGCAGGGTGGTGCTGGACGCAGTGGCGGCGCTGTTTCCCAGCCTGACCTTGCGACTGGCCTACCAGCGGCTGCTCTTGTGCACGCGGAGTCCGCACCGAGATGCAGCGGACGCCGAGCGCGACTACGCGGCGCTCTTGCAGCTGGCCGTGGCCACATCTTTGGAGCGCGTCGATTCGGTGCTGGAGCTGCACCTGGCGCACGCGGGCCCGCTGTTCGTGGGTCGGGTGACGTGGGATGTGCTGCACAGTGATGCGGACTCGTACATGTCCATATCCACCCTGTCCATCAGCGCAGAGCAGGAGACCCAGAGTCGCTCGCAGCCGGCGGCGCCGCCGCCCGGAGCAATGGCGTGGATCGATGCGCTGTATCCGGGCACGCAGGGGCTGGCCATGGGTGAGCGGGCGCTGCACATCCTGCCCGCTCTGGCCAGGGCTCCGCTGCTCGTGGCTGCGGACGGAGCGCCCTTGACGCTGGCAGAGGTGATCCTCGACTTCGAGCAGCACGGGCACGTCCTCTGCGCGCCGGCACCTTCCGCGGACAGCACCGCCCAGGCGGCAGCCGCAGGCAGGCGACCGGTGATCCTCGACCACGGCGAAGAGCTGCGGCCCGTGCTGGGTCGTCTCTTTGGACCCGACAACGTGTGGGAATGCAGCGCCGCGCACCGAAGCGCGCCGCCGCTGTCACCGCCACCGGTGGCAGGCCAGCTGGACCAAGCGCAGGACCCAGCCGCGCACGCCTCAAGCGGCAGGCTGCTGGCTGCGGTGATGGAAGAGCTGCGCGCGCTGCCCCGGATCGACCAGCGCCTGTTCGATGCTGCGAGTTCGGATTGGCTCAAGCTGGGCGAAGGTCAGGATGCCGCGGCCGTGAGCTTTGAGCGCGAGAGCCAGCAGTGCACCGTAAGCGGTGAGCATCCTGCGGTGCGGCTCATGCAGCAGCGCTTTGATCGGGATCCGCAGTGCGCGCGCTTTCTGGCTTCGACCGTCTACACCGCCGTGTGCATCGGCTCGGGAGCTTTTGGTGAAGAGGAGTCGCGACAGTTCCATCGCCAGCTGGCAGTGCGCGCCCTGGCCGCTTCACGCAATCCCTAGCCTAACCGGACGGGGACGTGCCGCGCTTGAGCGCCATTCCGGTCAGCAGCCCGGCATACTCCTTTAGCGAGCTCGCCTTGACCACCAGACCCTCGCCGGTGATCTCGTACTCTCTGATCTCTTTGCTGTGCTGGCTGGCGCGGACCTTGACGACCGAGATCACGCGCTTGAGCGATCCTTCCAGCTCCACATAGCGCTGGATGATCACGGCATCGGTCAAAAATGAGACGTCCTGCGGGCTCAGCCGCAAGTCAGTATAGGAATCGGTCAGCTCCACCGTCGCCATGACGGTCACGCCCAGCGCGGTCAGCGCTCCCAGCATTCGATACAGAGACTCCCGAAAGTCCTCCCGAAACGTGGGCGCCAGCGCCAGCTCAAGACCGGACAGCGAGTCGATCACGGCGCGCTTGGCTCCGGTTCGCAGCACCGCATCCCGAAGCGCCACCAGCGTCTCGTCAATGGACAGATCCAGCGGGCGCAGGTAGAGGACTTCCAGCCGCTTGTCGCGCATGAGCTGCGCAAACTCCTCGCCATACGGAGTGTTTTCCAGATACTCGTCGGGACGCTTTTCAAAGATCGCGATGATCCCGCACTCGCCCCGCCGCCCCCCTTCGAGCAGGAACTGATTGGAGAGCACGGTCTTGCCCGATCCCGACGGGCCGGCAATGAGCAGCGTGTAACCCACCGGGACACCGCCGCCCATCATCTCATCCAGCGCTGCGACTCCTGTGGACAGGCGCAGCTGCGGCGCCGGACGCTCCGCGAGGAGCGGCTGCTCGGGCTTGGGAAGACGCGGAAAGATGCTGACGCCGCTGTCGGAGATGCGGGCCGTGTGCAGCCCCGGCAGCTGGCCCTGCCCGCGCATCTTGACGACCTGTAGCTTGCGCACAATCGAGTTGCGCTCGACGGCCTGATACAGCCACAGGATCCCATCGGCAACCGTGAACACAGAGTTGTTGTCGCTCTCTTGCTCAAGGTATTCGCCCAGCAGAAATGTCGTGGCTTCGCGGCTGGTCAGGAGCAGGGCCAGGCGCTGCATGAAGCTCTGTAGATCCATCTCGCCCGTGGCTTCGGCCAGCGTCCTGCGCAGCACGGCCCGGAACGAGTCCACCACAACCAGACTCGGGCTGGCGGCATCCACTTCGCGCGCGATGGTATCCAGCACCTTGGCAAATCCTCCATCCAGGGTCGGCTGTGCCAGGTGGATGAAGCGGATGGCGTTGCCAATCTTGCTGACATCATAGAACGTGAACTGCTGCTGATAGCGCAGCATCTTGATCGGCGGCTCGCCCAGGACATTTATGTACAAGGCCGGTCGCTCGGGCGTGGCATTGGCAAACATGATCTGGTGCGCCAGCGTGGTCTTGCCACACCCTGGACCGCCGGCCAGCAGGTTGAAGGAATACTCGGGAATACCGCCGCCCAGGACATCATCCAGACCCGGAACTCCAGAAGGAATACGGCTGATCAGAACTCGCTCGGTCATGACTTCCTCTCGACAGAGCCGAGGTCGGATATCTCGGGCCAGGCTCTCTTCAATACTTGTGCGGTCAGCTGCTCGCCGATGAAGGTCGCGAGCAGGGTGAAAAAGCTCCCGAACACAGCCTCGGCAGCTTCAAGGGCTGCAGGTGGGGATTGGCACAGCTTCAGGCAGGCGCCCAGCCTGGCGATTGGGCTCGCCGGAAAGCTGCTTGCATGCAGCGGCGATACGCCGGTTGCGGCGCCACCTTCCAGCCAGGAATATCGGGTGGTGCACAGCACGATGCTGCGCGCGAACAGCGCGTGTACGCCCATCTCGCTGATGATCGGCGCCAGGTGAGAAAAAATCCGCTCGTATATCTGCGCAGCTGCGGCAGCCGGATCTGGCGCGGATCTGCTTGCATAGGCCAGCAGTTGGGTGGCCAGCTCCAGCTGTGCAGGGCTCGTGTTTTTCATCTTCACGTCTTAAGATCCGTCGCTGCGAGCATCCTGGATCTCGCAGCGCGTCTCTCGTCTGTGCGGGAGCGACTGCTCACGGTTGCTTGATGATTGGCATGCCAGGGCTTGTTACCCTCAAATCCTCCGTCTTGGCAAGCCACTTGGACAGCTGCGCGGCCTGGGGACCGCCGACTCGCTCGCGGCTGACGCGCAGATAGTCCTGCGCGCTCTGGATGGCAGAGGTGATCTCGCGACCGCGCTCGCCCCCGTCATCTTCAGCAAGCGTGTGCTCGAACTCGGTCACGCGCGCCTCTACCTGAAGACGCAGCAGGTCCTGATGCTCCGCGGTGAGCTGCTCTGAATCGGCCGGCGACAGCGGCCTCGCTGAGGGCAGAGCCGCAGGGGATCCTTGGGCCATCGCCTTATCTGTGGAATTCCGCATAAGAACCTCCTTTGGTTTTATGTTGATATCAGTCAGGACAAGCTCCAGCCGGCTCTTGAGCGGATATGACACGGGCCAGCTGCTGTTGAGCTTGTCGGTTCTGAGGCCTCACCTGTAGTTTATGTTTGCAGTTTTCGTGCCGATTTGGAGGATTTGCCGGCCGCGGGCAGCCAGTTTTACCAGATAATTCAATGTCAACGACGATAAACGCTCATTTTATTGTTAAATATCAGACACTTAAATACTAATCCTATTTGCGAAATATATATCTTACCCAGCCGCTCATCCGTAAAATATCCCATAAATGTTGCTAAATCACACATCTCACCTGGATGAGGTGTCGCTGTATACCAATTAAATAGATGCAGTGGCGAGCTTCTTGCATATTTTCTATTCGTGGAGGTTATCGTGGCTAATACACAACAGAATACAAATGAGGCGCCGGTCGAGCACATTGGACCGGCGCGACACACTCTGCGCAATGCGCTGCTCGCGCTGAGCATCATCGGGATGACCGGTGTCCTGACCCTCTTTTACTGGCAGAGCGGTAAGAGCAGCGACATGGCGGCAGGAGAGCTGACACAGTTCCGACAGGCGATGTTCCATCGCTGCGGAGATCAGCAGTTCGACGGCGCGCTGGATCCCAAGCTGGCAGAGCTCTACGCCGACAGCAGCCGCATGCGAGCCGTGGTGGTGAAGCAGTTCCACCAGCTCCAGCGTGACGACACCAACTGCATGGAAGTCGCCAAGGCGCTGCGCAGCGCAGACTATCCGATTCGGTAGCGTCCCCCGACGAGGTTCCATGCACAAGCAGCCAAAACAGCACAAGCTGTGCCGCTGCTGACACGACGAGCACAGCCGTCCGCCCGCCGGTGCCCGGTGAGCAGGCAGCTGCCCGGTGCGTCAGATCCGCACCATGGGTCAAGGTCGAGCTGGAGCAAGGGCAGAGGTGAGGTGGGACAGAGCGGTTCCGGCACGTCGTGCGGATCTGACACAGGCAGGTTCAGGAGCTAGCGAATCCAGACCCGATGCAGCGTGGTCGCGGAAGAGTCAGCGGGATAGTCGTCGCATTCCCAGCGATCCCCGAAGCCGCCGACTCCCCAGTGGTAGGTTGCGGCCTTGTAGAATGGAAAGTCGGTGAGGCCGATGTTGGGAGTATCTTGAATCGCGTCCGTCGCCGCAGGCAGGTTTGCGGTGTGACCCGACAGCGTTGTAAAGCCCGTGCTCCAGTACATGGGATCGTTTGCGCCTGCGCCCCGCAGGTAGGCGATGGCGCCGGCAGAGGATGTCTTGAAGTGAGTGAGCCGGGCATGCAGTGAGGTCTGGCAGTAGAAGCGCAGCTCGGTGAACACGGCCTCCGCAAGCTGGGTCGACGAGTAGTGGCTGAAGCCGTTCGCGGGGTCGAGCGGACGCGTACCCGATGCCAGCGCGGGGTTGGTTCCGCCCGCATGGTTGTAGCTGAGGACCAGCGTCCAGCCGCCGCCCTCATCGGTCATGTCGCAGTAGGCCGCAAAGGGTCCCGCCGTGCTGGTTCCCTGGGTGGGATCGATCATCCAGACGCCGCTCTGCACAGCAGAGTGGGTGACGTGGATCTCGTTGCAGCTCTTGAGAGCGACGCACTTGCTGCCGGCGCAGTTGGCGGTGTTGCAGTCGTTTTCGCTCAGGCATCGCCGTCCGGGGTTGCAGCGCCCGCACGAGCCGCCGCAGTCCGTGTCGGTCTCGTCGCCATTTTTCTGGCCGTCGGTGCAGTTCGACGATGTGCACTTGTTGCCCATGCAGGAGTTGGATGCACAGTCCGCGCCCACATTGCACATCTTGTCCACGCTACAGCGTCCGCACGAGGCGCCGCCGCAGTCCGTGTCGGTCTCGGTGCCGTTCTGAACAGAGTCGGTGCATGAGGGGGGCTGGCAGATCGCGTTGGTGCAGACCTGCGAGCCGCAGTCCACTGCCAGCGCGCAGCCCTGGTTGTCCTGACAGGGCGAGCAGGAAGGCCCGCCGCAGTCCGTGTCGGTCTCCAGACCGTTGCGGATTCCGTCCGCGCAGTCTCCGGCACCGAGCGCAGGATCACCCGGATCCACATCGCCCAGCGAGTCGGCACTCGGCGCATCGCCAGGAGGCGGCGATTGCTGCGAGATAGGGCCGCAGCCTGCGTTCGCGCTTACGATGAGCAGCACACACACGAGCAGTATCTGTTTAATCATCCACATGGTCACGATTCCTATTTCGTTCGCCAGACCGCCCAGTGTCGGAGCGCTGGCCGTTAGGGCGCCTGGCCGGCTGGGACGGCTTTGCGCTTCTTGGTCGCAGCCGGCTTGGCCGCCGCGGGAGTCGCAGGGCCGCGCTTGGCCGCCGGCTTGGCTGCCGGCGGCGCAACGACCCGCTCGTTCAGCGCGGGCGACCCATCGGTCTGCGGTGGATCCACAATCCGGAAGTCCACGCGGCGGTTCTGCGCGCGACCGCTGACCGTCTTGTTGTCCGCGATGGGGCGCGCCGGTCCATACCCCTTGGCCACGAGGCGCTCGGCCGCGACACCGTGATCGATGAGGTACTTCTGGACGCTCTTGGCGCGGCGATCCGAGAGGTCGATGTTCTTTTCCTCTGCGCCCTGGTTGTCGGTATGCCCTTCGATCTCAACCTTCTTGATGGCCGCGATCGCGCCTAGCGTGTGCGCAATCGTGTTCAGCAGTGGGAAGCTCTTCTTGAGGATCTGATCCTTGCCGGTCGCGAAGAACACCTGCTCCTTGATGACGATCTGGCTGCCTTTGACCTCGACCAGACCCGGGCAGCCGTTGCGCTTGGCATCCGGCGACGGCGATCCCGCCTGATCGGGACAGGCGTCGGCGCCATCTGGAACCTGATCCCGATCTCGATCCGGCAGCGGACAGCCGGCGCGGCTCGCATCGGGGTTCAGGCCCGCGGGCACGCCGCTGCACTGATCCTGCGCATCATAGATGCCGTCGCCATCGCTGTCCTTGTCGGGGCAGCCGGGGCGAGCTGGATCGGGGTGCGCGCCGGCCGCAGCATCCGGACACTGATCTTGATTGTCAAAGACGCCGTCGCCATCCGCATCGCGCAGCGGGCAGCCGGGCTTGCGCGGATCTGCGCTGCTGCCGGCCGCAGCATCCGGACACTGATCCTGGCTATCCGGGATGCCATCGCCATCCGCATCGCGCAGCGGGCAGCCGGGCTTGCGCGGATCGGGACTGCTTCCTGCCGGCTCATCCGGACACTGATCCTGGGCATCCGCAACGCGATCGCGATCCCGGTCCGACGGGACCACAGGAGGGGGACAGCCGTTGGTGTCCGACTCGCCGGTGCGGACGCCGGCCTCTTCGGGGCAGGCATCCTGACTGTCGGGAATGCCATCGCGATCCTTGTCCTTGGGCGCGGCGGCACCCATGGGCGCGTAGGCGAAGCGGAACAGCACGCGCCCGTCGGGAGTGCCCGGCTCGCGCAGAGCGCCGATGCCGCCGGCCACGCCCAGCTGGAACAGGCGGGCGACGTTGTACTGGATGCCGAGCAGCGCTTCCAGACTGGTATAGCCCCGATGGAATGCCGCAAAGCCAGCGGGCACCGTGCTCAGCACAACTTCAGGACCAATGGCCAGGCGATGCGCCAGGCTGGCGTACTTGATTGCAAAGCCAAACTGGAGCTCGGGCGCAACCGTGTTGCCGCTGAGCGGCGGAAGATCCCCGATGGTCGCCACCGGCCGATACAGGAACCCGAAGTTGAAGGACCACATGATGCTGTGCGACAGGCCGCCGAGCATCAGCTTGGGCAGCATGCGCACCCCGGAGTCGCCGACCTGGGCCTGAAAAGATCCATCGCCGCCGCGGGGAGCGTTCAGCGGGATCCAGAAGTCGATTCCCAGGCTCAGCGATATGGCGTCCTGGTAGGGCTGGCCGAACACGCGAACGCGGGCGCCAAGGCGCGGGTCGCCCAGCGCCGCCAGCTCGACCGGACGGATGCCGGCTTCGCTGTTGCCGCGCTCCATCAGCACCACCGGCAGCGACAAGCTGATCAGAATCCGGTCCGCGAACGATCCCGCCACATCGATGTGGCCCATCAAGCGGTGCTCGATGATCGGCCGCAGGACCGTGTAGTCTCCTGTGGGCGAGCCCTGTCCCAGGACCAGCGGATTGTGGGCGTAGTTGAGCGTGATGCCACCCGCGAAAGTGCGCATGGAGCTATACCAGGGGTGGTCCACGGCGAAGGACCACTCACCGGCGGCAGTGGGCTCGTAGCGGTTCACCTCAAAGCCACGGTTTTGCACCGTGGCTGCGGTCTGCGCGTCCGCAGTGGAGACAAGCCCGGCGACGGCTATGGAGCATGCAGCAGCGAGAATCCAGCGCACGATCAACCTCGATTCCTGGGGGTCAGTTGTCCAAATCCGCAGCGGAGCGCGCCTGTGCCTGGATGGCACGGCTCCTGTGCGGCTGTGCTCCCTGAGACGCTCACTTTTCGGCTCCGACCCGCCGGCGAGCCAGGCGCAGCGCGACCGCGATTCCCATCAGCAGCGCGAGGGCCTGCGAGCCACTGCTGCGGCTCGCCCTGCCCGGGCCCGCGGCCTCGCAGGTGAAGCCGTCGCCGCGGATCTCGGTGCGATCGATCGCAACCGCGATGGAGGCAGCGTTGTTGTTCAGATTCGGCTCGGCGTTGTCGGCACTGATGTTGGCAGTGGACTTGAGCGTCTCGGCGGCGCTCGGCTGCGCAGCCAGGTAGAAGCTGAGTGCCGATGGAGCTGCGCCGGCCGCCAGCGCCGGCAGGGTGCAGGTGTAGACATCCGCTGCGCGGGTGCAGGTCCAGCCTGGACCGGCGGGCTCGCTGGCCACGGTGGTCGACGGCGGCACGGTGATGGCAAGTTTCAGGTTCTCGGCATCTTCGGGGCCGGCATTTGCGACCTGCACCGAGCACTTCACCGGCACGTTGACGCGCACCTGCGTCGGCGCGGCGATGTAGGTGACCGACACATCCGCGGGCAGACAAACGGGAAGGGCGCCGCCGAACGGCTTGCTGACGCCTGCGCTTCCATCTGTGCCGCCGTTGGGCGGGAAGGCCGTCGCGCTGCTGGAGCTGGCGATGCCGGCGGGACCTGCGCCCAGCTCGGGCTGAAGCGCCGCTGCTGTGGGCGCGCCGATGAAGCCGCCGCCGCCGCCGCCACCGGTTCCGAAGATGGGTGCGCCGGGAGCGTTGTTGTCGCCGCCTTTGCCACCAAAGGCGGTCACGTTTACACCGTTGATGCTGGTGGCGGAAAAGACCACGGAGCCGCCGCCGCCGCCGCCGCCTGCCCCATCGCCCTGCGAGTCGCCGCCGGGGAGGCCCGCGGCGTTGATGCAGCCGCCTGCGTTGGCAGTGACGACCTTGCTCAGCAGGAGCGCGACGCCGCCCCCTGCCCCGCCGGCTCCGCCCTGACCGTTGTTCGCCTCGCCGCCGCCGCCGCCGCCGCCGAAGAAGACCCGGCTGCTGGCGTCGGGCGCAAGGGGGTGGCCGCCGCGCCCGCCGCGCTCGCGCCGGTCGTTTCCGCCCCAGCTCGGATCGCCGGGACCGACCGTGGTGGGATCCTGCGCGTTCAGCGCAAACGTGTAGCCGCCGCGCCCGCCGCCGGAAGAGGCCGTGAACCCGCCCTTGGCCAGGTACGCCGGATCCAGCATCCAGGCCGCGCCGAAGAGCTGGACGCTGCCCATGACCCCATCGCCGGTGTAGGCGGCGAGGTCGCCGGCATTGGCGCCGCCGCCGCCACCCGAGTTGGTGTTGTTGCCGCCGCCGCCGCCGTTGGCCGGCGCGCCGCGACCGTAGCGGCCCGCGAGGTTGTCGTAGTCGGCCTGCGAGCCGGCGATGCTCTCGCCCTGCTCGGCGCCGGTGGCGCTGTCCGTGCTGCGATAGGCAACCTCATCGGTGCTCAGGATGCCGCTGCCCGGGTTGGGTTTTCCGCCGCTGAAGCCGGCGCCGCTGACGTCGATCTCGCCGTCCACCCGGAGCGTATCGGCGCGCAAGGCCAGGACGCCGCCGGTGGTGCCGTTCCAAGCGGCCGCGGTGAGCACGCCGTGTGGGATGGCATCCACGCCCGGCTGCACCGTGACCTGGCGGTAGCGCGGCACGCGGATGACCTGCGCCTTGCCGGCCGTCGCGTAGCCGTTGCGCAAGGTGCAGCCGGGGGCCAGCTGGATGCGGCCGCTCTGCGGATCGCTGCCGCTGGTGCGAAACACTTCGTACAGTCCGGCGCCGGCCAGCGCGCTCACCGTGCCGTAGCTGCCGTCATCTGCCGTGGTGATCTGCGCGCCCTGCGGCTGATAGACCATCAGCAGATCCCCGGCCGCAAGGCTCAGGGCGCCCAGCGTCGACGGAGGCACCGTTACGGCCGCGGCTCCCTGCTGGACGTCCGCGGCCAGCGGCGCATAGGTGTTGACGATCTTGACGCTGCCAGCGGCCACGTTGAGGTTGGCCAGATTGGTCACCTCTTGACGGGCGAGCGCCGTGTCGCCAAGGTCCGCAGCATCCTGTGCGGAGCACCCCAGCGCCATGGTCCCGCTGAGTGCGAGCGTCAGAGTCGGTACGCGATATCGAGATTCAAGGTGAATGCGGCTCATGGGCTCTCTTCCCGGTTACTTCAGGGACACCGTGGCGGTGATGTTGTCGGCGTAGGCGTCGTTGGAAAGTCCCGCCGTCCGGGTCGCAGTCATCACGACCTCAAGACCGCACGCACCTTTGGGCAGGATGGCCGAGCTCTCGCGCAAGAGCAGGCCGCTTGCGTCCTGGCGGTCGGCAGCCAGCACAGGGCCCAGCACCACCTGGCTGGTCACGGACGCGCCCTGCTTGATGCCAAAGCGGACCACCATGTTGTCGTCCTGGGACGCATATCCGCCCAGGTAGCCAGCGACCTTCAGGGTGACTGCCTGCCGCTCGATCAGCTTGGCGCACCGGGCCAGATCCACCATCGCGGTGGCGCTCGACTGCGCGCTGAGGCCGCCATAGAAGAAGTTCTGACCGCGCGCAGCGGGACCGGGATCGGTCGCGGCGAGGTTGCCACCGCCATAACTGTCCACGACAAACTCCGGGCCGAAGCTCCAGCCGGGCGCTGCACTGCCGGGCGCATCGCTCTCGGCATCGCCGTTATAGAGGAGGTTGGTGTCCAGCGGACAGGCCGAGCACAGCCCCATCACACACTGTCCGTTTACGCAGTCGCTGTTCTGCTGACAGGCCGCATCGAGTGCGCAGCGTCCACAGGATCCGCCGCAGTCGACATCGGTCTCGGTTCCGTTCTTCTGCCCATCCGTGCACGATGCGGACAGCGCAGCGAACCTGGCCGTTGCGCGCGCATCGGTGGCCAGCGTGAACCAGCAGCGCGGGCTATCGCTGGCGCACAGCGAGCCCTTGTAGTCCACGAACGCGGCATCGAAGCCGACTGCTTTGGCTCCAGGCTGCGGCTGCGGCTGCAATCGCACGACGGTTCCGAGTGGAAATGAGGCCGTGCAGGTCGCGCCGCAGTCGATTCCCGGCGGATCCGAAACGATCGCGCCAGGGCCATCGACCGTGACCGTGAGGTTGACTGTGGGAAGCTGATCTGCGCAGGCGGAGAGCACACCTGCGCACAGGATGGGCAATAAGTGCCTCGAAGAGAGGCGGCGGAATCGGGACATGTCTATTACGGGCCGCGAGCCCACCGCAAGTCGCAGAAAAAATCAGCGCGACTGCAAATTTCCTGCGAGCCCCAGACCGAGCACACTGCCTACACCTGCGACCGCTGCGCAGGAGTGCTCTGCTCACTCTTCGCTTGCCGCATCCCCAAGCTGAAGCTCGCGCGTGGTCACCTGCTTGAGCAGGTTGACCAGGTTCAAGCTGAGCTGGCTGTGAACAAGCGCCATCACGTCGGAGAAGCTCTGGGTATGCATCGGTGCTGCGGCCAGGAAGCGCTTGCGCGTCTGGGACGCAAGACGCTCGCGCGCCTGGATGATCCAGCGGGCCGCAGTGGCGCGATGCACATGGTACAGCGCTCCGATCTGATCAATGCTGAGTCCATCCAGAAACTGATAGCGCAGGAGGTTGCGCTCGCGGCTGGTCAGCGCCCGCACGGCGTCGCGGAACGCGGCCTCGAACAGCTCTTTCATTTCGCTTGTGAGCAGCGCCAGCTCGGGACTCTTGCCCTGACCCGGCAGCACCGTGGCCGGCACCTGCTCCAGGTCCACATCTCGCCGCTCGCGACGGTTGAGTCGACCCGCATGATGAACGGCGCAGGCGCACAGCCAGCCCTTGAGCTCACCGCGCCCCGCATACCCGCGCCGCGCTGCCATGGCGCCCTGCGGCGCATTCTGTCGCTCCAGCAGGTGGCTGTAGAGCGCCTGGATGATATCGGCGATGACGGGCTCGGGAGTGTC
>Ga0075163_10003334_pt1 | contig 21572 bp, 18 predicted proteins | sample JI1023141ADNA_FD_71478 | JGI IMG/M metagenome (GOLD analysis project Ga0075163, IMG submission 71478) | Wastewater effluent complex algal communities from Wisconsin, to seasonally profile nutrient transformation and Carbon sequestration -... | ecosystem: Engineered > WWTP > Effluent > Algae... | reverse complement strand
CACAATTCACTATTTTAGACCTATCTTTGTTATAGTCATCATTCAGTTCCTTGCCATGATATTGACCTATGCATTTCAATCCTCGCTATTCATCTCTTAATTCAAAGCTCTATCATCAGCAACAACCAAGTCCTTTACGTGGTGCAAAAGCAGGTCATTTCAACGAGGCCTTGGCAGATGAATTGCAATGGAGTGAAGAAGATAAAGCCAATTGGGTCGAGATTTGTAGTGGGCAAAAAACTTTTGCTGAATTCACTCCCTTGGCAATGGTGTATGCAGGTCATCAATTTGGTCAATGGGCAGGTCAATTAGGCGATGGACGCGGTTTATTGATTGGACAAATTCTAAATCAACATGGGCAAACCATTGATCTACACCTCAAGGGTGCTGGCTCTACCCCCTACTCTCGTATGGGCGATGGTCGTGCCGTACTTCGTTCAGTTATTCGAGAATATTTAGCTGGACATGCGCTTAATGCACTTGGTGTAGCATCTAGTCATGCGGTTGGTTTCACCACATCTACACAAGGTGTACAACGTGAAACCTTAGAACTTGGTGCAATGTTGTTACGCACTTCAGAATGTCACATTCGCCTCGGTCATTTTGAGTGGATCAATCAATATGCACCTGAACTTTTAACTGAATTTACGCAAAAGTGTATCGAATGGCATTATCCAGAATGTTTAGAAGCTGACAATCCAAACCTTGCGTTTGCTAAAGCTGTCATTGAACGTACAGCAATCATGATCGCCAAATGGCAATTGGTCGGTTTTGCGCACGGTGTAATGAATACCGATAATTTAAATATTACAGGCTCAACATTAGATTTTGGTCCTTATGGATTTATGGAACGTTTCCGTCCAAATTGGATCAATAACCACTCCGATTACCAAGGTCGCTATACCTATCAAAACCAACCCAGTATTGGACACTGGAATTTGTGGACATGGCTAAATAATCTGATTCCTTTAGCTACACCTGAGCATAAAGAACAATTCAAACACGATTTAGCAACTTGTTTAGAACAGTTTGAACCAATCTTTTTACATCATTATGGTCAAGGGCTTTGTGAAAAGATGGGACTCCCCCATTTTCATAAAGACAGTTTAGATTGTAGTTTTGCATTCTTGCGGATTTTGCAAACGGAACAACTCGACTATACGCAAAGTTTTATTCGCCTACAAAACAAGACATATAAAGCACTCCGTGATGACTGCTTAGACCTACGTCAGTTTGATGCTTTTCTACATCAATATCAGGACATTCGTAACAATCAGGATACGGATGAATTAGATCGAATTATGCAAGGTGCCAATCCACATTATATTTTACGCAATCACATGGCACAAAAAGCGATTGAACAAGCTGAACGTGGTGATTTCAGTGAAGTTGATCGTTTATTTAAACTACTCAATCAGCCTTATCAAAAACAGCCTGATTTGGAAACTGAACAAGATACAGCACCTTTACCAAGTGATGTGCCTGAAATTTCAGTAAGTTGTTCATCGTAGAAGATCAATGATGAAACTCAGGTTTGTTGTTGGATTTATAATAGTGATTCTTTTCAGTGGACTGGCTTTTTATCAGTATGGAAAGTTTCTGCCTACATTCACACCAACACACAAACCTCTTTCAGCTCAAGATATACAACGACTCAATCAAACCAAACCTGTGACTTCAATTGAAGTGTTTAAAAGCCAACGACTTCTACAATTGAAACATCAAGATGAAGTGATTCGAAGCTATCCGATTCGTTTAGGCTTTAACCCAATCGGGCATAAACAATTTGAAGGTGATGGCAAAACACCTGAAGGAACGTACTCAATCGACTGGCGCAATCCTCAGAGTTCATATTATAAATCGCTACATATTTCCTACCCGAATCAAAACGATCTGGCTTTCGCCAAACAGCAGCATCAATCTACAGGTGGAGACGTTATGATTCATGGAACAGTGCCTACACGGGCAGCTTCATTGCCTTCAAGCGCAACTTATATGCCTCGTAAAGATTGGACTTTGGGCTGTATTGCTGTCACTAATTCAGATATGGATGAAATATGGGCACTCGTCTCCAATCATACAAAGATCAATATTCACCCGTAATTTTTGAAAACTATCCACATTTTCTGTGGATAATGTTGTGGTTATCCACAGGATAAAATGAGATTGATAAAAAATGTCCCAACAACAAAGCTATAGTGAATACTTTTACTTCACCATTACCAAAGACAGTGAACAAGATGTTCAACAGATTATTGAACAATATCATTTTGATCGAATGTGTGGCTATGAAGCTTCGAATAAAGGTCAAATCAGTGATGATGGTACACATCAATTTCAACAGATGTGTATTCGCTTTGATGTCAATGACTGTCAAGATGATGCACAGCAATTATTCAATTGGTTTACTCGTCTTAAACATAACACTTCTATCTTACAGATATCACCCGATTTCAACTGTACTCTGCATTTGGTCACGCATGATGTAAATACGCAAGGCGCTGGTTTTCATCTTAATATTGATCTATTACGGGAACTGAGCGAATTAAATACTGGATTTCATTTACATGGTTATTTAGATCAAGATGATGGGCATGATTATCCAGATGCAAAACCAATAGAAATAGCAAAGGAATCAAGACAGTATAGTGAATATGCTGCTTTTTTTATCACGGCTCGTTTACCTGCACATGATTTACAGCAACTGTTTCCTGAATTAAATTTTGAAGTATATTTTGATCAGGGGTGTAACATCTTACGACCAAATGCAGTGATTAGACCGAGGATCAATCATCGTAATTCATCAATAAATCTTTCTTCACGTTTAAATCGAGAAACAGTAAAACTGAATGAACATATCGCTGATGTGCTTGAACAATTAAAACCCTATAAAGATACATTGCAAAAATTATTTTTTAATACTCAATACTCTATTGGTGTCAATGCGACTGGGCATGTTGAAAATCCACATCACTGACTCGTCAGTGCAGCCAATATTCAACAATTGTTTGCACTAGGTTTGAGTTTAGATGTAGATTATTATTTTGCTTAATCTCTACCATTGATATTGCGCAAATAATTGTGCACCCATTCTCTTGGCCTGATTAGTATTTAGATTATCTGCAATATATTTCACACCAAAATAATCATGTTGAATTGATAGCCCCAAGGCATGAGTCTGTGGTTCAAAATGGATTCCCCATTGCAACCCAGCATCCCAATAAGCATTCAGTTGCCAAAGACTATTATATTGATTACTGATTGAGCTTATACCTAACTGCCAAGCCTGATCCGACTGATAATTGAAATCAGTATAAATTTTAAATGGTAGTTTTTGAGTGTATTGCTGGTGCTTACTGAATTGTCCGTGAATATCAAAGCGGGGACGCTTATCCTGATCATAAGTAATCTGATATTGTGTATAAGGTGCATCTTGCCAATATAAATAAGCCAAAGCATCCTGAATATTAATGTTTACTTTCCAATGATTCGCAATTGTCCCTTGTAATGAAGTATCAAATGCAAAACCATAACCCTGATTTGCACGCTCATTCCACCCCATTTTATCTTCTTTTAGTGCTGGCTGATCATAACTATAGTCAATTTGGCCATTCAGCCATTTAACGCGATCCATGAGTTGCTTTTGATCAGTTGTTTGAGCCAAAGCATTGACTTGACCATCTACATAATGCCGCCCAATTAATGCTATTGCACCCGTCGTTAAACTCCAGTTTGGACTCAACTGCCATGTATAGGCAAATCTAGACCCGACAGTATCAACATGCTGCGCCTCAAGCTGTAAATTATATTGAGTACCGGCATCAATCAATTTTTCATTTTTGATCTGATAATATAATTTTGCAGTGTCTGGACTAAAACGTAGGACATAATCATAACGCCAAATCCAGCTAAAATCCCATTGCCCCTGTTTAACCCCTAACTGCATTAGACTATGAGCAAAAGCATTTTTTCCCGATTTAAAATCTGGATCATCCCAATCATCTGTAAACGCGTGAATCGACAAAGGTTCACTATATACATCTGCTTGCACTTGATAATAGATTTTTTCCTGAGCATTAGAATAAAAGGGAATCAACATTCCCAATATAGCTAAACTTTTTTTAAGCATAGAAAAAAAGGGGGTATCTACTCCCCCTCTCCTTTTCATAATTATGGTGCAATCGCTTTAACGGTATTATCTGTGAATTTTGCAGAATATACATTATTTGATACTTTACTCACTGTACCATATGAGGTATTACCCACTTTAATCTCTGCCGAGGCAAACTTATCAAGATCAGCAATTTCAATATATGCCCCATTGGCATGAGACAATTTTGTCCACACGATAGGTTTGTCTTTTGTAATCAAGTTATCAGTTTTAAAGTCAGCATTTAAAGCATTCGTATCAACAGAAATTTTAATATTGGCTGCACCTTTCTGGTATTCATTCCGTTTAGCAGTTAAATCAACACTAAATGGTTTAATGCTTGTGCCAGCACCTTTAACATTACCACTGAGTTTCACATTAAGGTCCGCATTGATAAATGCTGCAGCAGACTCATTACCACCTGTAATATCAATTACTTTGGATAAATCATTATTTAATTTAATGCTTGCCTCTAAGTTCAGGTTTTCCGTTCCAGCAACAGCCTTACCTTTTAAATTCAGCTCAGTAGGAATAATTTCTATTGATGTGTTTGAAGCATCTTTAATTTGAACTTGTTTAGCCTTGCTTGAAAACTCAGTTAAACTCAATTCAGCACCTGTACCTACGGCAGTCAACACAATATTCGTAAACTTAAACTGTGCAGTTATAGGAGTTTGATCACTAGAACGATCATCCAATTTTTTTGCATTGTTATAAACGACTTGAGCCGTACTATCACTATTTACTGCCAAAATCGCTTCTTTATTGGTTGCTACATTTTTAGTGGCAACTTTTCCACCAGCAACCAGTTTAAAATCATAAGTTGATTGAGATGTTGAGAATGGTGCTTCAAGTTTCAGGTTGGTTACAGTCACTACCGCTTCATTACCAAAAACATCATGACCTGTTTGCGTTTTGTAATCCCAAACATAATCTGTCCAATATTTAGCTGTAACACCACCTGTTACAGTAACGGAATCAGGCTTTACACTCACTTTTAACGTATTATTGCTCAATTGATAGTCAGGGTAATAATACTGACCATAGGTTGAATCTTCTTTTAATAAAGCCTCTAACTGAGTTGCATTATATTCTTGGGTTGAACCGTTTGCATCTTGTTGTGCCAATGAAGCCAAAGTCAAAATCAAGCTACTAGCATTCCCAATATCACTGCCAGCATCACTAATTGCATCAAATGTCGGCTGATATTGTGATTGAAGCCCATCGAAACTATCAAAATAACTAATAATCGTATTTGTTGTATCTACCAATTGCTTTGCCTTATCCAGGTCTGATGCTGGAATAGCTGGATTTCCAGAATTATTACCACCACTATTTGATGATGAATCACCGCCTCCACCACAAGCAGTTAAAATGGCTGAGCAAGCTAAAACTAACAATGTTTTCTTAAACATTCTATAACCCCTTTTATAATAAACTTATTATCTAAAATGTTTTAAATTTAGGATTTAATAAAAACCAAAAATCGGCTTTGCACAAATAATAGCTATTTCTACTTATAATGACAATTTTTTATTTAACAAAAAGCCCTTTATTCATAAAAGGGCTTTTATATTTCAATCATCAGGATATTCAAAGCGATAACCAACGCCATAAACGGCTTGAATCCACTCATGGCGATTACCTGTTTCGGCAGCATCTGTGATCTTACGGCGTAGGTTTTTGATATGGCTGTCAATCACACGATCGGCCACATCAAAACTATCAGGGTTAATATGATCTAACAGTTGCGCACGTGAATAAACTTGACCGAGATGCTCCAGAAATAATTCCAATAAACGAAATTCAGTTGGCGTTAAAGTTAATGCTTTTTGTTGATACCAAATCCGTTGCTGCGCTTTGTCTATACGAAATAAATCATTTTGATCAGGTTCTGCCTTACGCTCCAAACGGCGTAAAACAGCTTGAACACGAGCAACCAACTCTTTAGGACTAAATGGTTTACAAATATAGTCATCTGCCCCCATATTTAAACCTAAGACACGATCAATTTCTTCAGTACGTGCAGTGACCATAATAATCGGTAGATCAGATTGCTCACGTACTTTACGGCAAATGGTTAAACCATCCATACGTGGCACCATCAAGTCTAAAATCATGAGACTGGGTTTACGTTGCTGGAACTGCGTATAAGCATCTTGACCATCATGAAACATACTGACTTCAAAACCAGCCGCTTCTAAATAATCACGAACCAACTGCGCCAGTTCAACTTCATCTTCAACCAACATAATATGTTTCATGGTTTTCATCCTATCCATCATCCTCTAGAAAAGAGGTTCTAAAAGTTATTTGATTGGTTTTGGGAAAGTCAGTACACAACGCAATCCACCCAAAGGTGAATGATCAAAAGTCAGTGAACCACCTAATGCTTGTGCCAATTTACATGACAATGCCAAGCCTAAACCTGTACCGCCTGTACTTCGTGTACGTGAATCATCTACACGATAGAAACGCTCACCTAGATGTGCTAACTGCTCATCACTCACGCCAAATGGACTATCATCGACATACATTATCCATTGTTGCTCATTTTGTTGAGTATGAATCTGTATTTTTCCACCTTGCTCGGTATAGCGAACACAATTGCCCAATAAGTTAACGATAATCTGTTTAAAGCGATCTAAATCTAAAGATAAAACTGTGCCCTCACCGAACAAGTTCACCTCCAACTGATTTTGATCAAACGTAGATTTAAAGTTCTCTACTTCCTGCAATACCACATCCCACGGATTGACCTCAGCAAAATAACATTTGAGTTGTTGTGCATCTGCTTGCGCCAAATCAGCCAAATCCTGTGTTAGTTTCTTCAAACTGCTAATTTGACGCATCATTGCACTCAAATGCTCAGGTGTCGCCTTACGAATTCCATCTTGCATTGCTTCAATTTGTGCTTGTAGAACAGCTAACGGCGTTTTCAACTCATGTGAGGTATCTGCGACCCATTGACGGCGTGATTCTTCATGTTGATGTAAAATATCAGCTAAATTATTAATTTGATTTGATAAATCACCCAACTCATCATTCCGTCGAATCTTCACTTGATGCTGATAATTACCACGTGTAAGTTCTGAGGTTGCATTCAATAGCCATTGAATTGGCTTTTTAAAATAAGTCGCCATCAATAAGGCTGCAACCAAACTTGATAATACAGTAAGTGCATAAACCAAAAGTAAATAACGCTTTTGATTACTAAAAAAATTGATACTTGAGGCATCATCCTGATCTAAAACAGGCTTTAATCCTAAATAACCAACGACCTCTTGCCCCACGATTATTGGTCGATAAGAAATTTGATCTGTGGCAGGCTCACCAACAATAAACTGGTGTTTTTCATCATATAAAGAAAGTCGTGAGCTCAAACCTAAACGATCAGGAATCGGAACAAACCGTTTTTTACCAGGATCACCTTCTGGGGGTAACGGAGGTCTTCCTTTGTCATCCTTTATACTTCTGTCATCCTTTTTTAATCGAAATTGGGCTGGGCTAAGTGGAAAACGTAGCCCTTCAAATGGCTGATATTCCGAAGGTAAGTTTTGCTTAAGAATATTGAGTTCTTCATTATTAAATAACTGACGATTTTTTATTTCCGTATTATTTTGTGCCAAGGTTGGAGAAAGTGTTAATAACGTATGGTCATTGAAATAACGCTGTTGCAATGCAATATCATACTGTCGACGTAACCACCACTGCGACAAACGATCATAATCATCTGGTGCAGCCGTTCCTTCAATTTGTAAAATTTGCGCCTGAATAGCGTTGCCCCAATCATGATAAACCGTATAAACATTGCCTAGATTGGCAATGAGACGATCTAATTTTTGCATTTCGACATCAGCGACATAACGGGCAAAGTTCTTTTGCATCGTCCAATGCAACACGCCCAAGCTAATGGTGGCAATAACTAAGGTCGTGAGTAATACCGTTAAAAATAAACGTAAGGCTAAGGGCACGCGACGAACATTCAAAAGCGCAATCTCAATAGTGTTCTATTTATGAATTGTAACCAACATGGTCGAAAAAAACTCTCCATTGTTTCTTCATCTTTATTATTTAATCTTTAACCATGAAATCACAACAGATGACACGGGATAAAACAATGAACAAGACAAAAATCGTATTGATGACCACACTCCTCAGTTCTGTTTTAGGTTTAGCTGCCTGTCAGTCAACGATGCCTCCAGAACAAGGAATGAAGCATGACCACCGTCATTCAAATATGCAACGTGAGCAACTGACACCTGAACAACGTGCAGAATGGCAAGCGAAACGCGAACAACGCTCAGAAAAACGTGAACAAATGCGTGAAGAGCATCAAGCACAAAGAGCACAAATTGAAAAAGCTTGTCAAGGAAAGCGCACTGGTGAACGCGTGAGCATTCAATTGAATAATCGTGTAATAGAAGGCAGTTGTGAAATTCGTTTTACACCTGACCAATCACAGTTCAAACGCCAGACCAACGCTACAACTTAATTCTTTGTTCGACCCACAGGCGCTTTTAAGCGCCTTTTTTATGAATGCTGACAAATATTATGACTCAGTGAAATGATCAACAGACCTCAAAGTCTCATCTGTCCTACACAGCTGCTTACGATTTTTTGCATATTATTACAAGCAGATTCAAGGGAAACTACCTACAATCAATACGCTTATACAGGCAATACGACAATCTTTGACTTCACAGTCACTAAGAAATGACCTGTAATAGCTTGTACCGAACTATAACTTGTTGCACGATTAGCAGTACAAAATGGTGCCATTGGGCACATTTATCATTGACTAAGATTATAACTCTGGTTTAACCAGTATTGAGGAAAATGCTATGCCACAATACAAAGCACCCTTACGTGATATGCAGTTCGTATTGCACGAATTATTAAATGCTGAAGCACATTACGCAACACTTCCTGCATTTCAAGGCACCGTAAGCCGCGAATTGGTTGATCAATATTTAGAAGCAGCGGCTGATTTCTGTGAGAATGAACTTTCTCCTATCAACCAATCAGGCGATCGTGAAGGTTGTACTTGGAATGACGGTGTTGTTACAACACCTACAGGCTTTAAAGAAGCGTATCAAAAATATATCGAACTTGGTTTCCCATCTCTTTCTGCTGATGAAGAGTTTGGCGGTCAAGCTTTACCAAACTCTTTAGGGATTGCGATCTCTGAAATGGTGGGTACAGCGAACTGGTCTTGGGGTATGTATCCTGGTCTTTCTCACGGTGCTGTTCGTACGATTGAACATCACGGTTCTGATGAGCAAAAAGCGATTTACATGCCAAACCTTGTTTCAGGTGTTTGGACAGGTACAATGTGCTTAACTGAATCTCATGCAGGTTCAGACTTAGGTATTACCCGAACCAAAGCTGAACCAAATGCTGATGGTAGCTATGCAATTTCTGGCGAGAAAATCTTTATCTCTGCTGGTGAACACGACATGGCTGAAAACATCATCCATATCGTACTTGCTCGTTTACCTGGCGCACCTAAAGGCACTAAAGGTATTTCGCTGTTCATCGTACCGAAATTCCATGTAAATGCAGATGGCTCTATCGGCGAGCGCAATACTGTTCGCTGCGGTTCAATTGAACATAAAATGGGTATCCATGGTAACGCAACTTGTGTCATTAACTTTGACCAAGCAAAAGGTTACTTGATTGGACCTGAAAACCGTGGTTTGAACTGCATGTTCACATTCATGAACACTGCACGTATTGGTACTGCTGTTCAAGGTCTTGCTGCGTCTGAAGGTTCGTTCCAAGGTGCATTAGCATATGCGAAAGACCGTTTAGCAATGCGTTCACTTTCAGGCCCTAAAGCACCTGAAAAAGAAGCAGACCCAATTATTGTTCACCCTGCTGTTCGTAACATGCTTTTAACTCAAAAAGCATTTGCTGAAGGTGGTCGTGCGCTGGTTTACTTACTTGCTCAATATGCAGATGTCGTTGAAAAAGGCGAAACTGAAGAAGAGCGTAAGTTTGCTGACAACATCTTGTCTGTGTTAACACCTATTGCTAAAGCGTTCTTGACTGAAACTGGTTATGAATCTGCAAACCACGGTGTGCAAGTATTTGGTGGTCACGGATTCATTTCTGAGCACGGTATGGAGCAAATCGTACGTGATACACGTATTGCTTGCTTATACGAAGGTACAACTGAAATCCAAGCACTTGACTTGTTAGGTCGTAAAGTATTGCAAACTCAAGGTGCAATGTTGAAAGACTTCACCAAGATCATCCATAAATTTGTTGAAGCAAACAAAGACAATGCTGCAATGCAAGAGTTCCTTGCACCATTGGCTGCTGCAAACAAAGAATGGGGCGATATCACGATGCAAATCGGTATGCGTGCAATGCAAAACCCTGATGAAGTTGGCGCAGCTGCGGTTGACTACATGTACTTCTCTGGTTATGTAACACTTGCATTCCTATGGGCACGTATGGCACTTGTTGCTCAAGAGAAATTGGCTGAAGGTACAACTGAGGTTGACTTCTACAATGCGAAAGTAGCGACTGCTCGCTTCTACTTCAAGAAGATCTTGCCACGTATTCGTTCGCACGTAGATGTACTTTCAACTGGCGTTGCGCCATTGTTTGAACTTGATGCAGAACATTTCGCTTTCTAAACATAGTTTAGAATGAGATGCAACGTTCATCACAAAAAAAGGACTGGTCAGTTTTGACCGTCCTTTTTTTGTTGAAGCAAGGTAAAATTTATATTATTTAACACATCTAAAATCCCCCTAAATCCCCCTTTAAAGGGGGACTACACAAATCTGATAAAATCATAAATTCGTGTGGTCCCCCTCTTTAAAAAAAGGGGTTGGGGAGATTAAAAGGAAACGATTATGCCAATTTACAACGCGCCTTTAGCAGACATGAAATTCATCTTAAATGATGTATTTAAAGCTGAACAATTTTGGCAGTCTAATGAGAATCTTGCTCATGTAGATGCTGCAACAGCTGAAGCAATTTTAGAAGAAATGGCTAAATTTGCTCAAAACGTAACTCACCCACTTAACCGTACAGGTGATGAAGAAGGCGCTCGTTGGGTTAACGGTGAAGTTTTCACACCTACAGGTTTTAAAGAAGCATTCCGTCAATATGCCGAAGGTGGTTGGATTGGCTTAGGTGCTGATGAGGAATGGGGCGGTCAAGCAATGCCAAAAATGCTGACTGTTCTTTCTGATGAAATGTTGTTCGCAACCAATCCATCATTCATGCTCTACCCGCTTCTTTCTGTCGGTGCTGGTATGGCGTTAAACAGCTATGCATCACAAGAGCAAAAAGAAACGTATTTACCAAAAATCTATTCTGGTGAATGGTCAGGTACGATGTGCTTAACAGAGCCACATGCAGGTACAGATTTAGGTATTATCAAAACTAAAGCTGAACCAAATGAAGATGGTACATATAACATTACAGGTACTAAAATCTTCATCACAGGTGGTGATCACGACCTCGCTGAAAACATCATTCACTTGGTTCTTGCAAAAACTCCTGATGCGCCTGCAGGTTCACGTGGTATTTCTTTATTCATCGTTCCGAAATACATTGTAAATGCAGATGGTTCTTTAGGTGAGCGTAACCCTGCTGGTCCTGGTTCAATTGAACACAAAATGGGGATCAAAGCATCTGCAACTTGTGTGATGAATTTTGATGCTGCAAAAGGTTACCTCGTTGGAAAAGAAAACGAAGGTCTTGCAGCAATGTTCGTGATGATGAACTATGAACGTTTATCAATGGGTATCCAAGGTCTTGGTGCTTCTGAATTTGCTTACCAAAATGCAGCACAATATGCGACTGATCGTTTACAAGGTCGTAGTGCTTCTGGTGTTCAATCGCCAAGCAAACCTGCGGATAGCATCTTAGTTCATGGTGATGTACGTCGTATGTTGTTAAATGCACGTGCGAACAATGAAGCATCTCGTGCATTTGCAGTCTATGTTGGTCAGCAACTCGATATCACTAAATTCTCTACTGATGCAGAAGCAGTGAAGAAAGCCAATGACCGCGTTGCACTGTTAACGCCGATTGCAAAAGCTTACCTCACAGATACCGCATTACAAGCAACTTTAGATGCACAAATGGTATTTGGTGGTCACGGTTATATTCGTGAATGGGGTATGGAACAGTGCATCCGTGATCTTCGTATTTCTCAAATTTACGAAGGAACAAACGGCGTTCAATCTCAAGACTTAATTGGTCGTAAAACCATTAAGTGTGGTGGTGCTTTCATTGCTGAATATATCACTGAGATCCGTGATTTTGCCAATGCATTAGACACTGACTTAAACTTCATTAAAGATGCAACTTTAGATGCTGCAACTGAAATCGAAGCAATCACTCAGTTCATCATTGAACAAGCGGCTGAAAATGTAGAATTCCCGAACTCGACTGCAGTAGATTACTTAAGCGCAGTTGGCTTACTTAGCTTCAGCTATATGTTCGCAAAAATTGCTGCTGCTGCAAAAGACAAGTCTGGTGATTTCTATCAAAACAAACTTGCTTTGGCACAGTACTTTGTTGACCGTATTTTGCCAGAACTTGATTCTCGCCTTGCGAAGATCAAATCGGGTTCAGACTTGATCATGAACTTCAGCGAAGACTATTTTACAAACCAAGCTTAATTCTAGTTCGGTTTTAAAAACTGCCTAAATCATTTGGTTTAGGCAGTTTTTTTATGGCTATAATAAAATCAGCATAAAACTTGCATAACATTTTAATGATCATTTTGAGAATATAAGTCGGTATGTCAAACTCCAAAGATAAACTTGAAAACCTACAACGCCTGTTTGACCGTTTAGGTCATTATGCCGTAGAAGCCTTTCATTATTTAGCCCTGTTTATTATCGGCTGTATGATCGCTTGGTCAGCAGTCCATACCGTCATTGAAATTTTGACGGTTAAACAATACGCCACGATTGATGACATCCTATTGTTGTTTATCTATTTAGAATTGGGGGCAATGGTTGGTATCTACTTTAAAACCAATCACATGCCTGTACGCTTTCTAATTTATGTGGCAATTACTGCACTAACTCGTTTACTGATTGCCGATATTCAACACAACCATAAAGCTTCTATGGATTTGGTCATCATTACAGGCTCTATTCTGATCTTAGCTTTGGCAATTTGGGTGGTACGTTTTGCTTCATGGAACTACCCATCGGTCATACGAGGTAAAGACCATGAACAACAACTCCCTGCAAATAAAACACCAAGACCACAAGATGATGAACTAGCATAAATAAAAAAGCAGGCGAGATGCCTAATGCTGCTCAGTTAAGCGTAATTTTATGATTACTGATTGATAAATCTCCCCTAACCCCTCTTTGAAAAGAGGGGAACGCCATTGAATTTCGAAATACACCTTCCTTTGAAAAAAGGTGAGAAGTTTCGCTTCGTAAGGGAAAGATTAAAAATGCTTAACTGACTGGCGTTACGGCGAGATGCCTGTTTTTTTATTACTTAGTTTAAGCCACTCTCAACACGCGATATTTCGAGTCGACTAAAACATATTTCCCTTGTATTTGCATCCAGTTATAGCCGCGAGGTGGTTCATACAAACGGTGAGTCCGATAGTTAGAAATCACATAGCGGTTACTACGGAATTCTGACGGTAAACGCTCGCCACGTTTAAGGCTGATACGTTGACCATAATGATGACCACGGTCGCCATTCGACCAACGTGGTTGTTCACGATGATCGTAACGGTGCTCATAGCGGTGATCATAGCGATCTTTATGATCTTGATTCCAACGATTTGAATCTGCCATTGCTGAAGCAGATACACCAAGTATCATCGTTGATACCAATAACACGACTGTCTTATTCATTGTTTAATCCTCTGTTTTTCGATCTAAAATTAGATTAAGAAAAACTCAAGGAGAAAGCATGAATAAAACCCACGACATTGCAAAGCTTTGTAATGAAAACCAAGACATTATGGAGATTTAAGTGCAGGGTAAATTTTTAAATTCCTTTACAATCAGCGAATAACTTCAATCCTAAAATTATCATCTGTCACTAAAAGATAACGACCATCAACGATCACCCAATGTCGACCTCTTGGTGGTTCACGCAATGAATATGAATCCCAATCTCGAATCACATAACGCTCACTTCGAAATTCACTAGGTAACTCATTTCCAACCACAAAAGACTCACGGCGATAGCTATGCTCATATTGAGTTTCGGGATAGTACTCAATACGAACACCTGGTCGATGGCTCGGATAAGGGTAATAATTATTTTGATTCGGTTGATAATAATAGCCTTTCGGCGGTGCAGTCGGCGTGTAGCGCTGATTTGAAAATGCAAAAGGATCTTGTGCAGGTGGCTGATAAGTAGGTGTTTGAGGATATGAACGTCGTTCGACACCACTATACCCTCCCCATGGATTATCGGCATAACTCATGATAGGGAGATAGCCCAAAAGACCTGCCAAGCCATAAATATATAATTTAGATTGCTTCATCCTTATCGCCCCAGAAATCAGAGTATTTTTATATTTTAGAATAAAAACCAAGCATGACTGTTGTAATAATATTTTTTCAGATCAATTGTTCTTTTCCCTCGACCGATTACATCGGCATATACATCCAAAGAGATATGTTAAAATAGCTTTTTTGGTTTTGAGACAACATCTGTGGCTGAAATGAATTTTGATCGTCTTTATCAATTCTTCTGTAAAGTGCCAAGTGTGCAAGAGGCTCGTATCGTTGCACATGGTACAGATGGTCAACATGCGTGGTGGTTTAAATTTAATATTGATGTTGCTCATCCACTTGCATGGCAAACCGTTCAAGAACTTGGTCATGTGCTCAACTATTTGTCTACCAATGAACGCTTACCTACTCAATTTTTCCCAGTTTCACCACCACCCTATATGAATGGCGAAGCAAAAGACTTTTTAGCTTGGGTGATTCAATGCAACCATCCAGAGTTCAATCCTGATGTGGTCTGCGATTGGTTGGAAGCACGACTTCCAACACCTGTTGAAGATGAAAGTCAGTGGAAAATCAAAACAGATTTAAGTGAACTGGATCAGATGGCTGATAAAGATTTAGATCAGTTGATTCCACCCAATCCCTAATTTTTTTTATTGATAATATGTTTTCAATCAGCTTAATACGGAGCAAACATCCAAATTAAGCTTTTTGAAATCAATTTAGTAACTATTACAAGTCGTAATCTAAATACTCTTGTGGCGACTCTGAATAAGGTAAAATCAGATAGTTATTTTTTAAAATTAGAGCTTTCATTACCTTTTGATGAGATGGATCTAAAGGATAAATCACAGCGAGATCCTGAATTAAATCTTCAATTTTATCCGCTTTAAAGTCAGATGTTTTAATCCATCCCAATAAAGATGCGCCTAGCCCTATAAACTCAAAACCATAATGCTGCATCTGCTGAATGATCGCAAAGTTTTCAAATGAATCAAAATCACACGAAAAATAGCCATTTGGCATCATTGCCAGCTTCAAAGACTCTGTCTCTACATCAGCAACTTTAACCTTAATTTCAGTATTGGTAGAGATCAATAAATTTTCATTGAAATAAACCAGTGCCTCTAAATCATTCTCATCATAATGCTGCATTTTTTCAGCAAGGCTTTTAAAGTTTCGCTGATGGTCTAGATGACTCAGTTGTTGAATATAATGCTGCAATTGTTTTGGGACACAAACATTTTGGTAAGTTCGCTCCCAGCGTGGATCATTGACTTCAATCTCATTGAGATCATCACTAAAATCGACATACAGTCGATCATCCTCTACAGCATGCATAGAAGTATATTCTGCCTGTGCGCTATCATCCAAAACCAAAAACACTTTTTTAGGATGAACATCCTGTTTAAGGGAGAGATAGCTTTCCAAGAGTTCTGCCCAACTGTGAATTTCAACAATATCTGCATAATGATTAAGTTGATGTACATCTAAATCAATCTGCTCATCCTGTCTGATATTCAGTTTAATTTGCGCCATTGCGTAGAACCCTATTTATACTGAATTAAAAAGTAGATAAACCCGACCATTCCATAAAGCGATAGAGCCAGTACTTCACTTTTGACTCATCCGCATATTTTGCATAATCAACCGTGATTTGGCGTCCATGTGCGTTTGTCCAAGCCGCATCAAAATACTGTCCTGCATCTTTAAAGACTAGTGCTTGCGCTGAACCTAACACACGCATATCAGTTTCAAGATTATAGTTTTTCAGATTCCGTGCAGTTAAGTTGGCTGAACCTAAAATGATCTCAGCTTGCTGTGCATTGTATTTAAGTAGCATCTTACTATGGCACTGTTCACCACGCGTATCACACCAACGAATCGGAATGCCGACAGCATTGAGTTCTGATGCCACCTGACGGTTTGGAATACCATTCTTTTGACGACCAAAAGCATCTTTGTTCGGGTCAATCATGATGCGAATATTCACCCCACGCTGTTTTGCTTGTTTTAATGCGTCAATAATATTTCGCTCAGACAGATAGAACATTGCCATATCTAAATGTTCTTCACGTTTTGCAGATTGAATCATGTTCAACACAGCATCATAAATCGCTTTTTCAGTTAGTACCTGAACTTGTGGCAAGCTTTTATCTTCAGCCAATCCCCCCATGATCACAAATGGGCTAGAGCCTTGAGACATATTGGCAACGGTTTGCTCTGTTTGCAGTACATCAATTGCTGTTGGGCCATCGACGACTAGTGCTACATTGCTATGATGTGAACTCCCATCATGTGGATTGGCTGAAGTGACTAAACTTTTCCAACCCTGAGCAGTATCTACCACCAAGGTTTTGCGATGATTGGCTTTAAAATTAAACAATTCCAAATAACTACGCAAGGTCACCTTGTCATTTCCAAAAGGATTACTTAACCAACCACCTTCAGGATTATTGCCTAAATTTTGACAGCAGATATACCAAAAACCCGACCACAATGGATTTGAAGCACGCAAAGGTTTTAAATCAGTTTCAATAACATCTACGCCTGCTTGGCGAAGTTGGCGATAGTGCTGAGGCGTTATACCGCCATAAACTGAATTAATTGGATCGGTAATCACCACAATTTGAACTGTCGGATAAAGCTTCCGTTTCAAAATCAGTGCATCTGTTAATTGCTGCGTCAATGGAAATTGCTTAACCTTAGATGCACCCACTTCCTGATTAAATAAGAACATGTCCAACACAATCGTGGTCTGTGCTTCGTCAATCAATTGAAAAATTTCTTTGAAAATGTGTTGATCAACTTGCTGTTGACCTTGTGCATCAAGATAGGTCTGATCTGCCAAAAATTCCACATTGGCATGGCGAAGTTGCCCCGTAAAATCTAGCCCTTTAGGGAGTGGTTTTACAGTATGGTAAATTGCCGAAGCAATATACCCAATCGCAAAAATACTCAATATGACTGCCATGTAACGTCGACCTGACCAGTTTAATTTTTGATGAATTCTTTGGAAGATACGCATATAAACAGAAAAAGCCCTAGCCAAATAAAAATCTCCCCAACCCTCTTTATAAAAGAGAGGGGAACTTTATGTAGGCTAGAGCTTATACTTTGATTTTTCAATAAGATTTAAGTGACAAATTAGAAACTAAAGTTCACACCAACGGTAAAATTACGTCCAACTTGTGGAATCGTCGATAAGAACGATGCATGTTGATAAACTTGATCATCCAACACGTTATTGGCATTGAGGAATACACGATAATCACCAACATTACTGTAATTACCTGAATACGCCACACCCAAATTTAACATGTTATAACTTTGTGTATCAGTTTCATAAGCTGCAATCTTGTCTTGTTGAAAAACATGATAGTACTCAGCTGAACCACTAAAACCATCACCAAAGTCAGCATTCACTTTCGTGCCTAAACGACCCGCAGGTACACGTGGTGCATTGTCATTGTCGATCTTGCCGCGTACATAGTCACCAAATGCACTAAGTTTATAAATCGAAGAGACTTGATAACCTACTTCTGCTTCAGCACCGTAGAATTTGGCTTTATCCTGCGCATACTGAACCAAACGGAAATCTTGATAACGATCTAAAGTTTGTGCATAGATGTAGTCGTCAAACCAGTTATGGTAAATATGCACATGATAATCCAACTGATCATCATCATAATGGAAGCCAAGCTCGACATTATTTGACTGTTCTTTTTTCAACTGATCATTACCTAGCTCATAGGTATTGGTCGCGAAATGCCCACCATTAGCATATAACTCTTGTGCTAAAGGTAAACGTTCTTGGTGCGAGGTAACAAACGAGAGTTTGTAGTTCGGTGCAAACTCCCAATTGGCTGCACCTGAAACAGAAAAAGCTGAACCATCGAAATCTTTTTTCGTTGCATCATCAATATCAATTTTTTGCTGTTCTGCACGAGCAGCTAATTCAACATGGACATCATTAAATTGCGCATGTTCTAATGCAAATACGCTCCATTTTTTAGTGGTGTTTGGTGCTAAAAATGCTTCTTCACCTGTGAGTTTTAATTTTTGTTGTCCGTATTGTGTGCCAATCACCCCTTCCCATGCACCCAGTGGGTTATGTACCAACTCTAAGCGTCCATCGTAACCTTTATTTTTAAAACGAGTTGCGATGGTGTCTTCTTCGATCTCATCATGTTGATAATCAGTATAACTGGCTTGCGCACGTAAAGTTTTAAAACCTGCAAATGGATTATCTAATTCCGTACGAACATCATAGCGTTCCGATTTTAAATCAATCCAAGGACCTGCATCATGTGCATGTTCTTCGTGGTCATGATCATGCCCATCATCTGGATCGTGATCACCACAATGTAAACTCAGACCATGTAAATGGCAGCTTTCATATTCATGGCTATGTCCAGGCAGACCATATTGATCTTGACGATTGCTATATGAAATACCCGTAAAACCACGATCATAAATCCATGACAAACCAACATTTACAGTTTGCCCTTTGGCAAAAGTATTATCGACTCGACGTTCTTTTTCACCTTCATGGAAATAATCAGGTGCAATATAATCATTGGCTTCACGTTTGAGCCCTTCAACACGTAACGCCACTTGATCACCTAAACCGACTGTGACACCTGCGCTCGCAAGCTTTTCATCACTGCCAGTGTTATAGCGTAGCCCAACATTCCCCTCATAACCATTTTCTGGCATCTGTGTCGGAATTTTGCTGTCTGTGACATTAACCAAGCCGCCAACCGTTCCAGCACCATACAGTAAAGTGGATGGCCCTTGAATAATTTCAACTTTCTTCGCCAATAATGGATCAACAGTCACGGCATGATCAGGAGATAATGTTGAGACATCAATATTTTCAGAGGCATTTTGTAAAACTTTGACTCGGGCACCATCTTGTCCACGAATGACCGGTCGACTTGAGCCAGCGCCAAACTGATTGGTATGTACACCCACCTCACCGCTCAAAGCATCTCCTAAAGTTGCACTTCTTTCTGCTAAATCCTTTTGTTCAATCACATGATCTGCCACGGCAAAATCCGCAGCATTTCGCTCTAATGGATGGGCTCTAATTTCAATCGTGGCAAGTTGTTGAACCTTTGCTTGTTCTTCTGCAAAGGTAGCGCTACTCGCTACTGCTAGAATAGATAAAGTCAAAATATTTTTAGGAAATGACATGCCACGTCTCAAATTAGCTTAAACACAATTTGTTATATTATAACATTTCAACCATTTTGCAATAAAAAACATCTCAACAAAAAACATTTGCTACACTGCTTATCCATTCTGTTAATGATCTGAATACTTCAAGGATATGCCTTTTACGCTTTCCCATGCGGTACTTGCACCGCCCTTATCTAAATTGAGCAAAGGTCATTTACCAATCGCAGCCTTAGCCATTGGCTGTATGACACCTGATCTGTATCGTCTGTTCACACAAGCAAATATTGCGTTGACACACCAATGGTCAGGTCTGTTATTTCCCAATCTTCCGATTGGATTATTCTTCTGTTTATTGTGGTATTTCATCTATAGACCTGTGAGTTATCGTTTCTTAGGGCTTAAAGATCCATTACAAATCAACTCTTTTGATGATGTTGTGGCTTTTAGTCTCATGAATTGTTTTGCAATTATGTTGGGGACAGCTACACATCTCATTTGGGATGGCTTAACTCACCTCGACTTTCGTACCTTTGCTTTTAGAGATTTTCTCGCTCAAGAGATTGCTTTATTCAGCTTTCATTACCCCTTACATTTTATTTTACAGATCAGCTCATCTATTCTCGCTTTACCTTTTATCTTCCTGATGTGCAAAAGCTATTACACCAAACATAAACAAACTCAACTAGTACCAATTAATATTAAATGGTTTATCTCTATTAGCTTAGTAATTTCAATAGTTTCTGGATTGTTGTCGATTTGGGACTATAGTCATCATATTTCATCTGAACTTTGGTATACAGAACGATATTTTTTCATTGGTAAATCAATCAATGAATTTACTCAAACAGGGCTTTGTATCTTTACAGCCGCATGCCTGCTATTACTGGTATTCGATCGACAAGGTCGCATGCAATAATTTTTTCTAAAAGTGTTGCTTTAAGATTCTGTTAAAAACATTAAGACTTGAGACAATACGCTCAACAAGGCATAATCTCCCCTTCATTGGTGGTGCGCTGTTTACGCATTCACCGTCTACAGCCAATATAGTTTGGATATATAATTCAATATGATGCGCACTCATTACTGTGGCTCTTTAACTGAAGCCCAAATCGATCAAACAGTGACTCTATGCGGTTGGGTTCACCGTCGCCGTGACCATGGCGGTGTAATTTTCCTCGATATGCGTGACCGTGATGGTTTAGTACAAGTCGTTATCGACCCAGATACACCTGAAGCATTTGCAACTGCGGATAAATCACGTTCTGAGTTTGTATTAAAAATTACAGGTCGTGTTCGTCGTCGCTATGAAGGCACAGAAAATGCCAACATCGTCAGTGGTCAAATCGAAGTTTTAGGTAAAGAAATCGAAGTTCTTGCCGCTTCAGAAACACCACCATTCCCACTGAATGATGAAAATACCAATATTTCTGAAGAAATTCGTTTGAAATATCGTTTCTTGGACATTCGTCGTCAAGAAATGCTAGATCGTTTACGTTTCCGTTCAAAGTTAACCAACCTCATTCGTAACTATTTCGAAGACAATGGTTTCTTAGATGTAGAAACACCGATTTTGACACGTGCGACCCCTGAAGGTGCGCGTGACTATTTAGTTCCAAGCCGTGTTTCGAATGGTAGCTTCTATGCACTGCCACAATCACCACAATTGTTCAAACAATTGCTTATGGTGGGTGGTATTGACCGTTACTATCAAATTGCTAAATGTTTCCGTGACGAAGATTTACGTGCGGATCGTCAACCTGAATTTA